>Ga0247730_1000705_pt1 | contig 22087 bp, 22 predicted proteins | sample UWRJL073202C2_FD_180959 | JGI IMG/M metagenome (GOLD analysis project Ga0247730, IMG submission 180959) | Plant litter microbial communities from Arlington Agricultural Research Station in Wisconsin, United States - UWRJ-L073-202C-2 | ecosystem: Environmental > Terrestrial > Plant litter >... | reverse complement strand
TCATATAGCTGAATAGAGAATGCTGAGCTGCAGTGGTGAGGCGATATTTGTTTTCGCTGTGAAAATTGATGGAAGATCAAATTATCACGGGTTTTGAGAATGACAATAATGAGTGGGGTGCCCCAATGGTCGGTTTTCGAACGGCCGCTTAGTAAGCGCACAGCCACCTGAAAAGTGTCCGATTCTCCATCTCTGTTTCTGTTCTCGCTAAACTGACCTATAGTACACTTTAGAGACCGATAAAAGTGTGTTAATGTGAGATAGAAAGAATTTAAGGGATAGAAAGGCTAGAAATTATTGTGAATCATATTAAGAGAGGCAAATAGGCAAGGTCTGCAAGGTGAAGCAACACCATAATACAGATAGTGTGCGAAACAATTATAATTTATCGTTTGTGTTGTCCTCATTGCCTTCAATCGTCACTTCCATTTTGAGATAGCCTCGTGCAGACAGTACCGCTGAGCTTTGAGTGACTAAATTGGCGGCTGCTATCATTTCCTGAGTTGGCTGCATGCATTCGAGCTGCTGCTTCCTGCTGGCTGGCTCGTGAGCATAGTTTCGGTGTCAAAGGAGGCTTATTTATTCAGGAATGTATTACAGAGTAGAGATGGGGTATATGGGAACTGGAAAAAGATAATATTCGAGGATGTACGCTGTGATGCAACGCGTCGACGCGTGTGTGACGTGTGACATAACGCGTCTTCGCGCTGATTCTCATCTGGTCAAATCATGCCTGCCCATTGCCTATCGACGCGTCTTTTTTTGCGGAATCATGTCCCAGCAGGGTATCCGCACAAATCTGCAAAAGTAGATTTTCTGATTTCGTCCGAATTCAATGATTTCTGCACCGTAACTGGAGAACAAAAGAAGAGAGCAAAATTCCAGCTTTGCACGAACCTTTATAAAGGTTCTATCAAGCGATTTTACACTTTATATGAGGGCTTGGTGCAGTGTGTACTTAGATCCTAGACTCGGACAGGTTGTCAAGACGGTTTGGCGGGGACCAAACAAGGGTAAACAGATTTTGCCCGAACCGACCATTGGGGCACCCCATAATGAGGTCACCTTGTCCATGCATGAATCTTGGACTTGTACTCGAGCCTCGAGATGCCTAACACTCAACTTGGTCTCGTGATATGAGCGATCTCCTATTTTCCCTCTCAACCTGCCCCCTGCCTCACTCGGATATTCCATAATCTTTCTGCCACCGCGTAATCTGTAATCTCTTGTACCCCATTGGACAGCTGGAATACCTACCCACAATCTCGGAATTTGTGCATACACAGCCGTTCACTCGCACAACCAGGAAGAAAGTGACCATGCGCCCTACTTTCAAGTTGGAAGGATTGCCTATCCGCAGCAGTTTGATCTTTGTATATGATCACCTTCCAATGGTGACATGGTGCGACCGGATGAAATTCGCTCGTTCTCATTGGCCAAGAACACTGGCACGCTCATGCGAGTAGTCGCATATATCGAATAGTGCGGACGAATTCAGGTCTATTGCTCGCCTCTTTTCAGTTCAGTTGAAAGCCTTGGCATTTTATTCACAAGTCTCTGTGTGCTGCGGAAATTTGCCCACATTCTTTCGAAACTCAGTCGCGTTATTCCGGAAATGCTGGACGATGCCTATAAAGAGTCCATAAGTTTTGTATTTCATTCTCCATCTCCAAACAACATGCAGTTCTTCAAGCTTGCCTCTCTAATTGCTATCTCCGTTGGTCTTGTTACTGGTCTGTCATTTTCTCATTTGCATCCAAATGAGAGTAAAGTTCTAACGAGGCTGTCCATGTAGCCCATCCAGGCGAGGTGCACGCACGCGCCAGCGATGCGGAGCTTGCTCGTGAAGCAGTATGGGTAACCTCATAGTCGTCGATCCAGCCCTGTACTTATCAAAGTCTTCTTCAGAATGCTGCTCAAAAGCGCTCCCTTTTGGCTCGAAACTGCGCTGCTTCCATTGAAGCCTTCAAGGCGAAACGTATGGCCAAAAGAGGTTCCTCCTTCAAGAAAAGACAGACGACCTCTACGGCAGCGGCTCCCCATGTTACACAGATCACCGATGTATGGATATCGAGACGATCGCGCTGGATATTTAAAACCAAGCTGACCACGATTTCCCTATAGGATACTTGCATCACTGCCCCAGAAGTCACTGAGTCCTCATCTTCCCTTTTCTCCTACTGCCAATACTTATACTCTTCTCCTGTGACTTAGGGGACCATACTATATCAACAATGAGTACATCAGGACCGATCTTACTGAGACTCAGCCGTGAGCACGTCTGTTCTCAAGCCAAAATACGGAGATTGACGAGGATTAGGGGTGTTGATCTCGTTCTGGACGTTGGTGTTGTTGACACAACCACTTGCGAGCCTCTCTCCAACGTCTTCGTAGAACTCTGGGCTGGTACGTTCGTACTGTGAGATTTGTAACCTAATATTAACGGATCTTCATGTAGCCAACTCTACTGGTGCATATGGAGGTTACTCTGGCAGAACCTCGACGGTTCATGTGGATACTTTCCTTCGTGGCGGATATTTCACCAACGATGAAGGCATTGTTGAGATCACAACTATCGTAAGTCTAAGAGCCCAGCCGTACCGGACCTGATTGTCACCAACACCACAATAGTACCCAGGATTCTACCAAGGCCGAACTGGTATGTTGCACACACTATGACGGCACTGACATGCTCACCCACATCCCAGCGCACATTCACACTATGGTCCATAAAAATTGGGAGAAAAACTCGAACGGGTAAAGGCCCATCAGTTCGTATTTTAACAACCAAGTGCTAACCACGGAACTATTCAAGCACCTTGATTTCTCACTCCGGGTCTCTCCTCCACATCGGCCAGTTCTTCTTCGAGGAGACGTGGAACGATGAAGTGTTCTCTACTGCTCCGTACACGTCCAATACCCAGTCACGGACCTTGAACTCCCAGGACAGCATTTTGACGCAACAGCAAGGCAATGGCAACAATGCTTTCTTGTCGTATGTAACATTCAGCTCGATTTTGACAAAAGAAATTGATGTTTTGTAGGTTGGAATATTTGGATGGTGACATTAGCAACGGTTTGCTTGGATATATCAGTGCGCTCTCGTTTCTACTGCATGAATGGGCCTGCACTAACTTTCACGCGCTAGCTCTCGGTGTTGATTCAACTGCTTCGTACTCGATCAACAACGGAAATTCGTTGTAAAGTGCGCAATAAAGACCTTGACGGCTAGGCTCACGTATAACGTCGTTCTTGCGTTTCTCTGGAGTAGTAGTATTCTGCAAATAATTCATCCTTGTTGAATCGTTACATTGGAAGGGAAAGCATCTATTACATTTACATGGATTCAGATGTGAGTATAGAGTAAAATTGTAACATAGTAACATTCAGAGACGAGTGGTTGTAGTAACATTCATTGATGTGAGTAAGATTCGAGCAAGCATAGTTAACATTCTCATGACGCTATGATGCGCCATGATGTGCCTTTTTCCCATAACGAGTCGTACACATGCCTGCGGCGCTTTAAACACTCTTAATCCCCCTAAGCCAGACCCCCTAACGTCCTAACCACTAACCTGCCGAACCAACTAATCTGCTTGAGGCCAAAGGGGGCGTACCGCCCACGTTCGGCCCCAAGCTAGCGTACCCCAAACCGAACCCCTAACCTAATAGAGAGCACAACAGAACCGGTGTATCGTATTGGGTATTAGCGTAGCCATTTCCATAGCATATAAATAATCACACTATCATTACGGATTAGGGACGCGTCGATAGCCACTAAAATGCCGGCGACCGACGGGAGTCTGGACCTGTTTGTTCATTGTTACTAAGAGCACGGAATGTTACTAGAACTATCCAATGTTACTCCTTTGCGAATGTTACTATGTTACAAGATAGCTATACACTGTTCAAATTTCTATGCATCCGAAAAGATCGGTTGTCCGTCCTTTCTTGCCACACTCACCATTGCGCGTGTCAAGGTTGACCGACTAGACTGAATTCCAATTATACCATGAAACTCGGGTATAATCCTGGAAACCTCGTGGGCTAGGGAATGGCAAAGGTCCCTGTATGGACGCAATGGCTTGGTCTCATCTTGCGCTGGTTGTTCGGGAGGTATCGAGAGTGCTTCATTGCCGTTGTTAAGTGGAGAAAGATAATTAGGAGTTATACCCACAAGTCTAATCTCCGTCAACATTTTGTACGAAGGAAAGGCCAGGTCCACAAACTCCTTCTGTTCTGCTCAATACGAGAACATTTACACAGAGGCGAAGGTAAAGTACGCACCGTGCATGCCGATGCACTGTCGATAACGAAGGGAGTGGAAAATTGCAAGTCCAGTTCTTCACAGAAACTAAAAGCCTCTCCGATATATCTTATAAGGTTGCAGACACCTTGATAGGACCCAGAAGTGTCAATTTTGGCCTTGATCCTCGTGCATTCAATGTTCCCGGACGTTCCCTGTGAGAAGGTTACGTATAAAAAGGAGAGCCAACCCCCTCCCCACTCTGCTTTTCTCTCTGCAAGTGAGCGGAAAAACTGGCTAGTCCAAGGCAAATTCTCGAACATCTGGAATTCTGAATTGTTCTGAATCGCATATATGGTGTGCAGATGCGGATGCCGATCTATGAAGCCGGAAAAAAGATGTGGTTTGGGGAGACAAACATTGCCAAGCAGCATGCGTTCAAGACCTGCGAACGTCCAATCAGCCCAATCGCCAGTCTGCCCCTCCCCACCGATAACCTGAAAGAAAGGGACAGTGACACCCAAGAGTGCCCATGGCTTCATAGATATAGACTTTATGCTTCTGATTAATATTGATCCATCTTCGTGATCACTAGAGTCGGTAATGTGTACAGAGCTCTCGCATATGATCTTGCCAAAATTCCGGGCCCGTTGATAACTTTCAATGGGCTGGGAGAATAGGTCATTTCGTGCACACTGTACAAGGCGCAGGGAGGCATGACTGTGAATTGCCTCCATAGTGGCAGGATCATCAAGAAACCAATGGTCGATCCGTAACGACTGAAGACCTGGGAACAAATCTAGGGCCTTGATCGCAAAGCGAGAATAATGGGGCTCCCAGCCATCTGCTGCCCATGATGGTATAATGACGAGATTTCTAATATATGGTAGAAGACAAAAATCAACGAGTGCGGAAGTAGGATACAAGACAGCTCAACTAACCTAATAAATGGTTTTGACTCCACGGGCCAGAGACTGAGAGCAGAATCAGCCTCCTTGCTTCCTTCGGGGATATGAATACAAGCGTCTCTGTATAGCAAAGGTAAAGCTAGCCGCCTGATCTGCTTTGATACCATAGCCACGGACAGGACATTTGCACTGACATTGAAGAAGCATTTCTCCATTTTAGGGATTTTCAATGAGATACTAGGCCGGTCAGTGATCATCCTTGAGTCGTGTCGACTGCATTGCGTGTTGGCATCTGGGGATACGAACGCGAGCAGGTAACTGATGAGATCCTCGGAAAGAGAAGACAGCATATTGTCGAAGTGAGGAAAGGGTGATTGCAGTTCCCAGTTCTCCCTATTTTGAAGCGTTCCGATGGGTGGAATACTGCAGAGGGATCAATTAAGCCAGAGCCTGTCAATGACAGTCTGGGAAGTTCAAAGGAGAGACCGTTGAGAGATGTGGAGAGCCTTAGCCTCGATGTGATTTCCTGGCCTTTGAGAGACCACACTTGCGACGTTGAACGTCAACACACTGCCCGGAGACTGAAGGTTGGTTGGTGGTCTCGAGACAAAGCCAGAAAGCTTCGGCACTGTGGCTTCCGAATTCCGATCAGAATGTGATCATAGGGGGTGTAATCCTGCTGGTTAACGCTGAGCTTACCTTCCATGTCCCTGTGCTCCTCAATTGCATGTCCTAAAGTACAATCTCAATGGCTACAGAATCTGGGAAACCACTGCCAGAACTCCCGGACGTCCCTATAACACGCTTATCTGTCAATGCACGGGCTCATCGTGCGAAGTTCATTCGGTGGCTGTTCCAAAACGAGGGGAGCGTGGAGGCAGACTATAAGGAAGAATGGTCCTGCCTGTTCGAGGATTCTCTTGAATCCCTGAGCGAGAGCGTCGCGCACGGCGGATGGCTTGCGAGTGCATGGTCGAGAAAACGAGACGCAGATGGCCCGAACGGTGCTATCAACCAGGACAGTGAGGCGAGTACCGGCTCTGAGCCTGTCAAATTCGCTAGCCTCGCGTCTACAGACGTTCTACAAGACCTACGAGACAGAATCAAGACACCTCCATCTACTCCAACAGCTAAGCATCTTGTGCTTTGCCTTAGCGGTCCCAGCAGGTTGACGGACGAGGAGGATGGTGGATATGATTTTGTTCCTACAAATATTGGCTGCGTCTTTCGTTCTGGACATTTCAACGTGTCTGACTCTAATGCATCCTTTCTGTATGGAACGGATAAATGGGACCACACTTTCAGCAAAGGTCCGTTTACACCCAAATCTCCATGCTTCCTCACAGTGCTCACCAAAACTCAGCGAGTAATAGCCAGGTTGTTGGAGGGACATTTGCATTCAAGGGCATTACAAATAGAAACCAATACACGCAACTCGCCAAACTTCTCCGCATCAGCATTTACTTTCAGTTTTCCATGATTCTCGAGCAGCAGCTACTGCTTGATCTTGGACTGCCAATACATTTCCCTTCTCGCCCACCTCTCCGCCATGCCCCTTCATCCTCTGCCGAAGCTTTCATACCGAAGCCAAAGTCCTCAGGCACCACCCCTGCCGGTTTTCTGTCATTTCTCCAGAGAAAAGGCGCGGGCTTATTCCGAACACGAAAGCAGGATTCGCCCGTCGCACCAGTGTCTATCCGCGCAGGATCTCTAGATGCCTCTTCCTCTTCACCTATAGGTGAACCTCGTAAGCGGAGATTCTCCTTCATGCCACCATCATCTGCAGCAACGTTGCCCTCATTAGAGGCAATGCAGCGCCCGTCCGACCAGTTTCATTTTTCTGAGAATTTACGCAGGATTCAGCGGAATCGGGAATTTCTGTCTACTTGCGTAGGAGTTTCTTTCCATCCACCCAAACTTCTAGAAGACCTGGCGGCACGAGAGGAGGAAAAGCATCTGCAGGGGAAGCAAATTATACTGAAAGGTGACGAGAAGGCTGGGCTACGAAGCTTGACAATGGGGAAACCAATGCCTCTTAGCAATGGGACTCTTTTTGTAAGCGCCCAACGGATCTCCGTTACGCTTTCCAGATATGTTTGGTTGCCTTCTGCGAACGTAGAAGTATCCGAGACGCAAGACTCTTCCGAACCCGTTCCAATGGAACTGAAGCAGTGCGAGACGTACAGTGAAGAGAGTCTCTACTTCTACGCTCGAGGAGAGCTTTCGTTGGGACAGGCGATTCGCAAGTGGGTGAACGAGGCAGAAGAAGCATGTACCGTTGAAGCCTGCACATTCAAGAGAGGGTCACATATTCTTCACTACGTCCACGGTGGCACTCGCATTAGCGTGGAAGTGAAGGATTATTCCGATGTTACTCCTGATCTGGCAGGGTCAGAGGACATTTGTGTTTGGGAGAGTTGTGTGTGTTGCAATGCTGCTCATGGCAGAAAGCGATTGAGTGACGCGTCAGCGTGAGTGCCATCCTGCCTGAGCTTCCCTCATTGTTTGACGTCGCTTGTGCAGCCTTCTTTCACTAGGGAAATTCATTGAGATGTTGGTCTATTCGCCTACACTGAAGAAACCCAACGTTCGCTGCACACATGGACCAGAGATGCGTGATCTTAGACGTAATTTCTTATTCAAGAAGAAAGTCGTCATCATCAGCGTCGATGAAGTTGGTGCAGTGCTGGAGATCAGAGTTCCACGGTTACAGATTGTAGAGGACGAGGTGGACATCCTGGTTACCGAGCAACGGACAGCTTCGGACTGTGATACGGATGGACAGAGGAAAACATTACGCAGAGAGATTAGGCATTGGTGTGAGGCAGTCGCTGACTGTGTCGAAGACTTGGTATTTTGCTTGTGAAACCTACGACTGACTCTGTGCTCATGTGTGTTCTAGGAACGCTCGTTACAGATTGCGTTGGATACCCCTAACATGAAGTCTCTACCACGGCTTCCTTCTGAAGACACCTCTGATGATATTGACGACTCTTCATCATCAGTGCCAACCACGCCGACAACTCCTCGTCCTCGCGCATCTAGCATGTTGCGATCTGACTCGATCTTATCTGCCTTTGCCTCTCAAATTAGTCATGGATATCGTGGACATAAAGAGGAGAGTACACCCACTGCGGAGTCTTCGGGCATGCACTACCGGGAATCCCTCATTGCTATCTCTTCTGCGGCAGACTCAGACACCGACCCTGCGGAGAAGGTATCGGCCTTACGAATGGGCTTCCAACAAGTGGAACAAGGGCTTTATGCCCAGCTGGCTAAAGCCCGTTTAGAAGAGCTGAACATTGTACGGCGCGCATTCCTTCTGGCTGGGGAAACTGTCAGGAATGCATTAATAGCAGCTCATCCACGTAGCAAGGACACATTGAAGAGCAGGGGTGAAGTACCCGAACTTCCATTTGAATCGCAGCTTCAAGAGCGTCAGCCTGACTGGTGGGCGAAACGGTGCCACGTCGTCCCCAAAGGCAACATCATTATACGGGAAGATGACTGGGGTAGTATCATTGCGTTCACTATGAGGTATGTCGACCAGTCTGATACATACTATAGTTACTTAATAAGGTTTGCAGTACCCCAGAATATCATTCTGAATTGGAGAACATGGACCATAGTGGACCGTTGGCGGACCCAACTACCGACCACACCCCGGCTTCATCCGTGCCTTCGTCATCTGGTTTCCTGTCACTGTTTCGGACAGCAACCAGCAGCTCTGTCTCGAGCAATCGTGAACTCTCTACGTACGAACCTGATGGTCTGGATGGGTTCTCTGGAGTTGTGAGTCGGAAGGAGCATCCACGGGATCCTACAGGAATTCTTTCTATTCGAGACGTCCTGAAAGCCAAGCCAACAAGCATTTTCAGCGACAACGGGGGCACGCGGGGGAAGACATCTTCTGCTCGCTCTACTAGCATCAGCTCTGTGTCCACTACAGACAAGGAAAAGGATGGGGCTACCGGTGGTATCCGGAAGAAAGCAAGCAACCCCATGCCTCCGACCTCCTGGGGAACGATGAACACTACCTCAGACGCTGTTCTCAGTTTACAGACGGTTACAGGTGAAGTAAGCCAATTGTTCTCGGATTCCCCTGAAGGCACGAAGGACGAAACTCAGTCAAAACCTGCTTCTGCTGTTGTACCCTCTGATGAAGATGGCAATGACACGGTTAAGAACGAAGAAGAAGCCCCGCCCGCAGTTCCTGACAAAGATCGACCGATTCCGCCTGCAGCTCCTGTCAAACGCCCCTCATTCGTCAGTCTCAGTAGCGGACTGAGCGCCGCCATGAAGTACATGACCAGTCTCCCCGCAGAAGACACGCAGGACAACGTACCTCGGATAGTACCACCAGGCCAGAGAATCGATGATCGTCCACATATCAAGTACGATTGGACCATTGGAAAGAAGCTCCGGTTCAGTTGCACCGTTTACTATGCGAAGCAGTTTGATCTTCTGAGACGACGATGTGGGCTATTTGACGACGTGTTTTTGAAAAGCCTTAGTCGGAGCGCAAACTGGGATGCTGAAGGTGGTAAGAGCAAGAGTAACTTCTGGAAAACAGCCGATGACAAGTTCATCATCAAGACACTGGTTAACGCATGGAATGTGGGTGACCTGTACGTGACCCTCCAACACCCTTGTCCCAACCTTAACCATTGACTAAATCTGACAAAAGCCAAGTGTTGATCGAGCTAGCCCCGGCATACTTCCAATATATGGAGTCAACGTCGAGCCAGGCGACTGTATTGGCCAAGCTTGCTGGATTCTACACAATTGAAATCCGCAACTTGGAGACTGGCGCCGTTCAAGCCAAGGCGGATCTTCTCGTCATGGAAAACCTGTTCTGTCAGCAGAAGATTGACAGGACATTCGATCTCAAGGGCATGAAAAGTCGGAAGGCTTCATCTTCGTCCCAGGACGACAAGAAAACAAAGACAAAGACACTTTTTGATGCTGATTGGGTCGAAGGCTGGTCTCTTTCCTATTAGCTGGCTGCCCAATGCTAAAATCTCTTCAGGTCAACATAAGGATCTTATCTATGTTCAGCCACACTCGAAGGCAATCATTGAAGAAGCCTTGAAGCGGGACGCTGACTTCCTTGCGGATAGCAACATCATGGATTACTCGTGAGTTCTTTTTGCTATTTCGTTGTATCCCTATTAAATTCCTCCTGCAGCCTTCTTATAGGTATCAACGACAGCAACAAGCAGTTATCTTGTGGTCTCGTGGACACTATTGGCAGCTACACGTTTGCAAAAACGCTGGAGTACAAAGCCAAGCAGGGGCTAGCTGGTGGGACTAGGAAGGAAGTGACCGTGGTGCCACCTAACGAATATCGAGATCGCTTCTTGAAGGCGTTGAACACCTATTTTGTTGCTTGTCCTGGTAAGTGCATACACTGTTAATGTATCTCAAAGAGTCGTTGCTGATGGTCTGGATAGACAAGTGGACGTGTTTCGAAGGCGCGGACGTCGCGGAAGGAGGTCAAGAGGACCTGCCAAGTGTATTCTAGAGTTTATGTGTGCAAATTGCTGTTATGTGGAATGTTTTCTTGCTGTGACTAGATGTATTCGTGTATCTGTAACTTGTTATGAATGTATATCTCCTGTGATATGGAGCACAACTGAACTAGAGGATCCTTCAAAAGCTGTTTCCCTCATCCTGGTTTCTAACTTCTAAGCCGTTCTCGTAGATTACTACTTTTATGCAAAGTAATTGATTATTGTACTTTGTGCTTACACTCAGATCAGAACACAAGCACAAGCTGAACGCCGAACATGTTGATGGCGGCGATCACCAAGCTCACGCTTGTCGTCGTACCGTCAATTGCCAAGTATTGTTTCTGTATTTATTGTGCCTTCTCCTGGCGGGACACTGCACAAATTGCCTCTATCACCTCGCTTCGTTTGATGCTCTTCTTGTTCGCGTCTTTCACGCTCTCTCTGGCTCTAGTCCTCGCACGAACAGTCGATATCCCCCTCTCTCGTCGTTCAAATGCCCTCCAACGACGGCGTGGCGACAGCATTGTGCAAATAGGACTAGGCGATTACAGTGATATGTAAGGGCCTCTATTCTCCGGAACTGAAGCGCGGGAGTGACCTTGGAATGAGTAGAACGTACAGTGTCCTTCTTCGATTAGGAGGAACAGAGACACCACTGGTGCTAGGTGCGACTCCATTATCCTACATTCGAGCTTTATGTACTGAAATCCTTCATAGACACCGGCTCGTCTGACCTCTGGGTCATCTCCGACAAGTGCAAAGGAAACTGCGCGACCGATCTATCCCTCTACCCTACCGCCGACTTCAAACCCACCAACCTCCACGCAGAACTAAGATATGGAGATAGCTTTACTGGCACGCATGCGATAGGCCCCATAGGGCAAGATATTGTCTCCATCGCTGGTCTCTCGTTGCCAGACCAGTACTTTTCAGCCATCAACGATACAGACACTAATGTCCTGAGCACTGGGGCTGCTGGTATTTTTGGACTTGGTTTCCCTATCAATAGCGCTATCTGGGCCACCGTCTTTTCCGAAGTTGTGGGAACTTCAGACAAGAGAAGTCTCTGGAAGAGGGGAAGTCGAGGGACGTTTCCTAATGTGCACGCACTGTACGATGCCGTGAGGGGCTCTGGACACTCCCAGTACCGCCGACAAGCAGACGATGCAGAGGGCACATCGGCCATTCTCAAATTGTATGCCTCCCTCGGCCCTTTCCTTTCTCGCCTGGTAGGGATAGAAGAACTCGAACTTCCATCGTTTACCATCACCCTTCAACGGAATTATATTGATATCGGAGGTAATGCAGGCGTTCTCACAGTTGGAGGGCTCCCTGAACGGGTTAAGAACAACTCTCTGACTTGGGTACCTTTGCGTGCATACAGCGAACAGGAAGGCGGACTCGCAGCACCTGTCGAATCCCCTAGTGAAGTCTATCCCATGGTCTGGGAGGTCTTTGTCGATGCTGTCTATCTCGATGATCACTTACTCTCGGAATCAAAACTGGGACCCTCCACCATTTCTCCTTCAGCGTTACTTGATACAGGCAACTCTCTCATTCGCGGTCCAGAAGACGTTATAAACGAGATGCATTCGTTGCTGGGGATCACGTCGGATGGGAGTGGGTCTGCCTTTGGTTGCTCAACACCCCACAATTTGACGTTTGTCATTGGAGGGACGGTATTCCCAGTGGATCCACGAGATTTCATCAGTCAGGCGTACTACGATAGCGTGGAATATTGCGTACCGAATATTGCGAAAACAGATGCACCGGTAATAGGCGAGGGTTACCTGTATAGCTGGAACCTTGGAGATCCTTTTCTCAAAAGGTAGATTCTTCTCCCTATTTCTGGCTGTTGTCGCTGATATGTCCAAGCGTTCTCTCTTCGTACCATTACGGGAATATCTCGTATCCGTCGAAGGATCCACCTCGTGTGGGACTGTTGTCGACGGTGCCCAAGAATGCACCTGACCTCCTCGTCGAAGCAGTTAGCGCAGCGAGAAAGAATGGGAACAATTTCCCAGGTAAGCTACTGACACGTTGATCTTGAATGCGGTATTTACTTCCTCCTTGCAGACGTTGAAAATGCAGCGATGACTGGTATGCCACATTTCACGTCTACAAATGATGATGGTGTTGCCGTTGCCGAACCCTCTGTTCGAACTCCTCGGCACCAGGATGACAGTGCTGCCACACGCAACGTTCCAGGATGGTTCACTCTGACTGTGATCGCGACTGGTGCGATGATCCTATCCTAATCAACTCGAGGTATGGTCACATAATCGATTCCTACTATTTTCTGCCTGTACTACTGTTGTCGTGTACTTTATATTCGCCTTCTTTCTTGTTTATTGTACATCTTATCTACTCTTGACAGTAACTTCTTTGGTTACGTCACACAACCTATCCACAATTTTTGATAGTTGGTTTCGACAATCTCATGGTTCTAGTTCTTTCTTTCCCTTGTACACCCCACTCTGTTGCGCTTCAAAGCCTGAATATTTTTATGATCAAACCTGTCTGTGTATCCTAAAGCTGTCCAATTCCATTCTAGAAGTATTTATGCACAAAAAACAAGATAACACTGATAGCTCCGGATTAGGACTGCTATGATCTGCTTACGTACCAGTACGACCATGTCACCGTCCCACCACCTTCGGGCCTTTTGAGTCGCTCGGCCTCTCTAGCACTGTTATGCCTTGCGTTTTGAAGATGCCGCCATAATGGAAAGCCACCATATTCTTACTGTACATTCCGCTGGCAACTTGAATATGTCGAGTCAAGCCCCACCTGGCCTCTAGCTGATCAGTATGCACCGTAACCCAGCCCACACTGAATATTAAGGGATCTGCCTCTCCCCCAATACAGTCACATCCATTCCCCCGCATATTGCTTACTGGCTCGAGGCTTGCTCCTATTTAGCGTGGTGATGGTATTGAGGATTTGTCCACGACATGGGAATTCCTGGACTTGCTGCCAAACTAGTATGTGACCACTGGCCTCAGGCCCCCTTGGGATGGAGTGAGGCTGTCGATTTAGAGGTCGCCGGCTGTTTTTGTCTATACCGGTCTTCCTGTGCATACGATCGTCGTTTCGTTAGCCACTATCTTTTCAGCACACGTTCACAAGCTTGAATTCATTCTGGGTCACGTATCTGCCCTCCTTCCCTGTCGATCAGACACTAGAATGAGCTATGGCGCCTTAGGCTGTCACCCCTTTTCCTCCTCGCGGTCTGCACGTGGTTGCGCTTACAAGCATATATTGGTGGCTCGAAAGCCAGCGAACCCAAATGAACCGTTTGCATGGTTTCATGTGAACTACCCTGAGGTGCGCAGCATTCCGTATAATGCATGCTTCCTCTCACTCTCACCCTAACCACTGTCTTTCTCTTCAGACTCACTCGTTGTTGAAGAACCCGAAGAAATGCCAAAATTCTCTGAAACACTAGCCGAAGCCGTTATTAGTCGCATCCAAAACCCTTTCAGCCCCTCTAAAATCATCTCCTCATTTGCGTCCATTAGTCGCGGGAAGTATAAACCAGCTATCATTTCCTTCAAAGATGGCTTTGAGAATGGCTCATTGTACCAGTGGTACAAAGCCCTTCCCAGCAGAGATGTGGCTTCGCTCGAGATCAGAAAAGATGTTGGCGGCCTTTGTCCTCATAGATTCGTGTTGGTTCACATGTCGGACGGGGTAGTTCATCGGTTTGACCGAAGACCCGAGCAAGCGGGCGATGAGAATGTTCCAGATCACGGCATGCTGGATCTCCTACTCAACAAAGCTGTGACAAGCGAGGACAGTTACATTCCAAACGTACCCCAAGATTTGTTGGATGAGATTGATCGAGTCTCTATCTGCGAGATCAGACTGGAGTTCGACAAGAACAAACTCGACCTTCTCACAGTCATCTCCACATGCTACGCAATCTCGCAGGATACCCGTGCGAAGAACTACACTTTCCTCACCCACAACTGCTTCTTTTTCTCGTGGACTATCCTCATGGTCATTTCCCGGTATTACTTGCCTTACAAGGTGCCAATGCGCGAGACTTTGAGGGACAAACTTGCGGCCAAGATTGAGAGTCTGGTCCCGCTCATAGTCAACCATGGCGTAGAACTTTTCCTTGAGCTGGTGATCGAGACTGTCATCCTCATTCGCACTGAGTTAGGTGATATGGCAACCACCAAGGCTATTCCGGATGGGGTGTTGCGGTTCCTCTGGAGACGGGTTTTCACCCTTCGGCTTAACATGGGTCTGCGTCGACGATTAACCAAACAAGTAAGGAACCAGCTCAACACAAGACTCGACCCAGTCTATCGTGACATAGAAGCCATTGGAGACGCCCCTGAGAAGCTCGATTCTAACTTGTGGATTGATGAATCCAAGGGGACAGTGGAGGAGACTATTCGGTTTGGTATAGCACAGATCAAATGGGACGCTGTACTTGACGCCATATCCACTGGCTTTTCCACTGGGGATGCCCGTCTAGCAGACGACGAGAGCAAGACATCCCTCGGAAAATCGTTGCTCGGGAAGCGATTTGCTCAATTCACCGCGGTATGGAAAGCTGCACTTCCTGCAGGCCTGCAGGCCGTGCAGAGTGCAAGGCCTGTGGAGGGGCAAGGGAGAGACCTGGAAGATGCAGAAGTGTTTGATCGATCTTGGACGGCTGCTCAACATGCCGTTTTATCCGCTGTGCAGAAAGCCGTGGCAGACACAAACGCTGAAGTGAATAATCCGCAGCGGGAACGGGTCTGGGATAAGATCTTCGAGATGTGGGATGACTGCTGGGAGAAGGCACGTCTTATTGTGGAACCGAAATCGCTGGCAACTGTCGGAAAAATCGTTGATACAGTCGTCGAGACAGGCTCGGAGATTGTACTTCAAGCGATGAGGGAGCACAATGAGCCTGAGAGCACCATTTCAGCGTGCATTTTGAAGGTGTGTCTCAACGCTAATGTGATTATGTGATGACCTTGTGCCTGAATATCTCTATCCATTCCTAGGAGCGAAGGTGGCCTGGGAGGGACTCTGAAGTCAAACGGAATGACGGCATGACCAACGCAACCCTTCAAATTTACATGCAGAAATGTATCAAGACATACAAGTTCAAAGAGGAAGATATCAATAGTGTCAACATGTCGATGGCAGGGATATGGAAAGTGGCACGTACAACGCTCCAGATTTCTGAAGCAGCAAGTGTGGCTCCCCACTAAGCAAGTGCTTGACAAGCGAGTTAAGCAGCTGTACCTCGTTGTTATGTCTCTGTCCGTTTATGTATGCAGCATTGCTACATTTATTTGTGCATTCGACAATAATACGAAGTCAGAAGAGTCAATACGTTATTTCCTCCAATTGAAGGCCAGCCAAAATTATTAGGTGAAGCAGGTTTGCTTTGTGGCGCAAATGATGATCGTGTTCCATAAAAATTCGAGCTTGAGCAATGACAGAGGCATATTTATAAATCACGTTATCACACATTCACTTCTACAGTACGCAAAGAATTTGACGTCTCAGACGCTTCAAAACCAGAATGTGCTATTGGTATTGCCATCTGGCCTGAAATATTCCTAAATATTTAGAGTGCTGTTTCCAGTCACAATCAAAGAGATGGATGACTCCTGCCCCTCTGTCGCGTTCCACTCCGAAGTTGCATCGATGATCTCGCCCATCTCATGGATCGAGGATGTGTTGGACTCGTTGGGAGGAGTGGACCAGCCTTCTTCCAAAGGAAGCCTTTCCTCTCTGAAGAAGATGTCTACATATCTGAAAGATAAGTTAGCATGCTGTCGAAAGATGAGGTAAATATCACAAACTTCTTAGGAGCCTGTCCAGTAGCGACATCGCCCATGACCAGCAGATACAGCTGGGACTCTCGTCCACGAATGGCAAACTCTTTGCCAGTGTTCTTCAGTTCAGGATTAGCTGCAGACGCAATGCGCAGACGTTCCTTCTGCGTCCAACCGGCCGAGCTGGCGTTGTAGTAGTCAACACCGGGGTTGGACGAGGCAAGGGTGCTATAGATAGTCTCATTAAAGTTGAAGTTGTCCCCGAGCGCGAAATCAGAGCGGGAAAGAGAGGCATCATGTTCGATGCTGTCGTGCCTGCAGTAACGAAAATTAATATGGTAGCAAGGCAGGAGATAGCACAAGGAAAACGAACATGCGAATCCCTTCGAGGGACATGACTCCAAAGGACCCACTGGTAGTCAGCCCTATTTTCGCTGCCAACCCAAGAACGTCAGGGTGCACGTTGTACACGTCTGTTATATATGAGGCTGGTCAGGTCATTGTTAAACTGAATCACTCAGCGGCTACACACCCAAGGCGGCTTGCAAAATCTCGTTCATTTCAATGTCTCTGCCAGTGCGGTTCAGAAAACCGTGATTGGCAAGGCTGAATTATTGTTTTTCAGCACTGCAGTCCTTAAAGTATCGGTAAGCGACTAGTACGTACGTGTTCAGTCCTGGGCAAGGGCTTCGAACGTCGTCAGGACCAGGTGCCATGAATTGGTGCTCAGTCCAGTTCACGCTTTGCTTGACAAAAACTGGTTCAACACCGGCACTGACCATGGTGGACAGTGCGGCAGTGACAAAAGCGAGGAGAGACTTAGAAAGCATAGTAGTAGCAGTGAGGCTGGTGAGAGAGGTTGGTGAATGTAGTGGATGGTTCTTTTCCTTCTCAGCTTCATTGGCTTTTATAGAAATCCACCAAGTAAATTTCCCGTGCGTACGTGAGTGGTTCTTATTGCGACCCGGTTTAGACGTGAGCAGGATGACCAGACTAGTAGCCAATCAGAACATAATAATTACTGCGCCGCATTTTCCTGGGGACTCGGAGGGCCGTAGATTTGATACAACTCTAAGAGTAAATTCCGGGTGTGAGCCGCGAGAAGGGTGTTGATTGTCATTGCAACAATATTTCCATCCTTTTGGGCTTTCTTCCAGGCCTCCTCATATAGTCAGACGTACGCAGGGACTCGAGAGCTCGGAAAATGAGGAAGAGGAAGGTAATCAAAGACAGGCCAATGCCGAGAACGGCGTTGATCCCAACTCAAAGTGCGTGGCGGCCCAATTGATGCGCCACGCATCGTCTCGAAGCTCTCTACCATCACCAGCTCATTGAAGTTCGTACGACTACATACTTGTTCCCCCCTAATCCCCCCCTCCTGTGCGCTGTTAATTGATCTCAGAGCTGGACAATCAACTGCTCAATTTGGAACAAAAAAATGGCCACCATCACACTCTTTGACCTTCCAGCCCCGCTATGGCCTCAAAGCCTTTATTTATAAAGGAGTCCTTTGTCACAATTGGCTCTCCACATTTGCTGCATCTTCGAAATGACTTGCGCCCGACATTGCATCCTAGCCGTTCTACTAGCCGTCCTATGTTTGTTCATAGACGCATTCGCAGCCAGATTATCCATAGTGCGCCTTCTGTTTCTCAGTGGCATTTTTCGTGCTGACCACATCCGAATAGCTCAACATTTATATCGTCGGCTTTATCAATGTTGCGCTAACATGCTGGCAAACATGCAATGCCATCCGATTCTTATGCAGCCTGCGACGTAGGACATCAAGCAGGGGCGTACGATCTCAGCATACTGGAGAACGATTTTTCTTCTGCTTCTTCCCATCCTACTCTCATTCAGGATTCAAAGACCAAATATTCAAAGCGCTTTCATTTGCACTTGGCACAGCGATAGTTTCCATCCGAGTTGTAGTGGCACTCGCGCTCTTCACTCCTGATAAAGTTGAAGTATGTTCTTCTCATTCTTATGCTTTTCATTTACATACTAATCATGCTCAAGTTTGCAGTTGCTAAATCCCAGGAAAATCATGATAGCACTGTAATCTCTCTACGCGTCGACTCAAAAACTATTGTCTGTCCTCTGCCTCTCTTCTTGTCGGTGTTCTGACTTGAGCATAGAAGAAAAATAATAGAAAGCAAAGGCAGAGATTCGAATCTTCGTGCGCTACAGCACTGATTCCTGTGTGTTTTATCTCCCGCGCTACTCATACTACCTGTTCTCATCTTAACTTGTTATAGAATACCGCCAAAATCTATACCAAGCGACGATGTCCCGTGACGGAACCTGTGAAGCCGAAGCTAGCAACAGTACCGCCTGTTCTATTTCCTACAACAAAAGCATCTACAAGACCGTTGAACACATATAAGACTATCGACGTGCGGTTTATTTCGATCCTCACGCGGAGTAATGTGGATACTGATGAAGCATCTTAGTATTCTGTGCGCGAAGGGAGATTTCTGCGACCATCTCCCCCACGACCCTTCGTCGTATGTCTAGTTACTTGTCGCTCCTCTTCACTTTTGTCTGACTATTGATTTCTGTTGGACTGTAGCTGCAAGATCACTCGGTTTGGCTACGACCTCCTCCACCACCTGTTTCACGCCCCACGAAGTCCTATGTGGACAAACAAGCTCCCCTGCACTCCCATCCGACAGTCTGGATGAGCCCCGAAGGACTAGGGAAAGCGTTAGTTGATGAACACGTGAGAGAGATCAAGAAAGCTGTATTCTACAGCAAGACACGGGTAGAAGGGACACTGGGAAAGTGTTTCTTCAAGTTGCCCACAGAGGCAGAGATTTCAAGCCACCATCAAGAGCTTCAGAGGCAGAAGGACGAGTGTCCTACAGCGCTCAACTCGCCAAATAGATTCAGTTCATTGCCGGAAACCCCTTTTCAAACGCAGGCGCAGACGTCCACCTCAGACTCGTGGCTAAATGAGATCTCCTCGAGCGTGGACATAGTTTGCCAAAGGCAAAGTCTACGCCAGAAACGTGCACTCACTTCTGCCAATGCATGGGCGCCTCCTGCTTGGATGGACAATATCATACCGACTGGCAATGAGAGCTCGTCCACGCCAATATCTTCTACGCAGCCCCGAAACCCTTCGAGCCCTTGCAAGTGGAACTATCCTGCTTTGATGAATTTAACGCCGTTACGTCCATCCTATCCGATGGATGTTACCCCGTTGAACACAGGTGTTGAGATGATGCCATTGTCGACCTTTCCGAGTTCATCTTCGTTGATAGACACGGCGCCTGATGACAGCCTCATCCCGTGCACATCTTCATGGGGTCTACCTGCACGGATGGATGCTGTACCTTCAAATGCGTGTGGCGATCAGCTGATGCAAGAGTTGCTGCCTGTTATCTGCCCCTCCTTACCAGTGGCGATGCTAGCGAGTCCAGCTTTCTGGCACAGTCATCCGCTTCCTCTGATGGAAGCAAACAGAGTCGACGAGGCACACCCATATAGTGGTTTGCCTTTCACATTCTCTCAGATGATCCCGCAACCATCTTATGCTGTAGCGGCAAATCAGACGGTTCATGCTTCGGGAGCGCTTGATACTCCTCTGGTTCCAACACGCTCTAATACACCCGAGAACCCTCAAATTGTATTGGATTTGCCTCAGCAGACGTCCTTTAATGTCGCAACATCTCAGATGACTCATGTTTCTGGACAACTTGACTTGCCCGAAGTGCCAACACAACCGAACACGCCTGTCATGACAGCAAAAGTAGGCACAGAAGCAGAAGACGGAGAGGAGAGCGAAGATGACCTCGACGAATGCATGGCGTTCTACGGAACGTTGATCGAAATCACTCCACCCTTGCCTTCCTCCTCCACCACATTGAAGTGTGTCAACTTCGACAACATCGATCTGCTTCCCTGGCTCGGAAAAGACTTTAACGGCGAAAGCTCATCTTCTCCTAACACAACTCCTCCTCCCGGCTTCCAGTTCCACCCTGCGCCTCTGTCTGTCGCAGAGCTGGAGGGCGGATACAAGCTCTGGGCTCAATTCATGGTGTCTGGCATCATGGACAACGAACTATACCATTCACCCATGCTCATTGTGGATAAAGCTAGCGAGGGTTACGATGCAACGAAAGTGAATGAGGGGCTTCTGGAGCGTCTGTTTTGGGGGTTCATAGATGTGGAGGATTTGAATGTGGCCTTGTTGGAAGACATTTTCACTGGGAATCGGATAGAGGGTATCGCGGTGACAAGGTTTCTTAATAAGTGGAAACTGGATTTCATGAACAAACTCTGCGCCTGGATTGATAATGGCACCCTCTAGCACTTTCTCTAAATGTGGAATTTTCAAGACGTCTTACTCAGACTATCGCTAGCGAGATATTGCTTCATATAACTTCCTATCAATGCATACTTCGGGGATAATAAAAGTAACCTGGATTCAAACAGGACATGCTACGAGTACTAGTAGCACACCAAATTGCATACATCAAACCGGAACAACGCCCACACGTACAAACATTCACTTGATCTGCAACATCCACCATGTCCCTCAGGCTAAATGCTACAGACAGCAAATCATCGCCGTCGTCCATCATTTCGAGCTGCTCAAGCCATTCAGATCCTCGTATTGAACCCACCTTTGACAGCGTTGACTGAGACCTGCTAGCTGCTCTACTATGTCAACTGTTCGCAGCAGATGGCTCTCATTGGGGAGAACAAACGAGTGGTGGTTACAACCTTGTCCGGTTTCTTCATATTCATGATTCCAACGAATCTGTCCTCGCCGTGCACGTACCCTTACTGCATACTGAGGGTAGAACAGCAGCGGTTGAAACTGTACTCTCTAAAAGGCTAGCTAGCGAAGCTACTACAATGGAATACGTAGAAACACACACCAAAATCCCCATACCACATCTCTATAGCTATAATCCTCGTTTCGACTCTGCCGTTGGCTACCCCTATCTTGCGATGTCGAAAGCACACGGCGTACCATTGATCTCTTTGTGGGGTGACATGAGCGATGAACACTGGAGGGAAATATTGCGTGAGGTAGTCAATATTCTAGTCGAGCTGTGGTCACACCGCTTTGATAAGGCTGGTGTCTTATTCAAACGCGAAGACATTATAGGTCAGGGCAAGGTGGGTTGGGTTGTTGAGGCAGAGCTAGTCATCGGCGACCTTGCAGATGTCCACGTTCGCCACAACCTGAAGTCCACATCTCATCCTTCTGCAGCATCGTACTGGATGGCATACGCCAATGCACTGCTAGTCGACATTGAAGCCAACAACTTTGGCGCTTTTTTGAAGAATATGGGCTATGCGCGGACATGGCTCTTGCGCTCTTTCATTATAGCTCTCTTCGATTCTGCAGAGGACGCAGAAGGCTACCCTCTTTGTCACGGGGACATAAACGAGCAAAACACTATGGTTAATAACACTGGTGTGAGTCCCCATATCACTGCAATTATTGACTGGGAAATCTCTGGCCTCACTTACGTTTATGGCCCCGCCCAATATACCCTTTTGATCATTGACCATCCTTCCTTGACAAATTCGGAAGAGGATAAGAGAAAACGAGCGAGGAATACAAAAGACCAGGCCGTCTTCGATGAACTAATTCTACAAGCAGAGGCAAAG
>Ga0247730_1000703_pt1 | contig 22112 bp, 20 predicted proteins | sample UWRJL073202C2_FD_180959 | JGI IMG/M metagenome (GOLD analysis project Ga0247730, IMG submission 180959) | Plant litter microbial communities from Arlington Agricultural Research Station in Wisconsin, United States - UWRJ-L073-202C-2 | ecosystem: Environmental > Terrestrial > Plant litter >... | reverse complement strand
GCCGACGACGATGCCATGCTTGCTATGTTGGTGGAGGTAGCGCCACCCGTGGTGAGCTTCCACTTCGGTGTACCGTCGGCTGACAGGATCGCGGCGTTGAAGGCCGCCGGCTGCGTACTCGTCGGTTCCGCCACCAGCCTTTTCGAGGCGCGGCAGCTAGAGGCGGCGGGCATCGACATGGTCGTAGCACAGGGCTGGGAAGCCGGCGGACATCGAGGGATGTCGATCCCGTCGGACCCGACGATCAGATCGGCACGATTGCGTTGACGAGGTTGCTGGTCACCCAAATCGGCCGGCCTGTGATCGCGGCGGGCGGAATCATGGATGGCTCTGGCGTTCGCGCAGTGCTCGAAATTGGGGCTGTCGCGGCGCAACTCGGCACGGCGTTCATTGCCTGCCCGGAGAGTAGCGCGGACGACGCCTACCGAGCGGCCCTCGTCGGCGAGGGTGCACAACACACCATCATGACCCGCGTCATCTCCGGCCGTCCCGCTCGCTGTCTCGCAAACCAATTCACGCACTGGGGCGCTGGCGACCAGACCGAGGCACCCGAATACCCTATCGCATACGACGCAGGTAAAGCGCTGAACGCAGCGGCCAAGGCAGCGGGGGAGGTTGGCGACCATTAGCCCGACCCGGCTGAGACTACACCTCGGGTCCAGACTTACTTAAGTAAACTGCAAAGCCCGCTCGCTCTCCCTGCGTAGGCATTTCATGCCATGGTCTTTGCTGGAAACTTACCGCTGTGATGCTTTGACCATTCGTTCAAGCTCGCATCAGACAGCCAGGCTGGCCAGCAGCCAGATGTTCGCCGAGGCGATTATCGCGAAGATGCCCCAGGCACATATCGCGACGACCCGGCTCGCTGCGAACGCGCTCATCATATCCCTGTCCCGCGCAATGCGTATCAGCGGCCAGATCGCAAACGGCAGCTGCAGCGACAGCACGATCTGACTGATCACGAGCATCGAGCCGACCCCGCGATCGCCGAGCACGATGACGCCGACGAGCGCCGGCACGATTGCTATCACCCGCGTGATCACCCGCCGCTGCCAGCACGGGATCTTTAGGCTCAGGAATCCTTCGAGAACGACTTGTCCTGCGATCGTCCCAGTGAAGGTGCTGCTCTGGCCGGAGGCCAGAAGCGCGATACCGAAGAAGAGCGCTGCCGCCTTCGCGCCGGTGATCGGCGAGAGAAGCTGATAGGCGTCTGAGATGTCGGCGACGTCCGTCCGGCCCGACGCGTGGAACGCACCCGCCGCAAGTGACAGGATCGCGCCGTTCACTAGCATCGCCAGAAGCAGCGAGATCGCCGAATCCCAGCTCGCCATGCGGATCGCCCGGCGCTTCTCCAGCGCGCCAGCGGAGACCGCTCGGGTTTTTACGATGCTGGAGTGGAGATAGAGATTGTGGGGCATCACCGTGGCGCCAACGATGCCGATCGCGATCGCCAGAGCCCCCGGCTGCGCCAGACGTCCCAGATCCGGAACGAGACCCTGCGCTAGCGCGCTCGGGTCCGGTGGCACGATCAGGAGTTCGATGAAGAAGCATAGCGCGATGGTCGCTACCAGGGCGGTGACGATCGCTTCGACCTGCCTGATCCCCCTTCCCTTCAGACCGACCACCAGCAGCATGTCGAACGCGGTCAGCAGGATGCCCGCCCAGAGCGGCAGTCCCAACAGAAGTTTGACGGCCAGCGCACCGCCGAGCACCTCCGCGACGTCGGTGGCGATGATGGCGATCTCCGCCAGCACCCAGAGGAGCAGATTAGGGATGCGTCCGTAGCGGAGCCGGCAGGCCTGAGCGAGATCCAGGCCGGATACCATTCCGATGCGCAGGGCGAGCGATTGGAGGATGATCGCTGCCAGCGAGGCGGCGACGACGACGAAGAGCAGGTCGAAGCCGAAGCCCGAGCCCGCCGCGATATCCGTCGCCCAGTTCCCTGGATCCATGTAGCCGACCGCAATGAGCATGCCTGGGCCGGCAAACCCCGCCGCCCGCCGCACGCGCGAATCTCCCGAACGTACGACGACGCTGCCAACCGTTTCGGACGGGCAAAACGGTGCGGTTGCCAGCGAAGGGACTTTCATGCCGAGTATCGATGCCATCCCCGTGATCTAGACCGCAGACGCTGGCAATCAATCTCGGTGAGGGTCCGCTCTAATCAACGAGCCAGCGCGCATTCCCATCCGTTCCGTAGCTGCTGAACCTATTGCCATGGAGAACGGTCCGACTCGTGAGATCATCCATGTCGACATCGACGCGTTCTTCGCGTTTGTTGAGCAGCCGATGATCCGGCGCTTCGGGTCGCCAAGAGCACTTGCCCGGCGATCCAAGACAGCTTTGTTCTGTGACGGACCAGTGACCCGACCTAAGCGCTGGATGACTTAGGCCTCCGTGAATCGACCGGCCACTCGCAGTTGCCGAACCACCCCGTTGAACGCCGCCGTGCATCCCTGCGCCCGGCCAATGTCGTTGTCGCCTGCCGCCGCATCCCAGAACAGCTCCAGAGGCCATCTATCTGGGCAATGATGAAGCAGACAGCGCAGCGCGAGCCGGACCTCAATCGTATCGACCCGGCTCTTGCTGGCGCGGACCATTGCCGCACGCAGGATGCGGACCGACAGATCGATGACGAGGCGCTGGTGACGCGTGAGGTCGCCCGCCACCTAATGGAAGTTCCTGGACTTGATCTTGACCACGTCCTCAGGATCCTGGCCCTCGGCGTGCGGCGGCCAGTAGTGGTCGCGCGGCGGCGGGCTCCATCCCCGGTCGCCACGATCTGGGGAGCCCGGGTGGGTCGCACCGTCCCCAGGGCCGGGTCGGTGCGGGAACGCCATATCGCCGACCTGCCGCAGGAGATCGCCATAATCGACGATCTTCTGGATGATGACGTGGATGACCTCGCCTTCCTTCTGGACGATACCGCGCATTCCTATCATCGAGGCGGACATGACCGTGCGGCGCTGCGCTTCGAACCGGTCCGGCCACAGAATGCCCTGCGCGACGCCGCTCTCGTCTTCGATCGTGATGAACAGCACGCCCTTCGCTGATCCAGGCTTCTGACGAACCAGGATGACGCCCGCGACCTCGACGAACTTGCCGTCGCGGATGCTTGTGAGATCGGCACACGGGCGGATGCCACGCCGCGCGAGGTCCTGGCGCAGGAATGACAGAGGATGAGCGCGCAGCGACAGCTGCATCGTACGATAATCCTCCACCACATCCCGCCCATCGCTCATCGGTCGCAGCGCGACTTCCGGCTCCAAGCCTTCGGGACCGAACGCCGCCTCGCGTGCGTCGGCGGCGGCGAACAGCGGCAGTGGCGCTTCTCCTAGCCCTTTGACCTTCCAGATGCCCTGGCGGCGATCTTCACCCAAAGAATGGAACGCGTCTGCCTCTGCCAGGCGCTCGATCGCCGCGGCAGGAACCCCGGCCCGACGCCAGACCTCCTCCACCGACCCATAAGGCGACTTGCCGCGTGCCGACACGATCGCAGCGCCATGCGGGTTGGCGAGCCCACGGACCTGCCGGAACCCGAGCCGGACAGCCTGGTAGCGCCCACCGGTCTCCTCGAGCGTGCAGTCCCAACGACTGGCATTGGCGCAGACCGGACGCACGTCCACGCCATGATCACGGGCGTCGCGGACAATCTGCGCAGGCGCGTAGAACCCCATCGGCTGGGCATTGAGTAGCGCCGCACAGAACACGTCGGGATGATGATGCTTCATCCACGAGGAGGCGTAGGCGATCTTGGCAAAGCTCGCGGCGTGGCTCTCCGGGAAGCCGTAGCTTCCGAACCCCTCGATCTGCTTGAACGTGCGCTCAGCGAAGTCGCGCGGATATCCGCGCTCGACCATCCCATCGACGAGCTTGTCGTAGAAGTGGCTGACCCCGCCGGTAAACTTGAACGTGGCCATTGCCCGGCGTAGCTGGTCAGCCTCGACCGCGGTGAATCCGGCTCCGACGATGGCGACTTTCATTGCCTGCTCCTGGAACAGCGGCACGCCCAAGGTCTTCTCGAGGACGGCGCGCAGTTCAGGGCGGGGATATTCCGGCTTTTCCCGGCCTTCGCGGCGGCGGAGGTAGGGATGGACCATGTCGCCTTGGATGGGCCCTGGCCGTACGATCGCGACCTGGACGACGATGTCGTAGAAGTTGGCGGGTTTCAGCCGAGGCAGCATCGACATCTGCGCGCGGCTTTCGATCTGGAAGACGCCGAGCGTGTCCGCCTTCTGGATCATCGCGAACACGTCAGGATCGTCATCCTGCAGATCGGCAAGACCTATGCGGATGCCTTTGCTCTCCTCGAGCAGGTTGAACGCCCGGTTCATGCAGCCGAGCATGCCGAGGCCGAGCACATCAACCTTCATGAACTTGAGCAGGTCGATATCGTCCTTGTCCCACTCGATGACCTGCCGATCGACCATCGCTGCGGGTTCGATCGGCACGAGGTCGTCGAGCCGATCATGGGTGAGCACGAACCCGCCCGGATGCTGGGACAGATGACGCGGCGTGCCAATCAGCTTGGTTGCAAGGTCGAGCGCCAAGCGTAGCCGGCGATCACCAAGGTTGAGGTTAAGCTCGCGCGCCTGCTTCTCGCCAACGCCGTCGACGGACCAACCCCAGATCAACCCGGCGAGCGCCGCTGTCATGTCCTCGGGGAGTCCAAGCGCTTTGCCGACCTCGCGCATGGCGCCTCGCGCCCGATAGCGAGTGACCACCGCCGTGAGCGCGGCGTGGCGGCGACCATAGGTGTCATAGATCCACTGGATGATCTCTTCGCGCCGCTCATGCTCGAAGTCGACGTCGATGTCCGGCGGCTCGCGGCGTTCTCCGGATACGAACCGCTCGAACAGCAGCTCGTGCTTGATTGGATCGATGCTGGTGATGCCAAGCACGAAGCAGACACAGCTATTGGCGGCTGATCCCCGTCCCTGGCAGAGAATGCCGCGCCGCCTGCTCTCGGCAACGATAGCGTTCACGGTCAGGAAGTAGGGGGCGTAGCCAAGCTCGCCTATCAAGCGAAGCTCGTGCGCGATCTGGTCGCGATAGGCTTGCGGCACAGCGTCCGGGAACATTCGCTCGACGGCCTCTGCCGACAGACGCTCAAGCGCTTGCTGAGCGGTGAGCCCTTCGATTATTTGCTCGTTCGGGTATTGGTAGCTTAGCGCACTCAGGTCGAACGTGCATCGCCGCGCGATGTCGGCGGTGGCAGCAATCGCATCTGGGAACGCCGCAAACCGGCGCTCCATTTCGGAAGGCGCCTTGAGGTTGCGATCGCCATGCCGTTCGCGCCGATGTCCGAGCGCATCGATCGTGGTCTTCTCGCGAATGGCGGTGACGACATCCTGAAGCAGCCGGCACTCGGGCGCATGGTAGAGTATGTCCCCAGTTGCCACCGCGCGCACACCGGCTGCGGCGGCTTGGGCTGCCAGAGCGTGCAGCCGCACGAGATCATCGGGGCGTCTTCGAAACGTCAGCGCCAGATAGCCGCGTTCGCCGAACGCGTCGCGAAGCTGGGCCAGGTCGCGTGCGACGCTCTTACCGGCCACGTCCGGCAAGAGGATGGCAATCATTCCCTCGCCATGAGCGACGACCTCGCCCCACAACAGCGTACAGCCGCCCTTCCCGGCCCGCGTCTTGCCGACGGTCAGTAGCCGCGTCATTCGTGACCAGGCAGCACGGTCGGTCGGATAGAGGAGCAGCCCGCGGCCATCGTCGAGCGTCAGCCTCGTGCCGGCGATGAGCCGAACGCCGGTAGTGCGCTGCCCGTCCCAAGCGCGGACGATGCCGGCGACCGTACCAAGGTCGGCGACCCCGAGCGCGGTGTGCCCCTGCAGTGCGGCAGCGGCGAACAGCTCCTCCGGGCTGGAGGCCCCGCGCAGGAACGAGAAGTGGCTGGTAACTTGGAGCTCGACGTAGGTCACCCGAACGCCCCATGCATCCACCAGCTCAGGTCGCCGGTGTTCGGCTCGACGCCGTCGCCACGCCGGAACACCCAGAAACGTCCACCCGCTCGGTCCTCCACCCGGAAGTAGTCGCGGACCGCCCAGACCTCGCCGTCGCGCACCCACCATTCACCGTGGATGCGTTCAGGGCCGTCGCCTGCCACCACTTCATGCATCTCACCTCGCCACGAAAAGCGTCGCGGTGGGCTATCCGGCAGAAGCGCGATGACGTTCGACAGCGGCTCTGGCCTGGTGAGCAAGCGCGCAGGGCGACGCCATTCTGGCCAGCCCTTTGCCTCCGCCAACGCCGGGATGCGCTGGACGGCACGCTCGGGAACGTCGGTCTCGCGCTGCGCTGCCTTGAAGATGGAGCTCTCCCCTACCCGGCCCGCCAGCTGATCCACCAGGCAAGCAATCTCTTCCGCCGGCCGATCATCCAGCAGACTAGTGCCCAGAGCATGAGCCCCGAGCGGCTCGGTCCTGACAGCAGTAAGTCTCCCGACCTCGATACCCATGCCGGGATCAATCCGCTCCATGCGCAGATGAAGCAGGCGGACGAGATGCTGCGGCTCGCGGGTCGCTGCCGCAGTGCCGATGACGATACGCTGTTCTTCTCCATCGACACGCTGGAGGACGAGCAGCAGCGCACGCGCGCCGAGCCCTCGCCTTCGCAGAACGCTAACGAGCCCCTCGACCAAATCCGCGATCACCTGCGCGATCGCCTCCGGCGTGGAGATCGGCTCCAGCAGGCGAAGGTCCGTCGTCGGCGACCTCTCGTCGATCACAGGCGCGATCGGCTCAGCCACGCGCCCGGTCGCTTGATCGAGACGATTTACGGCATCTCGGCCGAGCCGACGCGCCAGCGGCGCTCGGGGCATGGGCAGCAAATCTGCGACGCGTTCGATGCCGAAGCGTCGGCAGGCTGCGACGGCAGCATCGTCAAACCGCAGCGCCTCGATTGGCAGACTTGCGATGGCCTGTGTCGAACCACCGCACGGTGCGACCTCGACTGCAGTGCGTCCGAACCTGGCAAGGGCGTGTGCCGCGCCGGGCGTATCCGCGATTGCAATCCGCGCGGTGAGACCGAGGCGAGAAAGGAACCGCATCACCTTCCGGCAGAACCGCTCCTCGCCGCCGAACAGGTGGGAGGTTCCGGTCAGATCGAGCCACAACCCGTCTAGACCTGCCACTGACGCCATGGGCGTCCACTGACGTGCTGCATGGAGCGCAAGCCGAGCGAGCAGCGCCTGATCGCCGTCTGGATCCGCAGGTCGGACGTGCAGGTCGGGCACTAGCGCGCGCGCCTGGGTCAGGGCCATTCCTGGCGCGAGCCCTGCACCCATCGCTGCCGGACAGGCTGCAGTGACGCTCTGCTTCTGCCCATGCTGAGCGGCCAACACCGTAGGCTGGGCGAATGAGACGACCGTCCTGGCCACCCTTGTCGTTGTCGTGCCCCCCTCATCAGGCCTCACCGCCCGAAACGGATGTTCCGCCGGTTCCGAGCGCCGGCCAAGTTCGCGCATCGCCGGACGCCGGTGAGCGGGCATCTGCTCGATGTCGGCTGCGAGCTGCGAGCGTGTCGGACGGTCGTCCTGCGCCCAGCGAGCGCCGGGGCGCCAGCCACCGCCGCGCGGGACCGAACACGCGCCAGGATCGTCATCGACCGGCATCTCCACCCGCATTGGCGGCTCAGGCCGCGCGCGCGGTCGTTCCTGCCGCCACAGCCGCTCGATCGCCAGCTGCGGCAGGCAGAGCGAGGCGACCCGTGGCATCGCAGCCCTCCATGTCAAGAGAGAAGGAAGCGCCGTTGCGCTGGCGGACAAGCTCGACGGACCAGCGTGGCCGCCCAACGCCGGGGACACCGAGCGGAGCCGACGGCACACACCCAATCCGCCACCGCGTCGTTGCGGCCGACGGCTCGGCAAGCGGGCACGTTCCCGATCTTCGCCAGCGACGAAACAGGAAGGCAGGCGTCCTGTGCTCGCCGGCCGCGAGCTGCAGCCGGCGCGTTGCGGTCATGTCGGCGCGCCGCACCTCGCCTACGACAGCGGCGAGCGCACCATGGCGGAGGCTGTCTTCCATCACGGCAAGCACGTCCCGATCATCGCCCGTCTCGACAAACAGCGTGCGATCAGGGGACAGCCCGACCTGCTCGAGGCCAGGACTATAGAGGTCGAAGCGGGTGACCGCCCAAACTACGATCCCGCCTGCCAGTGCCGCCCGCGCAGCTACTCCAGCGAGGAACAGAGTCGTGGCCGCATCGTCGGTCAGCCTGGACGCTGCCGCGGCAACCTCATGGAGTGCCGAGCACGAAAGCCCTACACCGGCGAGCCGAACGTCCAGATCCGGCACGTCGAATGGAAGTACGCCAGCGCTGCGCACGGGCATACCAATGTCCGCGACCCGCGCGCGAAGCCGATCGATCAGCTCTGGTCGAGGCGTGGGGGCTTGCATCAGGTTCCAAGAGACTCATATGTTCTCTCTATGTTCCGGCAGACGCAGGGATTGGTCAAGCATGAGAATCACTTGGCAGGATGCTTGTCCGCACGTTGTAGCCACCTGCCTCACCCAAGCGAGAAACAGGACGGACGTGCGACGATGCGGTAAGAGGCGAAGATGTGTAACAATTATCGGCTGCTGGTAGACGCTTCCGCGATCATGGAGGATTTTGCCGAGCTCAAGATCCGGATCGACTTCTCCGAAGGCGTGCCGAACATCGAGGCTCGCCAGGACATCAAGATTACCGACACCGCGCCAATCGTTCGCTCGGCGGAGCGCGGAACCGGCGATCTCGTGCAGCGGCGTTGGAGCTGGCCTGGGCCCACCGGAAAGCCAGTATACAACTTCCGCTCCGACGGCCGCCAGTTCGGCTCCGGGCGCTGCCTGATCGTAGCGGACGGCTTTTACGAGTTCACCAGCCCGGCAGACAGCGCGAAGAAGCGCAAGGACAAGTGGCTATTCACGAAGAAGGACGAGGCGCTTTTCTGCATTGCCGGAATCTGGCGCACCGACGCCAAGGTTGGTGAAGCGTTCACGATGCTGACGATGCCGCCGGGCCCCGACATAGCTCCGTACCATGATCGGCAGATTGCCGTTCTCGAGCGTCGCGACTGGATCGACTGGTTGGATGCCCGGATGCCGGCACCCCAGATCTTGAAGGCGCTGCCCGCCGGTTCTCTTATGGTCGAGCAAGTCGGATGATGCGCAACGAGCACAATGCGCGGCCTCTCATCTTCCTTCAGCTTTCGAAATGACCGTCGCTTACGCAAGTTGCATAATTTGAAGCTAATGGCGCTCTTACTTACCTAGCGGGTCGCTCAATTAATGAACAATCGCCTCCCGTCGCAGCGGCATCGTAAGACAATGGAGGCCGCCACCGCACGCGGCAAACTGGTCGATATTAAGTTCGAGTACAACGAGTTCCCTGGCGCAGCGTGCTTGGTGAAGAGCTAACCCAGATTCCGTGCGGGAGGGTATCCGCTGCAGAGTTTGGCGCAGCTAGTCGCCTAGGCAGGAAAGACCCATTTTGCGGCCGCCCAGCGGCCCTTTGTCGCTCCCTCGAATGCTGCCGTTCGTTCACGTCGGCTGCAAGCAGCTTTCCTCTCGCGCAGGCTCCTCCCGTAGCCTAGAACCCAAGCCCCAAACTTTCTCCTGAAGACGGAAGCCAAAATCATATGCAGATCATCGTTCGCGACAACAACGTGGATCAGGCACTGCGGGCGCTGAAGAAGAAGCTTCAACGCGAGGGCGTCTACCGCGAGATGAAGCTTCGGCGACATTACGAGAAGCCTTCTGAAAAGCGTGCGCGCGAGCATGCAGCCGCGGTCAGCCGAGCCCGCAAGGCCGATCGCAAGCGAGCCGAGCGCGATCGCTAACGCAGGCGACAAGGCCCAATTTCAGACTGGGGATCCTGTTCTCTGCTCTACGAAGCCGGTCCTTCATTCGTTTGGCTTGGCGAAAGAGATCAAGAGAAGGGTGTAGCGAACTCCAGCCGTATTCCGCCTGGGATGAAGACGAGAAAGTGACGGGTCGCCGATCCTGGGCGGACCGGCCCCGGCGCCGCATCTACCATCACCTCAGGGTGTGTGCTCACCCTCGACCATACATCGTCCAATGCTGCGTCATCGGCGACGGCAAGGGAAAGATGGTGGAGTCCTATATTGGCACGGCGATCGAACGCGCGGGCCGACGTCGGATCGGCAGCACGCCATAGCGTCAGCAGAATCGTACCATCGGTTACGAAGATCGACGGATAATTTGGAACGCCGCCGACCTGGTCGAAGCCGAGCAGATCGCAGAAGAAGGCACAGGCCTGATCGAGATCGGGCACGGTAAGCCCAACATGATGAACGCCGCAGGTGAGCTTGCCGGTCATCCCTTCAATCCTTCCAGTTCTTCGACACGGGCACGCAGCTTGGCGAGTTCGTCGAGCAGAGGCTCAGTGCCGCGCCTGATTTCGGCTTCAGTGAAGCGTGGGGTGATGTGTTGGGGGCAGTTCCAGTCGAACCCCACCACATCGATCACAAACGCACGCTCGGGTTCTGCCACATAGTCCGGCACCATCAGCGCTGCGATGTCGCCTGCATCCTCGCTACTCTGCGCATGGCCAATCAGCTTGAGCCGGCGCCGGTTGGGATAATCCATCAGGAAGAGGGATACGCGGTCGTCGGCGTCTAGGTTGGCAGCCGATAGATACTGCCGGTTGCCGCGATAATCGGCAAATCCGATCCGGTTGCCTGCAATTCGACGCAGAAAGCCTGGCGGGCCACCCCGATGCTGAACGTAGGGCCATCCGTCCTCGGTGACGCTGGCCATGTAGAAGCTGTCTCGCGCGCTGATGAACTCGACCTCGCGATCCGTCAGAATGTCGGCGGAACCGGCCCCAGCCTCCATGCGAGCATAGGACCAGCGCGAGCCCGCAGAAGCCTGACGCGCCCGAGCACCCGGTCCGAACATGGTGTGAAGAAAGGTCGCTGCCATTGGCGTATTGTAGGAATTAACATTTATAATGATAATCATCCAATATCGTGTTTCACCATTGCAGTTTTGAGAATGCTGGATCGCTTCGAGACCCTTACAGCTTTCGTCGCGGTCGCCGATCAGCGCGGATTTGCCGCGGCGGCGCGCGCTTTGAACACATCACCGCCGGCCATCACACGTGCCGTCGCCGCGCTCGAACGACACCTTGGCATCACCCTGTTCCATCGATCGACCCGGGCGGTCGCGCTGACCGACGAGGGCGCGGCCCTTCTCGATCGGGCGCGCAGGATCCTAATAGAGCTGCGCGATGCCGAGCAGCTTGTGATGGGCGGGCGCCTTGTCCCTCGGGGGCAGCTTTATGTTACCGCGCCCGTACTATTCGGGCGAATGCACGTTCTTCCGGTCATCAACATGCTGCTCGCCGCCCATAACGGGTTGAACGCCCGCATGATGCTGCTTGATCGCAACGTCCGAATTATCGAGGAGGGCATCGATGTCGCCGTGCGGATCGGGCATCTGGCGGACAGCTCGCTGCGCACCGTGTCGATCGGATCGGTGAAACAGATGATCGTCGCCAGTCCCGCCTATCTGGCGATGCAGGGCGAGCCTAAGACGCCTTCGGACCTCACACGCCATCACTGCATCACTGGCAGCGGACCGCGCCCGGATAAGGATTGGCAGTTCGGGTCGAAGGGCAGCTCGTCCGTTGAAATCGTCCCACGTCTTTCCGTGGATACGGTCGATGCGACGCTCGCTGCGGCCGAAGCGGGCGTCGGGCTCGCCAATGTGCTGAGTTACCAATCCGCCGAGGCAATCGCGGCCGGTCGGCTGGTGCCTGTGCTGATAGACTATGCGCCACCACCGTTACCCGTCAGCCTGATCTATGACGCCGGACGGGCCGCGATGCCAGCGGTGCGCATCTTCATCGAGGCAATGCGCGGACAGGCGCGGCGAGGCGCATACTGCTGAGCCAAATTGGCCGGATCGACGATATCGACCCAATGGCGGTCATCCGCCGCGCATCTGGCGCTCCCCGAAAGCCGCCGCTTGTTCATGCCGCGGTGATCGCCTTTTTCCACGATCACCAAACCGACCAGATTCGGTCAGCGCCGGGCGGAGAGCACACGCCCGAATAGCTTAAGCATCGCGGACCAGCCCCGCTCGGCTTGCTCGTGGTCATACACGGGGAAGTCAGGCTTCATCCAGCCATGCGCGGCCGGGTAGGTTTCAGCGCGATAGCGCACACCCGCATCGGTAAGCGCCGCCTCGAACCGCTCCGCCATCTCGGGCGGATAGCTCCCATCGTTCTCCGCCGCCGCGACGTAGATCTCCGCCTCGATTCGAGGCGCAAGCAAATGAGGGCTGGTCGGCTGGTCGGTGGCGAGGCGGCCGCCATGGAAGCTTGCCACCGCCGCGAACCGGTCGGGCCACGTACCAGCGGCCGTGATCGCCATACCGCCCCCCCATGCAGAAGCCGATCGCACCCACTTTTGCCCCGGCCACATCGTCGCGTGTGTCCAGGTATGCGAGTAGTGCCCTCGTATCAGCCGCCGCCTTGAGGTTGTCTGTCGTGGCCATCAATGGGCCAAGCACCAGCCGGAAGTCACCTGCGAACACCTCCTTCGGTACGAACGGTCCGTAGGCGCCGTAGCGGTAGAAGAGGTCCGGCAGCAGGACGAGGTAGCCCGCGCTTGCGAGTCGCTGGCTCATGTCGCTGATCGCGGGCCGAATGCCGCCTGCGTCCATGTAGACGATGACGGCTGGCCACGGGCCCTCGCCCTCAGCCGGCATAAACAGCTCGCAGGGACAAACGCCGTCATCGGTGCGGATCTTCAGTCGTTCATGAGCCATGTCGTCTCTTTTAGTTTCAAAGCTTTTGGCGATCGCCGAGCGAGCCGGACCCGGCAAGGCGCGGGTCGCGCTGGCGCGGAAACTATCGGTGATCCTGCACAGCGTGTGGCGCTCAGGTGAGCCGTTCCGCTGGGAGCCAGTCGGCTCCGCAGCGTAATCAGATCGTCCGGCACGAGCCGGATGTACGTGTCGCCTCGGGCGAGGTGTGGGCGACTGCGCGATAGGGGCCATGGGCACGTGATCTGACGTCAGCCCGTTGTGGACCTTGCAGCGCCCGCGCTTTTCCGACCGGACCAGATGCTGCGGCGGCCGATGCCGACCGCGAAGAGAACCATGACCCGGAAGGCGACGAAGAAGAAGTTGACGACGGAGGCGCGATTAGAGAACGGCCCTCCGTTGGCAAGGATGTTCAGAAGCTTTGCCCAGCTGGTTGGTGCGGCCATGTGTCCGACCTGTTGGTGCGGCGCATGAAGCCGCTGGCCGTAATGCCATTCGCGCGTCTCGGGTCCCGATCAGAAGCTCGCACTCGAGGTGCTTGGGTCGTAGTGGGTTTTCCCGATCCGGCGGTTTCAACCGGCTTGTTGCATCAGTTCCTGTTCGCCCTTTCCAACCTCATCGACGCCGCTGCTGCTGTGCCTATCCTTGTGCGACCAGCGGTTCGCGATAGCGTTCGCCACTGACCATCATTGCCCAGATCGTACGCGCGGTCTTGTTCGCGAGCGCGACGGCGGCGACCTTCGCTTTCCTCCGTGCCAGCAGCTGCACCAGCCAGGGTCGCTTGGCGGCGTTGCGCTCGGCGTGCCGGATGACGGCCATCGCGCCGACGATCAGCATCTGGCGCAAGTAGCGGTTGCCTGCCTTGGAGATGCCGCCGAGGCGTTCCTTGCCGCCGCTGGAGTTCTGCTTGGGTACCAGCCCGATCCACGCGGCTAGGTTTCGGCCGGACTGAAAAATGGCCGGGTCGGCAACGCTGGCAACGAAGGCGCTAGCGACCAGCGGGCCGACGCCGGGTATCTCCATCAGCCGGCGGCCAAGTTCAGTCTCGCGGGCACTCGCCAGGATCCGGCGATCGTTCTCCAGGATCTGTGCCTTCACCATGTCGAGCTGCGCCATCAGCATCTCGAGGCAGGCGCGAACCCCGGCTGGTATCCGGTCATCTTCGGCATCGGCGATCACATCGAGCAGGCGATCCAGGCCGCCGCGGCCGATCGGCGCCACGATCCCGAACTCGGCTAGGTGCGCTCGCAAGGCATTGGACAGCTGAGTGCGCTGACGGCTGAGGATCAGGCGAACCCGGTGCAGCATCATCGCGCTCTGCTGCTCAGGGGTCTTGATGCCGACAAAGCGCATCGTCGGGCGGGTTACCGCCTCGCAGATCGCCTCGGCATCGACTGCGTCGTTCTTGCCGCGCTTCACGTACGGCTTCACATACTACGCCGGCATCAGCTTCACCTCGTGGCCAAGCGCGATCAACTCCCGCGCCCAATGGTGGGAGGTCGCGCACGCCTCGATCCCGACCAGACATGGTGGCAGCTTGGCGAACAGCTTCACCAGTCGAGCCCGCGTGAGGCGCTGGCGCAGTACAACGGCGCCATCGGCATCGACGCCGTGAACCTGGAATACGTTCTTCGCGAGATCCAAACCGATTACCCTGACGTTGCCCATCGTAGCTCTCCATCCAGTTACCCGCAGAATATCCTGCGGGAGGGGTGGAGAGCCGTCCACAGCATCAGAAGCAGACGTTCAGCGCTCGATCGGAGCTTTCCGGAAGCGGACGCTTGTTCATCCTCGCTGGATGCCTGCTTTCAGGTACTGGAGAGCGTCCGATGAAAGGCGTGACCTGGTTGAAGCTCAGTGAGAACGGGTTTCCCCGGGATACTATAAGTAGGCCAGCTCAGGCCTGCGTCGCGCCCATCAGTCCGTCACGCCGCCGAGGGTGACGGCGCGCCTGACATTGGAAGCAGCATGCCAGCTTGACAACGCAGTCGGCTAGTCGGACCAACAACTCACCACGCAAAGATGTGGATCAGGACGGCACAGAAACGCTCGTAGCTGTTGCCAGAAAGGGGGGATGATGCCGCTATCCGTGCTTAGCGCCTGCGATGACATGCGGCCGATGCCGGCCCTGCATCACGTCTCATATCGTTTATCGAACCAGCTCCCATCCGAAGCACCGATCGGTCCGCTTTCGAACGGCTTACGCGCCCGATATACGGATCGTGTCCCCTCGCGCATCGTAGAAAGCTGAGGAAGGCAATGCCCGAACGCTTGAGCGGCGAGGCACGTCAGAGGATTGTTGGATGGATCAGCCGCGAGATTCTACCGCACGAAACAAGCATCCGCCGCTGGCTGACTCGCGCGCTCGATGCCGCTACGGTCGAGGATGTCATACAAGAGAGCTACTGCCGGATCGCCGCGCTGCCGGATATCAGCCATATCCGGTCAGGCCGCGCCTATTTCTTCATGACCGCGCGCAGCCTGGTCCTGCAGCAGATCCGGCGACAGCGGGTCGTGCGTATCGAAACGGTCGCCGAGATCGAGGCGTTCGACATGGCGCAGGAAGCCCCTTCCCCCGAACGCATCGTGGCAGGACGCCGGGAACTTTCGCATGTCATGGAACTCATTCAGGCGCTGCCCGAGCGATGCCGGCAGATCATGGATCTCCGCAAGATCCAGGGGCTCTCCCAAAACGAAGTGGCCGTCCGGCTCAACATCCCGGCGCATATCGTAGAGAACGATATTGCCAAGGGCCTGAGATTGATCGCCAAGGCTCTCGCGCAGCACGAAGAGCTGGCAGAACGGCAATTTGGACGGATCGGTGAAGAGCAACGCACCCGAGACGGCCGAAACGATCAATGAATGCGCGGCGATGTGGGCCGCGCGGATCGACGCTGGCGACCTTGAGCCGAGCGCAGAGGCGGAATTGCAAAATTGGCTCGCCGGCGATGTGCGCCGACAGGGCGCCTTGATCCGGCTGCAGGCCGTGTCGCATATGTTGTCACGGGGCGGCGCCATGGCGAGCGGGCCCCTTCAGCCCAATACTTCGCTTCGGCCGGATGCGCAGCGCCGATCGACTGCATTGGCGTACAACCATCCTGCCTACCGCGTTGGCCGGCGGGGATTGATCGCAGGCGCCTTCGCGGCCTGCGCCTCGCTGACGGCCGCAGCTTTCTTCGGCATCCGGCGTAGCCACGCCAGCCAGATCGAAACGGCGCTTGGAGAGATCCGCAGGCTCCCCCTGAATGACGGATCTCTTGTCGCGATCAACACCGATACGCGGTTGGCAGTCGATATGCGCGACAAGGCGCGCAACGTCCATATCGAGCAAGGCGAAGCGTGGTTCGAAGTCGCAAAGGATCCGTCGCGGCCATTCACTGTCGCCGCCGGCGATATTCGGGTGCGCGCGATCGGCACCGCCTTTGCCGTGCAGCGGCTTGATGCAGGCGCCGACGTGCAGGTGACAGAAGGGACGGTCGAGATCTGGTCAGTAGGAAACACTGCCAACCGGAAGCGCGTCACGGCGGGCGCGCGTACGTTCGCCACCAATCTGCACGGGCCCGCCGATCCAGTGGATGCATCCGTCGATATCGATCGTGCACTTTCCTGGCGGGAGGGTAATCTGGCGCTGGCCGGCGATACGCTGGCCAGCGCAGCTACGCAGTTCAATCGCTACAATGCCATCAAGTTGGAAATCGCGCCCGATCTGCGCGAAGAGCGGATTGTCGGCCGATTCCGCACCAATGAGCCGGAAGCCTTTGCAAGGGCCGCTGCCGCGATGTTCGGCGCACGCGTCACGCGGCAGGACGATACGATCACCATCAGTAGCAGCTAAATCTTTTTATCGCGACGCACGGAAAAGTATTCGTCGCGCATCTCTTCAATTGAGAAGCCAAGCAACGGCTCAATTGGGAGGATGAAGATGGCAACGAAGCCACTTATCGGCAGTCTTTACACATCTGCCGCGATCTCGGCTGTCTTGCTGGCGGTGCCCGCCGCAGCACAGCTCAAGACGTTCAGCATCGACGCGCAGGATGCAGCAAGCGGCATCCCGGAACTGGCTCGCCAGGCAGACGTCCAGATCCTCGTCAGCGCACGTGCGGTCCGTGGGCTCCGTACCGCCCCGGTGCGAGGCCAGATGCCGGTCAACGCCGCTCTCCAACGCCTGCTCGTGGACACAGGGTTGCGATACAGCTCGACTGACGGACGCACCTTCATTCTCGCCCAAAACATGACACCCATAGCGTATCAGACGTCGGCCGCTGCTCCGCCGCCTGTCTCCGAGCCTTCGCCCGTCGTGGCTGAGAACCCGGCCCCCACCCCGATCCAGTTGGCCGCACGGTCGACAAGCGATGACCAACCCGGCCGGGAAATCGTCGTCACCGGATCGCGCATCATCACGAACGGCAATAATTCACCGACTCCGGTAACGGTGGTCACAACTGAATCCATTCAACAGGTTACCCCGTCGAATATCCCGGACGGCTTGAACAAGCTTCCGGTCTTTTCGGGATCTAGCAATCAATCCAGCCTTGGCGCAGCCGAGCGTAATTTCTCTGGAAATTACTTGAACCTGCGGAATGTGGGCGCCGGCCGCTCACTGATCCTGTTCGATGGCCACCGCTTTCCGCCGACGACCACCGACAATCTGGTCGATACCAACACGATCCCGCAGATGTTGATCCAGCGCGTGGAGGTGGTGACGGGCGGCGCATCCGCCGTCTACGGATCGGACGCCATCACCGGCGTCGTCAACTTCGTGATCGATCGCAATTTCAACGGTTGGAAGGTGAACGGCCAGGGCGGTTTATCCAGCCGGGGCGACAATGGCTCGATGCGTCTGGGCGCTGCTTTCGGAACGCCGCTGTTCGAAGGCCGCGGACATTTCGAGGCGAGTTTCGAGCATTACGATTCTCAGGGCATCGATAACAAATTGGGCCGCGCTTATGGCCGAGCTGTCTATTCTACCCAAGGCGCAGGCACGGCTGCCAATCCCTATCGCGTGGTGACGAATACGCGACTGACCAACTTTAGCCGTTTCGGCATCATCAAGAACGGTGTCTTCGCCGATCAGGTCTTCGGGGGGCCAAACAACACGCTGCGCGCTTTCCAGCACGGAACCCGCACGGGAACGACCGGCGTGGAAAGCGGTGGCGATGGCACCTTCTATAATTCCACACTGCAAGCGTCGCTGCGATCCTATCAGGGTTTTGCCCGCTTCGATTATGACATCGGCGACACCACGCACTTCTACACCCAAGCGACTGCCACGAAGTCCTTCAATCAGTTTTCGAAGGAAGAGAATGTCATTAATAATCTGACCTTCTCATCCCAGAATGCCTTTCTGCTCCCGCAATATCGTACGGCCCTGGCGGCAGCGAACCAGCCCACATTCACATACGCCAAGCAAATGACGGAAGTCCCACGCCTGACCCCGACGGCGTGGATCAAAAGCTACTTCGCCATTGCAGGTCTCGAAGGAAAGCTCGGTACGTTCAGTTGGGATGCTTCCTATTCGCACAGCGAGTCCCGACAAACAGTGGCGACCGTCAACAATATGAGCTTTGCGAGACTCTACGCCGCACTTGATGCGGTGACCTCGCCGAGCGGGCAGATCGTCTGCAACGTGACGCTCACCAACCCCGCTCTTTATCCAGGCTGCGTACCGATCAATCCGTTCGGTGAGAGCACGATCACGCAGAATGCGCAGGATTACTTTCTGCAAGACACGTACTTCCGCCTCCGCAACAAAATGGACGACGCCGCCGCAAGCATCAACGGTTCGCCGTTCGAGACTTGGGCGGGTCCGGTACAGGTCGCGCTGAGCGGCGAATATCGTTCGCTGAAGCTCGATTTGGTCAGCGACGCTCAGCCGACCGACCGGGTGAACTGTGCGGGGCTCCGCTTCAACTGCACGGCTACGACACCGGTGTACGCGTCCAACGTCGTCGGTGATCAGCGCAATCGGAACCAGCGCGTGACGGAAGGGGCAATCGAGGTCGACATTCCGTTGCTCAAGGATTCCTTCATCGCCCGCTCCTTCAACGTCAACGGCGCCGCTCGCTACACGCACTACAATACCAGCGGAAACGTCAAAACCTGGAAGGTTGGAATCGATTGGCATTTGACCGATGACTTACGCATTCGCGGCACACGTTCGCGCGATATCCGGGCGCCCAATTTGAACGATCTTTATGCCCCGGTGAACGTCAATCCATCGGGCTTCAACGATCTGCACACGGGTATCACCGCAACCGTTCCCGTAGAAACATCCGGCAATCGCGACCTCAAACCCGAGATCGCACGCACCATTACGGCGGGCTTCGTCTACCGGCCGAGCTGGCTGCGCGGCTTCAGCCTTGCGGTCGATTATTACGACATCGCAATGAACAACGCGATTGGTAACGTGTCGGCAAGCACGAGCACGGTGCAGCGTGAATGCGAAGCGAGCAACGGTGCCTCGCCGCTCTGCGATCTCTTCATTCGCCCGCTGCCTTTCAGCGATCGCTCGCCTGCCAACTTTCCGACGCGCGCTCTATCCCGCGCGCTCAACGTCGCAACGCTCAAGACCCACGGTGTCGACACCGAGCTGAACTATGCAACCCGGATCGGCAGCGGAAACCTGAGCCTACGTGGTCTCGTTGCATATCAGCCGAAGAACGCCGCTCGTAACTTCCCAGGCTCGCCTCTGCTCAACCGGGCCGGGGCAGCGGGGCTTCCGGCGTGGCGAGCCACCGGCTTCGTGCATTTCGATGTCGCGGCATACTCCGTCGATGTTCAGGAGCGTTGGCATAGCTCCACTCGGCGTAGCAGCGATCCTTCGCAGATCTTCGATGCACCTCGGCTGGGCGCGCGCGCCTATACCGATTTGACGCTGGCTTACCGGTTGCAACCGGCCGGGGGGGACCGTTCCGCACAGTTCTTCGTGACCGTGCAGAACCTGTTCGATCGCAAGCCGGCGCCGTTCGTCAATACCGGCGCTGCGAGCACCGTTCCCGGCTTCTTCGTGCCGGTAACCAACGGTGACGATCCGATCGGTCGTTACTTCACGGCCGGCGTCCGCTTCCGCCTTTGATCATGATGCGGAGGTCAGCGGACATGAAGCTTTCCATAAGTGCCGCCATATTCGCGGCGGTGCTCGGCGTCGCCGGTCTGACGCCTGCGGCTAGCGCCGTCAGGGAGGATGCTTGGGGCAAGATGCCTGACGGGCGGCCGATACACCGGTTCACCTTCACAAATCCGTCAGGCGCCAGCGTATCGGTGATGGAGTTGGGCGCGGCGATCACCGCCATCGTCGTGCCGGACCGGGCGGGCAAGATGGCGGACGTCGCCCTCGGCTTCGATAGCGCTCTCGATTACGCCACCAACAACTCACCGCAATTCGGGCTGGTTATCGGGCGGTATGCGAACCGCATTGTCGGCGGAACGTTCAAGCTTGGCGACAAAGAATATCGGTTGGCGACACAGGGACGATCCACCTCCTCTATGCACGGTGGTCCACAGGGCTTCGGTACGCAACTTTGGTCCGGCAAACGCGTGAGGACGAAGGACGGAGAGTCGGTACGGTTGACGATCCGCAGTCCGGACGGCGACCAGGGGTTTCCCGGGGCGATGGTAGCAACGGTCACGTATAGCTGGACGCCGGAGAACCGCCTTCTCATCGACTATACGGCAACGACGACCAAGCCGACCGTCATCAATCTCACCAACCACAGCTATTTCAATCTGGCGGGTGCCGGAAATGGCGATGTCCTGCAGCAGCAACTGACGATCGACGCCGATTTCTACATGGATGCGCTACCAGACAACACCCCGACCGGCGAGATCCGCAAGGTTGCCGGTACGCCGTTCGATTTCACGCGCGGCAAGTCGATTGGCCAGGATCTTGCCGCCAGCGATCCCCAGATGGTCGCCAATCGAGGGTTCAACGTAAACTACGTGCTGCGGCGCTCGACGATTCCGGGCGATCTGGCCGAGGCAGCCCGGCTCGACGATCCCCGATCCGGGCGCTCGCTGCGCATATTTACATCGGAACCCGGCGTGATGCTCTACACGGCCAACTTCATCGATACCCGGCGATCGATGAAGGGCGGCGTCAAATATCCGTTGCGTGCCGGCGTCGCGCTCGAAACGCAGCATTTTCCCGATGCGCCGAACTGGCCGCACTTTCCTCTGACGACCCTGCTGCCGGGGCAAACCTTCCAAAGCCGGACAATCTTTGCGTTCGGCTTGGTGCCGTAACGACGAACAGGGGATCCCCAAGTGGGGATTTCAAGAGCCAAGACGTGGCGCACTCGCGATCAGCCGACTCGACGGGGATGCTGGCAAAGTGGTTAATGCTCCCGACTGATCGGACATGTGCATACCCCTTTGTGAATCAAAGCCGTCTGCCTGTTAGCTCTCAATCGGGCGCGCTGCGATATACAGCTTCTTCCATTGTGGATTTATTTCGGTCGCTGAAAGCCTGCGCGCACCTAGCCGACTAGCGTCTTTACAGCATTGCGTCGGTAGTAGAGCTGCCTGCTGTGTATTTCATTCCGGCTACAGCTGATGCTTGAGTGTCAGCATCTGCGCATCCACCTGGGCACGTTGCCGCCCCGCAAGAATGGCCTCGATGACTGCGGGCGCGAGAAACGACAGCTAGACCACGCGGGTGACATAGGAGGGGCTGCGGTTCTCGCGTTCCGCCAGCGCGGTTATGTCGAGCTCGCCTTCCTTCAGCTCCGTCCAACAGCGAAGCGCCTGGCTGCGGCAGCGATCATAAGAATAACGTCAGAAGTGAGCATCGGCAGAGCCTAAGCCTTATAAAATTGAGCCAGCGCCGGACATGCGGTTGTACACGAGTCGGCAAAGAAGACGGTGAACAGACGCCCAACTGAGCATAACTGCTCTAATACAGCTGCGAGTCACCGCAAGGTATAAGCATGGTGTAACTCCTGATTGACAATGTACTGGTTATGAACGAATTGATAATAAGTATTTGGTCTATTACGGTCCTGGAACGTTTGTTAGTTAGCCTACAAAAGGCAGGGACAACCGTCATGCCGTTAAGCGAAAACCGTCTTAACACCAGCGCAGAAAACTACTGCAAGCTGTACGGGCCGGATGCATATCAAAAGATCGGCCGTGACATCAGCAAGGCGGTCGGCAACCGCGAGTGGGACAAGGCGTACTTCTTACAGCGGGTTCAATGGCGCGTCCGGAAGCTAGATGTTTGGTCCCAGTGATTGCTGGTGCGGGTTTGAGATGAACCGGCTTGGGTCATCTGTCCATGCTTTGCAGATGGCTTCGTAGGGTGTGAGGCCGCGGAGCGTCTTCAGCCGACGAGCGAAG
>Ga0247730_1000702_pt1 | contig 22223 bp, 22 predicted proteins | sample UWRJL073202C2_FD_180959 | JGI IMG/M metagenome (GOLD analysis project Ga0247730, IMG submission 180959) | Plant litter microbial communities from Arlington Agricultural Research Station in Wisconsin, United States - UWRJ-L073-202C-2 | ecosystem: Environmental > Terrestrial > Plant litter >... | reverse complement strand
CGGCTGCTGCGCCAACTGATCATCGAGGTCAGGCTGCTGCCCGGCCGGGCGCTGCCCGAAAAGGAAGTCGCAGCATTCCTGCACGTCAGCAAGACGCCGGTTCGCGAAGCGATCATCCGGCTGTCGGAAGAGGGTCTGATCAAGGTCGTGCCTCAGGGCGGCACCTTCGTCGCGACGATCGAGGTGCAGCGCTATATCGAGGCCTGCTTCATCCGTTTCCGGTTGGAGGCCGGAGCGGCGGCGGAAGCAGCCAAGCGCCATACGTTCGAGGATCTCGGCCGTATGGAGCTGTCGATGAACCAGCAGATCGCGGCGGTGGAGAGCGAGGACTACACCAACTTCTTCGAGCTCGACGAGAGCTTTCACAAGACCATCTTTGCCGCGGCGCGGTTGAGTGGTGTCTGGGCTTTCGTCAATCAAGCGAAGGGTGAGATCGACCGCATGCGCCACCTGAAAATGGTGTTTGGGGTGCGCCGCACGGGAGAAGTCATCGCGGAACACCAGGCGATCGTCGATGCCATTCGCGATGCCTCTCCGGATGCGGCGGTGGCGGCGATGAGCCGGCATCTCGGTTCGCTGGAAAGCAAGATCACCGAGCTTTCGCGCGACCCGAAGCTGTGGAGCTACATTGAATCGATCAACGCGACAACGACTGAAAAACGGAGGCCGCGGCGCACCTTGACCTAAGCGGTGGCGCCGTGGGGAGGAAACACAATGTCTGCAGTTGAACTGAACGACGTAGTCAAACGCTACGGCGCACTCGAAGTCGTGCATTCCATCAACCTGTCCGTGGCGGAAAGGGAGTTCGTGGTCCTGGTCGGACCATCGGGCTGCGGCAAGTCCACGACGCTGCGCATGGTGGCAGGACTGGAGGATATCTCGGACGGCGCGATCTCGATCGGGGGGCGCATCGTCAACCGGATGGCCCCGAAGGATCGGGATGTCGCCATGGTCTTCCAGAATTATGCGCTCTATCCGCATCTCAACGTCGCCGAGAATATCGCCTTCGGACTGCGTGTGCGTGGCGAGAAGAACGACGTCGTCGAAGCGGCGGTCAGCGAGGCGGCCACCATTCTCGACCTGACGCCCTATCTCAAGCGCAAGCCCGCGGATCTCTCGGGTGGCCAGCGCCAGCGCGTTGCCATGGGCCGCGCCATCGTGCGCAGACCAAAGGTGTTCCTGTTCGACGAGCCGCTGTCCAACCTCGACGCCAAGCTGCGCACCCAGATGCGCGCCGAGATCAAGCGGCTGCACAACCGCATGGACGTCACCAGCATTTACGTCACCCATGACCAGGTCGAGGCGATGACACTGGCCGACCGGATTGTCGTCATGAATGGCGGGCGTGTCGAACAGGTCGGCTCGCCGATGGAGCTTTTCCTCAATCCGGCCAACGCATTCGTTGCCAGTTTCCTCGGCTCCCCGCCGATGAACCTGGTCACCGCGCATGTGGAAAGCGTCAACGGCGAAGCGGTTGCCCGCGTCGACGGAGACAGGCCCGTTCTGTTTAGCTTGACAGAAGCGACTGCGGCCAATCTGCAATCGGGTCAGGCGATCCATGTCGGCCTCAGACCGGAGCATCTTGAAATTTCCGCTCCCCGCCCTGGTGCCCAAGAGATTGCCATTGCCGTCGATCTCGTCGAACCGCTCGGCTCCGAAGCCCTGCTGCATTGCCGCATCGGCGACCAACCGGTTGTCGCCAAGGTCGACACGCCGATGGACCTGCGAAAACTGTCGGACGTCACCCGGCTGGTGATCGCCACGGACAGGCTGCATATTTTCGATGTCGAGACCGGCCGCGCCATCAAAGCGCGCGTGTGAGGTGGATGATGCAATCGAAAATCACCCTCTACATCCAAACTCTGGCAGGGGACCTTCGTCGAGACTGGCAGCTGTATCTTCTGTTGCTACCCATGCTCGTCTGGTTCCTGCTGTTCCTCTACAAGCCGATGGAAGGCCTGCAGATTGCGTTCAAGGATTTCAGCCCGTTTCGCGGCATTGCCGGCAGTCCCTGGGTCGGACTTGAGAACTTCCGCACCCTGCTGAACGACCAGATTTTCATTCGCGCTTTCATCAACACCATCACCCTCAGCGGACTGGGGCTGATCTTTGCCTTTCCGGTGCCGATCATCCTGGCGCTGATGTTCAACGAACTGCAGAGCGAGTTCGGCCGTCGGTTTTCACAGACGATCGTCTATCTTCCGCACTTCATCTCGGTGGTGATCGTTGCCGGCATTGTCATCAACCTGCTGTCGCCGACCACCGGCGTGGTCAATCTCATCCTGCAGAGTTTTGGTCTTGATCCGGTCTACTTCCTGACCCAGCCGGAATGGTTCCGCGCCGTCTTCATCGGTTCCAACGTCTGGAAGGAATCGGGCTTCGAGTCGATCGTCTATCTGGCGGCGATCGCCGGCATCAGCCCGACGCTCTACGAATCCGCCCGCGTCGACGGCGCGTCGCGCTGGCAGATGATCTGGCGCATCACACTGCCGTGCATCCTGCCGACGATCATCATCATGTTGATTATACGCATCGGCAATCTGGTCGAGGTCGGGTTCGAATACATCATCCTGCTCTACCAGCCGGCGACCTATAGCACCGCCGACGTCGTCTCGACCTATGTCTACCGAACCGGTCTGCAGGGGACCCAATATGACCTTGCGACGGCAGCTGGCCTGTTTAACGCCATCATTGCCTTCGCTCTCGTCTTCACGGCCAACCGGATCAGCCGGAAGGTCTCCTCAACCTCGCTCTGGTGAATGTCATGGCCACTTTCAATCTTTATGCACGCGGCGATCGTATCTTCGGATATGCGAATGCGGTCTTGATCGGATTGTTCGTCCTGTCGACCCTCTACCCGTTCATCTATCTGCTGGCGGTCTCGGTTTCGTCAGGGGCCGCGGTCACCGCGGGACAGGTCATCCTGTTGCCCAAGGACCTGACGCTGGCAGCCTACGAATTCGTGCTGTCCGATCCGATGTTCTGGACTGCTTACGGCAACACCTTCATCTACACGTTCGGCGGCACCGCCGTCAGCCTGGCGATCATGATCCCCGGCGCCTACGCTCTGTCGCGTGCAAGATTGCGCGGCCGCAAGTTCCTGAACCTGACGGTGGCGTTCACCCTATGGTTCAATGCCGGCATGATCCCTTTCTTCCTGAACATGCGCGACCTCGGCCTGCTGGATTCGCGCTTCGGCCTGATCATCGGTTTCGCCTGCAACGCCTTCAACGTCATCCTGCTGCGCAACTTCTTCGAGGCAGTGCCGAAATCCTTCGAGGAAGCCGCGAAAATGGACGGTGCCAGCGAATGGCAGCTGCTGTGGAAAGTGTTCATTCCGCTGTCGAAGCCGGCGATCATCACCGTTGGCCTGTTCTGTATCGTGTCGCGCTGGAACAGCTACTTCTGGGCGATGGTGCTGCTGCGCGGCGAGGACAAGATTCCGCTGCAGCTCTACCTGAAGCGGGTGATCGTCGATCTTACCGCCAATGACGAGTTTGCCAGCAGCCTGTTGAGCTCGCGCTACTCGTTCGAGACCGTTACCGCGGCGATCATGATCGCCTCGATCATTCCGGTCCTGCTGATTTACCCGAGCATCCAGAAATACTTCAACAAGGGCATCACCCTTGGCGGGGTCAAGGAATAACGCGGATCGACGTCGGTTCTGTTCAAGGAGGAGACATACAATGAGACATTTTGGGAAAATGCTTTCGCTGTTGGCCACATGCGCAATTCTGCAGGTGGGGGGAGCGACCGCACAGGAGGCATCGACGAAGATTGTCGACGATCCGCTGGAATTGACGATCCACTTCCATTTCCGGGACAAATACGTCTACACGGAAAACTGGCCGGTGGAGAAGAAGGCGGCCGAATGGACCGGCATTCACGTCAAGAATGTCGCGTCCCTTGCCACCAGCAGCAGCCGCGACGCGTTCAACCTGCTGATGGCCGCGGGCGACCTGCCGGATATCGTGGGAGGCGATGTCACCGGCGGCCTCAAGGATGATTTCATCCGCTACGGCATGGAAGGCGCGTTCCAGCCGCTGGACGACCTGATTGCCGAGAACGCGCCGAACCTCAAAAAATTCTTCGACGAGCATCCGGTCGTGCGCCAGGCGATTAGCGCCCCCGATGGCCACATCTACTTCATCCCTTATGTGCCGGAGGGACAGTATTCCCGCGCCTGGTTCATCCGCCGAGACTGGCTGGACAAGCTTGGCTTAAAGGAACCCCAGAATGTCGACGAGCTCTATACCGTGCTCAAGGCATTCCGCGAAAAGGATCCGAACGGCAACGGCAAGAAGGACGAGGTTCCCTATTTTGCCCGCGAACCGATCGAGGCGGTGCGGCTGATCAATATGTGGGATGCGCGGGTTTCCGGCTCGGAGCGCTACGGCGACTTCGATGTCGAGAACGGCAATATAGTCCACCCATGGACGACGCCGAACTACAAGACCGGGATCTCCAAGGTCGCTCAATGGTTTAAGGAAGGACTGATCGACACCGAAGTCTTCACCCGCGGCTCGCGCGTTCGCGAATATATGCTCGGCAACAATATTGGCGGCATGACGCACGACTGGTTTGCCAGCACCTCGAACTATACCGACGCCTTGAAAGACACTGTTCCGGGCATCAACTTCGCACCAATGCTGCCGCCCAAGACGGTGTCCGGCAAGCGCTTTGAAGACAGCCGCCGGGCGACGGTCCAGCCGGCCGGCTGGGCGATCTCCTACACCAACAAGCATCCGGTCGAGACGATCAAATATTTCGACTTCTGGTTCTCCGAAAAAGGCCGAATCCTTTCCAACTGGGGTGTCGAAGGCGTCAACTACGACATGAAGGATGGCAAGCCGGTCTACAAGGACAGTGTCCTCAACAATCCGAAACCGGTCAACGCCCAGATGTGGGAGATCGGCGCCGGCGTGCCGCGCGGCTACTGGGCGTCCTACCCTTCCGAAGAGCAGTGGACCAACAAAATGGCGCTCGACGGGATCGCCATGTACGAAAAGGAACCCGGCCTGCTGCAGCCCGAATTCACCGGCGTGTCGATGAGTGAAAAAGAACGGGCCACTTACGACAAGTACTGGCCGAGCCTGCTCACCTACATGACCGAGATGCAGCAGACCTTCGTGCTCGGCGCCCAGAATGTCGACGCCTCCTGGGATGCCTATCAGGCCCGCTTGCAGCAGCTTGGCCTGCCCAAGGTTCTGGAAGTGATGCAGACCGCCTACGACCGCCAATACGCCAAAAACTGACGGGTCGGGGCGCGGCCTGCCGCGCCCCATTCATTTTCCGATTTGTTAAAAGGACGTCTTTGCGATGCCCAAATCTGCCGAAGCGCCACACCTCCACTATCTCGATGAGCCGAAACCGGGCACGCTGACAATCACCTACCAGCCGGACGGCTCCGTTCTCCATGAAAACCCGCCCCGTTTCAGCTGGCTGCCAGCGCTCGACGACAATGCCCGCTACGTGTTGAAAGTGTGCCGCGATCCATCGTTTCCGGCGGACGAGACCTTGCTGTTTGAAAACCTCGCCTGGAATTTCTTCACTCCGGACGTCACGCTTGAGCCCGGCACCCATCACTGGGCCTTCGCCTTGTGGGATGGCGTTCTCGGCAGCGTCATGTCCGCCTGGAGCAGCGTTCGGACATTCGACATGCCGCCCGGCTTGCCCCAAACCCCGTTGCCACGTGCTGAAACCCGGCGGTTGGCAAGGGATCTGCGCCACCCGCGCCTGTGGCTCGATCCGGATGGCGTCACCGAGTTTCGCACCCGTCTGAAAGCCGATCCCGATCATTGCGGCTGGCAGGCCTTTGTCGACGGCTCGGTCACGCCCTGGCTGTCGCGCGAGATCATCCCGGAGCCGTCGCCCTATCCGAACAATCTGCGGGTCGCCGCGCTGTGGCGGCAGATGTATATCGATTGCCAGGAAGTCATCTACGCGGTGCGGCATCTGGCAATCGCCGGCGTCGTTCTCGACGATCCGGCGCTGATCGCCAAGGCGCGCCAATGGCTGCTGTCGATCGCGCGCTGGGACAGCAAGGGCGCCACCGCCCGGTCCTACAATGACGAGGCGGCATTCCGGGTGGTGACGGCGCTCGCCTGGGGTTACGACTGGCTGCACGACCACCTCGACGCGGCCGAGCGGACCGAAGTCCGCGACGTGCTGCTGACCCGCACCCGCGAGGTCGCCGACCACGTGCTCTGGCGCGCCCGCATCCATGTTTTCCCCTATGACAGCCACGCCGTGCGCTCGCTGTCGGCGGCACTGACTGCGGCCTGCATCGCGCTGGCCGGTGAAAGCGATGAAGCCGAGGGCTGGCTGGATTACACGGTGGAATTCCTGTCGACGCTTTATTCGCCCTGGGGGGATCCGGACGGTGGCTGGGCCGAGGGACCGCATTACTGGATGACCGGGATCGCCTACCTGACCGAGGCCGCCAATCTGATCCGCAACTTCCTCGACGTCGATCTCTACCGGCGGCCGTTCCTGCAAAAGACCGGAGACTTTCCGCTCTACACCAAGGCGCCGGGCACGCATCGGGCCTGTTTCGGCGATGATTCGACGCTCGGCGATCCACCCGGCCTGAAGGTCGGCTACAATGTCCGGCAATTCGCCGGCGTCACCGGCAATCCCTATTACCAATGGTATTACGAGCGCCTCAAGGCCGATGCCGCCGGCACCGAGATGGAGTTTTACAATTACGGCTGGTGGGATCTGAATTTCGACGATCTCGTCTACCGCCATGATTATCCGCAAATCGAGGCGCAGCCGCCACGCGACCTGCCGCCGGTCAAATGGTTCAAGGACATCGGCTGGGTGGCGATCCAGAAATACATGGACGAGCCGGAGCGCCATATCCAGTTCCTGTTCAAGAGCAGCAGCTTCGGTTCGCTCAGCCACAGCCACGGCGACCAGAACGCATTTCTGCTCTACGCCTTCGGCGAGGATCTGGCGATCCAGAGCGGCTATTATGTTGCCTTCAACTCCACCATGCACCGCAACTGGCGGCGCCAGACCATATCCAAGAACGCCATCCTGATCGACGGCAAGGGCCAGTATGCCGAGACCGACAAGACCGTCGCCAAAAAGGCCGGCGGCCGGATTGTCGACGTTCGCGAGGAATCGACCCATACCTTCATCAGCGGCGATGCGACGGCCGCCTACCAGGCCGCCGATCCCGACGTCCTGCGGGCGGAACGCGACGTCTATTTCGCGGCAAGCGATTTCGTCGTGCTGGTGGACCGCGTCGAATGCTCGACGCCGAAACCGGTCCAGTGGCTGTTCCATGCGACCCGTCAAATGGACGTTGGCAGCAACAGTTTTCGCCTGACAGGCGACCGCGCCGGTCTCTACGGGCAGTTCGTTCATTCGACCTCCGGCCCTCCCGACATTCGTCTGGTCGAAGGATTTGCCGGCGTCGATCCGGCCGATGTCGAGGGTCTGGACACCCAATATCACATCGAGGCGACACTGCCGGCGGCCACCAAACACACACTCGTGACCCTGCTCGTTCCCTACTCGCTGCAGGAGCCGCGCCGGGTGTTCCACTTCACCGACGATCAGGGTTTTAGCGCCGACATCTATTTCACCGATGTCGACGACAACCAGCTGCGGATCGTCATTCCGAAGAATTTTTGATTGCGAAAGGATACCCCCATGAATGGATTGAAAGACAAGGTCGTGCTGGTGACAGGCGGCGGACGCGATATCGGCAAGGCTTGCGCCGAACGGCTTGCCCAAGAAGGCGCGAAAGTGGTTGTCACCTATTTCGGCTCGGCAGCGGGCGCCGAACAGGCTATCAGCGCCATTACCGGCGCTGGCGGCAGGGCCATAGCCATCAAGGCGGACATGACCAAGACAGCGGACGCCCAGGCCGCGGTCGACAAGGCGATCTCCGAATTCGGCAGGCTCGATGCTCTCGTGCATGTCGCCGGCGGCATCATCGCCCGCAAGACGCTGGCGGAAATGGACGAGACGTTCTTCCGCGAGGTGATCGACGTCAACCTGACATCGCTGTTCAACGCGACGAAGGCGGCCGCGGCGGCCATGGGCGAAGGAGGGGCGATCGTCACCTTCGCCTCCCAGGCAGGCCGTGACGGCGGCGGTCCGGGCGCCGTTGCCTATGCAACCGCGAAAGGCGCGGTGATGACTTTTACCCGCGGTCTGGCCAAGGAACTGGGCCCTAAAATCCGGGTCAACGCGGTTTGCCCGGGAATGATCTCCACCGCCTTCCACGACACTTTTACAAAACCGGAAGTTCGCGAAAAGGTGGCTGCAGCCACACCGCTGAAGCGCGAGGGCCAATCCGCGGAAGTCGCCAACCTGGTCGCCTTCCTGGTGTCCGACGAGGCAGCCTTCATCACCGGTGCCAGCTATGACGTCAACGGCGGCACATTCTTTTCTTAGGGCCGATTATGACCGTCACATTTCCGATCCATGGCAGCAGAGTTGCTCTTCTCGGCACCTCGCTCGTCCAGCAGAACCACTTTGCCGGCGACCGGCTGATCCAGTCGTCGGCCCGCGGTTGGGCGACATGGGCGGAGGTGCTGACACATGGCCAGCTCGACATCACCGTCTTTTACGATCCGCTCGTGCATCCCGGCTGGGAGCCGAGCGGACGGGCAGGGGTGACGCGCGGCTTTACCGGTCTCAACGCCGGCGTCTCGGGCCAGAAGGCCCGCGACATCGACAACCGTATTGCAGACGTGCTTGCGCTCGACTTCGACCTGATCATCGTCGACGCCGGCACCAACGACATGATGGTCGAAACCAAAGAAGTCATTCAGGGGTTGCGTGAGCGGATCGTGACGCGCTTGCTTGACGCCGGAAAGGTGGTGATCCTGCTGCCGATCCTCGCCCGCGGCACCGAAAAATGGCAGGCCGGCGGTTCCGAACGCGCAAAGGCGCACTGGATCAACCACAAAAGCCGGTCATTTGCTGCCCGCCACCCGCGCTGCCACGTCTTCGACTGGAATGCGCCATGGGTCGACTGGCAGTCGGCGGACGGTGTTCCCAATCCGGGGTTTTCAGACGACGGAACGCATTTTTCTGTTCCTGGTGCCTATGCCGTCGGCAAGGAACTCGCCAAATATCTCAAGGGTTTTCTCGCCCCGCCGACGCAATTGCGTTGTGCACGGGACGACCGTTTTGACCCGATCGATAATCCATTGGGAAATCTAGTCTGCCACCCAATCGGCTCCCGTCCTGCCGTTCTTGCGGACGGATCCTTACCAGGTGAGGGGACAAGCGCAATAAGGCGCATTTGCGGCTGCGCTGATCGACCGGGCTGGCAGGAGGTTCGTTTCGATAGCGGCGCATGTTGCGTGAAACTGCTGTATGATGACTTCGTCAACCCGCTACCGGCAGGTGCCTGGATACGGGCAAGCTGTGCCGTCGAGGTCGATGCTTGTGATGGCTGGCGTGATATCTCATTGCTGCTGCAGGAACAAGCGCCGGATGGTTTGACGACCCAGGCATTGGCCCCTTTCGCCTTTGGCGACGGGTCATTTGCGCCCTTTCCACAGGCGGCTTGGTCAGGAATACTGACAACCCCACCCATTAAGATCAAAGCGCCCGCTCAAAGCCTGTCGTTGTCACTCAGCCTCAGCAAGGTCGCTTCAACGGATACGGGAACGATCAGGTTCTTCTGGCCGGATATGCGCCAGGCTGCGTCACCGCTTCGAGATTGATGGTGAGGGAAACGACCGATGCTAAGTTTTACTCACGATAAGCGCTTCCTCTCCGTGAGTAGCTCGGTACGCAAAAAAATAAGTGCGTCAGCCACTAGTAGCTTTGGGGTGTATGTTCATATCCCATCGTGACCCTCAGGTATTCCGGATTAGGCGCCGAGTTCCGCGTGAAGGGCCGTTCGAACCATCTGCACCGGCTGAGCGCTTCGCACAGGGACCGATAAGGGTGTAATCAGCCCGCACATCACCTCCAGAACATCACCGGCGTAAGAAAGGTATCGCCAGGATGGAGGCTTTTACTCACGCCTTCACGCCGCCCGATCAGTCAAGGCATCGCGTTTGGCGAAAACTCTAGCGACCTCCGCCATGTTTTCCGTACCCCATGAGCAAAGCGGCACGAGGGCTTCGGCCAGGCTGTGGCCCAATGGCGTGAGGCTGTAGTCAACCCGCAGTGGGATCTCTTTGTAGTCGGTACGCTTCACAAGACCGTCGGCCTCCAACTCCTTGAGCTGTTGGATCAGCATCTTGTCGCTAACGTCTCGTACGGCTCGCCGAAGCGCGCCGCACCGGTCGGGCCGCCTTGGGCCACGAAATACAGGATTAGCGGGTTCCACTTGCCGGCGATAACCCGCAAAGTTGCGTCGAGGCCGCAGGTGAAGCCAAGGAGCGCTGGAGTACATGCCGCGGCGACGGGAAAAGCATCAAACGACGGCTGGGCGATGCCGCATAGGCAGGAGATCTACAGGACGTTTCGCCGGGAGTTCTTCCGCGTTGCGCCATTTTACAAAAAGTCGTGGCTACGTGTCTTCGGCCAAACCGCGCTGGAATTGCCACGGTTCTGCCGGTCTCGGCTCGTCGCTATGCTGAAACTCTGATGCAATGGTACCATCTTCGGCAGCTTGCAAGGGGAGCGTCTGGGGTTCAACGCTCCCCTTCCGCTCAAGCGGCGGTCACGACGACTTTGCCGCTGAGCTGTCCAACGTCCATCCGACGATGAGCGTCCCGCACATTTTCCAAGGCGTAGGTACCATCGATCCTTGGCTTGAAGACTCCTCGGCTCACAGCCGAGCGAATGTATTCCTTAGCTGCGGCAAAGCGCTCCGGAACTTCGATCAGTTCGAACAAATCAACGAAGGAAATGTAGCGACGGTCGAGCGAGATCAACGGGACGTTGACCTGAGCGGCTTTGATATCCGGGGAGGTCTGTGCGCCGTAGCTGAAGACACTCCCGCCCTCCGCCAGACTTAGGACGGCCTGAGCGAGGACGGGGCCGCCGACGGTATCGAGAGCGAGTCGGACGCCAGAGCCATCGGTAGCTTGCTTGATGACATCGCTCAAAACTTCATCATCGGTCGCGATAGCGTGATGTGCGCCAAGATCCAAGAGTTGATTTTTCCTCTCCCTCGTCCTCGTTGTAGCGAACACCCTGGCTCCCATGTCTCGTGCGAAGTGGACGAGAGCCGCGCCAACGGGAGATGTTGCAGCTGTTACCAACACAGCATCTCCCGCTTTTATTGGGGACTTTGTGAGAAGATTATAGGCTTGAAGGCCAGCCATCCATACAGCTGCTTCCTCAACATCGGTCGTCCCATGGATCGACTTTACCAAGGCGGACGCTGGGATATTCGCATGGGTAGCGTAAGTACCTGAACCGACAAAGGGCGTCTGTGTAGGCAAGACAGTCACGCGTTCGCCAATTACATAATTGTCTACTTCGGCGCCTACCTCCTCGATCGTGCCAACGCCTTCCACGCCCATCACAGACGGCAGTGACGGCGAGAGCGCGTAGTAGTCCTGACGGAACAGCGCTTCAAAGCGATTTACCCCGATCGCAGCGATTTTTATCCGAACCTCGTGCGGGCCAACCGGGGGGAGCTCTAGTGACACAAGATCCAGAACCTCAGGTCCGCCGATTTGAGAAAATATGACGTGTTGCATGATGATACTCTGAAGCCTCAGCAGGGCGATTGTTCAGTCGCTGGCGAAAACACCGCAACCCGGCGGTGCGCGCTTACCACCTACCGAACTTGCCCGAATGACAAGCTAGTAGTGATCGCTATAAAGGTTCGGCGAGAGAGATGCAAGAGTTAATAGTGTGCACTACAAACTCTATATATGTTTGTGGTGCTAGCGGCAGGTCATGTGATTTCGTCCCGTGTCATCAGCTGCAGATTCAGGATATGCCGAAGATCGGAAGCGGTGTTTTGCTCGCACATACGTCTTCCGCGGTAGCCCGTCCGAAGATTGCCGTGTGACACTAAAAGCCGGAATGCGGCAGAAGCGTCAGCTGGTATTCAAATCACCAGACGCCCCGCAGCATCATTTCGATCCCAAGAAGCGCCAGTGCAGCCAAGAAGCAGTTTTTGAATACGGCAGGCGTGACTGCCCGCCTGATATATTGCCCTGCACACATTCCGAGCAAAGCCGGAACGACGGCGAGAGCCGAAAGCGCCATCCCGTCGACATCAAACGCCCCTCGCATCGCCAGTCCGATTGCAAGGGCTATTGTTGATACCGTAAACGAAAGGCCGAGTGCCTGAACGAGATCATCCTTCTCGAAACCGAGTGCTTGCACGTAAGGCACGGCCGGGATGACAAACACACCGGTTGCACCCGCAATGAGGCCCGTTGCTGTTCCAACCACTGGTGAAAGCCAGCGTTCATGTCTTGGGCTGATACGATGCGGCTTTGCGAGCAGCGTGTAAACGGCATACACAGTGAGCGCGAGCCCCAATAGGACCGTACTTACGCGAGTGTCACCGCCTGTCAGCATAGGCGCACTGCCTAGAGTTCCAACAACCACACCCGCCATCATCGTCCAGAGCCTACGTACGACACCCATGAAGCGTGGGCCTGCGAGCAACTGCCAGATGTTCGTGACCAATGACGGAAGAATTAGTAACGAAGCCGCAGCCAACGGTGATAGCAAACCGCCAAGTATACCCATCGCCACCGTCGGGAGGCCCATACCGGTTACTCCTTTCACTGTTCCGGCGACGAAGAATGTAGCTAAGAGGGCTAGAAACATTGAGATGGGTTGATTGGTCATAACCGATTTCATACACCTTGAAACATCATCCACAATGCGGGACGTCCGTAGCGAGCCTTCGCCTAGACCGAAGGCTAAATCAGTTATAGCGTTTGAGCATGCGCTTTGACTTTATCGACCTTCGCCTCTTTATAGCCGTAGCTGATGCTGGCAGCATCACCCACGGTGCAGCGGATGTCGGTCTTTCCCTAGCAGCCGCTAGTGAACGGTTACGGGAAATGGAGGCTACGGGGCAAGTTATGCTTTTGGAAAGAGGACGCCGGGGTGTGGCGCTCACCGAAGCGGGCGAGGCGTTTTCCCACCACGCCCGTGGAATACTCAATCAGGCTGCTCTGATGCGTGGCGAACTTATCTTACACGCAAAAGGTGTGCGGGCAACGATTCGTATCGTTGCCAACACAGCGGCTATGGTTGAAGCACTTCCAACACGCCTGTCGCCATGGCTTGCCGCTCATCCGCAGGTGGATGTTGATCTAAAGGAGCGCCAGAGCTATGAGATTGCACGAAGTGTGGCTGCTGGTTTTGCGGACATCGGCGTGTTGTCGGACGCAGCGACATACGAGGGGCTGGTTCTTAAGCCCTTCATGGTAAGCAAGCTTGCTGTGGTCTCAGCCAAATCACACTGGCTCACAGACGAAAAGGAAGTTCGGTTCCCGCAGATCAGCGGCGAGTATTTCGTAGGGTTGGAGCGCGGCGCCTTACAGGATCATATCGATGCTCAAGCTGTCAGGCTCGCGATAAAGCTCCGATACCGGATCAGGTTGCGCACGTTCGAAAGCATATGCTTAGCAGCAGGAGCTGGTGTCGGCATCGCCATTGTTCCAGAGACGGTCGCCAGGAGGTGCGAGCGCAAACTCCCCGTTTCCGTGGTTCCGCTGGCGGATGCATGGGCGCGGCGGCATCTCTCTGTTTGCATAGCCGCGAGCCGCGATGTGTTGCCAACTGCGCGAAACCTATTCGACCATCTCGCGAGTGCATAACCTTGTGGGTCAGGCGACGGCTATGGGCTGGTCTGACCGGGAGACACTGGCTGCAATCATCGAAATTGCGGGGGCTTTGAGCCCACAACCGTCTTCGCCCAGTGCACGCTACTTGGACATTATTTGATGGCGATGCCTACTATCCAAGTCTGTGCCAGCGCCATATCGGCCTTGTGAGGTGCCCATCCATGCCCGGCCTGTATCACATTTAGCGAGACTACAGTGGGCAGTGTGGGAAGAACACCGGTTACCGAATGTGAAACTCCTGTGCCGAAACGCGGGGCAGGTTCTTGTCGATCGGAACGGCAAGCGGATAAGAGCGACCGGTCTTTACAGCTGCATCGCTGCAAGCGTTATTTCCGGCGTCAGCAGGTTGGCGGCGCCGATTTCGTCATGAGGTCCATATTTGGACTGTGCCCAATCTACCATGGAGGTTCTCCTTGTTGATTCATTTCAAACTCCCCGGCCCGCTGACCTAAGGAGTGAAGTCCTCATGCGCCTTGATTTGCGCAGGACCCGGAGTTTGAGTCTAAACTGCCGGTTGGACGTCTGGCTATTTGTAGTGGTCGATATTTATGTCTGAAGTCGGGCGCAGGCTAATAGGAACTTTAACTGTAACTGCCACTCTATCGAAAACTCGCCTTGCACATCTCTCCCGCTCGTTGTGCCGTGGCGCGGAGACGGCTCGCTTCCATCCCCGTGTAAGCAGCTGCAGAAAGTCCGCGTATGACGGTGATGACCAGATCCGTCAGCACCTCCACATCTTTGTTGGTTCGGCTGGCGATCTCCTGCTTGACCATGTCATACATCATCATGCTTAGCCCGCTGGCAATCATCCGAGCTTCCGGATCGGCTGCCCGAGTGCCTTCTGTGACAAGGCATCCGCGGCATAAAGTATCCTGCGAATACTGTTCGGCTGCAGCCAGGAACAGTGCGCTCAGGCCTTCTGCCAGATCGCTACTTTCGAAAATCTCCGAGAGAGGCAAGGAGTATTCATCAACATAGCGTTGAAGCGCATGCTCGAAGAGGCCAGCTTTGCTGCCATAGGCAGCGTAGAGGCTTGGAGGATTGATATCGAGCGCCTGCGTCAGATCAGCGACGCTAACACCGTCATATCCCTTTTGATGGAACAGACGCTGCGCTTTCTCCACGCCAGCCTGACGATCGAAGTGTCTTCGCGGACTACGTTTACGAGCAGTATCGGTCATTTAGCACTCCATATAGCAACCGCTAATTATTTTGGCGCCTGGGTTGCTTTTCCTTTGTAGCGGACACTATTATGACCTGTAAATAGGAGAGATAGACATGGATGCCAATACCCTTAAGATCGCACTCGTGACGGGAGGGAGCAGCGGGATCGGCCTCGCAATTGCCAGAAAGATGCTTTCCCTTGGAATGCGCGTGATTATAACCGGAAGGCGACAGGACGCCCTGGACGGTGCCGTCACTGATCTAAATGGCGATGTCACTGCAATACAAGCCGACGTCTCAGATACTGCCAGCCTCGACAAGCTATTTGCGGAAGTTAGGGCACGCTTTGGCCGTCTCGACGTTCTAGTTGCCAATGCTGGCGGTGGCGTTCACGCGCCGCTTGGCCAGATCAAGGAGGACGAATACGATCGGCAATTCGCCACCAATGTGAAGGGTATCGTATTCACAGTGCAAGGCGCTTTGCCCCTTCTCCCCTCTGGCTCGTCCATCGTAATAGTCGGATCGACGTCATCAATTGATCCCGGTCCAACCATTAGCATCTACGGTGGAACAAAAGCTGCAGTCCGCAACATGGTTAGAAGTTGGGTGAGCGACCTCAAGGGCACCGGCATTCGAATTAATGTTGTCAGCCCAGGCCCAACCAATACGCAGGCCCTCAGGGACGCATTTGGCGATCATGCGGAGGAAGGGCTTGCCTTTTTAAAGAACAAAAGTCCGATGGGTCGCATCGGCGAGCCGGAAGAAATAGCGGAAGTAGCGGCATTCCTGGCGAGTGACGCGGCAAGCTACGTGAATGGCATTGAGCTTTTCGTCGACGGCGGCGCATCACAGGCTTGAGGAGTGCAACGTGTCTACCAACATCATTGATCACGTCGAAATTCCAGTCGCAGACGCACAACGATCGCGCCGTTTCTATGAGCCGGCATTAAAGCCTCTCGGTTTTTCGCTCGTTATAAGCATTGATCCGGTCCGGACGCCCCATGGGGGTGCACGCCATGGCTTTGGCAGCAACGGCTATCCCCGCCTGTGGATCCATGAAGAGCATGGCGAGAGGCTCCCTGTGCACATTGCCTTTGCAGCCGGTGACCGGGCGAAAGTCGACGCCTTTTATGCCGCCGCAATCGTCAACGGCGGTACGGACAACGGGGGGCCCGGGGTTCGCGAGAGATACCACCCAACTTACTACGCAGCTTATGTGTTGGATCCGGATGGTAACAATATCGAGGCAGTGTGCCAGGAATAGTGGAGAAACAGGGCGCTAGCGCCCTGTTTCTCCACCCTCAGATCGCGATCGAGGCGGCGATCACGATTGTTGCTACGACGCCTGCTAGCCACGCGAAGGTGCGGATGCCCGCGATACCAGCGATATAGCAAAAGGCGTGAATGATGCGAGCGATGACGAAAGTCACTGCCGCGGTTTGCGTAATTGCGGATGATAAGCCGAGGGCCTGTGATGTCAGGACAACTATCGCAAAGGGTACGGCGTTTTCGAGAAGATTAAGATGAGCGCGTTGGGCTCGTTTCGCCGCGCCCTCCGGAGGTTTGATGTTATCGCGGTTGCCTAGCAGCGCGGGGTTTCCGACCTGCTTGCCGTATAGTGCCGTCGATACGAAGGCCAGAAGCAACAAGAGGATCGCAGTGGTAAGCAGGCTGTAGGTTTCAAGCATTATCAAACACCTTTCGATCGTCACCGGACGATGTGTTATCGTGAAGTAAGCTTGGAATACCCTGTTCTGCCGCTACTCATCCATGACGTGGACACTGAATCATTTGACCGATCGTCCTGATCCTAAAGCCGCCAGGGATGCTTCCCTCTCACGATTGGATGTCCTTTCCCATCTTCTCTCCTGGGTAAGGTTGAACGGAGAAAGCGTCTACCGGACAGAACTGCAAGATCCTTGGCGCCTGGCTTTTCCACCCGGACCCGCTCATCTCCACCTCGTCACTGAAGGATGCGCTACGGTTGAGCTTGGTGATGGTACGCGCGTTCTTCTAGAAGCAGGAGATCTGGCCCTATTACCGCATGGACAGGGTCACGAGGTTTATTCAGAAACCGGTCAAGGGCTCGAACCGCAGGATATCTTTGATAATGACATCTTCGACAGCCGTCAGCTTCTTGTGTCGAATGCGGGGAGTGGGGCGACGGCGAAGTTCATTGGAGGGCTCTTCCGCTACGATCGAATGCCGCTTCCGCCAGTACTGAATTCGCTGCCAGCAATCATATCCCTAAAGGCTCCAGCCGAAAATGTCTCCGACTGGCGCGGTTCCATGTCGGTGTTCTTACTTGATGAGGTAATGCACCCATCTCCAGGTTCGTCACTGATGATTTCGCGTATCATCGACCTTATGGTGATACGCACATTGCGAAGCTGGGCAGAGCAGCAACCTGTCGGAGCCGCGTGGCTCGGAGGAGCTTACGAAGAGCGGGTGGGACGGGCATTGACTGCAATGCACGAGAACCCTGCACGACCCTGGACCGTTGAGAAGCTTGCGATGACCGCGGGTATGTCACGATCTGTTTTCGCCGAACGCTTTGCCCAAGCGACGGGAGATTCGCCACTGCGGTATTTAATGCGGTGGCGGCTCTCACTCGCACTGGATCTTTTAGAGCAGCGCCGACTTGCAGTTGGCGAGGTGGGACGCGCCGTTGGCTATGACTCGGAAGCCGGTTTTAGCAGGGCATTTAAGGCTTTTTACGGCTCAGCGCCAAGCAGTTACCGCTCGCCTGACCCAATCAGGCAAGATGTCTCGACCTAAGCCAATCGCAATCAGACGCTGTCGCTGTAGGAGTTAGCTATCTCCCACAGCGAGCCAGCGTTGTTACTTCTTAATTAGTAGGCCGTCGAAATCCCGGTCCAACGTGGCGAGCGAGTCGGTTATGTGGGCTCGACGTTCTGCCAACCACGTCCCCTGTTGTTCAAGGTTAGCCTGAGCAGCTTTGATCATCCGTTGCATTTCTGCGGGCTGGGGGCCGCCCACTGACGCACGGTTTTTGACGATCGCCACTGGATCGAGAGTAGATCGGAACTCTTGCTCGCTCATTGGAAGCTCTCGCGGCTGCTGCCCCTCTGTCAAGCCTTCGCTGTAGATCGCCTGAGCCTGGGTATAAGGAAAATCGAGCGGCTTGATGTTGTTGGCCTTCGCGTAATCCACAACCTCCGAAGCAAAGTGATGCCCGACCCGGAACGGCAGCTTGTACTTTCGCATCAAAACGTCAGCCAGCTCCTGGGAGGCAGTCCAGTCGCTGTTGAGCTCTTCAAGCGCGCGCTCGGGATCGATGACGAGTGATTGCAGCACCTTGTCCCATCCCTTGAGTGCCTTGCTGGCGCTCGCGACCATCTCGCTGTTGGCGTCAACATCCTTCGCATCGCTCATACCCGGAGTGATGTTATGGGCTTGGATTACGGCGCCTATCGCGAGAGTGACTGCCGTGGAGGCATCTTGCCGCGTCGAGTTCAGTATCCCTGGATTGCGCTTTTGCGGCATAGCGCTCGAGACATAAGTATTGCCGCCACCTTCCTGAAGCAGGATCCATGGCCGCGGCTGCGCGTACTGGGTCATAATATCCTCAACGAACTGCCCGGTGTGAAGCGCAATGCTGGTAACAATCGCACCCACCTCGACTGGCTCATCTGTCGAGGAAATCTGCGACGCGTCATAGGCGTTATCCACAATGGCAGAAAAGCCGAGATAGTCGGCCATCCGTGTGCGGTTCAGCGGCCAGCTCGTGCCGTTCAAGACGGTTGTTCCCATCGCGGATCGGTCAATCCGCGCATAGGTTTCGCGGATGCGTTGGGCATCGCGATCGAGACCGGCTGCATGGCCGAGAAGATAGTGGCCGAAGCTGTTCGGCTGAGCCGCAACACCGTTGGTATAGTTCGGCACGATGGTGTCGGCATGCTTTTCAGCAAGCGTGACGAGCGTCTTCGCTGTTTTATTCAGCTGATCGGCAAGCGCGAGAAGGTCGTCTCGAAGTATGGCTGAGCGATAGGTGGCGTGCATGTCCTGGCTCGACCGGCCTGCGTGAAGCAGGGTGACTTCTGCTCCAGCAGCCTTGATCAGCACAGGCTCGAAGGTAATGACGGTGGATGGCCGTTTTGCGCCTGGTTTATTACCCTCCTCGATAACCTGCTCGATTCCTGCAGCAATGGAGGGCACAAACGCCGCATCCAGGAGTCCCTCCTGCGAGTTGATGACTGCTGTCGCCTTGTTGATCTCCCCTAGCCAGAAGAACTCGTCACGGGGCTGCTGCTGTTGGGCCAGCACCGACGTGCTGAGCAACAGGCTTCCAACCAATGCTATGCTGATAGGCACATTTCGCATTCTCTACTCCTCCTCTTGATAGTCCTTATATACCCGTAGCCTCACCGAGATGCACCCCCGGACTCGGTGAACGCGTGGGCGACCTGCCGTCGCGCCCCGGGGACACGGGGACAGGTCCGCCCAATGCTGTCAAAGATCGACGATGCGCGTGTCGGCGATCGTCTCCGCAAAACCCTGGCCGAACAGGCTGGCTGGGGTTTGGAAGCCGAGGCGGACTTCGCCTGCGATCACGCGACGGGCGGCTTCGACTGCAGCCATCGAAGTGAACGTGTAACCATTCACCGTGTCGAGCAGGGACCGCACGACCGTTCCTCCCGCGCCGGTGACTTCGACCGCGGCATGATAACGATTTGCATCGCGTTCTTCGCGGGTCGGACCTGTCGGTAGATGCTTGATGTCTCCGCTCGGGAATGACCCTGCACTGATATGCACAAAGGTTTCGATATTAAGCACGCCGGTGGCATTATGGATGGTTACCAAATCAGGCAGCGTGACCGGGAATGATGACCGTGGGCCGTTCCCAATTGAAGTCGCGAACATCATCGGGGCTGCGGGAAACAAGCTCGCCATTAACGAGTTGGAGGGTATCGGGCGCGATATTCTGGCTGGCGCTCGTTGCAGATCCTCTCGACATCGCACCCGCGACCTCCAGCGCGATGCTAATCTTCAGGGGATCGTCAATACGACGCACGGCGTGCGCGGCAAGGCAACCAAGCATGGCAACACTTCCGCCGCTTCCCGGCAGCAGCATTACGCCAGCAGCACGTGCCCGAACGTCGAGCGCGAGCGCTTCGCGATACGTGTCAAGCTCGGCCGAGAAGTCCAGATAATGAACACCGGAGGCAATCGCAGCAGACATCAGAGGCTCAGCCGTTTTCATAAATGGTCCAGCGGCATTGAGGATAACCGTAACATCGGTGAGACCAGCACGAATTTCAGCCGGGTTATCGAGCCGGAAGATCCTGACCTCGCCGCCAATGCGAGACGCCAAAACTTCCAAGGCTTGCCGGTCCTTCTCACGACCTCCCAGGAGGAGACGGAGCCCTGCGGCTGCAGCATGCTCAGCCGCCATGCCGCCGGTGTAGCCAGCAGCACCATGATCATCAATGTGGACATACTATTTGCTTTCGTTGAATTATTCGAGATCAGCGTCAATGCGCGTGATCAAGCGGTCACTGTTAATGGCGATCTCGAGGCGGCCGATCTCATGACCGAAATCGCCTGTGAAATCGACCCGAACGCGAGCCTGATGCTCTCCTGTGCTCTCGATGGAGAGGAGCCGGGTGATGGTGTGGTAGGCTACGAAGTAGCGGGCTACGTAATCGCGGATTCCGTCATGCCCGTTGAACTTGTGGCCGGTTGAAGGGTCGTCGATAACAGCGCCTTCGATGAACAAGGCGACAACTGCCTCAGCGTCATGCGCATTTGTTGCCGCTATAAGAGCCTCGGCTATCGTCTTCAGGTCGTCGTTCTTACCCATGGCGTCGGCCCTCGTGCTGCCAGCTTTTGTAGACGAACTCCAGGCTGTAGCCGTCAAGGTCGCGGACTTGAGCGGCGTAGTAGCGGGGGTCGTAATGTTCCTGCGGCCCTGGTGCATGGATCTGGATCGCCCCGGCTGAGATTGCCGCATCATAGGCAGCTCCAACCATAAGTTCGGACTCGGCCACGAATCCGACATGTACTGCGCCGGGGGAGGGGTTTCCTTCGCGCAGCCAAAAGAACATGCGGCCTTTGGCGCCGAACCCCTTCAGATCAGGGTGGAATGGCGGTCCATTACTGCCATCGTAGTCGAGACGCTGCGTGATCCCGAGAACAGGAAGAACCTTCTCATAGAAGGCAATTGAGCGGGCCGTATCGCCAACGGTGAGGAAAATGTGATCAAGCATGTTTCACGTTCCTCAGATGATGTAGCCGCCAGCGACTTCGATGTTCTGCGCGTTGATCCATCGGTTGTCGTCGGAAAGAAGGCTTGCGATCATGCAACCCACGTCGTCAGGCTGACCGACGCGGCCAAGTGCCGTCTGCCCGGCAAGCAGCGCCTCGAACTCGTCGCTCAGTCCACCACCAAGCTCGGTGCGGATTGGGCCAGGTGCAATGGAATTTGCGCGGATGCGGCGATCGCCAAATTCCTTCGCCATGTAGCGGGTCAGTACTTCGAGTCCGCCCTTGAAGGAAGCATAGGGAGCCACCCCTGCGGTAGCCACGCGACTGGTAGCACTAGCCACGTTGATGATGTGGCCACCGTCGGCCATAAGCGGGAGAAGTGCCTGTGTCAGAAAGAACGGTCCCTTAAGATGGACGCGGAACAGGCCATCGAACTCCTCTTCGGTCACTGTCGCAATGGGGTTGTAGAGCCCATAGCCTGCGTTGTTCACGAGGGAGTCGAATTCAGTCCGGTTCCAGCCCGAAGAGAGGACTTCCCGTACCTTCTCGCGGAAGCCAGAAAAGGATGTGCTGTCAGCGACATCCAGCCGTAGCGCGGCCGCCTTGCCGCCTTCTGCCTCGATCGTGGCGACGACCTTGGCGGCCGCTTCTGCGTTGCTGTTATAGGTGAGAATAACCCCCATACCTCGCCTCGCGCATTGGATCGCAGCGCTTGCCCCCAGGCCTCGGCTACCGCCCGTTATGATGACAATGCTCATTTGGTGCTCCTTGTTCGGATAACCAAACAATATCTGGGAGCCATCACGTTTGCTGGCCCAATCCTACCTGAAGATTGCCTAATTCTGCTTTCCTATTGAAAGGCTGGTGGAGCCGTGAGACAACGACCGGCATGGAAACACAGCTTCGAGAACTTCGTCACCTGGCTGCCAAGGCAGAGAACAGGCGCACAGAAACCGGGATTCCCCGAGTCGCTATGGTGCAGGGCGAGATCCCCGAACACCAGCTTGCTGCCGTTTATGACCCGATGATCAACCTGATATTGACCGGGTCGAAGACCATGACGGTTGGCGACCGCACTTT
>Ga0247730_1000701_pt1 | contig 22268 bp, 16 predicted proteins | sample UWRJL073202C2_FD_180959 | JGI IMG/M metagenome (GOLD analysis project Ga0247730, IMG submission 180959) | Plant litter microbial communities from Arlington Agricultural Research Station in Wisconsin, United States - UWRJ-L073-202C-2 | ecosystem: Environmental > Terrestrial > Plant litter >... | reverse complement strand
ATCGAGGGTCGCGTCGGCACCACCAGCGACAGGTCTTTCGGAATGACCCGCACTGCCGTGCACTGCAGCCGCTGCGGCGGCCACCTTGGCCATCTTTTCAACGACGGCCCAAAGCCGACAGGTCTGCGCTACTGCCTCGACGGCGTCGCCCTTACCTTTCACGCGGCATCGGCTTGAGCTGGCCGCTGCAATCGGCGATAGTCTGTACCACCTCCGGCGGACTTAGCCTCGCCGGAGTCCCAGCCTCACACCGCGACATCCGCGGCGATCGGCGGATGCGGCTCATACCCGCTCAGCTCAAAATCCTCGATCCGGTACCCATCGATGCTGTCGGGCCGGCGCAGTAGCTTCAGCGTTGGAAACGCCCGTGGTTCGCGCGAAACCTGCTCGCGAGCCTGGTCGAGATGGTTCATGTAGAGATGCACGTCGCCGCCCATCCATACCAGCTCGCCGATGTCGAGATCCGCCTGCTGCGCGATCATCGCCGTCAACGCCGCTCCACCGACGAAATTGAACGGCGCCCCGAGCATCAGGTCGCAGCTGCGCTGGAAAATCAGCATGTTGAGTTTGGGTCGTGTCGCCGTGCCCTCATCCAATGGTGTCAGGTTCGAGACATAGAACTGATAGACCATGTGGCAGGGCGGCAGCGCCATGTCGGGCAGTTCCGGCACGTTCCAGGCATGGAACAGGATCCGGCGGCTGGCCGGATTGGTTTTGAGCGCGGCGATCACGCCGGCAATTTGGTCATGATCCCGACCCGACTGATCCGTCCAGCGGCGCCACTGCTTACCGTAGACGGGACCGAGTTCGCCCCATTGCGCGGCAAAACCGTCGTCCTCGACAATGCGTTTTTCGAAATCGGCTTGCGAGATGTCCGGATCCACCGCCTCGCGATATTTCTTCAACGGCCAGTCCGTCCAGATACGCACATTCTGCTGCAGCAGCGCGCGGATATTGGTGCCGCCGGTCAAAAACCACAGCATTTCCTTGACGGCCAGTTTCCAGTAGACGCGCTTGGTGGTGATCACCGGCACCGTTCCGTCGGACAGGTCGAAGCGAAACGTTGCGCCAAAAGTCGAGCGGGTGCCGACGCCGGTGCGGTCGAGCCGCGGATCGCCATGCTCCATCAGATGGCTCATCAGATCGAGATATTGCAGTTCCGGATGTCTGGGCATGGGGCTTCCGAAGGTCCAGGGTCGACAGGACGGCAATCGTTGGTCGCGCGGAGCCCGGCTCCGTCGACTGCTGCGGACAATCATAGGAACAACGGCCCGCCACCGATTCCGTATCCGATGATACATAGGAACAGGCGGCGGCGGAGCCAAGTGTCGGCGCCGGTTATACCGTCCTTTCAAATCGCTTACAGCGTCTCGAGCGTACCCAGTTGCTTGGCGACCAGATAATAGAAGGTCACGCGCGACTTCGTGCGGTCGGCAGACATTGCCGCACAGGTGGCTTCCACGGCCTTTTCCGCCGCATTGCCGGTGACGCCCAGCTTTTGGCCGCACCAGCTGTCGACCACGCGGGCCAGCTCGCCTGGGTCGGAGCAAGAAACCATCGACGAGTCTCGATCGCGCAGGGCAATCCCCAGATGGCGCACGACCTTGGCGACCACCGCTTCTTGGGCGGAGGGATCATACTTCACCACGTCTGCAAAATAGTCCGTGCTCATATCCACTCTCCTCCCCTGATAGGTCTTGGCGGCAATTTAGAGTTTTCTTTAAAAGAATAATGTTGCAGACCGCGTTGTCCGTCAAGAACCGGACGCTTGCCGGCAAACATCTTCGCGAGATTGTCACATCGCCCCTTTCCATCGGCAGTCAAAACACCTATATCAACCTTGCCGGTCTTCGGACCGGATATGGCGATAAACGGTCGGTGTAATAAACCTATTGGACCCGGGGGCGGTACCCGGCGCCTCCACCAAAAACCGGCGGTCTCAGACCGGCTTTTGATGGGGGCGAAATAGGATCGACAAGGGCGTAAAGATCGAACTTTTGCTCGGCATGATACCACCGTCATCGGGTCACAAGTGTAGTTGCAAATGACAACAACGCTAAGGTTTATGCTCTCGCTGCCTAACGGTGGTGCGGGAAAACCGCTCTAAGTCCTTCTGGTTAGCACCTTGAGGCGGGGTTCGGAGGTACCTGGCAACAGAAACCTCCACCTTCTTCCCGCCACGGATTTCTGCTATTGTTATCTTCATTGCGTCGCGGGGCTTTCCCGATTCACCCCGGCGTGGCATATAGCCGTGACCAAAGACGATCATTTAGGAAAGACAGGACCGCATGGGGCAGGATCACATCCGCTACGACATTCTGGCACAGGACGCTCTGCGCGGCGTCATTCGCAAGGTATTGGCCGAAGTTGCCGCCGTCGGACGCCTGCCCGGCGACCATCATTTCTTCATCACCTTTCTGACCGGCGCGCCCGGCGTGCGCATTTCGCAGCACCTCAAGTCGAAATATGCCGAGCAGATGACCATCGTCATCCAGCACCAGTTCTGGGAAATGAAGGTCACCGATTCGCTGTTCGAAATTGGCCTGTCCTTCTCCGACACTCCGGAAAAGCTGGTAATTCCGTTCAACGCCATCCGCGGCTTCTATGACCCGTCGGTTAATTTCGAGCTCGAATTCGACGTGCCGATGGCCGAGGAAGAAGACGCCGCGACCGCGGAGATTACCGCCTATCCGATCGCAGCTGATTCCACCGGCGAAACCGAAGACGGCAAGACCGGCGGCGACGACGACAAGAAGCCCGGCTCGGTTGTCTCGCTCGATTCTTTCCGCAAGAAGCAATAGCGGCAGGCAGCGATGAGCGGCGACGTCGTCAATCTGCGCCAGTTCAAGAAACAGCAGGCCCGCACGGAAAAAGAGCGGCGGGCCGAGCAGAATCGCATCGCATTTGGCCGCACCAAGTCGGAAAAGAGTTTGACGCGCGCGTTGAACCAAAAGGCGGACAAGGTTCTCGATCAGGGCCATATCGAAAAGCCCGAGCTAGACGCCTGATCTTTCGGAAAAATGATTCGCCGATCAAGCACTTGCGGGCTTTTGCGGATTCAGACCGGCAAGCCCCTCAACCACCGTCGAAGGCAACACGCGTGATCCGCAAGCATTCCGCCGCGCTGCATGGCCATCGCACCAGCTTTTCCCTGGAAGACGCGTTCTGGGACGAGCTGAAAACGATTGCCGCGGCGCGCAATCTGCCGCTTGCCGCCTTGCTGGCGGAAATTGACGACAACCGCGCGCCCGACAGCAACCTCTCCTCAGCCGCCCGCGTCTACGTGCTGACCTGGGTCAAGCAGGCCGCGGCGAATTCGGCGCTCGACGACATGCCTGCCGCATAAGCTCGCCGCGCGACCGTCAATTCGTCAGCTGTCATCCGCAAATCACTCGATAGATTCCTGGCGCGAACAGCTCAAATCAAACGAAAGTTTTCACCGAAGTTTTCCAAATCGGACAAAAACGAAGACCCCGCCGCTGCCAGAGCAGCCTTCTGCCCGTGCATGCGTCGACCGGTTACTGCACGCCCGGCAGATTGGGGAAAACCGGTTGGCCGGGTGCCGGATTGGCGCGAATGATATCTTCCAGCTGCGGACCTGCGGGCAGGACCGGCTGCGCCCTCTGTCGCTTCTCTTCCGCCGCAGCCCGGTCTGCGGCAGCCTTGTCCGCAGCCAGCTTGTCGGCCGCAGCTTTTGCCTCCGCCGCTCTCTGCGCTTCCGCATCGGCGATTGCCTTCAATCGCGCGGCTTCCTCCTCGCGCGCTTTTTCCTCGGCCATAGCCTGCCGCTCGAGTGCCAGCGACCGGTACAGCGACACCTCGCGCCGCAGCCGCTGTTTTTCCAGCACGCTGGCCTGCAGCGTCTCGACCCGCCGGCGTTCACGCTCAAACGCCCGCAGCGACAGGAAGTTGGTCATGTCGGCCACATCGAGACTGCGTCGGGGTGCCGCCAGCGTGCCGACATAGCCAAGCCTGAGCGCGGGATCGGCACCGGCCATGGCTTCCTCGCCCGGCGCAAAGCCGACCGACAGCCGGGCATCCAGCGTTTCGTCGGCCAGATGCAGGCGCGCCTCGCCGCTTAAGTGCGCGAGCGTGTTGCCCGCTGCCACATTCTGCAACCGGATCTCGCCGTCGCTGATGTTGAACGGGATCGCCACATCACCAAGCGTCGTCGGACCGCCGGCAATCAGTCCCTCCACCAGGGGTGAGACTTTCGCCGCCGTGATCTCGCCATCAATCTTGTCGGCTGAAGCCAGCAGCGGCTGCAGCAGCCCGGCATTGAGTTTTGTAACCGTCAGGCCGGCAATCTTCATCTCGCCGGAACCGCCGACGGCCGCCGCCATCTCGGCAACACTCTTGCCGGTGGTCTCGGCCGTCATCGCCAGATCGAATTTTCCGGCAGCGACCGGCGCGCCGCCATTCTTCCACACCACGGCGCCCAGATCGGCATTCTTCATATCCAACCGTGTCTGAAAAATTCCGGCCTTGTCGCCATTGGCCATCAACACCCGGCCGGCCAGCGTGCCGCCGTTCCAGGTGCCGGCAATGTCGTCGAGGGTAATGCCACCGGCCTTGTATTGCAGCTTTGTCGAAAAATCACCAACGGCGCCAAACACGCCCGGCCAGAAATTTTTGGCTTTCAGCCCGAGATTGATATCGGCGCCGCCAAAGAACGGCGAGCCCAGCGCCGCCGTCGACAGCCTGCCTTCGAGCGGATCGGTGACGGGGCCATAGATCGCCTCTGCTAGCCATTGCAGGTCGATGGTCGATACGTCCAGATGTCCGTCTGCCTTCAACGACGACGTGCCACGGCCGATCGTCAGGTCGCCGGACACCACGTTGCCGGCCACCTGCCCGCCAAGACCCGACAGCTGCGCCTTGTCTGCGGCTATGGTCAGGCCGGCCTGCAGCTCAACCGGCAGGCCGCCGCCGATTTGCGGCAAGCTGATGCCGTTCATGAAAAGGAAGGGTTCGATATCGCCGCTCTTCAGCGACAGCTGTGCCTGTCCCTGACCGAAATCGGCAGGCTGCAGGCTGAGTTTGCCGCTGGCAGAAAAATCGCTGTTGCTGGTGGTGAAATGGATATTGGTATCAGCCGGCGCCGTGCCTTCGGCACGCAGCATGACCGACAGCTTGCCGTTCTCATCGGCCTCGAATGGCAGCGGCTGCAGCCCGGCCTGGCCGAACAGCACCGAAGTTACCGGATTGTCCAACGTCGCGTCGAGGCTCATGCTGTTGGCCCGCTCCAGCGCCATCAGGTCGCTCATCTTCAGCGCCGCGTCGATCCGGCTGCCGTTGGCGGTGCCGGTCAGCTTGATGCCCAGCCCTTCGCCGTCCTGGCCGCCAAGCGTGATCGCCGCCGTCAGCTTCGAATCCGCATACCAGACCGCGCTCTGCGCCAGCCGGTCGAGCAGCGGATGCGGCGGCAGGTTGGCGCGCAGCATCTCGAAGAACGGACCCGGATCAAAGGCGCTGAATGTGACGGCGCCGATGCCGGTATAAGACAGCAACGAGCCCTCGGCCTTGCCATTGGCGGTCAGCGATGCACCCGAAAGATCGCCAATCGTGAGCCTGTCCAGAGCCAGCGACCCGGCCGACAGTGTAAAGGCGGTATCGACATCGGAGGCGCCGATGCCGAAGGCCGTAAAGCGATCGGCCTTCAGATGCGCATCGATGCGGTGGTCGAGCACGCCCTGGCCTGCCTCATCGCCGGTGAGCAACCCCGCCAAGGCACGAATAGCGTCGAGATCGATCTCGTTGCCGCTTAAGTCAACCGCCAGATCCGGCAGCCCGCTCTGCACCGAATGTCGCTCGACCCGCCCCTTCAGCGTCGCGGGACCAACGGCCAGCTCCAGCCCTTCGAACTTCTGCAGCTCCGGCGTCAGGTCGACGGTGGCGGAAAAGCCGGCGGCCTTCAGCTTACGGATCGACGGATCGACTTCGCCCGCCAGCCACGAGGCCAGCCCCGAAGGCTGGCTTGAGGCGAGCAACAGATTGCCGGCAAACGACGGCTGGCCGCGCAGCACGAGGGAGCCCTTGGCTTCCACCTGGGTGCGTCCCGGCAGTGTCGCCACCGCATTGTCGACGGTCCAGCCCGTGCCGTTGGGGCGCAGTTCCATGCGGATGTCACGCAAGGTCGTATCGCCGGCGACGATCGCCGGCAATTTGAGGCTCGCCCGCCCCGGCACCTGCGGGATCGGGATATCGGCAGCCATGGCGATCAGGGCGTTCAGCCGCTGGCGCCCGGACGCGGCCGCATTGCGGCCGGTTTTGCCGTTCGCACCATCGTTGCCGATGCGGTTGACGTCGATCTGCTGGCCATCGGCGATCAGCAGGAATTCAGGCTTGTTGCCGGTGTCAAGCGTCGCCTCGCCAGTGACGATATAGGGATTGTCGTCGGCGCCCAGTTCCATCCGGTATTCGCCAACGCGAATACGCTCGTTGGTCAGCTCGAATTTGCCCGACAACCGCGGACCAGGCACGAAATCGCGGTCCTTCTTCTCGTTGCCCGGCAGGAAGGCAGAGGAAAAGCTGCCCGCATAGTTGGGCTTGCCATCAGCGATCTTCAGCTCGCCGTCGAGATCGACCGAGACCGGCTGTGCCTTCGGCTGGATACGGCTGCGCAGGCGCACGATCCCGCTGACCGGATCCGGCTGGCTGCTCGTCAGCCCGAGCGTGACGGCTTCGCCGTCGATCAGGGCCGTGCCGTCGGCCCGCCAGGGGCCGGCGAGCGACGTCGCCGACATGTCACTGTTGAGAGCCGTCACATGCCGCGTTCGGCCGGACTGTTCGTCGATGAAATCGATCGTGCCATCGGTGATATGGACGTTTTCGAGCACGACGTTGCGGGCCGGAATATCGGCGCGGCTGCCGCGCATCCAATCGAGCTTGCCATCCTTCAAGAGCCGGATCCGCGCCGTCGGTTCTTCGACGCGCATGTTGAAAATCCGCGCTTCGCCCGACAGAAACGGCGCCAGCTCGGCATCCATGGAAAATCGCGCCACCTGCACCAGCGGCGAACCATCGGCATCGGTGCCGACGCGCACGTCATGCAGGGTGACGGAGGGAAACGGCAGCAGCCGGGCATCGACATCGCCGTGCACGGTGACCTTCTTGCCGAGAATACGGCTCGCCTGCTCCTCGAAATCCTTGCGGAAATCCGTCCAGGTAATGAACATCGGTGCCAGCAGCGCTGCAAACAGCAGCACAACCAAAAGTCCGCCAAGGAAAACCAGAATTCGTCCCAGCACTGCCTGCACTCTCCACTCGGTAATTGCAGGAAGACTAGCGTTATTCGTGGCTTGGGCAAGCCAAGATGTGAAAAAACACCGGGCGTCAGGCCTGTCTAAAAATCTTGCCGGGGTTGAAAATATTGTCCGGGTCGAAACCCGTCTTGATGATCTGCATCAGATCCACGGCCGAACCGAGTTCCTCTCGCAAAAAACTCATCTTGCCCTGGCCGATGCCATGCTCACCGGTGCAGGTGCCATCGACCGCCAGCGCCCGTTCGTTGAGGCGATGCACGAAGGCCTCGATGCGCTCGACTTCCTCCGGGTTCTTGTCGTCAAACAGGATCAGTACATGAAAATTGCCGTCGCCGGCGTGGCCGACGATCGGCGCCAGAAATCCGTGTTCGGCAATGTCTTCCTGGGTCGCCACCACGGCTTCGGCCAGCCGCGAGATCGGCACGCAGACATCGGTCGACAGTCCGCTTAAGTGCGGCGCCAGCGCCCGCGAGGCCCAATAGGCGTCATGCCGCGCCTTCCAGAGTTTTGCGCGCTCTTCCGCATTCACCGTCCAGCGGAACTCGTCGCCACCGAACTCGCCGGCAATCTCGGCAAACTGCGCCGACTGCAGCGCCACGGTGTCTTCGGTGCCGTGGAATTCGAGGAACAAGGTCGGCTTTTCCTCCAGCGTCAGTCCGGAATAGGCATTGCAGGCACGGATCTGCATCGCGTCCAGCAACTCGATGCGGGCGACAGGAATGCCGAGCTGGATGGTCATGATCACCGCATCGCAGGCCGCCTTGATCGACGGAAAGCCGCAGACGCCGCCCGAAATCTTTTCCGGGATGCCCTGCAGCCGCAGGGTCACGGATGTCAGCACGCCCAGCGTGCCTTCGGCGCCGACAAACAGCCGCGTCAGGTCGTACCCAGCCGAGGATTTTCGCGCCCGCCGCGCGGTGCGGATTTCCTCGCCATTGGCAGTGACCGCCGTCAGCGACAGCACATTGTCCTTCATCGTGCCATAGCGCACCGCATTGGTGCCGGACGCGCGGGTGGACGCCATGCCGCCGATCGAAGCATTGGCGCCCGGATCGATCGGAAAGAACAGACCGGTATCGCGCAGAAAAATGTTGAGCTGCTCGCGGGTGACGCCCGGCTCAACGACGCAATCGAGATCCTCGGCGTTGACTTCCAAGATCCGGTTCATCTTGGAAAAATCGATCGAAATCCCGCCATTTGTGGCATTCACCTGACCTTCGAGCGACGAGCCGACCCCGAACGGAATCACCGGCACTTTGTGCGCGGCACAGACCTTGACCACCGCCTGCACATCATCCGAACTTTCGACAAATACCACGCCGTCCGGCAACTGCGGCGGCAGATAGGTGGTGGTATGCGCATGCTGCTCCCGAAACGACTGCCCGGTCTGGAATTTTTCCCCAAATGTCTGCTTCAGGATGCCGAGAACGGCCTCGATCCCCTGCTCATTGCGAATCCCCGCCTTTGCATCCTTGAGCGCCACCGTATCGTCTCCTGCACGTTTGGTTTGCAGCCGGAGTTGGCCGGCTGTTTTGTGGGAGAGCTATGGCGTAAGTGGGAGGGGTGTGTCCAGTGAAAGAGGCGTGGGGCCGACACAGACCGCACGAACGCTAAACATCGTAAAAACTCGTTTTAGTTGACTAACTAAAAAATACCTCTCAAAGTAGAAAAATCTACCGTCGACGAGGAGCCCATTCGATGATGAGCCTTAGTGAAATTATAAATTCACCGCCAGCGATATGGACAGCAATATTAGGTTTTGTGACGGCAATCGTAATTCACGCGATATCAAACCTAATTCGCGCTTTACTCGATGACAGGTCCAAACGGAGAGAGCTTACCAATTCATTACACAGTGAGTTTAACGGACCGTCAATGTCTGCTTTGAGAAATAAATCCAATTTACTTATTGAAAAAAACATTACGGCACCGATAGACGTGATCGATTCAAATTCAAATAAATCCAGTAGTGAAGAAATTCTGCCAATAGCTACGCTTATGAGATTCTATCAAAGATTGTCTACTCTTCGCCAGGACGGAGCTTTACGAAGCAGACTTATTTCGCGGTGGTTTGGCGAGACGTTTGTGTGGTGGTACCGCGTTTATATGGATCAAGGTTTCAAGGACTGGGAAACCGCCCACCGAGAGCTTGAAGATTTATACCGATGGCTGGAAAAGGATGCAAAAAGCAGGATTGGCCGTTGGGGATGGCGTTCGACGAGAGAAATGACCAGACGAGCTATGCAATGGGAAAGATGGTGCCGAAACGCAGATGAAAAAAGGAGAGATATCTTTAAGCGCCTCCAAGAGCAATCCGAACCCACGCCTGCTATCGATCAAACTGACTCAACTAATCCTTCATAGAGTGCAGTACAATGTCGAACTATCGGCGTATTGTCCTGGTTATACAATACCCCCCTATTCCGCCGCATGCAGATGCCCCGGCTTTGCCCCCTCATTAGCCGCCTGCGCCTGCAAATGCGCCGCATTCAGCTCCGTGTGCAGCCGCTGCTCCTCGTGCACCTGCGGCTTGCCGAAGCGGGCCAGCAGCAGGTAGGAGACCGGGGTGATGTAGAGCGTCACCAGCGTGGCGAAGCCCAGGCCACCAACGATCACCCAGCCGAGCGCGACGCGGGCTTCGGCGCCGGCGCCGGAGGCAAACACCAGCGGCACACCGCCGAGCACGGTGGCGATCATCGTCATCATCACCGGACGCAGGCGGATATCGCAGGAACTTTCGATCGCGGCGCGCACGTCAAAACCTTTGTCGCGCAGCTGGTTGGCGAATTCGACGATCAGGATGCCGTTCTTGGCCATCACGCCGACCAGAAGCACCAGCCCGATCTGGCTATAAATGTTGAGGCTGGAGCCGGTAATGACCAGCGCGAAGATGGCGCAGGCCAAGCCCAGCGGCACGGTCGACATGATGATCACCGAGCTCAGCACGCTTTCGAACTGGGCGGCCAGCACCAGGAAGATGATGACGATGGCAAAGCCGAAGGTCATGACCATGCCGCCGGAATTGTCCGCAAGTGTGGCCGCTTCCGCCAGCGGAATGACACGGGTGCCGGGCGGCAGCAGCGGCTGGGCGAGCGCTGTCACTTCCTTCAACGCATCGCCGAGTGAGGTGCCGTCGCGCAGGCCTGCCGAGACGGCGACGGAAGCGAGTTGCTGTTCGCGCGTCAGCTGCGGCGCCACGGCGCTTTCCTTGAGGGTGGCGATCGACGACATCGGCACGATTTTTCCGTCGCCGGTTTTCAGAAAGATGTTTTCAAGGTCGGTCGGATCGTCGATCGGCCTTGTGTTGGAGGTCAGAAACACCGGATAGGCGTCGCCATCAACGAACACGTCAACGATCGAGCGGCCCTCGAGCAGCGACTGCAGCGCGGTCGCCAGGCCCTTGATGTCGACGCCGAGATCGGACGCCCTTTCGCGGTCGATCGCCACATAGAGCTGCACCTGGGTCGGCTCGTTGTTCAGCCGCGGCGTGTCGTATCGGCCGGTATCGTCGATCGCCTGCACCAGCTTGATCGCCGCCTGGGTCAGCGCCTCGTGATTGCTGCCGACCAGCGCCACCTGCAAGCCGCTGCCGGCGCCGCGGATACGCAAGCTGTTGGATTGTTGGGCCGTGGCCCGCAGCGCCGGCACACGGGCCGCCGCCGCGTTGATATCGCGGACGATCTGGTCCTGCGTGCGCGTGCGCTCGCCCCAGGGCGCCAGCGTCAGCACCATGAAGCCGCTATTGGTGGAATTGTTCTGGCCGATGATCGAATAGATGTTGCGGATCTCGCCGCTGTCGCGCAGCGGCTGCAGGTTTTCCTCGACCCGCTGCATCTGATCCTTGGTATAGTCGAGGCTGACACCCTGCGGCGCCGTCAGCCGCAGGCTGACCGACGCCCGGTCCTCGCGCGGCGTCAGCTCGTTGGTGACAAGCGAGAAGGCCGAGAGCGCGGCACCGGCAAACATCAGCGACACCACAATCACCACCAGCGGCGCATTCAGGCAGGCCCGCAGCGTGCGCTTGTAGAAGGACGAAAACAGGTCGCCAAAACGGCCGAGCATCCCATGGCTTTCCACCATGTCGCGCGTCAGCATCTTTGACGCCAGCATCGGGCAGAGCGTCAGGGCCACCAGCGACGACAGCGTCACGGCGATTGCCAGCACGAAGCCGAACTCGCGAAACAGGCCGCCGATCTGGCCCGGCAGGAAGGACAGCGGAATGAATACGGCGGCCAGCGTCGCCGTGGTGGCGATGACGGCAAAAAACACTTCCTGGGTGCCGAGCACGGCCGCTGCGCGCGGGCCCATTCCCTCGCTGCGCCTGCGGACAATGTTTTCGAGCACGACGATGGCGTCGTCGACCACCAGGCCTGTGGCCAGCACGATCGCCAGCAGCGTCAGGATGTTGACGGAAAAGCCGACCATGTAGACCGCTGCCAGCGTTCCGATCAGCGCTACCGGCATGGTGACGGCCGGGATCAGCGTCGCGCGCCAGTCACGCAGGAACAGGTAGAGCACGACAACGACGATCACCGCCGCCAATATCAACGACAACTCGACCTCGTGGATCGCACCCTCGATAAAGACAGCGTCGTCACTGGTGATCACCAGTCTTGTGCCCTCCGGCAGGGTTTTTTCCATATCGGCGACGGCCAGCTTGATACCGTTGGAAATGTCGAGCGTGTTCGACTGCGCCTGGCGGATGACGCCAAGCCCGATGCCGGCGGCGCCATTGGAGCGCAGCGCCGTGGTGCCGTCCTTGGCACCGAGCGTCACGGTGGCAACGTCGCGCAGCCGCACCCGGTTCTGCAGGATAAGATTGCCGAAATCCTCCGGCTTGGTCAGCGTTGCCGTGGCGCGTACGACAATATCCTGGGTGGTGCTGGTCATCGAACCGGCCGGCACGTCGAGCGCCGAAGTGGCAAGCGCCGTGTTGAGATCGGCGATCGTCAGGCCGCGACTGGCGAGTTCCGCCTGGTCGACATCGACCTTGAAAACTTTTTCCTGGTCGCCGTAGAGTTCCACGTCGGCCACGCCGTTGACGGCGGCCAGCCGGTCGGTGACCTCGTTGTTGACCAGCAGCGTCAGGTCTTCCATCGACATCCGGTCGGACGTGATCGCCAGCCGCATGATCGGCTGCGAGTCGCTATCGGCCTTGACGATCGAGGGCTCGTCGATGTCGTCGGGCAGCGTGTTGCGCACCCGGCCGACGGCGTCACGCACGTCGTTGGAGGCGACGTTGACATCGACGCTGTCATTAAATTCCATCGTCACCCGGCTCTGGCCAAACGACGAGGTCGAGGACAGCGATTTCAGCCCGCTCACCCGCGCTACCGCGCCTTCGATGACGGTGGTGACCTCCTGATCGATGGTCTGCGGCGAGGCGCCGGTATAGACGGTGCGCACGGTGATCACCGGCTGGTCGACGTCGGGCAGCTCGCGCACCTCGACGCCGAAATAGGCGGCGATGCCGGCCACCACCATCAGCACGTTGATGACAAAGGCAAAGATCGGCCGGCGCACGAACAGCGCGGTAAACGCCTTCTGCGGCTGGCCGGGATTTTCGTGACCGACGCTCATTGTGTCACCACCGGCTTCACGCCGCCGGTCGCCCCGGCATTGCCGCCGTCGCGGGCCAGTTCGCTCGCCAGCCGCACTTCCCCGCCCGCCCGCACGCGCTGCAGGCCCTCGATCACCACCGGTTCATCCTTGGCGAGAGCCGCTTGCACCAGCACAGCATCCGGATTGCGCTGGATGATCCGCACCCGCACCTTTTCCACCTTCTTCTCGCGCATCCGCCAGACGAAGGAGCCATCCGAATCCCACTGCACCGCCAGCGGATTGACCGACGGGAAATCCTCGCCGTCAAAGCGCATCGACACGGCAAACGACATGCCAGCCCGCAGCTCGTCCTTGCCATTGGCAATCTTGGCGCGCACGCGAACCGTCCGGCTGGCCGGGTCGATGCGGTTGTCGATAGCCTCGACCGTGCCCTGGTAGAGCTCGCCCTGTCGCCCCACCGAACTCGCCTCGACCTTGTGGCCGACCGAAAGTGCGGTGGCAAACTGCTGCGGCACCCAGAAATCAACGAGGATCTGCGAACGGTCGTCGAGCGAGACCACGCTGGTCTGGGTTGTTACATTGTCGCCGACATTGACCGCGACGATGCCGACGATGCCGTCGATCGGGGCCACAATGTCGCGCCGCTGCAGGTTGAGCTCGGCGTTGCGCAGCGTCAGCCTGGCGTTCTCCTCGACGATCTGCGCGTCGAACACCTCCATCCGCGACACGGCCGACTTGATGTTCTGGTAAAGCTGCAGCTTTTCCTGGGCACTCTTGACCGAGACCTGCGCCTGGTCGCGGGCGATCACTTGTTCCTCGTCGTTCATGCGGGCGAGAATCTGGCCTTTTTTGACCTGCTGGCCGGAGGAGATGCGAATTTCGGAAATGATCCCGGAGGTTTGCGGCGTTACCACCACCGACTGGATCGCCTCGCCGCTGCCGATCGCATTCAGCTGGTCGTTGACGGTGCCGATGGCGACGGGCTGGATGACGACGATTGGCGGACCGTTGCGGCCGGCGCCGCGGCCCTGACCCTGGCCCGTCGGCGCCGCACCTGCAGGAGCGGGTGCACGACCATCAGCCGCAGACGCGACGGCTGGCTCGGCCGCCTTCTTCGGCAACACAGAAGCAAGCGCACGGCCGGGCGGCCCGAGCGTGGCCAGCGTTGCGGCCGCATTCGGCACAAAAAACACCCACAGACAGAGACAGGCAGCAATGGCCACCGCGCTGACGACGATCTGGCTTTTAAGACGCATCGAATTCTCCAGAATTGGCGCGCACGCCCGCGACGGCCATCCGCGGGCTGCCTTCAACCGCGAGTATGAGTAAAAACAGCAAACCAGCAAGTGTAAGACGGTGCCATTACAAAAATTTAATATTGGACACAACAGCTTACAGGACAGGCACGTGCCCGTTTCATCGTCACCTGGACTGGATATTTTGTGACAAGCTCTCCGAGAAACGCTTCCGGAACCATTAGGGCTTGCCCCCATGCACCAGAGCTCACCGGTTTGGCTCCTCGCTGAAGCCAAGCTATCCCCTACTTTCCCGTGGTTTTGGAATAAAACCAGAACGGCTTTCTGGTCTTTCCAAACCGAATCACTACATTACGGCGCATGAGCAACGGTTATGACGATATCCCCTTCTTCGACGAGGAGCCCGAGGCCCGCAAGCCGGCCGCATCCACCCCGGCCCCTTCGGGCGGCATTGCTGCCCGTGCCATGGCGGCGCGCGACCAGGGCCGTGCACCCGCGCCTGACTATCTCTCCGGCCTCAATCCGGAACAGCGCGAGGCGGTCGAATCGCTGAACGGTCCGGTGCTGGTGCTGGCCGGCGCCGGTACCGGCAAGACGCGGGTGCTGACCACCCGCATCGCCCATATCCTTGCGACCGGCAGCGCCTACCCCAGCCAGATTCTCGCCGTCACTTTCACCAACAAGGCAGCCCGCGAAATGAAGGAGCGCGTCGCGGTGCTGGTCGGCGGTGCCGTCGAGGGCATGCCCTGGCTCGGCACGTTTCATTCGATCGGCGTCAAGCTGCTGCGCCGGCACGCCGAGCTCGTTGGCCTGCGCTCCGATTTCACCATTTTGGACACCGACGACGTGGTGCGGCTGATCAAGCAGCTGATCCAGGCGGAAGGCCTCGACGACAAGCGCTGGCCCGCCCGCCAGTTTGCCCAGATGATCGACAACTGGAAGAACAAGGGCCTGACGCCGCCCGACATCGCCGAAGGCGAGGCGCGCGCTTTTGCCAATGGCAAGGGCCGCGAATTGTACGCCGCCTATCAGGCTCGGCTGAAAAGCCTGAACGCCTGCGATTTCGGCGATCTCCTGCTGCATCCGATCAACATGCTGCGCAAGAACCCCGACATCCTGCGCGAATACCACGCCCGTTTCCGCTACATTCTGGTCGACGAGTACCAGGACACCAACACCGCTCAATACATGTGGCTGCGGCTGCTCGCCCAGCGGCCCAAGGACATCCCGCAAAATGTGTGCTGCGTTGGCGATGACGACCAGTCGATCTACGGCTGGCGCGGTGCCGAAGTGGACAACATTCTGCGGTTTGAGAAAGACTTTCCCGGCGCAAAGGTGATCAAGCTCGAGCGCAACTACCGCTCCACCGAGCACATTCTGGGCGCCGCCGCCCACCTGATCTCGCACAACGAGGGCCGGCTCGGCAAAACCCTGTTCACCGATCGCACCGATCCCGAAGACGAAATGGTGCAGGTGCACGCCGCCTGGGATTCGGAAGAGGAAGCGCGTGCCGTCGGCGAGGAAATCGAGCAACTGCAGCGCAAGAACCACAATCTCAACGACATGGCGATCCTGGTGCGCGCATCGTTCCAGATGCGCGAGTTCGAAGACCGGTTCGTCACGCTGGGCCTGAACTATCGCGTCATCGGCGGCCCGCGCTTTTACGAGCGCCTCGAAATCCGCGACGCCATGGCCTATTTCCGTATGGTCTGCCAGCCCTCCGACGATCTCGCTTTCGAGCGCATCATCAACACTCCCAAGCGCGGTCTGGGCGATACCACCGTGCGCTATCTGCACGACTATGCCCGCGCCCGCGACGTGCCAATGCTGGCCGCCGCCACCGAAATCATCGAGACCGACGAGATCAAGCCGAAGGCGCGCAAATCGCTGTTCGACGTCGTCGTCAGTTTCCAGCGCTGGCAAAAGCTCCTGGAAACCCTGCCGCACACGGAACTGGCCGAACAGATTCTGGAAGAATCCGGCTATACCGACATGTGGAAGAACGACAAGTCTGCCGAAGCGCCGGGCCGGCTGGAAAATCTGAAAGAACTGATCCGCTCGATGGAGCAGTTCGAGTCCATGCGCGGATTCCTAGAACACGTCTCTCTTGTGATGGACACCGAGCTGAACGCCGAGTTAGACGCCGTGTCGATCATGACGCTGCACTCGGCAAAAGGCCTGGAATTCGAGACCGTTTTCCTGCCCGGCTGGGAGGAAGGCCTGTTCCCACACCAGCGCTCGCTCGACGAGAGCGGCCGCGCCGGCCTCGAGGAAGAACGCCGTCTGGCTTACGTCGGTGTCACCCGCGCAAAACGCCGCTGCCACATCTGGTTCGTCTCCAACCGCCGCATCCACGGCATGTGGCAATCCACCCTGCCCTCGCGCTTTCTCGACGAACTGCCGCCCAGCCATGTGGAAGTCTCCGCCTCGGAAAGTTCGCATGGCGGCTACGGCGGCCGCGGCGGCTATGGCCAGTCGCGCTTCGACAAGCAGGAACCGTTCGCCAATTCCTATTCCACCCCCGGCTGGAAGCGCGCCCAGGCCAACAAGACCGAGGCAACGCGCGAAAACTGGGGCACCCGCTCCGGCCATGCCGTGGAACGCATCGGCTACGGCGAAAGCGGCCCCAAGGGCCGGACCATCGACGGCGAACTGATCGCCAAGTCGACCACGGATACGCCGTCCGCCTTTACCGTCGGCGACCGGGTGTTTCATATGAAGTTCGGCAACGGCAATGTGGCGACGATCGAGGGTAACAAGCTGACGATCGAGTTCGACCGGGCGGGACAGAAGAAGGTGCTGGATGGATTTGTGAGCCGGGTGTGAGTGTGTGAGCCAGAGCTTAAAGTCTAGTACGCCGCCACTGCCCGTAATTCATACGAATATAAAGAATTACAGAAACGTAATGAGACTACTCGGCCTATTAAATATGCTTCAAAATTGCGTCACGCGACCATATTTCGAATTGTCCTATGAACAGATTGCACCGTTAGATGCATATCGTGTTTCCGCCCATCTGGCATAACCGCTACGACGACGTCCTGCGCATCACTGTGTGTCGATCCGTCTGAATAGTAGCTTCCATCGGAGAACGCGGCTCCTCGACCTTGAACTGCATTTTCTGCGCGAAAGCCAACGTACCGGACCTTTCTGTTCGTCACCTCGACGTGCTTAGCCGCCAAGCAAACGGTATGAACTACGTCGAATAAGGGATCTTTCATCGCAATTTCCTGTCTAACTTGTTCTGCTGAACGACGTTCGAAATGTCCCACGACATCGCAAAAATGAAATAGGAAGATGCAAGCTGTAAAACACAGATCATATTCTGTTGGATTTGCAATGAAGCGATTTACAGCAGGTTCGATCAATAGCCTTTGGTATTCCGTAGGCACTGAAAACATTGGATTAGTCCTTGTCGAGTTTTAAGCCATGGAGTCACGGCTCCCACGCAATGGCAACCGTGAAACAACCTGAGCGCGATTTTGGATAAACATCAAGTCAAGTCATTGCCAACAAAATTTGACCTAACCTTCGCTCCTGCGCTACTCCTTCCCCACCCGCCACGAAGGACCCTGCCCATGAAAACCCTGCTGCTGATCGACATCCAAAACGGTTTCTGCCCCGGCGGAAACCTGCCGGTAGCCGGCGGTGACGAAGTGGTGCCGGTCGCCAACCGCCTGATCGAAGACGGGCACTACGACCTGATCATCGCCTCGCAGGATTTTCACCCGCCAAACCACGGCAGCTTTGCCTCGCAGCATCCGGGCAAATCCCCGTTCGAGATCGGCACGCTGAACGGCAAGCCGCAGATGCTGTGGCCGGATCACTGCGTCGCCGGCACGGCGGACGCCGACTTCCATCCGGACCTGCACGCGGAAAAAATCGACCATATCCAACAGAAGGGCCAGAACCCGGCGGTCGACAGCTATTCTGCCTTCCGCGACAATGATCAGTCAGCACTGACCGGTTTAGCCGATTATCTGCGCGAAAAAGGCGTCAGCGAACTCGATCTGTGCGGCCTGGCCACCGACTACTGCGTGAAGTTCTCCGCCATTGATGCAGCCGAAATGCTGCCGGGCGTCAAACTGCGCTTCATCGCCGATGCCAGCCGCGGCATCGATCCCGACGGCGTCAAGGCGGCGATCGGGGAGATGCACGCACGCGGCGTGGAAATGACCAACAGCGCCGCCGTCCTCGCCGGTTGAAATCGGTACGGCGGCCAGACAAAATTCAGCGCCGCTCCGGCACCGGCCGTTCCAGCAGATAGATCGCATCGTTGAGATCATCGACCTTCAGCGCCAGCGCCTGGCGCGCATCGGCGAGCCCGCGATTGTAGAAGAAATTGCCGATTTCGCCGGTCATGAATTCCAGCAGGAATTCGGCCGGCAGCGTGCCGATCGGCTGGTCCAGCTCGGTGTCGAAATAGCGCTGCACCCGCTTGATGATTTCCGCCTTCTCATCCTTGGAAAAATCGATCTTCTTCATCGCCACGCTCTCTTTGCACCCGGCGATGACCTAGCGCGAACGGATCAGCAAAATCAATCGACCTATCAGTCTATTTGGATTGCTCTCGGCGGCGCGCTTGCGTAAAGCCGATGCCAGAGGAAGATCCCATGATACAGACTGAATTTTTCAAAGGCATGAGGGGCGGTCTGGTGATGGCCCTGTCGGCGGCGCCGTTCGCGGCGCTGTTCGGGGCGGTGGCGATCGACAACGGTTTGACGGTGCCGGAAGCGGTGCTGATGAGCGCCAGCGTCTATGCCGGCGCCAGCCAGCTGGTCGGCATCGAGCTGTTCGGCCACAACGTTCCGGCCTGGCTGATCTTGCTGTCGGTATTTGCCGTCAACTTCCGCCACATCCTCTACTCGGCAGCCGTCGCCCGGCATATCGAGCACTTCACGCCGCTGCAAAAATTCTTCAGCTTTTACCTGCTGACCGATCCGCAGTTTGCCGAAACGGTGCGGCGCGGCGAAAGCGGGGAGACGGTCAGACCGTCGTGGTATCTCGGCTTCGGTCTCATCATCTATGTGACCTGGGTCAGCCTGACCTTTGTCGGCGCCCATTTCGGCAAGATGATGGGCGACCCAAAAGCTTTGGCGCTGGACGTCGTCCTGCCGGTCTATTTCCTTGGCATGGTGATGGGCTTTCGCAAGCGCGACGGTTTCCTGCCGGTGGTGCTGGCTGCGGTGATCGGCTCGGTCGCCGCCTATCATTTCGTCGGCTCGCCCTGGCACGTCAGCCTCGGAGCGCTGGCCGGCATCGTCGTCGCCGCCCTGCTGCCTCCAGATCTGGCCGCCGAGATCAGTGACACGCCGACGGCAGCGGAAGAGGCCTGAGCATGGAAAACGCCTTTACCCCGCACATGACACTACTGATCCTGGGCGCCGGCCTGGCCACCTATGCCACCCGCATCGGCGGCTATCTGCTGGTCAGCCGGATGAAAAACATCCCGCCGCGGGTGGAAGCGGCGCTCAATGCGGTGCCGGCCGCGGTGCTGACCTCGCTCGTCGCCCCCGCCTTCTTCAGCGGCGGCTACGACACCCAGATCGCCATGGCTGTGGCCGCCGTGATCGGCCTGTGCAACACCGGCCTGCCGATGTTGCTGGGCGGCTGGGCGGTGGCCATGGTGATCCGCCATCTGGTTATCGGTGGGTAAGCGGCTCGGTTGCCACTTCCAACCAGTCGCGCACCGGCTGCTCGTGCAGCAGCGGCATCAGCATCGCCCGGGTCTTAGCGTGATAATCGTTCAGCCATGACACTTCGGCGTGGGTCAGAAGCTCGGTGATGATCAGCCGCTGGTCGATCGGGCAATAGGTCAGCGTTTCGAAACCGCGCATCGGCTGGTCGCCGCCGTCGATCTCTTCCGCCTCGCGCACATAAATCAAATTCTCGATGCGAATGCCGAAATCCCCCGGGCGGTAGTAGCCGGGCTCGTTCGACAGAATCATGCCCGGCAGCAGTTCCTGTGTCGCCAGTCGCGAAATTCGCTGCGGCCCCTCGTGCACAGACAGGAACGAGCCGACGCCGTGGCCGGTGCCATGCGCATAATCGGCGCCTGCCTGCCACAGCGCAATGCGGGCCAGCGGATCGAGATCGCAGCCGCGCGTGCCTTTTGGAAAGCGCGCGGCGCTGATGGCGATCATGCCCTTCAGCACCAGCGTGAAGAAGCGGCGATGGTCATAGGGCACTTCGCCGATCGCCACCGTGCGGGTGATGTCGGTAGTGCCGTTGATATATTGCGCCCCGGAATCGATCAGAAACATCTCGCCGGGCTTGAGCACGCGGTCGGTCGCCGTGGTCACACGGTAATGGATCACGGCGGCATGTTCGCCGGCACCGGAAATCGAATCGAAGGAAATGTCCTTCAACGGGTTCTGCATGCTCTGCCCGATTTTTGCCCGCGCCGCTTCCAGCGCCTTGGTCGCCTGGATCTCGGTCACCGAGCCATGCGGCGTCTGGTCGAGCCAGCACAAAAACTCCACCATCGCTGCGCCATCCTGCAGATGGGCGGCGGCCGAGCCATTCAGCTCCACCTGGTTTTTTTGCGCCCGCGGCAGCTTGGCCGGGTCGCTAGCCTCGACCACGACGCCGCCCGCCTCGCGGATGAGTTCGGCCAGCGCAAACGGCGCCAGATCGGCATCGAGCATGATTTTCGCACCGGTTTTTGCCAGTGCCGCCAGTCGCTCGTCCAGTTCGCCCGGCGGCAGTTGCGATGAGAACTGCGCCAGATAGGCTTCGACCTCGATGCCGGTCTTGCGCTTGTCGAGGAACAACGCAACCTCGCCATTGGCCTTAATAATGGCGCGCGCCAGCGGATGCGGCGTATGCGGCACGTCGCTGCCGCGCAGGTTGAAGATCCAGGCGATCGAGGACGGATCGGTAATCAGCACCGCCGCGGCAGACTTGTTTTTCAAGTCGGCGACGATGGTGGCGATCTTGTCGGTCGCCAGCACGCCGGCCTGCGATATCGCCTGGATGGCCACTGCCCCCAGAGGCTCGGACGGTCGGTCGCTCCAGATCCGGTCCAGCGGATTGCGGGCAAGAAGCACCAGCGCGCCGCCCAGATCGGCCAGCACCTTTTCCAGCCGCCGCACTTCGGCGCCGGTATGCAGCCAGGGATCGATTCCGAGCCGCATTCCCTTGGCGCCATGATTGGCAATCCATAGATGCGGCGGTTCGCCCACGAGGTCGCCCGGCACAAATGTCTGCGGATCGACCTGCTCGGCCAACTGCGTCACGTAGCGGCCATCGACAAACACCACCGCCTGCGCTCCGGTCACCAGTGCCATGCCGGCCGAACCGGTAAAGCCGGTCAGCCAGGCCAGCCGTTCGGCCGAGGCCGGCACATACTCGCCCTGATACTCGTCGGCGCGTGGCACCAGAAAGGCGTCGATGCCGAGATCGACAAATGTGGCACGCAGGGCCGCAACCCGGCTGGCACCATGAGCGGGGGTGGAGGTAGTATCGAAGGACTGAAACATGATTGATTTTCCAGGAATGCTGCGACGAATCCGTTTGCAGCCTTCATGGTAGCGAATTTTGGCGCTGCAGTCAGGGAATTTGCCACAGCAGCGACGGCCGTCATAACGGGCAACGATAATATGCGCCAATGTTTATATATGCAAATGAGGTATTGCACCTATGAGTTTTGCGCACTTGTTAACATGAGAGATATCTAATATTAATATAACCACAGGCGGCGGACCTGTGCGATTGTATCAGTTTCCGTATCTTGGCGTAGAAAAGGCGGCATCGTGCGGGTGCCGCCTTTTGCTTTTCCGGCACTCTGCGGGCACCGGATAAAGAGTCATGGCCGATCGAGGTGGATCGTCACCCAGCCGTTACGCCAGATCGTGCGCACATGGCGCAGATGCGCGCCGCTATAGGCGGCAATCACCTTCCAGCGCTGCGAGGCCAGAATCCCAGAGAGGATGACGGACCCCTGCGGTGCGAGATGGGCTGCCAGCTGCGGCGCCATTTTCATCAGCGGGCGGGCGAGAATATTGGCGATGATCAAGTCGAACGGCCCGTAATGGCCAAACGAGGTATGGTGAAAGCCCGGCGCCGTTTCCAGCACAATGCCGCTGGCAATGCCGTTGCGGCGCACGTTTTCCCGCGCCACGCGGATGGCGACGGGATCAATGTCGGTGGCAAGAATCGGGATGTTTTTCAGCTTGCGCAAACC
>Ga0247730_1000699_pt1 | contig 22278 bp, 19 predicted proteins | sample UWRJL073202C2_FD_180959 | JGI IMG/M metagenome (GOLD analysis project Ga0247730, IMG submission 180959) | Plant litter microbial communities from Arlington Agricultural Research Station in Wisconsin, United States - UWRJ-L073-202C-2 | ecosystem: Environmental > Terrestrial > Plant litter >... | reverse complement strand
CCGGGATTCCCCGAGTCGCTATGGTGCAGGGCGAGATCCCCGAACACCAGCTTGCTGCCGTTTATGACCCGATGATCAACCTGATATTGACCGGGTCGAAGACCATGACGGTTGGCGACCGCACTTTCCGGTATGATCCGGCGACGTATTTCGTTATGTCGGTGGATCTACCAGCTGTTGGCTCGGTGCACCCATCGATAGAGGGCGAGCCTTATCTTGCGATTAGCCTTACACTCGAACCGGCCATCGTTGCGAACATGCTCGCCGATCTGCCGAAACCTTCCGGCGGCGAACGATACAGCCCCGGCTTTTCCGTCGCCCCGGTTACGGTGGATCTTCTAGATGCGTGGCTGCGGATGTTTCGTCTGATGGATCGGCCGGAGGAGATCGCCGCGCTTGCGCCAGCCTACGAACGTGAAATCCTGTTCAGGGTTCTCCAAGGTCCGCAAGGCTGGATGCTGCGGGACATCGCCACCCGTGACACAGCCCTGTCGAGGATTGGCATCTCTATTCAGTGGATTAGGGAAAACTTCGCGCGGCCCCTCCGGGTGGAAGCCTTGGCGGAAATGGCCGCCCTTAGCGTGTCGGCTTTCCACCGCCACTTCAAGGCCGTGACGGCGCTAAGCCCATTACAGTACCAGAAGCATGTCAGACTGCTTCATGCTCGCTCACTACTGATCGCAGGCGAGGGCAGTGCAACCGCTATCGCCTTTGGTGTCGGCTACGAGAGCCCTAACCAGTTCAGTCGCGAATACGCCCGGCAGTTCGGCTTACCGCCGTCGCGCGATGCTGCACGGCTGCGGCATCAAAGCGGGATCCTATCTGCAGCAGGTTGAGACGCGATTTGTCTCGGACCGGCCGCAGCGAAACCAGTCTCAGGCGAATATTGACCCCTCTAGCGGGGTGATCAGCCTCTAAAACTTCGTGCACCTCCAAGGGGCAACATTTCCGCCGATTGACAATGCCACCTAAACCGTTCGCTAGCGATCTATTACAGCGAACGTCTTTGGTTCAGATTCCTTGATGATTTGATGCTCGTCCCATCGCAATTTTGTTCATCGCGTCGAGATCAAGGTTGAAGCGATAAGCAGCAGATTTGCGCCACTGCTTTCATCCCGCGAGACTGGGCCGTTTAAGGTTGGAGTTTTCCGCGCTATTTCTCCGGCTGGGAAATGGAAACGATGAAAGCATCCAGGCTTCCGCGCGATAATTCCCAAGATAGCCAGCCGGAGGGCTTCAGAAAAATCTATGTAGCGCTAGCTAAAAGACTTGCGTTGCTTTGCATCAAGATATAGTCGTTATGTAGTAATCGGTACATGCCATCCTATCTCACTGGATAGGGAAACCCTTTATGTAAGGTAAAAGGTGGGCGCAATAGCGACCATCGAAGGAGGATCTGTGTACTCGAAACATCTAGGGCTGCCTTGGCTGGTAAGAATATTGACAGCCCAACTCATGCTGACGATGGACTTGCTGATCGTTCTGGTCACGCTGAAAAAAAACTTGGCCGAGATGGCTTCACGCTCGCCGGGATGTCATGGGCATCACCGGCGCGAACACGAGGAACGGTCTCTCGATTGGAAGAGGTCCAGGAAAAAAGGCTATGAGGCTTGGGTCCGATCCCGAGACGCCGATCGTGGTCGTTTTGCGTAGAGATACTTGAGGCCGAAGGTATCGTCGCGAGCTCGAACTGCCGATGATAACTGCAAGTTTTCCCGACATGAATGACCCATTGCTACCTTCATTGCTTCGCTTCCGATGTAGGCGATATGCATCTGCGATTGCAGTTCCTGCTTTTTTGGTATCTCCACCGCACGGCGCAGATTTTTTTTAGTTGGTATGGAGGCGCGAGATGCGCAAGCGTAAAAGGACCTATAGCTGCGGTCTGGAGGCATCGCTGGCCGTGACCGGCGGACGGTGGAAATTCCTTATCCTGTGGGTGTTGTCTAATCAAGGCACCAAGCGCTTTGGGGAGCTGAGGCGTGCGGTTGTGGGGGGCATCAGCGAGAAAATGTTGATACAAGAATTGAAGGAGCTGGAACTTGACGGCATCGTCGAGCGCAAGGATTTTAAGCGAGTGCCGCCGCGGGTAGAATACAGCTTAACCCCACTCGGCATTGAACTCGGCGAAGCAACCGCGTCGTTGTGCGAGTGGGGCACGAAACACATTGATCGCATCAATGGGGCGTCACAGAAAAGTGTCTCCGTCGAGCCCGGCGTGTTCCCGCAGTAGGAGATTTTTTCATGGTTGCTTTGCAAGTTGGTAGGTGCGGCGCGTGCTGACTACACAACTGAAGGGCGTCGCTCGAATTCAGCACCAATATTCCCAGCGAACGATACAACACTGGCCGTACTGCTGGAGTTGGTCGGTTTGTGGAGAACAGCTAGGCAGTCATGGAAAGTAAAGATCGCTGTCGGCTCGTATTGTAGAGCAATGGATGCGGTACTGAGGAAAGCGCGAGAAGGCTGCTTCTGATGTTGGCAAGGAGATCCAAGTATGTATCGGCAAATGATCAACCAATCACTTCTGAGACTTAAATAAAAATTGCAACGCAACAAAGCGGGTGAAAAGCCATGGCAACAGTGAAACTGATGACGGATGACGAAGCCGCCCTGATTACGGCAGTGCAAGAGGTTTTCGATGACATCCGTCAGACTCGCAAAAGCGATTTCATCAACAATTTCTGGCGCGGCTTGGCCAATGATCCAGCTAATCTGAAACGCGTATGGGAAGGCCTTAAGTCCGTTATGGTGACGGAGGGGGCAATTGATCCCCTCGTTCGCGAAATGATTTACATCGCCGTCTCTACCGCGAACAGCTGCGCCTACTGCATTCAATCCCACACGGCCGCCGCTAGATCGCGCGGCATGACAGAGGCACAACACGGCGAGCTCCTTGCTGTCATCAGCTTGGCCGCCCAGACCAACCATCTTGCTCTTGCAATGCAAATTCCGCCAGATCCAGAATTCGAGGTAGAGTAAGATTGGTCCAGAAGCTGGTGTTCATGCTCAGCTCTGCTTCGAGCCCTGAGGCGGAATGCATCTCATCGGATGCCGAGGCTGACGACCGGCAGGGCAGGGCGCCCAGTGATGACTCCACCGGGAGGAGCTCGATCCGCCTGAATTCGAAGTTCTTCTCGCGACATACGCCCAAAGCGGCAGATGGTCAGGCGTCTAACGACATTCCCTTTGTCCTCGCTCGAGCCCGCTCCCAAATACGAGGCGCTAAATTGTAGATCAGTGGAAAGTTCCTGTTAAACCTACGGTTCGTCTTGTGGAACCAATTTTGACAAGAGTGAACATGAACCAAAGGGCGAAACCATGAAGTGCAGATTATTTCTAGCCATAGCCACGACGGTCCTCCTTCTCGCCAGTAATGTATTTTCGGAAGAGCCACTTTTCCTAAGAATTGCCGAAACTAGAAATGCTCCCGCGGAAACAGTGAAATTTTTTGACTCGTTCTTCACTGCCAAAAGTCGACACGATGTTGGCGCTACGATGGCGCATTTTTCGCCAAAGGTGTTAACATATACGGATGCTACCTTGGGTTGGCCTCTCAACAATTATCAGGCAATTCAGGACATGTTCCAGACATATATGCCTGATTGGGGCCAGGGGAGATCTTATCCTCTCCGCATTGTCGGGGGCCCGGAGAGTACTATTGTGCTCTTCGTAGACACCCCTGAATTGTTTGGTGGAGAGATTAGATTGATTGGCTCCGTCGATTTTGCAGCTGGGAAGATTGTCCGTTGGATTGATTATTGGGACAGCACCGGCTTTGCAAATAGTGTCTACGAGAAAGTAAGGACCCCTACCGACAAGTTTCCGACAGACTTCCGCGAGAAACTTGTTGTGGACAAGGTGCCGCCTGCTTTTTCGATGCTAGCAACACGAGTCCAGTCTGCCTTTAGTGCCGGCGATATCGATGGCTTAACATCAGACCTCTCCTATGACGTCATCTATGAAGATTTGGCACTTAGGACACAGATACTTGGCCGCGAAGCGACAATTCGATATTTAAAGCGGGCCGGATTCCAGCTTCCTTTCGGGGTCAAATCCGTACTTAATCATATCGTTGGTGGTGTGTCTGGTGGCGGTTTTGAATGGAGAAACGCTTCAGGAGAAGTCCGTGGTGTTACAGCACTAGAGTTGAACGAATCTGGAAAAATTACTCGGATGTATTCTGCCTACGATGGAAGGCTCATCAAGTCCGAAGAGCGCCAAAGACTAATACTTTTGTCTTCGGACGAATAACCAAAAACGTTGGCGGCAGATTATAAATCTGCCTGTCTCACAACACATGACGACCCGGACCGATCATTGTCTCAACCGAAGCAGGGTCGCCATCTCTGCTCGTAAGTCGGATTTTGACAGTGCGTCGACAGTCGAGACGGTCGAATCCTCTAAATTGCCTACCTGTCATTCAGCAGGTGGAGAAGCTGTTGGTTGATGCTGAAGTGCACAGCTAACGCTGACAACAGCGTAAGCCAGCCGACCACTCTCAAAGAATGCTATAATTGAAGGCGCAGTGTCGTCATTTCATCTTTTAATGGAGAATATCGTGTCGAGCAAGATTTTGGTTTTGGGTGCGACGGGAACTGTTGGCCGGCCGCTCGTTGCAGGGCTGCTGGCACGCGGCGAAGCGGTCAGGGCCGCCTCGCGCGGTGGACAGTCGGTCGGCGATATTGAAGGCATAGTGTTTGACTTCGCCAATCCCGATACGATCGCACCGGCTTTCGATAGTGTCGATCGGGTCTATGTCTTGCTGCCTGCTGGTTACACCGCCGTGCAGGATCTGCTGCTTCCGATCGTGGCCGAAGCTGCCAAACGCGATGTTAAGATAGTGTTCCAGAGCGCAACCGGCGCCGACGCCGACGATAGCAACCCCTATCGCCAGGTCGAACTTGCGATCGAAAAGTCAGGATCGCCCTTTGTCATCCTGCGCCCGAACTGGTTCTCCGACAATTTCCACAGCTTCTGGAAGCAGGGCCTCGACCACGGCAGCATTGCGCTGCCCGCCGGCAAGAGCAGGACGAGCTTCATCGACGCCCGCGATATCGCGAACAGCGCCATCGCCGCGCTGGCCTCGCATGCCTTTGATGGCAAGGCGTTCAACCTGAACGGACCTGAAGCGCTTGACTATACCGAGGCGGCGGCCATCTTGTCCGACGTAATCGGCAGGCCGATCCGCTACACCGCCGTGTCGGATGTGGCGTTCATCGAAATGCTGAAGTTAGCAGGGGTCCCCGGTGACAACGCCGCGTTGATGGCGTCGATCTTCCATCCCGTCCGTGCGGGCTGGACTGGCGCCTTAACCAACGATGTGGAGATGTTGACTGGCCGTACTCCACGCACTCTTAAGACTTACGCGATCGATAACGCCTCGTTGCTTACGGCATAACGTGGGCCTACGTTCTGGTGTTTGGTCCGTTGGTCCGACCTCTGTTGCCGATATTAGTAGTTGAATGACACTCTCCTAAAGTGCTGTGTCTAGGCTGAAGCAGTATCGGTCTCATTGTGGCGTTTATGAAGCGAGTTTAAGTACCGAAAATTTGCAGACATACAGTGAAATGGGAGGAGATGTGTGATCTCGGTCTCGACAGCGACGCATTAGAAAAATATCTACAATTGGATGAGCGCCACTGAAGACACAATCGCACACCGCATCAGCCGCGTCTTGGCCGACAGGATCATAACGGGTGTACTCAAGCCCGACACGCGTCTAAGACAGGAGCATATCGCCGAGGAGTTTGGAGCAAGTCATGTTCCAGTCCGCGAGGCGCTTCGCCGTCTAGAAGCGCAGGGCCTGGCAGTCAGTAAAGCGCGTCGTGGTGTTCGGGTCGCCTCATTCAGTTCGGCTGCCGTGGAGGAGGCAACACGAATGCGATCCGTCCTTGAGGGGTTGGCGCTTCGGCAGGCTGGGCCCAACCTGACTCCGAATACCCTTGACCGGGCCGAGGAAGTAGCGAGGGCTTGCGACCAAGCCATCAATGTCGTCCAGCAGGAAGCGGCAAATCGACAGTTCCACAGTTTGTTGCTGACACCTTGTGAGATGCCAAGATTACTTGCGGAGATCGACGATCTTCAAATGGTAGGATCTCGGCTCCTTTTTCTAGGGGGCAACAAGGATCTTGTTGCACCGAGGTTTGACGCAGACCATCACACGGTCCTTCAGTATTTGCGGACGGGCAACCTCGATGAAGCCGTCCGTACACTTGAGCGCCATGTTCTTCGGCTGATCGATAAACGGCCTCGAGCGATTGCGAAATTGAAAACTCAATAAACTGGCTTTTTTCCCATAGTCAGACGCCGCGCCTCACTAAAGAACGCACCACCGCTTGCGCTTTAAAAAATTATCGATAATTCTAACGTCAAATCTATAATGATTCGAATTTAATGGAGTATCGCGATGATGAGTGGCGAAAGTGGTCTAAATCAGGGTGCAGCGCGCACGAGGCCCAGCACAATTTCACTAGATGACGCTGAGATTATCTACAATCTTTCTTTTAACGATTTATTGTTCCGTGCTCATCACACCCACCGCGAAAACTTCGATCCAAACGCCGTCCAAGTGAGCCGGCTCCTGTCGATCAAGACCGGCGGGTGCGCAGAGGATTGCGGCTACTGCAGCCAGTCCGTCCACTCTGCGGCGGGACTTAAGGCATCCAAACTTATGGCAATCGAGCGTGTGCTCGCTGAGGCGCAAAAGGCCAGAGCGGCTGGTGCATCAAGATATTGCATGGGCGCCGCGTGGCGTAATCCCAAGGATCGCGACATTGATTCTCTGGCGGCGATGGTCAAAGGCGTAAAAGCGCTCGGAATGGAGACCTGCATGACGCTTGGCATGCTCACGCCGGAGCAGTCCGGCAGGCTTTCTGCCGCAGGCCTCGATTACTACAATCACAATGTCGATACATCCGAGCGCTACTATTCGGAAATCATCACCACCCGCACATTCGAGGACCGGCTGGAGACGCTGGCCAACGTCCGGGACGCAGGCATTAAAGTCTGCTCCGGCGGCATACTTGGCATGGGTGAAACGGTCGAGGATCGGATCTCGATGCTGGTGACGCTTGCCAACCTACCGTCGCCGCCGGAAAGCGTGCCGATCAACATGCTGATCCCCATCCCCGGAACGAGACAGCAGGACGCAGCGCCCATCGACCCGTTCGACTTCATCCGCATTGTAGCGCTGGCGCGCGTCGTAATGCCGAGGTCGTATGTCCGGCTCTCGGCTGGTCGGTCCGATATGAGCGACGAGATGCAGGCGCTCTGTTTCTTTGCCGGCGCCAATTCAATCTTTGTCGGCGATACGCTCCTAACAGCTGACAACCCTGGCGAGGATCACGACACTGCTTTGTTTTGCCGTCTCGGTCTGAAACCGATGGAGTTGGAGCCAAGAGCTTGAGGTTTACAGGGCTGATGCGGTACGAGGACACGCTCGCCGGCCTGGCACGAAAGTCACGGCTGCGGGTATTGTCGCCGCAAAAAGGAATTGACTTCTCTTCGAACGATTATATCGGGTTGGCCCACTCGGCGCGCCTCGCCGATGTGATAGTGGAGGCTATCAACGAGGGCACCCCTGTCGGGGCCGGCGGATCGCGTCTGCTGCGAGGTAATCATTGGGTCCATGAGGCGCTGGAAGTGGAAGCGGCAGCCTTTTTTGGTGCCGAAAAGGCCCTCTATTTTGCAAGCGGTTTTGCCGCGAACGTGGCGCTTTTTTCGTGCCTGCCACAGCGCGATGATCTCCTCGTTCATGACGAACTGATCCATGCTAGCGTCCGCGATGGCGTCTCGGCCGGCAAGGCCGGAGCGGTGGCTGCCCGACATAATGACGTAGAGGACTTTGACGCTGCCATTGGTCGATGGCGGACGAACGGCGGAAGGGGGCGTCCCTGGATCGCTGTCGAGAGCCTCTACTCCATGGATGGTGATCGTGCGCCGCTTGCCGACCTTGTGGAGCTTGCAAAGCGGCACGACGGGTTCCTTGTCGTTGATGAGGCCCATGCCACAGGTGTTTTCGGTCCTGACGGCAAGGGCCTCGCATTCGATCTGGCAAACTCTGAGAGCCTGATCACTCTACATACCTGCGGCAAGGCGCTTGGGGTATCCGGCGCGCTCTTGGCTTTGCCTGCCGCTCTCGCCGACTTCATGGTCAACCGCGCTCGCAATTTTATATATTCGACCGCGCCATCGCCACTTCTCGCGGCGGGCGTACGCGAGGCACTGCGGATGGTTGCAGACGAGCCCGAGCGTCGACTTCGCCTGGATGCTTTACGGGAATTCGCTGGCAAGCAGGTACGCTCGGTGCTCGGCATCACGCCCAGCGGATCGCAAATCCAGCCGGTCATCATCGGTGACAACGCATGCGCTACGCGGATCGCCAGCCGCTTGCAAGACGAAGGTTTTGACGTCCGGGCGATCAGGCCGCCCACCGTACCCGAGGGAACAGCGCGCCTGAGACTATCCATTACGCTGAATGTCCAGGAAGCGCAGATTTCAACGATGATCGAGCGAATGGCGGCGATCATCGGAGAGGAAAGACGATGAATCTTCGGTATGTCGTGACAGGCACAGATACCGGTATCGGCAAGACCATTTTTTCGGCGGCTCTGTCGGGCGCCTTAGGCGCCTACTACTGGAAGCCAGTTCAGGCAGGCCTTGTTGAGGAGACCGACAGCCAAACCGTGCATAGGCTTAGCGGTATTCCCAGCGCGCGGATCCTTCCTGAGGCTTATCGTCTGGCCACTCCGGCATCGCCACACCTTTCTGCTTATCTAGACGGTGTCACGATCGATCCCGCACGACTTGTGCCGCCCGAACGACAGGCGCCGGTGGTCATCGAAGGGGCAGGGGGGCTTCTCGTCCCGCTTTCAGAGGACCTTCTTTTCGCCGATCTCTTCGCGCTTTGGCAGATCCCTACCATTCTTTGCACGAGGACATCGCTCGGGACCATCAATCATACGCTGCTTTCCATTGAGGCCATGAAACATCGCGCCATCCCACTTTTCGGGATTGTCTTCATCGGCGGAGAAAACTTAGAGACACAGCGTATCATTGCGAAAATAAGCGGCGCACGGGTGCTCGGCCGCCTGCCATGGATTGCAGAGATGAATCACGATGCGCTGCACCGTGTGTTTGAACAGACTTTCGATCTCTCGAGTTTTACCGAGGACTTGTGATGAGCAGATCGACCATATGGCACCCGTTCACCCAGCACGCGCTTGAACCGCCGATGACGCGCATTGTATCGACGGATGGTGCATACCTCATCGACGAGGCCGGTAATCGCATTCTAGACGCCATCTCTTCTTGGTGGGTAATCACCCACGGCCATCGGCACCCGAAGATCATGGCGGCAATCCGCGATGCGACCGAGGCATATGATCAGGTAATTTTCGCCGAGTTTTCGCACGAACCGGCCGAGCGCTTGGCGGAGGGGCTGATCGAAATTGCACCGCACGGATTGAAGCATGTCTTCTTCTCCGACAGTGGCTCGACCTCCGTAGAGGTCGCCGTCAAAATGGCGCTTGGGTATTTCCAAAATCTCGGCGAGCCGCGGGACCGCATTGTTGTGATCGAGGGGAGCTATCACGGCGATACGATTGGCACGATGTCGATGGGCGAACGCGGTGTATTCAATGCCGCCTACGAACCTCTGCTCTTTGGCGTCGATCGGCTTCCCTTCCCGGAAGCGGCGTCTGGGCAGGAGACGATCGACCGGTTCGAGGAGCTCTGCCGGACAGGGCGTGTCGCGGCTCTGCTAATCGAGCCTCTGGTTCTCGGGGCAGGCGGAATGAGGGTCTATGGGGCGGGCGTGCTCACCGCGCTCAAGGGCATCGCCGAAAGCAAGGGCTGCTTGGTGATTGCAGACGAAGTCATGACCGGCTGGGGGCGCACCGGAACGATGTTTGCGTGCGAACAGTCTGACATTACACCGGATATCCTCTGTACCTCTAAGGGGCTGACCGGGGGTGCCGTGCCTCTCGCCGCCACGCTCTCGACCGCAGAGATATTCGATGCCCATTTTTCGACCGACAGGCGGAAAACCTTCTTCCACTCGAGCTCCTATACTGCCAACCCGATTGCCTGCGCCGCAGCGGTCGCCAATCTCGATATCTGGCGAAGCGAGCCTGTCTTCGACCGTATTCGGGGCATCGAAGCGGCTCATCGGCACAATCTCACGCGATATTCCGATGATGCTCGGTTCGCCCGCGTCAGACAGGCCGGCACGATCGCAGCGCTCGACCTCGTGGTGCCGGCGGCCGGTTACCTCGCCGAGGTCGGCCAGCGGATGCGTACGCTATTTCGCGAGCGAGACCTGCTTATCCGTCCGCTTGGGAACGTTCTCTACCTGATGCCGCCCTACTGCGTCACGGGCGAGGAGATCGACCGTGCTTATGACGCTATTGACGAGGTAGCCTCGATCGTTCTGAAGGAGGCGATGTGATAACGGCCAACTCATCACGCATCGCCGGGTTCGGCCATGCGGTCCCAGGCCGCTGCGTCCACAACGCGGAAATCGAGGCAAAGCTGGGCCTTGGTACCGGCTGGATCGAGCGTCGCACCGGCATCCGGAAACGTTACTGGGCCGACGAAGGGGATACGCTAACCGGCCTCGCTGCCGCGGCCGGTCATATGGCGCTCGACAACGCAAAGGTCCAGCGCCAGGAAATAGGTCTGACCTTGCTTGCCACGTCCACCCCGGACCACCTCCTGCCGCCGTCGGCACCGTTGCTGGCACACAAATTGGGTCTCGAACATTCCGGTGCGATCGATCTCGCCGGCGCTTGTTCAGGCTTCCTCTATGCGCTTACACTCGCCGATGGCTTTGTTCGCACTCACGGTCGCGCCGTCCTGGTCGTGGCTGCAAATATTCTCAGCAGACGCATCAACTCCGCAGAACGATCAAGTGCCATTCTATTTGCAGATGCTGCCGGTGCGGTAGTGCTTGTGCCGGACCGTAACCGGTGTCGCGGGGTTCTGGCCTCGAAACTCGCCTCGGATGGCAGTGGGTATAACCTGATCCAAATACCAGCCGGCGGAAGTAACCGGCCGTATTCGCATAGCTATGGGAGCGAAGAGTTTCTAATGACGATTCGCGACGGCGGCTCAGTCTTCTCGCGCGGAGTGAACTTGATGACAGAGGTTTCCCGACAAGCGCTCACGCAAGCGGAGGTCGAGGTCGGAAATATTGACCGCTTCATCCCTCATCAGGCGAACCTGCGTATGATCGAAGCCGTCGCCGCGAACCTGGGCATTCCAAATGAGAAGACGGTACGCACGATCCAATCTTACGGGAATTCCTCTGCTGCAACGATTGCGCTCTCCCTGTCACTCGCGAACCAAGATGCAAGGCTCAGAGACGGTGAACGCTTGTTGATAGCCGCTGTTGGGGCAGGACTTATCGCCGGAGCAGTTATTTTCGAGATATAGGCAGCATGGGCGGGGTCGCCTCCCAACATTATAGCAGACTTCGATGTCTTTCGAGGCACTATAAACATGAGAGTTAGCCAGCCAGCCTCGTTTTGGAACTGAAGCACCATCCCCCCGGTGTCCGTATGCGATAAGCCAACTGCGTAGCAGGGCCCAGCCAGCTGCCTTTCTTAGGCTGTCGACGAAGAAAGTGACCGCTTCGCCACCTCAGCAAACCATTTCGCTGCTGTCACTAAGATCTTATCGTTGAAATCGTATCTCGGATTGTGGAGTTCGCCGTCCTGCAACGAGGGGCCGTTGCCGATCCATATGTAGGCGCCCGGCCGTTTGGCCAGGATATAGCCCATGTCATCGCCGCCCATTGTCGGGGGGACGTCCCGATGCACGACGACACCAATCGCGGCGGCGGCTTCAGCTGCAATCTCAGCTTCCACCGGTGCGTTGATGCTGACTTGCCCGCCGGGAGAGACATGGACCTCGGCTCGGATTCCAAAGGTCGCAGCGATGCCGTCTGCGACCCTTTGAATTGCATCCGCGATCTGATGTCGAAGGCCAAGATCATATGTGCGGATCGTGCCTGCAATCTCTACTTTATCGGGTATCTGGTTCGTCACCGTGCCGCCATTGATCTTGCCGACGGTGACGACCGCCGGGTTGAGCGGATTGACGTTGCGGGAAACGACAGTCTGCAGCGCGACGAGCAGATGACCCGCCGCGACGATCGTGTCCTTGGTGAGGTGTGGTGCCGCCGCGTGACCGGCAGTGCCATGGAGCATTATGTAGAATGGACCGCCAGCGGCAAAGACCGGACCGTTGTGCACGGCAATCTCACCGGCCGGCAGACCAGGCCAGTTGTGGAGCGCAAAAACCCGGTCCATCGGAAACCGCTCCAGCAACCCTTCCGCCAGCATAGCCTTCGCACCGCCGCCCTTTTCTTCAGCGGGTTGGAAGATCAAGTGTGCGGTTCCTGACCATGCAGGATCGTCGTTCAGCAGCCTTGCTGCACCGAGCAGCGCAGTGGTGTGGCCGTCATGCCCGCAGGCATGCATGACGCCCGGCTTCGTGGAGCGATAGGCTACGTCGTTGGCTTCCTCGATTGGAAGGGCGTCTATGTCGGCGCGCAGACCGACGGACCGGTTGGAGCCCGGCCTCGACAGCGTCGCGACGATGCCGTGGCCACCAACTCCGCTTTCGAACGGGATGCCCATTTCTGTCAAGCGCGTTGCGACATAACGGGCCGTCTCGGCCTCTTCGAACGAAAGTTCGGGATGGGCATGAAGGTACCGGCGCCATTCGGTGAGCTGGGCGGCGAAGGTCTGGTCGAGCATTGAGATTTCCTGAATTTGGACGCTGGCGGCGTCAATGCATGATGTTGGCGAGAAACTGGCGGGCGCGAACGTGTTTCGGCGCATCGAAGAAGACATCGGGCTTCTCGACCTCGATGATTTCGCCGCCATCCATGAAGACGACCCGATTCGCCACCATCCGCGCAAAACCCATTTCATGGGTGACGACCATCATCGTCATGCCGTCCTCTGCAAGCGAAACCATCGTATCGAGCACCTCCTTCACCATTTCCGGGTCGAGCGCCGAGGTTGGTTCATCGAAGAGCATGATCTTAGGCTGCATGCAGAGTGCTCTGGCGATCGCCACGCGCTGCTGCTGCCCCCCGGAAAGCTGACCCGGATATTTGTGGGCCTGATCGGCGATCCGCACACGCGTCAGATAGGTCATGGCCATCTCGTTGGCCTGCCGCCGCGACTGCCGCTTCGCGTGGATCTGAGCAAGGGTGCAGTTTTCCAGCACCGTCAGATGCGGGAAGAGATTGAAGTGCTGGAACACCATTCCGACATCACGGCGGACAGCGTCGATATGCTTGATGTCGTTGTTCAGCTCTGTACCATTGACCACGATATCGCCGACCTGATGCTCTTCCAGGCGGTTGACGCAGCGGATCATCGTCGATTTTCCCGAGCCTGATGGCCCGCAGACAACGATGCGTTCGCCGCGGCGCACGACCAGATCGATCCCGCGCAGAACCTGGAAAGAACCGTACCACTTGCTGACGCCGTTAAGGCCGACTGCGATGTCCGTATCCGTATTTCGCTGCATGACAAACTTCCTGACGTTAGCGGGAAAAGGGCGTGCCGAGATATTTTTCCAACCAGGCGGAATAGAGCGAGGTGGAGAAACACAGCGCGAAGTAGATGAAGCCTATGAATAGATAGGCCTCGGCAAAAGGGCTCGGCCAGTTGGGATCGGCGAGTGCGGCGCGGGTCGAGCTCAGAAGGTCGAACAGCCCGACGACGAACACCAGGCTGGTGTTCTTGATCATCACGATCAAGGTATTCGTCAGCGGCGGGATGACCTTGCGGAGTGCTTGCGGGAGGACGATTTTGCGCATCGTCGTGAACCACGAGATACCGAGCGCGCGTGCCGCCTCGCTCTGGCCTTCGGGCACGTCCTGCAGACCGCCGCGAACCACCTCGGAGAGATAGGCCGCCGAGAAGATTGTAAGCGCCACGAGCGCCCGCATCAGCTTGTCGGGGGACCAGCCGTCCGGCAGGAAAAGCGGCATGAGGATCGAGGCGACGAACAGGAGGCTGAGGAGTGGCGTGCCACGGATGATCTCGATCAGGCCGATGGACAAATAACGGGCGACGGGAAGTTTGCTACGACGTCCGACCGCAAGTGCGATCGACAGAGGAAAGGCGAGCACAAGAGACAGAGACGCAAGAAGCAGGGTGACGGGAAGGCCGCCCCATGCCGATGTTGGCACCTCTGAGAGCCCGAAAACGCCGCCGCCCATCAACACGATCACGAGAAGGAATGTGACGGCCCAAGCGACAACCAGTCGTTGCCCCCACATTCTGGGCGGCAGGCTCGCGAGCGCCATGGCGAGAAAGATCGCAATGACGATCTGTGGGCGCCATTGTTGCTCAAGGGGATAGATGCCGAACAGGATGAGCCGGCTCTTGGCGGCGATGAACGCCCAGCAGGCGCCTGCCTCGCGGCAGGCCATGCCGTTACCGGTACGCCAAACGGCTTCGAACACTGCCCAATCGAGGACTTTCGGCAGCTGCGCGAAGATCACCGCGATGCAGACGATCGTGAAGAAGGAACTGGCGAGGCTTCCGAAGAAGATTTCCCGGATGCCGGGCGTCTTCGCTGGCGGAGGCAGAGCGCTTGAAAGAGGGCCGACGCCGAGAGGCGCGGAAGAAATCACGGCGCTCATCGTCCACCCTTCAGGGCCACATGCCCGTTATACCAGTTCATGAACCCGGCGACCGACAAACTGATCGCGAGGTAGATGGCAATCATCACGCTGAACCCCTCCAGCGCGCGGCCCGACTGGTTGATAACCGTGCCGACGATGCCTGAGAGGTCAGGATAGCCGATGGCGAGGGCGACCGTCGTATTCTTGACCGCGGTCAGATACTGGCTCGCCATGGGAGGAACGATGACGCGCAACGCCTGCGGCAGGATGACGAGGCGGAGCGTGTCGCGCTCCCTAAGGCCGATGGCGCGCCCGGCTTCCCATTGCCCGTGGCCGACGGCGTTCAGCCCGCCTCGGAAGATTTCGGCGATGAACGCGGTTTTGTAGACGACCAGCCCTATGATTAGCGCCGAGAATTCCGGCGTGAGCTGGATACCGCCTCGATAGTTGAGACCGCGCAGTTCGGGCAGGTCGCGGCTGAGCGAAAGACCTTCAGCAAGCCATGCCGCGCAGAGGAGCGCTACCGCCGCAACAATGACAGTGATCGGTCCGAACGATCCCGCATGGCGTGTGATCCTGTGCCGGTATGCTGGGATGATAACGGCTAGCCCACAAAGGACGGCAACGACCGCGGCGAGCAGCAGCCACCATCCGATCTGACCCTGGATCGCAAACGCCGGCAGGAATATGCCGCGGGTGGAGATAAAAAGATGCGGAAGCGGCTGGAAAGCCTGGCGCGTGTTCGGCAGCGCCGTGATCAGCAGAAGGTACCAGAAGAGCAGATGCACCACGAGCGGCGTGTTGCGGATGACTTCGATATAGGTCTTGGCGCCGCCCGTCAGCAAAGGATGGTCCGAGCGTCTCCCGAGAGCGAGCAGGAACCCGGTCGTTGTCGAAAGAACGATGACGACGGCCGCCACCAGCAGCGTGTTGATCAGGCCGATCACAAAGGCCCAGGCGAAACTGTCGGCCGGGCTGTAGTCGAGCACGTGTTCCGAGATCGGGAAACGCGCAGCCTGCGAAAAGAACGCGAAGCTGACATTCATGCCGCGTGCGGCCAGATTGGTGACCGTGTTGTTGATCAGCCACCAGATCGTCCCGACGAAAAGTCCGGCCAGAAGCAATTGGAGGATACCCGCGCGAACGCGGGCATCGTACCAGAGTGTTTGAAGGCTGCGCATGGGAATTGCCTCGCCTCTCAGTTGAAGGGTTCGCTGTGCATCAGTCCGCCATCGCGGACCAGCGCATTGTATTCCCTTTCCAGCTTCATCGGGCTTTTGGCGCCAAGGTTATTATCCCAGAGTTCACCGAAGTTGCCGAGCTGCTTGATGATGTTGTAGGCAAACTTCTCATCCAGGCCGAGGGCCGCGCCATTTCCGGGCTCGACACCCAGAAAGCGGCGGATATCCGGGTTTGCGGATTTCAGCATCTCGCCGACATTTGCCTGGGTGATGCCAAGCTCCTCGGCGCGAATTAGCGCCAGAAAGCTCCATTTAGCGAGATCGAACCACTGGTCGTCGCCGTGGCGCACGGCCGGGGCCGAGCCATTGATGACGTCGTTCGCCTTGAAGATGATGTAGTCGGCAGGATTCTTGGCCTGGGTGGCACGAACCGAAGCCAGAAAAGCGTTTCCGGTGATAAGCGCATCGCAGCGCTCTGCGAAGAAAGCTTCGCGGGCGGCGACCGGATTTTCGAATGTCGTCAGCTTGAGATCGAGGTTGTTGGTGCGCGAGACGTCGGAGGCCGTGACCTCGGTCGTCGATCCGCTCTGGACGCAGACCGAGGCGCCGGCCATGTCCTTGACCTGCGTGACATTAAGATCCTTCCGGACCATGAAGCCATCGTAACCGTAGAAGTTCGCAGGTATGAAGTTGACGCCGTTCGCATCACGCTGGAGCGTGCCGATCGTCGTGCGGGGAAGATAATCGACTTCGCCAGACTGCAGGGCGGCCATCCGCTTTGCACCGGTCAAAGGCACGAAGCGGGCCTTTTCCTTGTCATTGAAGATCGCCACGGCGAGCGCCCGGCAGGTGTCGATCTCCATCCCTTCCCACTTGCCGTCGATTCCAGGTGTGTAGAAGCCCATCGTGGAGTCACCCGCACCGCAGGTGACATAGCCACGTTCCTTGACGGTTTCGAGCGTCGATTTGGCTTCGGCCGCACTCACCATGGTGGCGAGGGCGGAGGCGGTCAGAAGGCCGGTTTTCCAGGCTGATATAGGCATGCGCGTGTTCCCTTTTTATTGTTTGAGGCTCGGCAATTTGTCAGGCTGTGCGGGCGATCGGCTCCCTGGCTGCAATCGCTTCGACGATAGGTTGGAGGTCGGCCCAGAGGTCGTTCTCGTCCTCGAGCCCGACGCTGATGCGAAGAATGGTGCCGGAATGGGCGCCGTGCGAGGCTTTCCGGGTGATCGACATTGGAGCCACCAGGCTATGCGTGCCGCCCCAGGATGCGCCGATCGAGAAGGTTTTCGCGGCGGTTAGCAGGTCCGGGAGCGCGTCTTCTGCATGTGGCGGAATGATGATGCTGAAGACGCCGCTCGCTCCCTTAAAATCTCTTTTCCAGAACTCGTGTCCCCTGCATTCGGGTAGAGCCGGATGCAGGACGAGGCCTGAAGGTACGAGACCCGCGATCCGCTGTGCAAAGTTGGTCGCAACCTGACCGGAATGCGCGAGGCGCACGCCCATTGTTTCCATCCCACGCAGCGCAAGAGCGCAGTCGTCCGGCGAGACGCCGATACCGATCATCCGCATCGTGTCCTTCAATCGACGATGCAGGCTGATGTCCTTCACCGCGATCGACCCCATCAGCAGATCCGAATGGCCGCCGAGATATTTCGTCAGCGCCATCGATGAGAAATCCATGCCGTGGGCGAGGGGCTTGAAATAGAGCGGCGTCGCCCAGGTATTGTCGCATCCCGTCAGGATAGCGCGCGCCTTGGCCACTGCGACGATTGCCGGGATGTCCTGGATCTCCATCGTCGTGGAGCCGGGGGACTCCGTCCAGATCAGCTTGACGCTCGCGTCGATCAGTTCAGCGATGCCGCCGCCGATCATCGGATCGTAAATGCGGAAGCCGATACCCCGAGGTTTCAGGTAATTCTCGCAGAAACCGGCCACCGGCGGATAGGCCGTATCGGGAATGAGAACGCTATCGCCCGGCATCAGGACGGAAAGAAAGACAACCGTGATAGCCGCCTGGCCGGATGGAACAAGGACGGTGCGTTCGCCTTGCTCAAGCGCGGTGATTTTGGCCTCCAGCGTCCGAGAGGTCGGCGTTCCATGCAGCCCGTAGGTGTAACCGTCAGGCCCGCGCTGGCTGCGCTTTGCGTACGCTTCAGCGTTATCGAACACGATCGTTGAGGCCCGGTAGGTCGGTGTGGCGAGGCTAGCAAAACCTTCGTGGGAGACCGAGGGCCGTTTTACGCAAAGCGTCTTGTCGCGCATAGTATATCCTTTAATGCAAGATCGTGCGCAATAGTGACGGAGGCAGCCTAGACAAACAATTGAGCAGGGCGTCTAACTCTATGCGTAAATCTTATAGGAGGCGCAGAGTGAACTTCCGGCAGGTCGAAGCCTTTCGGGCCGTGATTCTCAGCGGCACGGCCTCAAGGGCGGCGGAATTGATGGGCGTCACCCAGCCCAATGTCAGCCGTCTGGTTGGCGAACTGGAAGAGGCTGTGGGCTTTGCGTTGTTTGACCGTGTCAAGGGTCGATTGATCCCTACCCCTGAAGGTCAAGCTTTCTACCGCGACGTGGATCAGAGCTTCCGGGGCCTCGATAGACTCCGTTCATCGGCGGCGCGTATTCGGGACTTCGGTTCTGGTCATATCCGTGTTGCAAGTCTTGCTGCCGCTGGAACGACCATTGTACCCCGTGCCGTTCGCAAATTCCGCGAAAGTTTTCCGTCTGCGGTGGTAACCCTAAGCATTATGACGTCAGCATCCGTTCGCAATCATATAGTTGACGGCGAGTATGATATTGGGCTTGCAGCTGACGAAGTGGATCTTTCGGGTGTCGAACATCAGGTCTTCGGAAGTTTTCCCGCTATATGCGCCATTCCTGGCGGCCACGCTTTGGCCGCCAAAGATGTAATTTATCCTCAAGACTTCGATGGAGTAGATTACGTTGCCTTGTCGCCTGAGGATCGTGCACGGTTGAAGTTTGATCGTCTCTGCCAAGAAGCGGGGGCAAGGCCTAAACTGGTTATCGAGACACCCTATGCAAGTACGGCGTGCGCTCTGGTCCTCGAGGGCGTTGGTGTAGGCATCGTAAATCCCCTTGCAATCGATGGCTTTGCAGAGCGCGGCGTGGTTTTCCGACCGTTTCTGCCTGCGGTTCACTTTAAAAGTTACCTTCTATTTCGTCCCGACATACAGAAGGCTCGACTAGTACGGGCATTCGTATCCTGTCTATTTGAGGTACGAAACCATCGTCCGTCGCCGCAGCGTCGCATTATTCAAGCCCCCTGACAAAGTTGATCAGTTTCATCCGCCTGTGTTGAAGATAGGTGAGGCAACCCTACACTTGAAATCAAAACCGCAAGACTAAGTATCTCAAAGACGTCGATTATTTCCTGACGTGTCGCCGGTTGCCTCCATTTCGTTGTACTTAGAGTGAGGTGGATAAATGCGAGTTGGATCAGGTGTAAGACCAAAAAGTTTCTTGTTCGCATACTTATCACCTTCTCGCTATATGCCAGACAAGGTAAGGCGCACCGATCATCGCGGCGAACAGTCCGAGCGGCAGCTCATACGGAAAGGTTGCCGTTCGCGCGCCGATATCGGCAAGCGCCATCAACAGACAGCCGAGCAGGAAAGAGCCCACCAAATGATCCCGCGCGGTGACGAAACCCGCTCGTAACGCAATGTGCGGAGCAATGAGACCAACGAAGCTCAGTGGGCCTACCAGCAGGGAGGCAGTTCCCGTGGCCACACCGCATAAAACAAGGATGAGTATTCTGCTTTTCCGCACAGGAAGACCCAGCGCGTCGGACAAAGGCTGACCGAGTGGGAGGATCGTAAGCCATCGACTGAACGACAGTCCCGCGGCTAAAACGGCAAGCGACAGGAGAAAGAGGAAAACAGCAGTCCCCGGCGTCGCGGCCGATGCGGACCCGCCAATCCATGAAAGGATCTGCCACGCCCTCTGGTCGCCGATGGAAATAAGACCCGCCAGGACCGCCGAGCTTAGCGAACCTATGGCAATGCCTGCGAGCAGCAATTTTTCCGGCGGAAGATGGCGACGGCTTGCGAACCCCAGGACAACCGACATTGCAACGAGCCCGCCGATTGCAGCTCCGACCATCAGCTGGACTGGCCCGGCCGCGCCGAAAAAAGTGACGACCACAGCGAAACCTAGCCCGGCCCCGCCGCTGACCCCAATTACCTCAGGGCTCGCCATGGCGTTCCCCGTCAGCCGCTGCAGCAAAACGCCGGACAGTGCAAGCAACCCGCCTGCCCCCGCCGCCGCAAGGAAACGTGGCCACCTGAGGGGAGCAAGGTCGAGTGCCCCTTCCATCCCCAAGATCGACCAGCCGTCCCCCGTGCTGCCAACGAAGAATGCCAAAACCACGATTGCCGGAACGCAAGCCAGCAGGACGGCTGTTCCGCGGCCCAACCGGATCCGCCTTGCTAGTACCGCGGATGGTACCTGTGCACGCTCGGCACGCATACGAGGAAGGAGCCACAAAAGAAGCGGTCCGCCCACAAGTGCTGTGATCGCTCCGGTTGGGAAGCTCTCTCCGGCGGAGCTGGAGAGAAATTGTACACCGCCGTCACAGAGCAAGAGAATTTGCGCGCCCGCTATCGGCGACAGAGCGATGACGGCAGCGGGTTTGCGAACACCAAGACCTCTTACCAGTGCCGGGGCGGCCAGGCCGACAAAGCTTATCAGACCCACGTGAGCTGCCACGACACCCGCGAGCGAAGTCGCTATAAAAGCGATGCCAATTCTGACACCTCTGAGATTTACGCCAAGCGATCTTGCAGTGGCGTCCCCCATTCCGAGCAAAAGAAGAGGTCGCACCAAGAGTGGTGTCAGCATCGCCGCGCAGATAAACTCGAGAAGAAGGGTCTTAGAACTCGACCAGTCCTGTTGGCTGAGCGAGCCGCCGTTCCAGGTCACCAGGGACATGAGATACTCGCCTTGCGCCAAGGTGAGAGCAGCGGAAAATGCGGAGGCCGTCACCCCGACAAGTAGTCCCGAGACCACCATTGTCACTGGGTCAAAGGCGCTTCGCCAGCCGAGCGCGAAAACCAGGGCAGCGGCAGTCCCCGCCCCAGCCATTGCCACAACGGTTCGGTTGCCGTCCAAGAATCCGGGATAAAACAGTGTGGCGATTACGATGGCGAGCTGGGCTCCGGCCGAGATTCCAAGCGTCGAAGGGTCAGCGATCGGATTGCGAAGCAGCTGTTGAAGCAGTGCACCGGAAAGGCCGAGAGCCGCCCCAGCAAGAATTGCAATAGCGGCCCGAGGCAGCAATCCATAGACGAATATGATCTCGTCCATCGAACTTGGCGTCTGGGTCAGGAAAACGTGCGGCCAAAGTTGGATATCCACGCGCAGCGATGCGGCATGCAAGAAGAGCAAGACAGCGAGAACTAGGACGGCGACCGGAAAGATGACTATGCGGATGTTCATCTGCCGTCATCCGCTGCAAGCAATGCGTCCTGCAACAGGCGGGCAAACCTCATACCAGCCAGAACCCCGCCATAGGGATTGATGTTACCCAGCATTGTCACGCGACCTTCTCGAACGGGCGGTAGCGAGTTCCAGATGACGCTGCTCCTCAAAGTGCTCCGAGCTTCCACTGGCACCTCGGAGATCACCACGAGGTGCGCTTCCTTATCGGCAGCGAGCTCTTCAATAGGGACTGGCGCTGCAAACGTGTAGCGTGAGCGGTCCTTCCACGCATTCCGCAGACCAAGCCGGACAAGGATGTCTCCAAACATGCTGTCTGATCCGAAAATTCTGACATGTCTCGCATCGCCGATATTCACCAGGTAAAACGGTCTGACCGAAAAGCGGGCGAGCGCCTGCTTCATTTCGGCGAGGTCATGCGCAAATTCACCAAGCACGCGCGCCGCAATCTCGGGCCGCCCGAGGCGATCGCCAAGCGTTTGAACCGCGGCTAGTGATTTTTCGAGGGGCGGCTGTCCCCTTAGATAAAACTCAAGTGAGATAGTGGGGGCGATCCGTTCGAGCGATGCTTGATGGCGCGTGTAGAATGGGGAGATCAAGATCATTTCGGGTTTTATCAGATGCAGCAATTCGAGATTTGGTGATCCGCGTAGCCCGAGGTCGACCACGCTCTTGGGTATGGCGGGTTCCACGGCGTCCTTACGGAACTGGATAAGCTCGCTCGCCGCAATCGGCATGATGCCCAGCGCGATGACAGTCTCCAGCATCGCCCAATCTATGGCAGCGATCCCCGCATTGCTTTCTGCATTTGCATCCGCGCTCAGAAACGAAGCCGCGACACCGAGAAGCAGCTCACGCCGCCGCAATAGGCCTTTGGAAAACCCGGAACTGATGTCATCACCACGTATAGGTCAGTTTCCCCATGACGGTGCGGCCGTCGCCATAATAGCAGCCAAACGAGCTGCAGCTTGCGACGTAGTCCTT
>Ga0247730_1000698_pt1 | contig 22313 bp, 29 predicted proteins | sample UWRJL073202C2_FD_180959 | JGI IMG/M metagenome (GOLD analysis project Ga0247730, IMG submission 180959) | Plant litter microbial communities from Arlington Agricultural Research Station in Wisconsin, United States - UWRJ-L073-202C-2 | ecosystem: Environmental > Terrestrial > Plant litter >... | reverse complement strand
TTTTCCTCCGATCACATTCCGGACCGAGCAGTACTACTAAGTAGACAGAACAGTATGGAACACATTTTTGTGTAAAGACTTGTTACCTATAACAGTGGTCCGTTTAGTAGCATCCTTCAGAAGATGTTTCAATACAAGGATGCGGGTTCTCAGGGAGCTCTTGTACTCGAAAGATAGACAATGAGGTAAGCATTCGCTGTAAGCCTGTAATCCGTTCTATGTCATCTTGCTGCTGTCTGTAATCTGAAGAATGTAATCTGACTTCCGAATCCACCCCGAGGTAAACGAATATACTACAGTATACCAGGCAGTAATTGATACGGAACACGCTCGGTATATCTCTTCCACTGCTCCCCATACCGCTCTGCCATATGCTTTCCGATATCGTTCTTGATACTCATGGAAAAGAAGAAGGTTTGGATCGCCGCTTTGACCAGTGCCCCAGCAGCTGAGCCCTACAGACAACTGAAAAATGAACACTTTGTGACCCAGTGTGCAGAGCACTACGTACCGTAGCCAGAGCAGCACCGACGCGCCAGAGCCAGAATCCCATAAAGTTCGGGTGTCGGACCACGCTGAACAATTTTGTGTCGTCCACTTTACCTTTGTTTCTCGGATCACTTTTGAATCTGGCTCTCGTTGTTTCTGCATAGACCTCGCAGAACATACCAACAGCAAACATCCCCACACCAAGCCACTGGTACCACTTGATAGCCTCAGTGAAGGTTTTCGCTTGGTTAATCTCGTAGACAAGGTTGGTCAAGGCCGAGACAGATAGAACAGTGTCGAACACGTTCAGAGTTGTGTTATAGATGCACACCATCACACCCCCGTACCATGGGACAGGGTATGCGTGTTTAGCCTGGCTATATGCCCAGTACATCTGATCGAAAACAACGTGAGCTTTTACGAAACACTAATTACAGTCGGCGAAGATGCATACATGGCGGAGCGTAGCAGCAGTGTAGAGTGACATCAAGAGAGAAGGCGTCGATCCAAGACCTGCACGACTCCTTTAGCTATGCAGTTGTACAATACCTTGTGGAACAGTTACCGAAGATACCAGGGCCAGCGGTAACCAATGCACTGGAAGACTTGAGTCCCAGTGCAGACGCAATACCAACTGCAGTGCCGCTAGTGTACAGGTAATATTGGAACGGTAAGCTATACACAACATCAGCACTCGAGATACATCACTCGAGGGGCTTTGACGTACTCTGCGGCACGACCTAGGAAAAACACCGCCTGAGTGGCTCTAGGAAGAGACCCTTCTATGTCTCGAGCTCTAGTAGCAGCTGGCTGGAAGTTTGGCTGAGACATGATCTAAGATTGGGGAGTTTGTTGAGTGCTTCAAATGCGCCTTCGACCCATTTTATATTTCGTATCCCTGTCTCGCATTTGTATAGTCAAACCCACTTCATACCTCGATTCCTGTCGAACCGTTTCCACCTAACGCCAGTAGATGGGTCTGAGCGAACAGGACAGTCGGAGAACCCACTTCGACTCGTCATTTTCTCTCACGGTTTGCCGTACCGTATTGCCGACTCGGAAATAACAACCGACTTGCACCTGGACTATTATGGAAGAGCTTTGCATTGTACAGATAAATACGATAAATATTGTGGGTATTTCTTGCGTGTATCATGATGACCAGTTCATCCATGCTGATGGAGCCTCGTAGATCAGTTGTACTATACGTTGCATAGCATTGAACGGACAGACCCAAGTTAAGCGTCCTTCTTCCCCCCCATCACCCTGGCTTAACTTGATGTCTTCATCTGCCTCGTCGAATCGCCACTTTCCTCTGGGCGAACCTGATGAAGTACGAATCGGAATGGATGGGCTACCGCAAACACAGCAAGTTACAGGACCTCAATGGCAGGACTATGCACATGAAGAGATGGGGTTGAGTGCCACTCCACCACCGCCCATCAGACTCGAAACAAATCCACCCCTGCGTCGAAGGAGCCGGACGGTCTTCACTGCGACAAACCCAGCAGACTTGGAAGCCGGGATACAGAATGGTGTGCAGAAGAAGAAAGCTGTGTCGCTCCCAGAGCTGCGGCAGAGCCCTTCATTGGTAGAGGTGAGTTATTGTGTTTACGGTCTCATAGTATTCTGACATCTAGTTCAGACTGAGATTCGATCTCCACGCCATGTCCTGAAGGATGAAACACCTCCTGAAGGCATTCAGGCCGGCTTTCCTGTCGATGCAACTTTTATTGAAAAAGTACGCTTGTAATTGTTCGCTATTCTCTACTCGTTGTGAATGAGCTCTTTCTATAGCCCAAGAGTTGGGGCAAGTACCACCCCTATGTCTACCTCTGGGAGCAACCAAAGGATGGCTCGTGGGAAACGCTGAAGAAAGGGATTGACAAGTACGACAAGGAGATGTGTGATGCTTGGAATGGCGAGCTCGATACGATCCTGACTTTCGTATGTATTTTATACTGCCCATCGTTGATGGCTATATTGACAGTATTCATTAAGACTGGTCTGTTCTCTGCCGCGATCACAGCGTTCTGTATCGAGTCCATTCAAGCACTGTCCCAAAGCTCAGCTGACACCACCAACACTTTCCTCCTCGCCATTTCGCAACAACTTGCCAATTCCTCTGCACCGATAGCCAGCCTGTCAATGGTCGAAGGCTTCACTGCAAGCGTCCATGACGTCCGTATCAACGTCCTTTACTTCACAAGCCTCGCCCTCGCCCTGTCCGTTTCGTCGGTATGCATCTTGGGGAAGCAGTGGATCCGAGAGTATCAAAAAGATGTATCTGTACACCCCCGCGATGCTGTCCGGATCCGCCAGGCTCGCTTCGACTCCCTAGAAGCATGGAAAGTGCCACAAATTATGGCAGGTCTTCCAGTTGTCCTGCTCGTTGCCCTCATCCTATTCTTCTCTGGTCTCCTCATTCAGCTGTGGAACGTCAACGATTGCACAACAGCTGTTGTGGTCTCCGTCGTCGTTTTGCTCACTGTTGTGCTGCTTGCAATAACGACGATCGTCCCTGCATGTGTCAGCACGCAGCCAGGCCTTTCGTCGTTTGCGCCATTTCGATCACCGCAGGCATGGGTATTCTTTGTGCTTTATAGAAAGGTCCAACGCTGGCTCCATCGAAGCCCATTGCTGAACGAACGCTCTCCAATTGTGTCAAGCTGGGCTGCGTTTGATCTCCATTTTGTGAAAAGTGAGACCCGATGGCGGTGCGGCCGTGGCCCCGTCACCTCTGTTCATCGTGCTCTACGATGGGTGGTTGAGGTTCTCCGGAACTCGAGTGAGATGGAAAAATCTCTTTTCTGGTGTTTGCATCCGACGAAACTCTATCATCCGACTTTGATCGAATCTGAGGACGAGCTTCGCAATTACGTTCTCTTTAATTCCGATGAGGAGGAGAATAGGTTTGACAATGTATATCGTGCAGATTACGATTATAGCACACGGAATGAAGGGATACATAGGATAGACAGTGTTGTTGGACGACATCAAGCGGAATTGCTTGTGCGGTCTGCTCATTGCGCACTTGATGATGCGTCAAGCAATGGTCACAAAGCATGGGATGTGATCAATCACGTATGTAAACAGCTATGGCGCCATGGAATCTTGGAGAATTGCTCTGGACAGGATGTTGTGCATCGTACGCCTTTCACTCCTAATTCGCTTCCTTCCCTGACCTTCTCCCTCCAGATCAGCATATTTTTCAGGATCAAGTTGCCCTCCTATGCGAGAGGATCATCACCTCCCCTCACCATCCTCCATCACACTCGTTTAACTGGACCTTTATTATTCGCCTCCTTTTGGAAGCACGACGCGACTCTTCCTCCCCGCTTTCCTGTCAAATTTTACACAACCTAATTAGTCAACATGTTCCCACCTGGATCAGGACTCACAAGTCTCCCTCTCTTCTATATGGCATTGGCAACTTCGTATGTTTCTGGGCTAATGACTATCCTGAGCCCGCAATCGAGCTGTTCGTTCATCTGGACAAGGTCATGGCGGAGTTTTGCAACGAGGTTGAGGGCATAGAAGGGTTGAATGAGGAGAGCAAAAATGGTTGGAGGAGGCTTCGGGCGACCTTCACTGTTGATAGTGAAGAAACACAAAGTACATACCTGAAAGTACGCGAGCTGTTCCGGCTTCCCATCGGGCACTTTGACAACCTTCCTGGCCATGGCCCTTTGCCATCGCTGCTCCCACTCCAGCAATCACCATCCTCAAGTCATCCAGATATTGATATTGACGCTCACCAGACTGCCACTCCGGAATCTGTAGACTCGAACCAGTTACTGCCTAGTAGATTGATGACAGTCGACCAATATGCCGGGCGGAGCGACTGGTGATTTGATCTCGTCTTTTTACGGACGGAGTTCCTATATCGCAATCTACTGGGTGAAGTTTTACCTTCTCTTTCCCTGACATCTTCCGCTCATCCTCTTCCAGTCTTGCTTTCCTGTGTAGGAGGAACGAACACCGATATCCTGAACATAAATAACATGAACTACTGCATGTTCTTCTTGATGAAAAACATAGTGTATGTCGCTCGAGTCTTCTACATAACGAAATGCGCAACATATACAGAAGAAACTCCAAATTCCTGGGGAGTCGGGGACGAGCGCACCGGGCGCCGCTACGATATATGCTCTCTGCATGTAGCATTACCACGGCACGTTGGGCCTCAGCATTGACTGCAGCGTTTTCAGCTTCATCGTCCTCTAGCTGCTGCTGCCATTGCCTTGGCTCTGATATGCTCTGCTCTGTCCATATTCCAACTAGATATGCAACGGCCTTCGGCTCCGTTGTAACGCCTGGAGCTGTTGCGCTCTTGACCATCGCGGCTCGCTGGAGGTCAAATACTGTCCCTTGATAGCGGGAACACCTGTCCAGGACGGGGAAGGAAATATCGAACAAAAATGGTATCAAGGAGTGTGTACGACGTAGGTAAAGAGAGCGTTTGAGCAGAGCAGGCAGGCGCTATACTATGTCAGTGGAGGCAGATGATGGCGGCAAGAGGAGAGAGCGTTAGCCGCATCGCGGGAAGACCTCCGTCTGTGTTTCACTCAGATGAGAAATTATGTTGTCGAATCTGGAAAAACTTTGGATTATACAGATAAATATGATAAATATTGTGGGTATTTCTTGCGTGTATCATGATAAATGCTATGGTATGAAAGGCTAATGTCAAAATATGCAGAAGAAGAATAAAACTGTCAGGCCTCGTAGAGAACAAGGAAAGAGGGCCTAATGGCGTCGTTCGTATAGACCACAAGTTCATCGTAGTTGAGACTTCCTCCTCGTTCAGCCAGAACCTGTCTTTTGGTGAGCGCCGGAATAAACATGAATATACTAGACTTACTGAATGGTATCCAGCGGGTGGAGCAGTGAGTGTAACATTGTCCTGTGTCATCTTACACCCCTTGCCAACAACGACTTTGTTGAGCAGGATCGCTTTCAACTGGGACTTTGTTCCATTGCGCGAGTAATCGTTGGCTCTGAAATCCCTTTAATACACATGCCTCCAATATTTTCAAAGGGCAAAGACTCACTTGGAAGAGGTAGATGAGGTGTATATGCCTTGGCCGAATCTAGTAGCGGGACAACGGTAAGTTTGCATTGTGTCGTCGCTAGGATGAGGGCACTTACCTCCCCCAGCCGGTCTTCTTTCCCCATAGACTGATATCGAAGGAAGTCTTGACGATGCTACACAGCGAACAACTAGTCGAGGCGCAGAACTGTGAATGTCCTTTGTCTCCTAGCAGACATTGTCGACCTGTTCCATGCCACCGCCGATTCTCGTTTCCCTCTGATCGTCCGGCTGCCACGAACTGGCCTGCTGCCTCTACAGTTGCTCTGGGTGCATACACCTGTCAGGCTATTAGGCATGGAGAGAGGAAGAGATCTTACTTGTAAGCATTGTAACTGGCCAAAGATGCTTGAGGCGCTAAGATCTTGTAGATACGCTTCACTTCTGGACATGGGGTTCCCGTGTGTCTCCAGGATGCCTTGAACTGATCAGAAACTGTGGTCTTCTCGTCAGGTACTTCTGTTATCTGCAACGAAAGTGATACTACGCACCACTCTTGAACGTCTCATGTATCGCAGGGACATTCAATATCATAGGTCCTTTCTTCTCCGCCTCATCAGTGCAGTTCTGACTGCAGAAATGGGATGTGGGCTGCTTGGCCACCTTTCGACACATGAGGCATGCGCTCTCAGCCAGCCTGGGCCGGAAAATGCATATCAGCGTGAAGTAGAATTTCCGTTTGCGCACGTACGTCTTATGCGCCAGTGAGCAGAAGTCGCCAGTGCCATTGTAAACAGGTTTCTGGCAGCCGTGGGCTTGACACACTCCGGAGGCTACTACTGTCAGTGCGTCAAGTATTGCGATACTAGATGGGAGGCATTGGGACTTGCCTTGACCATTTGCAGGGCTTGGATTCTGCTTGGCTGCATTAGCTGCACATCCTTTTCCACAATACGGGTGGATCTTGGTTCCGTCGTTGTGCTTTGGACGCTGATGACAAAACTGTTGAATCAAAATGGTCAGGATTTTACGCTTATAGATGCGAGCAGAATAGCTCACGTCACAGTTTCCTGGAACAGCAGAAGTGATATTCGTCGATGCTGCAACTGCGGCATTTGGTGCAGGTACGGCAGATCCTGCATTTGAAGATGCTTTCGCCGCTTTCGCAGTAGCGGCGCATGTCTTCGAACAAAATGGGTGGGTTATGTTCTGGTCTACGAATTTCGGTCGTTGGTGACATTGCTGCATCAATCTATCAGTAAAGACCTTCGATTCTCGAGAAACGATCCAGGCTTACATCGCAAAGTCTCGAGGAACTATTCGACTGAGGAAGTGTCTGGTTGGAACTATTATTGCTTCCTGGAACAGGCTGTGCTCTGGGTCGTCTTGAGGCAGGAGCAGGAGCCGGGTTCGTGGCCTGCCTTCGAGGCTGAACTACGGGAGGTGGAGGTGGAGCATTCACGGGTACAGTTGCAGCAGGTGCAGATGGTTGGGATTTTTGTAAGCCAGGATACTGGGCAGCGACCGCTTGAAGAAGCGATAACGCCAGTGGTATGTGTTGAGCCATGATTGTTGTGTAGGAGGAATTTGTTCGTGGAGCTCTTGCTTTCTTTTTAGCTTCTTCGGTTTCCACGCTTCAATGCGTTTGCAGCATTTTTCGCTGGGAAACGCGTGTTTTGACACGTGGGTATCGTTCATTGTGCGAGAAGAGGGCTGGTCGTCCAGGCCACTGCCACACCTCCAAGGTGGCGTGAAGTCGCGTGTTCAGCGTTTTCAAGAAGAGTACTTCACAGACGATAGTTGAGCTACCATCGTTACATTACCCTATGATGGCCTCCCTTATGAAGTCAGTCGCCCAATCATGGGTCTCAAGCAAGAATCGGGCCAACACAATTGATATGTGTACGGTATGTTTGTTTTCTCTATTACAATTCGCAGTTGTACTTAGATTAGAATATCTAGGTCTGCGGTCAGAAGCCAAAGTTTGTCGAGAATGGCCATATCCATCCTTATTGTGGAAGAAGATGCGCAAGAAATGCCGGGGCTGTTCCATCACAGCCATCAAGAGGATCCACAACTGCCACTACAACCAGCAGCTCTCCTACTTGTTTGTTGCATGGATGTGGTGTTGCGGGGAAGATTGCCTTCTCCGGATTCTGTTCTGACCAACATGCGCAGTACGTGCTCTTTGGTAATTCATTTTCGGTGCCTTACCTTGCTGACGCGATGTGTTACAGAGATGGTGTGAGATTGGGGCAAGCTGATCCGTGTAACAGCTGCTACATACAACCTCGGACGAGCAGTGGGAAGTGTATTCCTTGCGACAGACAGGCTGGTCCTGCTGCTGTCTCTACAGGATCTACTCCTCCTGCGGTGGCAGCTGGTGGACCAGCTGAGCAATCGTTGAGGGAATTGAACCGATATGGAAGGACGTTTGCAGCAGGTATGAGGGCACTTCGGTGATCTCGAGATTATCCATCAGCTGAAATCTATATCTCGCCTAGCGGAGAAGGAGTTTCTCAAAGAATGGAGTACTGGGAAGAGTCCCGTGCTGAGCAAGGTGTACGAGGTTGTTCTCTCGGGAAATGCCCGCAGAGGACATGAGGCTTATCGGTGAGATCCTTGAATCATAAACTGCAATGTGTCAGTGCTGACAGGGACACGGCACAGAAATCGACTTCGCTCAGCCAAGCAGGTGCGAACTTACTACAGGCGAGTAGCTCAGTAACAGGAAAACTCTGAGTATTGACCGACATCATACAGTTCCCAATGCATCTGTAATATGGGCACGAAGACAGCAGAGCTATGCGACTTCAAATCGTGTGGCATTTGTTGCGCGGTGAAGTCCGCTTTTAAGTCTCTTGCGTTCGGGGAGCAGTTTGGTAACGGAAGGTGTGCAACTCTGTTTAGCAGTCAATAATCTTGGCTGATTCCGTCGATCTAGATTTGGGGATGGTTTCTATTCGTATAAGGCTGCAAGTGGGGCAGATCGATATGCTACATCGTGTACGACTTCTCCATACCGCGTGATGATGGCCTGCGAGGTACTTGTGGAAGACGGCACAATGGTAGGCACAGTACGCTATTCTGAAATATGGATGAATGGCTTACGCACAACAGATTTCTCAACAAGAATCTACCTTCGTCCCAGATTCAGATGCTATCATCCCAGTTTTCGTGTTGATATACCAACTTTGACCCCCTCCCAAGTAGATACACTTACATTTATTGACTGTACGCCGTTTGGCCTTGGTTCTAATAGTCATGAGATGTCAATATTACCACCAACACTGGTATCAACTCAGACTATCTTACTCGTTTGTTGCATTCCGAGTAGTATCAACCTTCTCCAAATGCAGATCAGGTGCAGCATCTCCCGTAAAATAAAAGAATCGAAGGGGAAACTAAAGAGCTCCGTAGTAACGAAGACGAGAGAAAGAGCAACTCTACACAGAAGATTTGACATAGGGTCAAGGGACATTAAGTTGGACATGAACCCAGGGCAAACACTTGCGAACCCTCCTTGAAAACAAGCGATAAAAGCAGCCCTTTTTCGTGGAGACCAAAGAAGTCATCAACAGGAACTCCATTTATCTCAACCATTCCTCCATCACAGGGCGTATGAAAGGCGCAGAATCCAAGTAAGCAAATGCTTCCACGCTCAACATCTGGAGAAACCTCCCTTCTAGACTTGGTGACATCTAGAGTCAGCATGGGATTAGCGTCAGGGAGAGATGAAGTCTGGCTGTTGCGAATGAATGTGGTGGACGGCGAGCGAAGGCGAGGAAGGAGAGACTCCTCAAGTGTAAAACATCTCTCGCGAAACAGTCAAGCCCGAGGAAGGATAAGGAGGCAACGTTGGATGTGCACCTGAAGAAAGAATCCATAGCAGCCCGGATTGCATGTGTCCCACTTAAGTCGAAGCGTGTGAGATCGCCCCCTGATATCTGCACAGGGACTTCCATGGCCTGATACTATTAGTAATACATAGCAGCGACTGGGATTTACGAGACAGATATTCGAGACCAGTAATCTCAGTCTCGTTATAGGCAAGTTCTAAGAGACTTAGGAGATTCGAAAGAGAGAGCATACTCCGGTGGCTCAGGCGAAGCGTTCGAGTTCTCGTAAACAATCGGAATCATGGGTCGTTGTCAGTTGATCATGACACGTGTATGGCGAATGATTCGTGACACTGTGACAATAGTCACATTTGTATCTTCCTTGTCAACCGCGACATTGCGTTGCAGAACTATGTCTCTGCACGTGTACCACGAAGTCAGAGTCTTTCATACCAAAGGCTGAAATGCATGTTTTTCTAATCAAGGTCAACTGGAAGACAATGGTGCCATTACAAAGAGAAATTCGCTTTCCGACTTCTTGCCACCTAATGGCAGTCCAGGTGGCAGATGCAGTGTTATCAGCAATCTGGTGAATGTATGTAGATAACAGGTCCTGCAACGATCAAAGTCCTCGTATCCGTTTTTAGAACGTGGCAAAAGAACCTCCTGACTGCATTCCTTTAGACGCGCGTCTTAGAGCCACTGATTCGAAATGAGCCCCAAGAATAAGCGCTGTATCGTCCTCTTGTCTTCCTCATCTCACCACGTTCCTATCGTCTCCCTCATACGGGCTTTCTCTCGTGTTCATTTGTAGAGCTTGTCCAGTAGTGAAGGTGCGTCACACGCACATGTCATTGACTGCATTTCTGACTGACATTAGTGGCTGTTCTTCTGCCATGAGCATCGATATCGGGCTTTTGATGGACCCCATCGACGGTCTTACCCCAGAGATTGATTCAAGTACTAACATATCAGTTATCGACGAAGATGCAAGAAGCGAAGTCTCTTCAACTGCAACCTTTCATAGCGTACGAATCTCTCATCTCTATCTTCTCACATAACTCACATTACAATGCAGGCCCAGGACGACTCGCAGGACGATTACGACAGTCCTGCGTCTACATTTTACTTTCCTCAATCACACGCTCATGATGCACAACTAAGCTCTGATCTTCTCTCGCGTTTCAAAAACACATACCGAACCCTTGACCTAGTCAGTGAACAAGGCAGCGGTGGTCTAGGTTCGTGTTTCCAGTGTCTTTAAATCTGTCTCGCGTTGATCTCCAAGTTTCCTAGTGGAGAAGATTGTCATCGACCAAAGCTCAATTGCGAATTTCATGAACGACGTTTGCCCAGGATCCTATGCTTCCTTGTCCAAAATCGACTTCAAGAGTCTAGACAACCTTCAAATGAAGGTCAAAGGCATATATGGTTCCAAGGAGAAAATAGTGCAACTTTTGGAACGTGTCAGCGCTATTGATGATACCCTGTAAGTTCACTCCTTCCGTTGTTGCGGGTGCACAATCACAAATCTCATCCTGTTTTAGTGCTGCAGACTTGCTGGCGTCTACGGATACTTCGATGGGCCCGAAGCTTCGTTCCGGTCTATATCTCGTACGCACAGGGTTTCAGGACGGGGTTACTCAAGTATTAGCCATTTATTGGCCTGAGGATGAGACATGGCACGATAACGCCATTTCCTCTGTTCGACGGAATCGAGTCACCTTCATCAGGTCAGCATGCACCGAAATGCGACTGCAAGTTACTTGCTCAGACTTTTTCAGATACTTAACAAAAATTGCGGACCATGTGATCTGCCTGATAACTCCTGAAGATGCCAAGCATCTGAGCTGGCACGATGGTGTCGATCTATCCCCCACGTCAGAGACAGAGAATGATGATCACGATTCCAGAATGTTTGACTTCGAGGTCTCGGAGACCTCTGAGCAAGAAGAGAGTGTCACCGCTCGGCCTGGATTCGTGGTGGGTCCTAAATATCATTGATTTTACGGGCTTCTGATGTCTCAAGCTTTTATCGTAGGCGTCCACAGAGAACATGTACATGCATGAGATTTCTCCTGAGCTAGCCAATGGCGATCCTTTCTTGGTTGCACCCATGTTGATCCAGGGAGCTACACATCAATCTATCTTGACTGCGCACTACGAGCGAGGGGTAGAGAGATCAGAGAAGATCCCCAGCGAAATCACTCCGGTGCACCTCAAAAGCCTGCTGTGAGAATTTACCCTATTTGTGTAATCCATCAATGAGTGACGAAAAGGTTCAGGAAAGACAACCATACTGCAATCCACTTATGGGAATGGCTTCAGGCAGATGAAATCAGTATTCTGATTAACAATGGGTTGTCGGAGGGATCTTCGCACTGTCGGGATTGGGAGGGATCTCAAAAGACCTTGGAGTCCACTTACGCGAAAGCATCGAAGGACGCAGTTGCTATAACAGAAGAGAAACTGAAAGCGGGGAAATCAGCGCTTGAGGCCTACATTCAAGTGGCTGTGGAGCGCGAAATCAGTAATCACTTTCCGTATGTCGTCTCCTGCTGCATTCGAATAATCACTCAACGGTTCGAGGCAGAATGTCCCCGTCAACCACCATGCATATCAATTCTATCAATACAGAAACATGTATGATCGCTATTCCCCAGTCTTTCTTCCTGGTGCTCATGGTCTCTATAGCGAACTTCGACACTCTTGTCAAACTGAATCCGACATTTAAGAGCGACTTTGATAGCAGAATGCTGGCAGAGATCAAAAAAATCGACTCGTATCCAAAACGTTCTTTAGACAATAAGCGCTTTCTCGTGGCAAAAGCGATCTTCGACTCCGATCCGAACATGGATGAAAAGACTTTGTTGGACGCAGTCGAGAACAGGTTCCAATCGAAAGGAAAACAGAAGGCCCGAAACGTGCTCTTGGAAATCCCTCAGCATCTATACAGCCGCTATGTGGCCGGCAGCAATCCTCCTTCAGACCCACTTGCAAGTGTCATAGAGAATCTTTTGCGGAGGTCCGAGGATCCAAATTTTCTTATTGACCTTGTCACTAGATCCTTTGTATCGCAGACTCCTTTACGGGTTTTTGCCGAGAAAGTTACGAGCTACACGAACACATGGCAGGCAGACAGAATGCTTCGAGTTGTACAATCATTAGTGTCTTCGGCTCAGCAAATACAAAAAGACGCTGGGATCAAGCACCAACAGCAAGCAGCTGTTATTGCTTATCAACAAGGCCTTGACGAGGCGCGTGTCCGCTTCTTATCCCACTACCGATCTTCAATCCCGGAAGCCAGCGGAAAGAGGTATGCATATGTGTGTGGCCTGATTATCTATTGCGAGACTCACCAATATCTATTACAGGAGTATTCTGTTTATAGAAAGCATCAGACAACGTTCTAGCACTAGGCATTCCAGTTCGTTTCTCACATATTTGCAATTTCAGGCATACGCCCAACTTTCAATGTGCCACTAGATCCCTTCCATATCAAGGCCGAGCTTCAGGTTCCATCGCCACCCGCTATAGGTTACATTATGCATCCTCTACAGCTCTCTGCAAATGATACCCAGGAACTCCAGATGAACGCGCAGAGCCCATTTTTGCCTATCATCGACCGACATTCAGCTCGAGGGTTTAGACTGCCTCTAGGGTACTCGATAAAGTATGTCCCGGCTTAGAGCATGATTATTCCTCTCGTATCCAACGACTTAACCTCAACTTGCAGATATCTCCATCTGATGGAGAATGGGCGTGTCCTTCTGATTGTCAAGGGTGGACATTCGCTAATCATATACAGCGAGGATGCCAACAATTTAAACGCTGCGACTCAGAATGGAACTAGAGGCGCTCGAAAAACCTTGAACATTGATAGGTTACCTGGGGAGAGTATCTTCTCGTACAATGAGAGTACTCGGACCCTTGCAGTGTGCGCGTCTACGGATGTAAGTTTCAGATATTAATGTCGGTCTTAATGCCAACTCAACTCTTCACGACAGCTCCAGTTGCATCTATTCCAATTCGACGAGACCTTGAACATTCTGGACAACATGGGACATATCAACCTAAGGGCGTGGTATGATAATCCCAACACTATTATCTCTCATATGTGCATTACCTCTGGTTTGGATCATGAAGATATTGCTTTGATCGATAACAGTGGGACCGTGAGGATGTTCTCGTTAGCTTTACAACAATTCAGGTTCGTGCTCTTGTCTCTGAACTTACGGAGCAGTTTTAATCTTGTAGATTGCAGACAGTCGGTCCTCATTCTCCTAGAACCGCCTCTTCACATGTTCCCTACGCCAGATGGGAGCTGCCTTATGCTTGTCTTTGGTAGCAGAGACTCGAGTGATAAATTCGTTCGCGCATATCATAGGTCGTCGTTTGGAACAACAGAAGGAATCGAATTGGAATTACCAGGCAGTTCTGGCAAATCCTTGACGATCACATCCTTTGGCAGTCGTTCCAATGTTCACCTTGTACAGCTGGATGACGCACGAGGAATATGTACTTCAGTGGCCTTTGACATTTTCAAAAAGGAGACAGAGTTTCAGTTCAAGCAACATGGATCGAAGAACGGACATAGGACCACCGCCGCTAAGACAAGAAATAACTGTCTTCTCGACGTTCACTCTGATGTGTGGACACGTTTTCCCGTGATAGCCGCTGTCTCCCGTCGTGGCATGTGCCGTCATTTGACTTTTGGATCTGGTGAGCACTCGCCTCTTTCACTGCTCTATGGGGCAGCCTAATGGTCGTGCTCTTAGACCGACATCTTGGCCAATTCCGACCCTACTTCGACGAGATGGAGCATGAATTTCAGATCCGAACTCATAAGTCCACTGGCAGCGAGCTTCGGAACTTGGTAGTAGAAGGGGTTAACTACGAGAGTATTATGAGCATGCTTACCTCTTCCGATTGGACTGGACCTAGTAGTCTCGTTGGGAGCTGGTGCGTTGATGTGCTCTGCTTAATTCCTCTTCATATCGCCGTCGCGCAAGACAACCGCTTCATACCCTTAAAAGACGGGCTTACCTCAGCGGAAATGCAGCGATCTTTACTAGGAGCAGAAGTTGGGGGTATTGTCGATGCCCTTTCATTTGGATGGTATGAGTCAATATTTGCATCGTACATGTCCCGAAGAGTAAGCAAAGCTAAGTAGTTCTGAAGGAAGATTTCTGCTAATCTCATCATTATAGCCAGTGAAAGTTGTGTCTTCTATGGGTAAGTTGCGTACTTTCCTGTTGTAACATGTCGCAGATAGATCGACTTCTAGGTGAACAATCTGTGGGGAAAAGCTATATGTTGAATCATCTAGTGGACAGCTCGTTTGCTGGAAGTGCAATGAGAACTACAGGTGATTCCTGCATGTTGAATTGTGCTAATATGCTGAATGATCTTTTGTAAAGAGGGTGTTTGGATGTCGGTAACTCCTACTGAAGACAGTTTGGTCGTTGCCTTGGATTTTGAAGGCAAGTTTCACACTCTGTGTTGGCAAACAAAGTGAGACTAATACAAGTTCAAGGCGTCCATTCTATTGAACGTACAGCCCAAGAAGACACTTTGCTTGTACTTTTCAACTGTGCTATCTCTAATTTGGTAAATATTGTTAAATTAAACTCTCGAGCTGTGTATGGGGGCTGAGGATTTACAGGTCCTCTTCCGGAATAACTTTGCCATGTCTCGAGATATAACGGGACTATTCCAATCCTTCCAATCTTCTTCAGGTATCTTGGACCACAAAGCAAACCCGACATTGTTTCAGTCCTGTTTGGCAATTGTAATTAAGGTAAAGAAAACATTAAAAACTCTATAGCATATTTGGGACCTAAGCAAAGAACTGAATACTCTAGGATGTTGTCGACAGCGACACAGATGAAATTGTGAAAGAGTAAGCATCAGCGCTTGACATGCATGTGCAATCTCCTGATATTCTGCATAGGTTCGGGCTGAAGTTTGGCGTATGTGTACTATGTGGCGGATGGGAAACTTCTACTCACTGAGACGTATACATTCTCAGCGAATCGTTCAAAGCGAGCAAAGCGAAAATTTCATCAGTCGTCTTCATAGTGGGAAACTCAAGATTATCCCTTGGCCAGTCATAGAGTCCAGAAAGTTCTACACTATGTTCAATAAACTTCGGCAAACACTGGAGACGCAGCACGTAACTCATGAGCGTGCAGGGGAATTTCTGTTAACTCTCAAGGTTCTCATGGCTAAGCTTATGGTAAGGTCGAATACGATATCTCATAACTTTTTTCACCGTGTTCTTATTTATTTATTTTACTACTAATAGGCCAATGACTGGAGCTCTATTTCGCGTGCGTAATGAGTGCAAAAGTTTCTCTCCGTACCTTGAGTAATGGTCAGCACACAGAAACCATGATTTCACATCGCGCGCAGCGGCTCTTGAGCTCGTTGGACATGTCACTTGCTACGGGTTACGCTGACTCCGATTCCGAGGAGCCTCTAAAAGTAAGTGAACTAATCTTGTAATAGCAGATCTCACTTACTTCTTGCTAATGCTTTACTTAGAACTTTGATACAGGTGAAGTCATTTCAGCAGACGATACACCTTCAGTATTCTTCCTGGCCACCTGGCACGATTCCGACGAAGAACGGGAACCAATATTTCGTACGATCATCCAGAGATGGGCCGACGAGAATCCCAGGGTTATTCGTGAATCTGAATGGATCTCGGGCCTCGAAACCTACCTTGACCGTATTGTTGATTTGCGTATTGGCCATGTGCGGACCTGGATCCAGTCAAATACGGAGAGGTTTTCTGTTCAAGATACGAATATCCAAATTCTTCTGCGGACTTTTGACAATCGCTGTGTTGACATCAAGCTGGGGTTGCAGTTGTGCAAGCAGAAATGTGAAAAATGCTTTTTGTCTTGCACACAAGGGAACCGACACGACGGGGATCATGACTGTCTCACAGATCATCGGTGCATGTCAGCATGTGAATATGAGGTGGCACACGCCGGTATTAATCCAGGCTGTGGATTAAGGTATTTACCTGTTATCCATCGAACGACGAAACATGGCTCAACCCTGTAACTACAGTGGAGGTCATGAAGGAAAACATCTGTAAGTCATGCGTTTTTACTTCGATGTGTAGCCTAACTCCCACTCGAAAGTTGCATTGTCAACGAACACCTCTGTGGAAAAATCTGCATACTGCAAGGAAGAATGGGATGCATGGAAGCCTGTACATTGGTGTGTACTGCAGGAGGATATGTACTTTCCAATCGGAATTGACTCAGAGCGCAGGATCCCGATCACGAGTCTGACCATAGATGTGCCGCACAAACACACGCTTGCGGAGAGGTTCGTGGATACCTTTTACTCTCAACGCAGTTCGGAAATCTAAAGGAATTGTCAGCCATGTCGTCTTCACGGCGTACAAGTCAACCGCATAACCACGTATAACTGTGCTGGTTTATGCTCCCAATCAATGCGTGTATTGATTCCTTCACGATTTAGTCTAAGCTTGCTAACCTTCCCCTAGAGAGGAGCCTCACAATGAGCACGCTTGTGACAACCGCATGTGCCCGATGGCATGCGTACTCTGCAAACGACTGTGCCACGAACCTGACCACATGCATGCTCTAAAACAAAATGCAGTTCATCTTTGCGGGTAATTTTGATCGGAAGGTATCCACTGGAAATAGGCTGACAAAAGTGTAGGCAAGAGCACCCGTGCTTGTCCTTGTGTCAGGCTGAGGGAACTTGTGAGATACAAACCACACCGCAATCTGTTCGAGCGACGTTTACAGGCAGACATGAGAGCTTTCAATACACCAAGGTACGAGCCTTGAGCTATTCTACGACTAGTCAGCACACGACTAATGCTATTGCACTTCAGTATTCTCAAGGTATGATGGGGGGATGTTTGCATATCGACGGATAGATAATACTCATTGATCAGACAGTCAGCAAACGCTTGCAATGTGCATTTACTATCCCTAGCGGGCTTCTCGAGCACGAAGGCCCACACGTTCATACCCTAGACAAGATGCCTTTCCATTTTTGCGAGGCGAGGTATGCTAATGTTTGTGTCGTCGATATCGGACGGAAACTCAGAGATCTCTTTTGATAGCTGCGACAAATGCGGGTATTTTTGTACTCACCCTCGAGGCTAGAAATATTCCTTTTTCAGTCTTTGATCACTCTAATCTTTGTTATGTGTAGGTCACACTCAGCAAGAGCATGAGACAAGTCATGGGTCAATGTCGAGAGCTCAGTGGGCTGTAGATGGACCTGATGGAGCTGCTATCGAATTGAACGGTCACCGCTTTGCTGCAAATGATGACGGGGCACCCATGATGTGTAACATGGTCTGCAAAGAACACGAGGAAGGGAGACACGCGCACATTGATTTCTGTCGCTCTTCCAATGCCTTGCGTTGCCGCTCAGAAGGTTTGCTGCACATTCATCAGCGTCTATCCCCAGAGCCCGATATTCCAAAGGATTATATCTCCCACAAGTTGCACTGGACTAGGTCCGGATTCAAAGGTAATCTGTGATATTCTACCTCCTCGCACCGTTCTAACGTCGTTTCTACTATGCAGATCCATATCCTCGAGACGATCAGGCCAAATTTGAACTATGGTGAGTCGATTAAGACAAATCCTTGCCATACATACACTAATAAATCTGCTTAGCGATGCCATGTGTCCAGGTCCGCCTTTTCCCAGCCTTTTAATTGCCAATTTCTCATTGATAGTTAGGTCCTGATCATGCTGGATCTATACCATCGTTTTGCACCCTGCCGTTGTTCCACGCACCAGCACTAGCTGGAAACAATGTGCCAACAGGATATCGATCTCCTGATGGACATATATTCTCCTGTGACAACCCTACTTCCCTACATCCCGCTTTTCACGTGTGCGTCTACCTTGTCCATTCTTCTAGTATCTCCGCTTACACAGGCATACATATGTCAGAATATTCATCATTGACAGGTCGAGCTCTATGTCGAGCCCGGACCGGCTACCAGTACCAAACACTCCTGTTAGCGCGGCCATTGCGGCCCAATGCAACAATAGGCTGGGTGCTGTTTATTCGGCTTTATTTGCCTTCTGGCAAGCCAGGGAGGTACCAACTGTACACAGGCCACAAAACTCTGGTGCATTTGGGGGCTCCACTGTCCGCCGGGATGCTTACAGTGTTGTGCTCTTCAATGGAGGAACCGAGATTGGGTTGACCGAGGATTTCAATAGCACACCACAGGAGCTTCTGACAACTATGTTGAACTATCGTCCTGCTGGAGGAACGAATTATGGTGGTGCATTGGCTGCTGCAAGATCACTAATGGAGGACCACTGGAGCCCCGATCGGTACGTACTCGAGCTTACAGAAACATACGAGTTAATAATCTGACATTACCTGACGGCAGATCGCCTGTTCTCATTTTTCTTTCAGATGGTGAATGCCCAGCCAACGAGGGAGAAATGGCTGTTTTGTGTCAATCGGCAGTTGATAGAGGGTGAGTCGTCGGATGCAATGAGCGCGGACATCTTTGCAGCTCTGACCGCGTCAAATAGGCATCCCTTGTCGTTCCAATCCGTCTCGTTTGGTGTACAGAATGCCGCTCTACGATCTATGGCCAACCAAGCTCTTGCAGTGCAGAATTCTGATCGGAGAAACTTGCCTAATACCAATCATACACAGGTCAACTCGGCATACAATGAGGTCCTCCGTTCGGTACTATGGATTCACTCCACTTATTGGGCACGCACAAGAAGCTAACACTACTCTTCTTAGGATCAACTATCGCAGACTTTTCTCGAATTCGCTGAAGCGCTGAAGAAGCCACGGGGAGCCTTGATAAACCCGACGAGGACTGCTCCCGTCAGGAATGCTATCAGACGCCGTGCTGGGCCCTCGAGCATGCTGTCTCTATAATCGAAAGTGTCAAGTCTTTTCGTACCGTTGTAATGTCTCTACGTATCACTGCTTTCGTTAAATAACGAACTTGCATGTTGTAATTAGAACAGCCACCAAGATCTCTGGTAGACCTTCATCTTTGGCTACTTACATGCCAGACGTGAGGTACCGCAAGTTCTTTGGTCTAAAAGATCCACGACAAAGCCCTATTTCGACTTGGATCGAGTGACCAACCTGCGACTCCAATGGCTCTGAGCAATGTGGAGGCCCTAGTGAGATGCGTGGGAAAAACATTTGATTACGTGAGACACGCGTCCTCGCGCTGTGGCGTGTCTCTAGCTATCGAGCGCCTCTGCCAAGAGGGCCGCGAAAGAGTACAGAAAGCTTCAGATGTCAATTTCCATTTCTACGTCAACACCGAACTTTCTTCAACACAATCGACCCGACAGCTCCATTCTCTGCTTGGCGTCGTTTTGTCGACTTAAAAACTCATTCCCAGCGCCTAATGAAGTCGGCGCTTGTTTGTCATTGTGAAAGACATCCTATCCGATTGGTGGACTTTGTGTGGAATTTTGCGCCGTTATAAAGGCAACTGTGCTTTGCAGCCCCTCTTTCGCACTACCACCATCTTTGCTACTATGGGGAGCACATTCGTTCCTCCTCAAGTGTTTCCTCCTGAAAGTGGAGCAAGTTTGGCTCAAGGGAAAGACCATGAAATGACAGACGTACATTCGCGGTCGACAGGTGCGCATATACATGTTATGAGCCCGTTGGTCATTGCTGAAGGTGCGACAGGCGGCGATATCAAAGGTATGTACCGTATTCAACGATCCAGCGATCCTGAAGGCTCATCGTTTGAAACAGACCCCCTTAGTAAACCAGATGAGGGCGCCCATGGCGACGACAGCAAAACAGCTACGCCGTCGCAAACATCCAACATCCTCACCCAGATGCAGCATCCTAGCCAACGTCTGACGAGGGAACCTCCTGTTACTTACGATCTTCTCACGAGGTTCAAAAACACCTTTCGCATTTTGGATCTCATTAGCGAACAGGGCAGCGGAGGCTTGGGTATGTCATGTTCTTCCAGTCAAGGAATCCATAACACTCATTGCACACCCTTCCACCAGTTGAAAAGATCATTATTGATCAGGCCTCTTTTGAAGCATTTGTTAATGTAGTGCGACCAGGTGCATACACTTCGATGACTAAGGTCGACTTCAAGTCGCTAGATGCCCTATCCGTCCAATCCAAAGGAGTTTACGGAAGCAAAGAGAGTTTGGTTGAGTTAATGCTCTCCGTGGGAGCTATTGATGAACAACTGTGCGTGTAATGCGTTGCAGCCATTTCTACAAACTGATGAGCTGAACCACCAATAGTGCTCGCGAACTTTTATCTGGCAGAGACCCTTCTAGAAGTGCGCTTCTTCGCTCCGGCTTGTACTTGATTCGACTACCTGCATCGGGTGTTAACGAGCAGATTCTGGTCGTCTATTGGCCAGAAGAAACAACTTGGAATGACGATGCAATCTCGTCTGTTAAAAGAAATAGAGTAACTTTTATGAGGTGAGACTGTCAATTTCCGATACAGTCGACAAGGTACTACAAGTTAACCACTACTCTTCCACGTAGGTATCTGACCAAGATTACTGATCACATTGTGTGTCTCATCTCCGAGGAACATGGGAAGAAGTTGGTGCTGGATGTAGGAGGCGACGATGACGACGATATGGACATTGACAAGGATGATGACGGCGATCGCATGTTTGCATTCGAGGTTTCCAAGACCAACGAGCAAGACGAGAACGTAGTGTTGTACAAGGGCTTCGATGTAAGTCTTCCTAGGATGTGCTCGCTTGTCTAACCTGAGGGCTAATCAATTCCTCAGGTGCATGCCCAAGAGATCCGGCCAAATGATCTTCCTGAAGCGTTGACTCGTTCCGATTACTTCATGGAAAAACCACGCCTCGTGAATGGAGAGACATCCCAAGCTCTTTTAACTGCGCGCTATATTCCTCCAGCCGAAAAGCGAGACACGTTCAGAGACAAGTCTTATTCTAAAATCCGTCTCAGCACTCTTCTGTGAGAGATTTTCATAGTACTCTCTGTTGTACTAAAGCTCATTCTCGTACCAGAGCGGAGAATGTCATCGAATTGGATGTCGATATCAGTAATGAGGCTATCAACGTTCTGGTTGAGAATGGACTTGCTCAAAGACATGCTCAAATTTGTTTGCAATGGAAAGATGATTTACGGACAGCTTCGCGAGAGCGGGATCAATTCATTGCTGAACAAGAGGCCACAGCAAAACAGGCCATTTGGTACGAACTCCCAATCATTGAGAGAGCAATCGAAGCCGCTGTTGTTCGGCGAGTTGTTGATGCGTATCCGTACGTATTTTTCATCCACTACCTTGGATTCGAGTGTTCGCTAGCTTTTCTGACATGAATAATAGCACTCTCGAGCCTGAGTTGTCGGTTTCTGCGGATCACGAGAACGACATGGATGTTGACATTACTGAACCGAGGGAAGGGCCTGAGTTGCCAAGTAGCTCCGAACTCGAAGGTGGGTTCACCACTCTATTATGCCCAACTCAAGGCTGACTGTCACGAAAGAACAATTTGCTAAATTAGTCAAGATAAATCCTGATTTTTCCCAGGATTTCGAGGCCGAGGTTGGCAGCGACAAACTGAAGATATCGAACTATGCATACCGAAAACGGCGAGAAAGATTTGCACTCAGCTCCTTGATTTTGGACCATGCACCTACATTGAGAGGAAAGGAGTTCGAGGAATCGCTCCTTGAGTTAATCAAGGCTGTGCATCCGTCACATTCGTCGACGACGCTCTCGTCTTTTTCCAACGCTCTCAAGGGCTGGATAGGGCTATCTCAAGGGTCGAATGACAATTCAGAAAGCATTGCTACTGACGCCCGTCGAATCGCCAGAAGCGCAGAAGAGGACGGAGCCTATCTTATTTCAGCAGCAGAGGCGGTCCAAAAACATCCAATTCTTGCTATTCACTTCGAGAGACTGAGAGACGAGACTCT
>Ga0247730_1000697_pt1 | contig 22331 bp, 20 predicted proteins | sample UWRJL073202C2_FD_180959 | JGI IMG/M metagenome (GOLD analysis project Ga0247730, IMG submission 180959) | Plant litter microbial communities from Arlington Agricultural Research Station in Wisconsin, United States - UWRJ-L073-202C-2 | ecosystem: Environmental > Terrestrial > Plant litter >... | reverse complement strand
CATTGGTTCATGGGTGGTGGGCGACCTGGCTTCAGGCATCGGTATTCGGGAGGACGATAGCCTGATTACCAAGGACAGCAGTCGGTTCTTGCCGCATGTGGTGGTGGGTTGATTTGGGCGATGCGGTTTCTTAACTCATCCTCGTGGTCGACATCTACTCCCGGCTTTAGAGTTGGTTGGTACTCATGGCCTGCTGAACAAGCAGCAGTAACGCATCAGTAGCTGATAGCAGCTCAGACAGGAGCCGCTCATCGACATCCATATAGCCTTCGTATTCGGCCAAATTGCGTCGCTCATGGCAGAGTGCGAAAAGGCGCACATGGGTGGTGCCAATATCGAGGGTGTGCGACAGGCATTGGAAGACCAGATAGCGTCGATCTGAGCGATACCCCTGCAGACGCATAGCTGTAAGAGCAAGTGCATGCGCCGCGTTATACGTAAGGTCAAAGCGACTGGCGAAGGAGAGAGTAGGGCTGTGAGCATCTTTCAGGCGGTCAACAGCCGAATTTAATAAGCCTTCACATTCCTTCCGGTCCGGTGGCTCCGCTTTGAGGCCACCCGTACGTATCAAATTTTCCAGATTCTCTTTACTGCCCATCGCTTATCTCTTCCGGTTTGTGTCCAAACAAATCGATTTTTTCCTGCTGGTCTACTCGCGTGACGAAGCTGTTGCCGGCGGCTTTCTTTGTCTGCCAATCGCCCAAGGTGTAGAGCGTCGGGTTAATGGTGCGGCCTAGATGTTCCTCTACCGGTAGGAGAAGCTCCATAGCTTCGCTGTAACTGATGGTTTCGCCTATGAGCATCAGGTCGATATCGCTTCCTGCATGATCGTTGCCTTTTGCAATCGAGCCATAAACGAACGCCCAGACCAACTTTTCAGCAACAGGTAGCAATGCGGCGCGCAGTTGCTCGGCGATTCCAAACGTTTTACGAACGATACTCAAAAGCTCGGCATAAATTGGACATGCGGGATTCGCCTGATAGTGAGTCTGATTCCCTTGCCTGGACATGAGCAGGATGCCCGATTTTTGCAGGCGCTCAAGCTCACGCATGAGGCTACCTTTGCCGACCTGAGCCCAGCGGGCGATTTCGTTCGCGTAAAAAGTTTGATCGGGCTTGCCGTAGAGCAAGCCGAGCACCTTCTGCTGGGTCATCGAAAAGAGAGCGTCGCCCAGGGAGAGAGAAAACATGTCAATCTCATCGGTCCTAAAAAGGGAACGATAAGTCCCTTTTTAGGACCTTTCAAGTTTTTTCTAACTCGAGGGTGCGCTCAAAACCCAAACGAAAAAAAACCGCGCAATGCGCGGTTTTTTAAAAGATGGTGGGCCCACACGGACTCGAACCGTGGACCAAGGGATTATGAGTTGCTGGGCGAGCAGATAAGCCTAGAGAAAGCGTTCGTAGGTGAACGTAGGTTGGCATAGCTGGAGGCCCCGTAGTACGTGGTGTTAAGCGTAATTTTGAGAAGGTTGCGCAAGCTGGGGACTGTACCGTGGTTGTACTTATTTTGCACCGATAGGTTCTGACTCGTACGGTGAGCGCCCTGGTGCGGGTGTTTGGCCGGCAGGTGATTGTGGATAAGGTCGAGTAAGGGGAGTTGCTTATGGGACTTGGCTGCGAACGTGGCCCAGGGCTACGGCATTGTCCGGCCGATAGTCGGGTTAGTCTAGGTGATCTACATCCGCATCAATGAGTAGTACAACGCTAGACATACCCGTATCGGCCCGGCTATCGATCCCGGAATATCGGCTGGTGCGTGCGGTGGAACTGATCGTTGGCATACACCCGTAGCCGCTCCAGCCACTCCTCGGCACACGTGCGCGACACGCCCAGCGCACGGGCGGCCTCCAGCAACAAGGCGTATTCGGTGCGCAAGGTGGTCGGGATTACGCCAGGATCGTCCGTGTTCACAGTTACCCGTATCGGTCCCCGACGCAGCCCGAACCGATTGTGACGTGCGCCCTGCTCTAGCACGCTTTCGTCAGGTGGGTTCCAGCGGAAAATCGGGTGGTCCTCGTAGCGGCGTATTCGCGCGATATACACGTTGGAGCTGGGGTTGGTCTCGAATATCACACCGCGCTGGTCATACTCGTCGATCAGCCAGTCCTGAAGGGCCTCCATCAGTTCAAGGTCGTCTTCGGTTTCGTAGTCATGCAACAGTTGCAGATGGGCGTCATGGCGAGGTAGCAGGTAATCGGTTGTCACATGGGGGTGGACACTGACCCGCACGGTCAGTGACTTGCCGCTGCCATGCTTGATGTGTGTCGAGCGGCGCCAGTAGAGCAGCTCGGGGGTGGGGTCGGCATGGCTACCATTGAGCTTGTCGAAATCAATGGCCGACAGCAGCGTCAGATCCGGAACTGCGGCAAGGACCTTGGCATCTTTCATGCGGTTGCTGCGGTAGCCTTCCAGCATGTGGAAGCAGTTGCGCCTCAGGTTCCAGGCGTCGTGCAAGGTGTGCGGACTGATAAAACGTGTGGTTGCAGTGGTGGCGAGAGTTTTCTTGTGCGTGTCGGGATAGAGCGAATTTAGGTAGTTTGTGCCAACCCATGGAACCTGAGCTGCAAATAGTGCAATACGACGCTCCAGGCGTGGCAATACTTTGTTGGCCAGTGGCAGGCGCGGCGCCAGTAGTGTCGCGTTGTGCCAGAGCCATACCAAGTTGTCTAGGTGCTCATCGACCGGCAACAACATGTCGCCCTGGTTCTCGCACCAGATACGCGGGGATACTCCTAAGGCCAATGCGTGACCGATGCGATCACCGTGGCGCATTTCGCAGAAGCGAACAGTTTCATCGATATGACGCATGCCCGACAGCGGGTGGGCATAGTCTTCGCCCGTATGGATGCTCAAATGAAAGCCATTGTGTGCGCCAGCTTTGCGTACATTGGGCTGTAAACCCGAACGAAGCCAGCGCAGCATTGGGGCGTATATCTCATTGCGGGTCTTGTTTTCGTCACCTGCAACATCGAGGCCCCGAACCCAGGCATCAGGTTCGAAGTGAAAATGTGGGCTTAGATACCCATCCAGAAATGAGGGATCAGACCAGCCGGTCTGTTGGCTGAGTTTCTGAAAAAGTTTTTCACCCTCAAGCCAGAGTTGACTTCGATTCTTCAGGTGTTCAGTGCGGCGCAGGAAATGCACGCAGAAATGCCAGCGCTCCATCTGCGCTTTGAAACGGGCGGCTTGTTTCGCATCGACCTGATTCAGAAACGGCACACTGTCGTGGCCGTGATGGCGTTTGATCGCCAGGGCCCAGCCGCGAATATTATCGGGGCTAAAGAATTGTTCGCTGACCTTAATTTCGGCGACGTCGCTTGCACCTTGAAACAGCTTTCGCACGCTGCCTTGTGCAAAGGCGCTACGTTGTTTCGGGGTATGTGATTTTGAGCCCGACGCCGAAGCAAATTTCCCATATATGCTTGAGAACCGCGAGAGGCCTTGGCCATCCATGATCAGTTGGCGACGCTTGCTCATCAATGCCGATATCAGAAAGAAGATGCTCATTCGCAACATGGGAGGGGCGGCGTCAGACTGATATTGAGTCCAGAGCCATATCAGCAACCAGAGCCATGCCCTGTCCAAGTCACCGAGGGTGACCGCCAGGGCAATTTGGCGCTTGAGCCAGCTTGGCTTGCGGGTATCATCATCAAAACTTTGCAGGTGGGCCAGACTGGACCAGTCAAGGATTGTCACTGGGTTCGTCATGTGTTGATCACCCAGGGCACGCCGGCAGAGGTTCAGGATGTGTACCTGCTGGGGTTTGCCATCGGCTTCGCGGGACGGCCATTCACTTAGCAAGGCGTGCGTAAGCCGATGTAGCGGGGCAAAGTCCTCCAGGCCTGGTTCGTTGGCTAGTTGGTTCATCAGGATGATGCCGTCGAAATGAACACCGCCCAGATGGACATGTCCTTCGGCGAATGGCTTGTTACTGATTGGAGGGGGGCTGAACAACGGTTGTTGGGCCTGCACAATACGGTAGATATCGACAGCGTGCAGCCCAGCAGATTTTTTGAACTGCTTTGCCAGGTGCCAGGCCACGACCACGCTAGGGTCTAGTTTCGCGCACAGGCTGGCGTAGTCCCGCAGCCGTTCTGGACGATAGTGGATGTAATCACCATTGCAGAGGAACAGTTCCTCGAACATGGCATCCAGCGGCTTGATGTCCGGTGTTCGCAACAGCGTTGCCGGCCACGCGTGCACCGCTGCGCTATCCAAGTCGTTCAGGCGAAAGCGGCCATGGTGGCGCTGGTCGATTTCTTGCGCCAGGCGTTGCAGGTAAATCTTGTGGCGCTTGTCGAATTCACCGAGTCGCTCGGCGGCTTGCGGCGACAGTAAGTCAGTACGCAGCTGGTCGACCAGGCTCTGGCTTGACATCAGGCTTGCAATAGTTAGCCCAAGCAGGCATTGCTCGAGCATCAATTATCCTCAGTCACATGATCTGCGAGGTAGGAGAAGTGTTTGCTCTTGAGGAAGGTCTCCTCCTTGAGATTGTTTTTCAGACCTTCGTCCAAAATTTCAGATAGATCTTTTTTAGTAACGACAAGGCTTTCGATTTCATCATCAATTCGCCCTTTGACGTTGAAGTGCTTCTTGATAATTGCGGTCAGCTGGCGTCCTTCACTTGCGTAGAAGGGCGTATCAGAACTGTCCGCCTTATTGCTGGGCATCTCACTGACTTGCTGGTGAACCCTTTCAATAAGAGCTCTCAGCGGGTGCGATGCCAGAGCGTGAGTGTAGGAGTGGGTTTCGCGTCCAAAGGAACGATTTCCGGACCGGTGCATAAACGGCGAAATATTTTGCCGATAAAGGTCGCTGTTTTCGAAGCTTTCACCCTCGCCGACGTTTACGTTAGCGATAATGTTGGGCATGCCGAAAACTTCACCTTTTTCCAGCATTGCGAACGCACTCCAGAGGCTTCGATAGGCACGCCTGGAAACATCTGTGAGGTGCGAGTGACTTTCCTTGGCCGGATTCTGGTTGATTTTCAACGGCTGATTGAAGTGCCAGGCTTGTTTGAAGTAGCGATTCATCACGTTGAATACCAGCCAGCCAGACAGTAGCTGCTGGTCAATCTGCTCGACGCGCCGCCACTCATTGATTCGTTGTATCAGGTCGGCAATGGCAGAGTCATAATCTGTTTCAACGTCGGTTTCTGCAGGTGCTGTTTCCAGTTCACCATTCTCTGTCCCGGCGATAGCTGCCAGGGAGTAGAACGGCGGTCGAGCCACGATATTGGTGATATCTCGCGGCTCCAAGTCTCTCACCAGACTGGCGATGACCAGTTCAAACAGCCTGCCGCAGTAAATCAGATTGGCTTTCTTATTTTCGTTGTAGAAGCTTCGATGAAGCATGAGGTCAATGAGTAGCTGAGTTTCTTCATTGAAAGCGAGTGAGTTTCTGGTCTTGGTGGCAAAACCGGCTTCTGGCAGCGTATAGGGGAAATCCTCATCAAACGGCAGGTCCTTCAACCAACTGTAGGGTGCCCGTTCAAATAGCGCGCTGTCATCAAGCTGTGGTTCGCTAAGTGGAAAGGATTCGGCGGTTTGTTTGGACAGCAGCTGGGGCTTGAACAACATGCTCTCGAACAAGTCGGCCAGTTTCCAGCTAGGGTTTTTCATTAGTTGCGCGAAATGCAGGTCGGCATCCAATGCCAAATACTCGGCTGTTTTGCTGTATTCATGGCGTAGGTGACGGATTAATACGCCTTTGCAGTCAAGAATCATCGTATGCCAATCGGTCAGGTCCGGTGCCTCTACTTCTTGTCGTGGGCTCAGGAAATCCGTATAAGCTCGATTGCGTGCGGTCTCTCGTTGACTTTTTCCAGGCAGATTCTGTGCCCGCTGGTAGTCATCGGAAAATTGCTCGATGCGTAAGGCAGCGCTGGCGGGCATAAATATCAGACGCTGCAGAGTGTGTTCACTCCATGCACCAGCCTTAAGATTGACGAGGAATTTGTGCAGCTTGGGAATCTCGTTCTTGAAAGAAAATATGAGTTGGGCTAGCTCGCGAACTGTGTCGACTGAAACCCAAAGTCGATGCTCCTTGACGCAATTGGTTCGATCATTAAGCAATGCGTCAATCCAACGCCAGAATGTGTAGAGCGAAAAGTATTCCGCACTGCCGTTGCAAAGCACTATGTCCTTGCGCTCAAGGTAGCTGCTGGTCGGCGGCATTTTTCTGCGTAGTTGTAGCGGCATTACCTTGCGCTGGTACTCTGTTGCCAGTTCCTTGGCCTTCGTAACCGCACTTTCCGAGTTGGCGCTACTATCTTTAGTGATCTTCGAGTGAAAATCCCTCCAAGTGACTTCGTGGTAAAGCGATAGGTCGCCACTGATAATAGGTTGTGCAAAGGGGGAGGTGAGGTAACGCCTAACCACTTCCAGATTTTCGAAAGCGCGGTTCATCGAAGTGTCGACATCATCGATTGGCAACACTAGCAACTTTTTACCGACTAGATCTAACGCTTTCTTGAATAGGATATGAACCTGCTGCATCAGGTCATGGCTGCCCATGAACGCCCGAAGTTTATCCAAACCGTACTTATCCCGCTGTGACTGCAGGTTTTCTAGTGTGTTGCCCAATACCTGGAGCTGATGATGGAACGCTTCTGCTTTGTGGTCAGCACAGCTGAGCGCGCGAGCAATGGCTTTGTCGCGAATTACGGCCGCGACAATAACGTTCAAGAACAGGTCATCAGTATCTTCGAGCAGGGTTGGGTCGACCGGTTTGAGGATATGGACCTGATTTTCCAGTTCTGGGTGCTCACGTTCGAGATACAACTTCAGATTGACTAGCACTGAGCTCTTGCCAGCGCCGCGCTTGCCATCAATCAGGATTGCGCTGTGAGAACGATACAAGTCAACATCGTCATCATTGTCCGGCTGGTTGTTCAGACTGTCGGCGAGCAGGGTGGCTAGATCCTGATAGATCTCGCGGGCCAGCAGCGTGCTCGCATCTTTTTGAGCGGCCTGCTCCTTCTGTTCAATGGGGAGACGTATGATCGATCTATCTGCGCTTCGTGCGTTGAACACCGGTACATTCCTGGTAAGGCGCCGATAGCCTGGATCGGGTGATCAAGGCGCGTGTCGTCCGCAGGGAACGGGCGGCGGGTGGATTCGGTCATGCTACGGGTGTCCTAAGCTACCCGCAACAGATCAATAGGGTCAGAGTAACTACTTTTTGCGAGCCCAAAGGGCTAGCTTTGTCTGGTTCAAGGATGGCTTCCATGGCTCGCTTCGCCCCTATTTTCCCGGCTGCGCCCAGCCCGTGATCCAGCGTGGCAATAATCAGGGGGCCTGTCTTTACGTCGATGTAGACTACAAAGCCTACCTATCCTTTCTCAAAGGAAGAATAAAGGACTCAGCTCGCACGGCGGTGTTCTCGTCTGCTTTAATGCACTAACTAATTAGATAGCTTGGGTCCATTTCGAGATGAGCCTCAAAATGCTCTGTGCTCAAGTAAATCAGGCTCCCACGATTAGGAAGTGCATCCAGTCGCGTAATTGCAGCATTGAGCCGTTTGCATTGATCAGCGTTAATGTAGAAACGGTGGGCGCTGAGCCAGTTTCTGGGTTCGTGATAACTATCGAGCGTCGCGGTTTCGAAGGCCGCGATGTGCTGCTCTAATAAAGAGCGGCTGACAAGACGTCTGAGAGTGGGAAATAGGTCTACGGTGTGATCGTCCGACACTACAATTGCAAGCCTGCGTTGGCTTGCTGAACACACGTAACGTACTCCTGAGTTATACCGCGATCCTCTTGAAGGGGTGCACTCTTCGTTAGCTTCGCCATCCAGAATGACGCCGATGGCATGGCACACTCCCTGCGGATCGAGAAGAATTGTGCCGTCAATGCCACTGACACTGCGAAGCAATGTCTCTGAAAGCGTGACGGGCAAGATCTTCGTACCTTGTTTGGATAGACGTTGTGCTTCGCTAGCTGCGTCCTCCGCAACCACAATCATGCTGCCGTGATTAAGTAACAACTGTTCATGCAACAGGCGCCACAAGTGCAAACTATCCTCGGATGAGGATTTAGGGAACAGTCGGGCATAATTAGCAAGAAAGGCTGATTTGTCGAAGGGTTCTTGAGGAAGTGTCGGAGCTCCATACTGACTGCGAAGGAGCACATGCTTACCGCAGCGAAGTTCCCATTGATAGTGGTCGAGAAACTCAATGATGAATGCATCCTGCACATTGGGGTCGTGAGCGTCCTTCAGTCGCCCCAAACCATAAATTCGCTGGCTATCTGCGATGATTCCGACGCCAGTCGATGACATTTGCAGAACCTTGCGAACCCATCTCGATTCGCGGAAAGGCACGGGGTCAAGAAATTGGATTTGAAAGTCAACCGCTTCGTTCTCGGGATCAACGAGAATGAGATGACCGATGCCTTCGGCGCCCTCATACATCAGCGAGGAGACAAGATTGAACGTATCGAAAAGATTCGTATGGATATACCGACGTTCGATCGATAGCCCTGGTGTGTGAAGGAGGCCTTGGGCGGCAATCCTAACGACCTCTTCAGCGCTCCTCATGCTTTTATGAACAAACCGTCCCGGCTCTGGGGTATGAAGTTTTTCGGTCGCTTCGTGAAGAACTGCATACATCGCCGCCTCTACCAATCCACGATAACCATAACCTCGTCGGTCAGAAGTGTTGGGATTTGGTGCCAAGGGCGGGAACTTGGAAAAGATGCTGCTTGCAACTTGAATCACGGGCGTGACGTAGTATTCATCGATGCGTCTAGCGTCGCCGCAAAATGACCTCACATCATTCACTGCGTCAAAAGCTCTAAGTGCTTTGGCAATCTCAGAACTAACGGCTCCTTGTCGCATCCATTCAGGCTTATCACGCATGCTTGCCCGATCATCAAAAAACATATCCTGCAAATGATGGTTTTTGTAAGCTAACTCGACTGACTCCAGCAGGTCATTAAAAATGGAAAGTGACCACTTGTCATCTTCCGGCTCGATACATACTGGATTGTGATTCTTGCTTTCAGGCGTTCGAACGCCCACGACAAAAGCGGTCGCATTTGCTTCTGCGCCAAGCTCAGCGAGGACATCTTGCGCCAACATTTGAATGCTTACTCTGTAGCTGTCCTGATATGCCCACATGAATAAGTCAATAGGCCGACCTGCCATTTAAAACTCCTTGGTGCTATTCTATTCATTGCCTTTTCATTGACTGCGTGGCTTCGGAAACTCTTGAATTACCAGTCATTCCAGAGTTTAATAGCGGCAGCCAAAAATGCGTCTGCATCGGCTTTTTCCCACGAAGTCGGCGAGCCGCTCCATAAGAGGTAGTACTGCTCATTGGCGCAAACCAGCTTGCTCTTGTCCGACTCTTGCTGAATCCAGTTAATCGCGTTGACAAAACAATCACCATAGTTCGCCCCGAACTTATTCGCGGGAACATTGTAAAGAAGTCCCTCAAGGTAGTAAGATGGGGCGGTTCCAGCCTTCAATAAACCGTCAGCAACTAGTTTGCTTCGAATGTTTTTAAGCACGCGAACCATAGGTTTTAGCCATTTATTTGTGGCCTGATGTTTAGTGGTTAGGTTTGCCGAATGTTGCCTTGGATAGTTGGCGATAATCTCGTTAGCCTCGTTAAAAAAGCAGATGCCCTCGTCGTAGCTCGTGTTGTAAGCACTTTTAAATTTCGTATAACGACGATATTGCATTGCAGCAATTACGTCTGCTTTTCGCCGGTTTCCGTTAGAAGCTATGGTTATAGCTTTGGCTCCAGCATTCACCTCGGTGCCGAATCTGTCCGTGAGAGCTTTGAGCGTATCTCTCTTGTATTCACTATACGGATAGGTCGCTGGAACAAATGCTTGATCATAGGCTTCTTTATCTTCCTGCGACAAATTTGTAACATCGCTATAGAAAACGTCATCAAGCTGTATGACGACATCCACATCGCTCTCAGCATAGATGTTGGTGTCGTTGCCGTAGGACCCTTGAAGGAAGACCTTATAGTTCTTTCCATTGTACGGAGCGCTGTTAGCCTCCAACGCATTCTTAATTATTCTGTAAGTCTCAGAGGACTGTGTAATGGACCCTTGATGAGACCAAGTTTCTAGCTGCGATTCAGGTATCGCCATATTCCTTAGCTCCCTTAAGTAAGAAATTCACGTAGCTGTACCTCGCGAGTGGCGAACGATTCGCTGCCGCGCTGCCGGAGAATGTTCAGCTTGTCCAGGTTGTGTTCCATTAAGTCCGTGGCCATTTCAGGCCGCTCGAACGTGTCGTTGATACGTATAGTCGGAATATCCTTGAATAGGATGTCACGCAATTGATCCAGAGACTGCGTGTTGATTTCAAGTGTCTTCTGGAGCAGTTGAATAGCGAGCCACTTCTTAGCAATCCCGATGAAAAATCCGTGCTTAGGATCTGGATAAATACCAACGCCGATATTCACTACACGAATGTCCTTTCGGTCTTTCTTTAACGCGATGGTGGCATCAGCTACAGCGTAGAGAGTCGGGTTATTCGCACAGTAGCCACCGTCAATTAGTTCCACCTTATCGCCAGCGGCGGTTACAACGGTCTTGCGTTCAAAAAATGGGTAAGCGGAACAGGACGCTTGCACCGCATCAGCGATGCTCACTCCGAAACCTGGCTTGAAGGTTCCCTTGCGGCCATGGGCTTGTGTGACACTGCCCTTAAATATCATTGGCCGCTCAGTCATCCAACGGGTGGCAACAATCCCGACGCCAGTCATGACATCCTCAAAAGTCTTATCCTTGAAAACCTCTCTGGCGAGGCTTTGAAGTGCTTCCGTTTTTCCAGCGGCCGTCTTGCGAGACATAATTTTAGGAACATATGCCTTGTACAGATCGTGTATCTGATCTACCTCATACCCCAGAGCGATGAGCGCAGCGATGATAGCTCCGGTGCTTGTGCCAAAGACTAGATCGAACCTTTTATACAAAGGGCAGCCCAGCATGGCTTCGATTTCCTTCAGGACTCCAAGCGTGTAGAAACCCTTCGCACCGCCACCGTCAAGTGCTAGGATCCGACAAACATTGTCGCTTTTATATTCCGTTGTTAGCGATGTAGAACGGCTCAATTCAGTCATCCGTGGTTCTGCCCATAGTGGTTTCCAGTTTCGTTCAGACCTTTCAGCAAAAATCACATTTGCCATCAATCGTCAGTTGAGCTGAAGAATCAAGGATGCAGGTATTCCCCGATCGTAGGGCTTACGCGTCCTGGCGCTTAGCGCCCGCTCTTCATTTATCTCCCAGAACGTCTGCGCTAGCAACTCGCCCAAAGCCATTTGATTCGCCCCCTTTAGGGTGTATATCACAACCGGCGATGGGCTAGGTGCTACTGGTAGCATCTGGCCATGGTCGGTGCGGCCGAGTATGGGGGCCAAATGCTTCGAATCTGTTCGTCCACTACGACATGTCTATCTTTTTTTGATGAGGCCGCAACGCTTTTGTTGCGGTAACAGATCCAGTAGCTCCTCCTGTGGCGGCACGGACGCGCACCCTGTGGGCTGGCAACGGGGGGCTAACGCATGCTAAGCAGATCGTCGTCGGTAGTCCTCGTGCGCCGCATTTCGGGCAGCGGAAGCTTACGGTCTGCACTTACCGCTGAGAGTGGTGGCTAAACGATAACCAAAAGTTTTGGGGCCGGTGCGTGTTAACACCACGTTCCCATGCCTGTCTGCCCTTCACCATAGCGGTTCTCACTGACGATATTCGTAACCAGATCCCAAGCTGCGTCGGTGGCACTTCGTGTCTTTTTTCCGCCGTAGCCTACTGGCTATGTAGCCAGCATGGGATTCAAGAAAGGGCGTGTAGAGAATGTAAATAAGCCCTTTGACTGTTAGTTTCTGCGTTTTTACTGCATTTGAGTTGTCTCATATGCGCACAATCAAAGGTTTACGCGTTTTATTATTTCTAAATTGTCATCGGTAAGTTTTACTGTGAACCGATGGTCGGCCCTTGGAGCAATGCTTGACGATGATAGTAACCAGTATTCTGTCGGGCGTTCGAATTCGTAATATACTCGTATAGAGTCTATTTTGTTTTCTTTGCTAAGTTTTAGTAAGTTGTTTTTTAATTCGTTCTTTTCATTGTCCTTGTTTTTGTTTTGTTTGTCTGAGTCGAAGTAAAGGATAAAACTTTTTTCTATTATTTGCCCTTCGAGATCGACATTTATTTCGTTGGTCATCGGGTTGGATATTAAGAAGTTAAGAGCTTGATTTTGGCTGGATGCGTATGTTGATACTTTAAACAAATTAAAAAATATCAATATATCGCTCTCTTCGTTGGAGACGTTGTGAAGCACGTCGGATAGCCCGGAGTGAGCTCCATTTGTCGGGCGAGAGTCTGGATTTTTTGTATAGCCTACATATTCAACTTTTGTAGGGAGTTCGAAATTTACCTCAGCGTTAGAAAGAAAATCATGGATGGATGAAGTGGTTTTATCCCCTTCGCTATCTGTGATGGTGATGTATTTCTCTGTGATTTCAAATTTGTTTTTTTCAAATTTTTCTGTTTTTATATTAAAGAATGCAATTCTGGCCGTTTTTTTACGGCCTTTTTTTCCCACGAGTAAATGGAATTTATATCTCTTCGTAAAGGGGTTGTAGGTGGGTTTCTTTTTTGTATTGAATCGTATTTTTGGTCTTGAGCAAATAAAGTATACGAATCGTTTTTCTAGACTCTGCTCGACCTTTTTCTTGAGATTTGTTAAGTATTCTACTATAAGTTTTTTTGTATCGAACGGATATCCCGTGTCGTTAGGGTTTGCTAAAAGGTCGTACCAATACATCCAGGAGTTTGAAAGCTCGATAGACCAATTTTTTTCAGAGTTTTTATAAGCTTCATTATCAATTATTGATGCAAAAAAGCCGCGACTCATAAGATATTATCCTTTCTGGTTTCTTGGATTGCGAATTTATAGATATATTCTAATTTTTGGTGTGGGGTTGGTTTTCTATTGTCCATCGGCTTAGGCTCGCATCTTGCAGTTCGGCGACAAGGCTTGTGTGTTTGTAGATATAATCGGTGAGTGCCTTTATTTCATTTACTGAAGGGCTCTGCACGCAGCCTTCATTCAATTTTCTAGCTATCTGATTCAGGTTTCTTCCCATGGCCCTGAGCTGCCCTGACGAGTCCCAAAGCGCCTTCATGACATCCATAGTGAATTGTGGCTGACCAGTCAAACTGGCTCGAACACAATTGATTACCCAGCGCTGGGGAGAACAGCCCTCGGCCTCCGAATGCGCACCTATCTGACGGTGCTCACTTGGCGTAAATCGAACCTCAAGCCGTTGCTTTGGACCTTCGTCAGGTTCACCAGCGATCTGCGTTGAAATCCATTTCTCAACCTCTGTAGGCATTTCATCCTGGATAACGTAGCGCATCAACGCTCGGATCATTCCGTGCTGGGAGCTACCCTTTTTCTCGCAGTGTGCCTCCCAGTCTGATTTTAGGTCAGCCGGTATGCGTACACGGTAAACAGCGCTATCCCTTGTGGCACCAATGCAGGCTTTGCGTGGCATGTGTAATCTCCAGCTCCAAATTGAAAGTCAGTTATGGAGGTAGTGAACCACACACTACCGGCGAAAGCCTATCCTGCACTAGATCTCCATGTGCTTGAATCCTTGTTCATGAACAAGCTTTTTTGCAACGCTCACTGCGTTCCTGAGGGTTGAGAATCGTCGCTTTCAGGAAGCATCTTCTGCGACAGAATCACAAATTCGTCCAAGTCGATTTCGCCGGTTATGTAACGCTGACCAAGGTGTTTCATTTCTTCTGAGGTTTCGAATCCAGAAAGACCGATGGATGCGGTGGCAAATTCGACAGCTTTCTTACGCTCGCTCTGCTCAGCTTCAGAAATCTGATGCTCCGGTCCCTTCGTATCAACGGCTTCAATTTCGTTGCTTCCTTGGTGCTGCGTTGGCTCTTGGTTGTTTGAGGTCATGGGGATTTCTCGCTGTTTGGCTGAACGCGGTAGCGCGTTAGCGCTATGTCTGGGGTGCGTAGCAAAGTAGCAAGTTTTTTGCTGGATGTGGTGTCAAGGGCGGCACCGGAAGCCGCATGCGGAGCGGAGCCGAAGGCGAGCACCGAACGGGTAAGGATGCCGGGCGTAGCCGGACCCTTGATGCCACAGTAAGCACTGAGCCTATGGCAAGGGGGAGGTCAAGGGCTCTGCCCGCCGTACCTGCCCCCGCAGCCAGTCCGGCAAGTTCGGACACGGGATGCAACCGAAGGGGTTGCCCAAGCAACGCGCGGAGTTTTCGTAGTCGTGTTGCATCGCCTCCCGTCGGTTGTTTGTCCTGGGCGGTTTCAATGCGCCTTATGACTGAACATGAATCAGAGGCGCGCTGAAACTGTCTTGCTTTTGGTATTAGTCTTTTATTTACAATCGGTTAGCGGGTTTGATAATTGCCCATCCCCCCGCCCTTCCCGCGAACGGGAAGGGAGCGAGTCGCCCTCTGTCGTCAAGGGTGCAGGGGAGGCCTCCGGCCTTGATCCCCTACACCCATGCCGTGAGCATTGGTCGCTTCTGCCGCGTCAAGGGGCCGAGTCCTCGTCGCTTCGCTCCTGCGGGCCGCACCAACCCCTTGACCCGTCATACGCTTGTTGGGGGAGGCTCAGAAAAAAGACCCCGCCGAAGCGAGGTCTGATGAGTCAAACGTCAGGGCTACTGATTTACTTTGCCGCCCGTAGCTTTCCCCCAGTTTTTGCCCATGTTCTGCATTACGTGCTGTCGGTAGGCTGGGTTCCAGGCTGTGTTACCCGCCGCAAGGTGGTTCAAGCGTCCGGCCGTGACCATCTGGCCCGACTGCATGTCACGGCGCGTTGACTGTCTGTTGAGGCCCTTGGTGATTGGTGTCATGGCTCCGTTTGCGATTCCTCGCAAGGTAAGTGCTGCACTCGATATACCTCCTGCAAGGCCTCCTGCAACGCCATGGGCTTGATACATCATGTAGAGCACGACGATGGTTGTAACCAGCAGCTCAAGGAACGTTGAAATTGGGTAATCGGCTGGGTTTGCCAAAATGCCGGCAGTTATCGAGGAAAAATATTTGATTCCAAAGCTGAGAACCGTGCTAACCAGTGCCGTCTGCATGATGTACGTGATGACCTGGGCAAACCAGCTATCGAACCACTTGGATGTGAACTGTCCGAACAGCAACATCATGATGAAGACTGGCCCGATTCCGAGCATGATCGCCAGCATTCCTTTTGCTACAACAATCATGGCCCCTGCTGGAACCGCGATGAGCAGCGTAGCGGTGTAGACGACGAGGGCGTTCAGGGCATCCCAAATAATCATCCCGATTTCGTAGGAGTGGCGTTGTCCCATCTTCGACAACATATCTGCACCGATCTGCCAGCCGTCCGACATTGCCTTGTCGATGACCTGGAAAACCGAATCTGAGATTGATGGATCACTCGTCGCTGTGAAAGCGGCCGTTACTCCTGTTTCAAGCCCCCTCAATGCCTCTACTACCCATGACATGTACGTGTCGGCGTTCATGGCCAGGCCGCTGATGAGCAGGAACTTTCCGCAGGTTTTGAGAAAGTGAGAGGCCGACTGCTCAATTGTTCCGGTGATCATCATGTAGCCGACCATCGTCAAATATAGCGTCCCGCCTATCGTGATGGTGAGCGTGAAATCCTCAATCACGCGGCTCGAAGTAATGCTGATGAACGTATGGAGGGTTTGATCCATTGACCCTCCGATCCATTCAAATATTCCTGTTTTGGTCGCCATCTCTATTTCCCCTGAGATGAGAAATTTTTCGGTTCCCGCTGCTTGTACTCCCGGTTCTCAAGCACCAATGCGTTTGCGGCGGTTTTCGCGTTGACGCAATTCGGTGTCAGAGCAAGCTCGCCGGGATTGGCCTTACACCTTTCCAAAACCTTCAGTCGCTCAGGCGAGTTTGCTTTGTACCAATCAACCGTCTGCACGGGCTCATCTCTGCCGCAGCCTGAAAGAGACGCGATGACGATCATCAGAAACGCGGGGATAGTGCGGTGGGATTTCATTTTTCTTCCTTGGATTGGATAACGATTGGGGGCCGTCCAGCGCTCTCTTGTTTTGCGATGTTGATTTCGTCGGCGTGCATAGAAAAGGCTAGCTCAGTTGCATCAATGATTTGCATTGCTACCAGGGTGCGCAGCACGCTTTCCTTGGTGCCTGCCCAGTTACCTGCAAGCCGGTGAAGGGAATTGTTCAAAATGGTAAGTGATGCTCCAAGACTACCGGCTGCCATGAAAGCTCCGAGCAGCGGATGAATTGGAGCTGATTGGCGGGGAAGAGTGATGCCAAACCAGTCGATAAATGCCATCGCGAACGGCACCAGCGCGAGAACCGCAGCCATGATGTCCCGATGGAGTAGTGTAGGTGCGCGCCGTGAGAGCTCGAGCATTAACCCCATACGGGCAGTGCATATCCAAAATCTGCGGATGGAAATAATTAGGAATGTGCTCAGAACAAGCATTGGTAAGTATACATATGAAATCATTGTTGTGCTCCATTGGTTACTTGGAAGTGCAGGCCTGTGTCTGCGGCGCTTTGGTCGAGTTATTTACTTCGCTTTTCTGATGTAAATGAGGCTTGAATATTGGTATTGGATTGCTAAGTCTGGTGTGCTTTGCTTGTGCTCTGGTGGGTTATGGCTAAGACCAATATTTTCGGTCAACCATGATTTGATCTGATAAATAGGGGATGTTGGCAAGTTCGTCTAAGGCCATTTCGACGGTCCTGAAGAAGAAAGGTCGATTCTCGTCGTCCGTTACAGTATGGCCAATGGTCCCATCTGATACGCTCAGTGCAAAGCCATGCTTGTAGTGAGCTTTTAAAATTACTTGGATGTCGCCTGTTCTGTCTAAGCTGTCGCAATAGCTTTCAAGCTGTTTGAAATGTAATGGCATTGAGATGCTTCCTTTCAGGTTGCAAGAATATTTCTGTGAGAGTGCTAACGTACAAGTTTGCTGGAAGTGAATTTTTTCATGCTTTCAAGTGCTTGGTTACGTGCCTCCTTGTTACGAGTATTTGGTTTGGCGTGAGTTTCAACTGGTGTTTCGTTAAACATAGGATTTGGTTTGCTCGGCCGGGCCATTGGACAGAAAAGTCCCTTTCTATAATTTAGAATGAGCCCGTTAAACCATTTTGAGGCTCGGCCTCTGATCCTCCCTACTTTCAGTGCGGCTGCCAGTTCGTCCAAAAGCTGCTGAGCATCCTGGCTAGGTACGTCCTGTAGAATATTGCTGATCCACATGCGATCACTGGCTTCTAATTTTTCCGGGTATCGGAGGCCAGTCTCAGTTAGTTGTTGTATTCCTTTTTTTGGTTCTGTTGGTAGTTCTTGGGGTGTCACTGCTGTGTCATCCCCGGTGTGACACGATGGTGTCTGGGGAGGGGGTGACATTGTTGACACCCCCCCTATGACAGCCCTGTCACCGGGGCGCAGTGATTTCACCGGTGGGAGGGTTATGAAATATCTATTTGAAGTCTGCCCGCCGTCTGGTCGGTATGCACTTTCAATAGTTAACCGACCGGCCTGCTCAAATTTTTTAATTATACGTTGTACTTGCCGCGCCGATATTCCGCAGCAACCTGCGATAGTCTTCACTTTCGGCCAGCCCTTTCCATCGTCGTCAGCATGACTAGCTATCTCGAGCATCACGAGCTTTTCGGTAGGTGAGTCAAAGTCATGGGCCCATACTAATTTAGAAAACTTGTGGCTCATTGCAAGCTGCTCTTAGGGCTTACCTCGATGTCAAGATTCAATGCGTCATTGATTTGCATTGTCCTAAAATATACGCGGCGGCCGATCCGAATCATTGCCGGTTTCAGTTTTCGGGAAATGTCGGTGTCTGAATATAGAGAAACCCTTACTCCATCAGGCGAGCGCCCTAGTAGAATGGCAATGTCCGGGATGCTCATCAAAGGGCCAAAACGGTTCAGTAAATACTCTTCAGTTGTCATGTGTAAGTTCGCCATGGTGGGAGAAGTTGAGCGAAGTTTTACGCGATGATTTGCTGGTGTCAAACTAAGTGGTGACACGGATCGACCAGGAAGTATTACTTTGGTAGTCGTACTGTCGCCATATTGCTACCAAGATTATATATGTTGGTTTTCTTGACTTTGGCTAAGTCCTTGTAATTCAAGGGCTCGTATCGTTGTCTAAAGCATTTTGAAATTAATATAAATATTTTTGTTTTTTTGGATGCTTTAGCTTCAAGGGTTACTGTTATCTTGAGATTTATTCAGCTTCTCAACTAGGTCTTCAGCCCGAAGGTGGGTATATCGTTTGAGCATCTGCATCGACTTATGACCACTGATAGCCGAAACCTCTTGATCAGATAACCCGCCTTCGACGAGCCGACTCACTGCTTCATGGCGAAGGTCGTGAAATCTGAAGTCAGGTGGATCGAGTTTCTTCTTAAGCTGACCCCAAATCTTGGTGAAGGCATACGGCCGAGGCTTCCCATCCTTTCCAGGCTCACCGTAAACACCAGATTGCAGTCGATTGTCGAGCCTGATTATCCATCGCAGCTTGAATACTTTGGTGGCACGCTTGCTGAGAGGCACGGTGCGCAAGCCGTCGTTCTTTGTGTCTGAGAGATGTATGACGCGCTTTGCTAGATCCCCCTGAGGTCGTCGCAAGGATGAGATCTCAGGCCAGCGCCTACCCGTCTTCAAAGCTCGGTGTCAAACTTGGTGGTGACACGAAGCGTCCAAGATGTATAAGGTTTAATTTTGGTTGCAGCAGGGAGTGTGCAAGTGAGCGAAATGGTTGATGAGGTAGAGGTTCTGTCTCTTGAGGTCTCTGATCGGATGATGGGAGCCTCAAGGGCGTTGTGCACCATTAAATTCTCGATGGATATGAACTCCCGGCATTATTTTGAGCAGGAACATCAAAACGACTGGATGGACAGTGGTGGTACCTGCGCATTTTGGGGACATTCATTTCTACGCATGGTGGTGCCTTTTCTCGACTGGGAGGAATCCCGGTCGGAGCGATTCAAAGCCCTTGTTGATCCTCGCTATGTCCTTGGTGCGAGCATCAAGGGAAAGCCTAAAGACGTTCCTGAAAAGGAGATAGAGGAGAGGGTTGAGAACTACTCGACTAATTTCACATGGTCCAACAAGGCTCTTTACACCTGGTACAAGCCTTTGGGCATATTGACTGCGCATGAAGGTAAACATCGTGTGGCGTTCATGCGTACGCATGGGAATAAACCGATTGCTGCCTGGGTTGATGAGCAGAATTATCCTGCTGCCAAACGAATTCAGCTCATAGAGCCAGCAAAGCGGAAGGATGAATGGTTCGCTCTGCTAGACGGGCGATATCTGCAAGTACTCCAACGGCCCTATACTTCGGTAACGCTGTTGCGGGAGTACGGTGTGGCATCCTTCCGATGGCACCAGCTGACGGCCCTTCCATCCGAAGACTTGGTGAGAGACACCGTCTACCAACGTCGACTGCACAAAACACAGGATACGATTAGAGAGGCTGATCGAACTCTGGATCTACGTGAGCTTACTGATGCGATTTCGGTACCTATACCTGAGAGTAAAAGCGTCCGTCTGAACCTGTTGATGCTTGAGAATTTGAGGTTCGAAGCGCTCCGATATGCTCGATGGCCAGTTGGTCTGTTGGCTCTGAGTGTGGCTGCCAAGCTAGTCAAGGGTGTGTTTGAGCTTCCCGCGTTCGTTGATGCTGGAAACGGCTTATTTTGCGCAGCCTTCTCTATGGCATTCGCGCCAATGCTGATGGAGTGGAGGCGACGGAAATCGACTTAGCCAGCTATTTTCAGATTCCGCATACGAAAGGAGCGGAGGGACTATGTCAATTGGTCGAAAGGTGATTTTAGATTCCATGTCTTGTATTTGCCTAGCGTTTGGTTAAGGGGCGGGCTTTAGCCCGTCCCAGTAAGCGAAGCGAGCGATTTTAACCACTTGCTAGGCATTCTCTTTGATTCGTTTTCCTTTTACTATTCCACCAAAATAAAATCCAACAATAGTTAAAACCAATGCCTTGAGGTGCTCGGGTATATTGCCGTCTGCATTTGTTATAGTTAAATATACTGAGGCCCCAACAAGAACTAGAGCAATTAATCCAGAAATATTAAATATTTGGTTTATCCAATCTATGCGATCACGGTCTTTGTTGCATGCGTTCTCTAGCTGTTGAATTAATTGGCTTTCTGAGTCGGCATGGCCTTTGTGCTGCTTGGTGACAACAACCCAAAGCTTCATCGTAACGCTATTATCGGAAAACTCGACTTGAGCCACGTTTCCGCCCAGATACGAATCTTGGCTTAGCACCTTGTGCGCACTACTTCTAGGTTTGGCTTTTTTTATATATTCTATGATTTCGCCGCGCTCCTTACTCATCCTCTGCAACCTTTATATTTGACCGCTGGAGATATTCATCAACTCTGTCGCCAATATCGACAATTCGTGCGAAATTAGCTTCAGAAGCACTAACTCGTAAATCATTCAGTGAATTTGGCATAGGTAAGGTCGCTCGGTGCCCGTCAACTGAAACTAACATGTGTTTCTCTACAAAAGATGATCCGTACTTAACTACGTATTCAACTGCTACTGCTTTTGGGTCAGGGTGAGACTTGGCCCAAGGTTCGTCAAAGTCTCTGTAGGTTTCGTAATCAGCCCTCTCAATGTGAAGGTTCAAGTCGTTTTTATAAGTAAATGAACCAGACTCATCATCGACAACCCAATCATCCTGCGGAGAGGTTGCAAGTATATTTTTTACATCATCAAGTTTCATAAGTTTTCCTTCCTAATGCTCAAATAGATGGCAGAACGTTTTGGTGGCCTAACGTTTTGTTAGGGGCGGGCTTTAGCCCAATGTCATCAACTTAAGCCGCCTACCCACATCAAGGCAAGCATCTCAAGTGCGTGACCACCATATTGCCGGTTTTTCACCCTAAGCCTGCGGCTAAATCAGGGAGGCGTGCACCGTTGATGCGGGCTGGATTGTAGTCAGTTCGTGCTGTTGGGCGGCGTTGCGTTTTCCAAGCGAGCGAGTGCCGGCTGGTTTGGCCAGGCATTTTGAATGAGTCGGACAGTGTGTTGGTGCTCAGCGCGTCGGTTTACCTGTCACGACTGATCGGAGATGGCCGATTGCTGCCGGTCGCGACCGGGAGCAATGCGCAGCTGCCTGCCGATCATGGTCACGAATCGCGCCGGTCGAAATGCAATCAGGTGGTTAAGTGCTGGGCAATTTTGCATACAGACAAGGTCCAGAGGTACGTGGGGGCAAAAATCTCATGCCTTAAACTAATAAACTTAAATGGCAGATCTCGTTATTTTGTCCAGTTTACTGACGAGATCTTCGGCTCGTAGGTGTGTATATCGCTTAAGCATCTGCATCGACTTATGACCACTGATGGCCGAAACCTCTTGATCAGATAACCCGCCTTCGACAAGACGACTCACCGCTTCATGACGTAGGTCATGAAACCTGAAGTCAGGTAGATCGAGCTTTTTCTTCAACTGGCCCCAAATTTTGGTGAAGGTATACGGCCGACGCTTCCCGTCCTTTCCAGGCTCACCGAAAAACACCAGATTGCAGTCGATTGGCCGCACCGGGTTATCCATCGCAGCTTTGAACACTTCAGTGGCGCGCTTGCTCAGTGGAACGGTTCGGGAGCCGTCGTTCTTTGTGTCTGAGAGACGAATGACGCGCTTTGCCAAATCCACTTGAGGTCGCCGTAGGGATGAGATCTCTGACGAGCGCATACCCGTTTCCAATGCGATGCTAACAATCCAGCCGAGCATGGGGTTGCTGTGTCGATTCACTGCCGCGAGCAGAAGGCGTTCTTCCTCCGGCGACAATCTCCGGTCACGACCATCCCCAGGGCTCGGCTTTCGGATGTTCAACACTGGGTTGAACGTCAGACCCAAACCCCATTCCTGAATCGCTACCGTGTAAAGGTGGCTCATTAGGGCGAGCTCGAGGCGAACAGTGTTGTTGCTGATGGTCCCGCCACGGCTCGGTTCGTTCAGGCGCTTGTCGCGATAGCCGGCGATGATTTCAGCGGATAGGGCAGCCATGGAGTATTTGCCCAAATGCTCGATCAGCTTCTTGGCTTTCGAGGTTTCGCCACGCTGAGTGCTGGGCTTCTTGGTCGGGGTAATGTCGCTCAGATAGCGCTTGAGTGCAGCCTCTAGCGTCATTTTCTCCGAGCCGCTACGCCGGATGTACACGCCACGCACCATTTCTTCTTCGGTACGCCTCGACCAGTCCTCCGCATCACGCTTTGTGCGGAAGGTTTTAGCGACAGTGGGCCAGCCATTTTTACGAATGAGTGCCTTCCAAGTGCC
>Ga0247730_1000696_pt1 | contig 22365 bp, 21 predicted proteins | sample UWRJL073202C2_FD_180959 | JGI IMG/M metagenome (GOLD analysis project Ga0247730, IMG submission 180959) | Plant litter microbial communities from Arlington Agricultural Research Station in Wisconsin, United States - UWRJ-L073-202C-2 | ecosystem: Environmental > Terrestrial > Plant litter >... | reverse complement strand
ACGACGTTGGACGCCACCAGCAACAGTGTCAACAGCAACAACAATTGCCGCCGATTCATGCGCCCGGCGCCGAGCATGATCGCAGGCGCTGACACCGCCGCCACCATGCCCGGCACGGTCACCATCAACCCGGCCACACCATCGGTGATACCCAGGCTATTGGCAATTTGCGGCAGGACGCCGACCGGCAGGTATTCGGTGGTGACAAAGGCAAAAGCGCCCAGGGCTACCGCGTACACCGACAGCCAGTTACGCCAGGAGGACCGCTCTGCTGGCGCGAGCGCAGCTGTGGCCGGTGATGCAGAAATATCGTTCATAGCAAAGCTCCAAAGTAATGAGTGGCGCCATGCTAGGTATCTGATCACTGCGGAAAAACAGTGCGCAGCTCCGATCACTGCGGATCAATTGTTCCGCAATCGAACAGGCGTATCGCCATTAGCGCCTTTCCTGTCCGCAGTGTTCGGCCCTTTGGCCGGTTTTTCCGCAGGACTGCGCTCTCTAGACTTCACCTCGTCAGCCAAACCCTTCGAGGACATTCCCATGACAATTGCACACTCCCCTATTCGCGTCGGCATCATTGGCGTTGGCAATTGGGCTCGCCACGGCCATCTGCGCGTGCTGAACCTGTTGCCGCAATATCACCTGCAAGCGGTGTACAGCCAACGCCGTGAACGCGCCGAAGTGGCGGCCAGCGAGTACTCCATCAGCCAGGTCGCTGACTCAGTCGACGCGTTGGTCAGCAACCCTGAAGTCGATCTGGTCGTGGTGCTCAATACCGCCCCGCAACACGAAAAAACCGTGCGCGCTGCTATCGCTGCCGGCAAAGACGTCTACTGCGAATGGCCGTTGACAACCAGCACCGCAGACTCCGAACAATTGCTACACCTGGCCAGAGACGCCGGCGTGCGTCACATCGTCGGCCTGCAACGCCGCCACGCGCCGCACAACCGCTACCTGCAAGACCTGCTGCAACAAGGCTACGTCGGCAAGGTGCGCTCCGTGCGGATGCACGTCAGCATGAATTACTTCCAGGCCCTGCGCCCCAGCGCCCTGCGCTGGACCGCACCCGAGGAAAACTTCTCGAGCGTCATTGCCATCTACGCCGGACACTTCCTCGACATGCTCTTCACCGCCACCGGCTGGCCAGTAAGCGTCTCGGGGTTGATGGTTAACCAGTTCCCGAAAGTGACGATCAAGGAAACCGGCGAAGTACTCGACAGTACCGCCCCCGACCAACTCGTACTCAGCGGCGTGCTCGAAGACGGCGGCGTCATTTCGATCCACATCGAGGGCGGCAAACGCAACGGCTCGGGTGTGCAGATAGACATCACCGGCGACCAGGGGGATCTGAAAATCACCAACCGTTCGGCGTTTGGCGACGTCGGCGACGACTATGTCGTCGAAGGCGCGCATGGCGATAACCTGACGCTGGAAGTGTTGCCCCTGCCTGAGAATTATCAGCGCCTGCCGGCCTCCTCATTGCCGTCAGCCGTGCTGGAACTGGCAGAGCTCTATCACGTGTACGCGCAGGATGTTGCCGAAGGCACGCATGCGGCGGCGACGTTCAACGATGCATTGCGCCTGCATCAGTTGCTGGATGCGGCAAAGAGCGGGACTCAAACTCCCCTGAAACGGATCGTGTGACGACTCATGCTTGTGAAATCCCTCGATATTGAACTATCGAGTATGAAACCTCGTTAGCGCAGCCGGGGCGGGCACATGCCCGCCCCGAAGCGCCATTTAATTTCAGAGGCCATTATTGGATCGTCGCAGCCCGCCCTTTTACTCAATTGAATCCGGGAAACGCGCGCCGAACATCGGTAGGCCGCTAGCAGAACTGACTGCGGTGGCCTCGTCCTGAAGCACGTCCCAGTGTTCGACCAGAATGCCATCTTCGAGACGCACGATGTCTACTGCGATGAGCGCAGTCGGACTACCGTTTCCAGAGAAACGGCCATGAACCATCACTTTGTCATCCTCTCCCATTATTACGCTGGGTTCATACATCAGTGTAGTGGGCAGACTTTTGATCAAGTCAAATAAACCCTGCCGTCCTGGAGGGATAAGCGCGCTGTGCTGAATATAGTCCGCAGACCAATACTCCTCGGCGACATCGTAGTCACGTTGATTGAATAAAGTATCGAAAGCTTTAAGTACGATAGATTTGTTTTTTTCTTCAATATTCATAGTTGCTCTTGGTTGCACGTTAAGACTTGGGAAATGGAACGCAGACTATTCGAACCCTGATGGACAGTTACAACGATAGGGTTGGCCTCTCGAGCGCTTTCAAATTCCGTTAAGTCCGGTTGTGAAAGGGCCAATAAAGGAGAACGCATCAAAGTTCCGCACGCTGTAGGCAATACATTCTAGCCCTGAGCATTTAATCGTATAAGCCGAAAAACCGACATTTCATGCCAAATCGTTCCCCCTAACTGAGGACTTGCTATACATGATTCGTCGTTGTTAAGCATGAGGAGCAACCGTAGATCTGAGCCCACAGAAGGCGCTTGGCCGCCTTTCACAGCTTGCGATTATGGGTTTAAGGCTTACTCGTGATCTTGCACGTGTTCCAAACGAAGGAGGCATTTGTTAATAAAGCTCGAAATTTCTATGACTTGTGGAAAATAAATCGGGAGAGATCACACTGTGGCTTTTGCGCGCTAGTAGACCGCTACCGGACAACCCTTACTGCCAGTCAAGAGCCAATTTTCCAAAACTTCGCGACAGGTTGAAATCGGCCAGAAGCAGCCATTCGTCAAGGGCCGCTTTGTGTCGAAAGCTGTCTTTCATGACAGGCAGAGATCAGCCAAATACGGGAAGGCAGCCGTCCCTAGACACTCGTCTTTTACCGGGCAAAGGATGGCGGCGTCACGATAAATCTCCACAAGGGGGCGGCCAGCACATCGGCTAGCCCTAAACGCTGTACAACCTCGTCGCCAAACCCATAGAATAAGAAGCATTATCATTACTACATCATGAGCCGCCATGCAGGACGCTATCCACTCTTCCTCAGTCGGGCAGTTGTACAAGCAACATCACAGCTGGCTCCAAGGGTGGTTACATAGGCGGCTAAGACACAGTGCGGATGCAGAGGATCTGGCGCACGATACCTTCCTGAGAGTGCTGCATACCCCGCAAAAAGCCATTGAACTGCGTCAACCCATGGCGTTTCTCGCAACCATCGCCAACGGCTTGCTGATCAATCGCTGGCGTCGCCAGGCCATTGAGCAAGCCTACTTACAAGCCTTGGCGGCACGGCCCGAAGCCGTCGAACCCTCCCCGGAAGAGCGTCACCTGACGATTGAAACATTGCTTGAACTGGACTCGCTGTTGCTGGGGCTCTCCGTTGCAGTGCGACAGATATTCTTGATGTCCCAGCTCGACGGCATGACCTATCCGCAGATTGCCACGCAACTGGGGTTGACGCTGCCGCAGGTACAGCGGGCCATGACCAAGGCATTCAGCGTCTGCTATGCGAGCCGGTTCGAATGAGCGGCGCCATTGAACCCAAGGTGCGCGACAGCGCCATCCGTTGGATGGTCAGGTTGCAGTCCGGGGTCATGAGCGCGGATGAGCAAGAGGCATTTCAACGGTGGCGGGACGCCAACGACGCACATGACCAAGCCTGGCAACGGGTGGCAAGCCTTGCCTTGCCCCATCAACCGGGCGCCGAGCTGTTGCGCGACGCAACCGCTCGCAAGGCGCTCGAATCCGCCGGGCCGGACATGCAACAACGTCGGCAGTTACTCAAGCGTATGGTGGTTCTGGGACTTCTAGGCTCAGCTACTTGGCAGGGCGCAGACTCTACGACCTTGCAGGCAGCATTCGCCAATTACCGAACCGGTACCGGCGAACGCCGCAAGTGGACGCTCGCGGATGGCAGCGCGCTCTGGCTTAACACTGCCAGCGCGGTCAATCTGGACTTCACCCCTGCTGTGCGCGGATTGCGTCTGGTCGAAGGTGAACTGTCCTTGATCTCAGCGCCTGATGCGCGTGCACTGCAATTGACGACGGCTGATGCGTTACTGCGGACAACGGACGCACAATTTCTCGTGCATCACGACCGACAAGGCACGCTGGTCACCGTACTGAAAGGACAGGTCAAGGTTCAGTCGCGCCGCGATCAGACATCTGTGCCGCTTGAAGCGGGATGGCAAACCCGAGTTGATAACGCTGGAATCGAAACCGCAAGTCGCGCGGATTTACCGGTTGCTCAAGCCTGGTTGCGCGGAATTTTGCCTGCCGAGCGCATGCGGTTGGACGATCTTGTCGCGGAGCTGTCGCGCTACCGTCCGGGCGTGCTGCGCTGCCACGAACAGGTTGCGGGGTTGCGGCTGACGGGAAGTTTTTCACTCGACAATACCGACGCGGCATTGACCCTGATGGCTCGTTCCCTGCCGGTGCGTATTGAACGGCTGACACGCTATTGGGTTACCGTGATGCCCGCCTGAATTATTTTTTCGCCCGCCCCGTAGTTTTTTCAATCTCACTTGGCCTTTAGGCATCCCACCCGTCAGAGGTGGATCTGAAACCTTTAGGAGCGCCCGCATGAATTCCCCCTCCCGCGCTTTGCGTGCACGCACGCTTGGCCTTGTGCTGTTGAGTGTTCAGCCGCTGTGCAGCCTGTCCGTTTTCGCCGATGGCGGCTCCCAAAACTACACCATCAATGCGGGCCCGCTCGACGCTGCCCTGTCCCGCTTTGGCGCTCAGGCGGGGGTCACCATGGCGGGAAATTCTGCATTGACAGCCGGCAAGAAGACCCAAGGCTTGCAAGGGGACTTCACTGCTGAGTCAGGCCTCATCCGACTGTTGCAGGGCACCGGCCTGACCTTTCAGCGTCAGGACGACGGTAGCTTGCTGATTGTGCCCAACACCAGCGATGCCGTTGAACTGGCGCCCACCGACATCAGCGGCACGGCGTATGACACCTCATTGAGCAGCAACGATGGCCTGGTTGCCAGCCGCACCATGAGCGCCAACAAGACCGACACCTCCATCATGGAAACGCCCCAGTCGATCAGCGTCGTGACCCGTAAGCAGATCGATGCGCAGCAACCCCAGAGTATTGGACAGGTGTTGCGCTACACCGCCGGTGTAAACGGCGAAGCCAACGGTGTCGATACGCGACGCGATACCATCGCGATTCGTGGCTTTGACGCAACCACCAATGGTGGGATCTACCGGGATGGGCTGCGCCAGTACAGCTTTGCCAACCAGAGCCGTGCAGTAGGCGAAGTGTATGGCCTGGAGCGGGTCGAAGTGCTGCGCGGCCCCTCCTCCGTTCTGTACGGACAAAGTTCGCCGGGAGGCATGGTCAACGTGATCAGCAAACGCCCCACCGACGAACCGATTCATGAAGTCGTGGCCCAGGTCGGTAGCTATGATCGCAAGCAACTGGCAGCAGATTTCGGCGGCCCGCTCACCGACGATGGTGTGTTCACCTACCGCCTGACTGGGCTATGGCGCGACAGCGATACCCAGATCGACTATGCCCGTGATGATCGCCAGTTCATCGCCCCGGCCATCAGTTGGCGACCGTCGGAAGACACCTCTCTGACGGTGCTGACATCGTTCCAGAAGGATCGAAACGTGCTTGGCTACTACGCGCTGCCCCGCGTCGGCACCCTCGACCGTTCACGCTATGGCCGCATATCGACCGACCGTTTTGTCGGCGATCCCGACTTTGATAAATACGATGTTGAGCAATGGTCGATAGGCTATCAGTTCGAGCACCATCTCGATGACATCTGGACATTCCGCCAGAACGCCCGCTATAGCCGCTCCTATCAGGAACAGCGCACGATCTATCAATACGGGCTCGATGACGACGATCGTACGGTGGGGCGGTTCGGCTATCTGGGCCACGAAAAAGTAAAAAACGCGCTGCTCGACAATCATTTCCAGGCGAAGTGGAATCAGGGCCTTTTTGAACACACCACGCTGCTGGGCCTTGACCTGCAACATGCCAGCACCAATCAACTGGGCGGAGGCAACGTGGTCGATCCCCTCGACGTCTACGCACCGGTCTACCACCAGGACTACAGCGATTTGGACGCGTTCTACGACATCAATCAGCGCCGACAGCTCGATCAGGTCGGGCTTTACTTGTCTGAACAGCTCAAATATGACGATCACTGGATTTTCAACCTGGGTGGTCGGCAAGACTGGGCCCGCTCCAAGACCGTCCATTACGGCACCGACACAGCAGCCGATCTGCAACAGCGGGATCACGCATTCACTTGGCGCACCGGCGTCATGTACCTGGCAGACAACGGGCTGGCGCCTTATGTCAGCTACTCCGAGTCGTTCTTTCCAAACATCACCGCCGTCGCTCGGGACGGGAGTGCCTTTAAACCTGAGACGGGTCGCCAGTATGAGGTCGGACTCAAATTCCAGCCCAAGGGAAGCAACAGTTACGTCACAGCCTCACTCTTCGACCTGACCCGACAGAATGTCCTGACCGCAGACCCTGCCAACAATCGCTTCTCGGTCGCGACAGGCGAAATCCAGTCGCGAGGGATCGAACTTGAGGCTAAGACGCAGCTCACCGATGCGCTTGAGGTAATCGCCAACTACAGCTACGCGAACCTTGAAATCACCCGCAGCAACACCGCTGATGAAAAAGGCAACCACCCGGCCAATACCCCCGAACAACTGGCGTCGCTCTGGTCACAGTACACCGTACGAGGCGGCTTGCTCGCAGGCCTAGCCATCGGCGGCGGCGTGCGATACGTCGGACCCAGCTACATCGATTCGCAAAACAGTGAGGCCATTCCCCATTACACCCTATTCGACGCCAGCCTCAGCTACGACCTTGGCGAACTGTCGTCCTCTTATGCAGGGGTAAAACTGGCCGTCAACGCCTCCAACCTGACCGACGAAACCTACGTTTCCCAGTGCGGCTACACCGGGGACAGCTGCAAGTACGGTTACAGAAGAAACGTGACGGGTTCGGTCAGTTATAACTGGTAGGAACCAGAGACGACTCTCCTACCTGCTTGGTTTTCAGTCGGTGGAAGAGGCTGAGCCGGTGGGGGATATAGCGGTCATGGGCGTCCTTGAAAGTGTCTGCAATCGGCCAAAAGCAGCCACTGGGCGAATTCTGCGTAGCAGGTGACGGCACCGATACCGCTTCGCGAATTTTCCCAAGGTTGAAGTCATGTTCTTCAAGGCGAGGCGTTTCAGTCGGCAGGCATCAGGCCAAAGCCGACACCGGAGGACAAGATACATCTGCAACCCATCCGTGTGGCCTTATCGGATCAGACTTTTAGTGCTGCTTGGCGTTTTAGCAGCTCTCGCGTCGCAGGCATCATCTGTTCAGCACTCTCCCCCAGAGCGATACAATCGCTCAGAATTTGCAAGTCCTGCCGGTTTACTTTTCCTCCGTGGTGATATTTGTTAAATGCCTGTAAATCCAGCGGCAACATGTCGCGCTCCCAGTCGCACCAAAATTTTAGAATGCTTGCGGCTGACGTTTGCTCGATTGCCTTTAATCCAGCCGCTCCAAAGCCAGGCAGGGATTGGATCTCAATCGTGGCTTGTGTAGCGAGCAACCAAAGCTCCGAGTTTGCATCCATATCCAGCGGGCTTGGCCAGCCAGCGATGTCGAACGCAGCTAACTGCACAAAAAATGACGTGATTAATACTTCCTTTTCCTCGGTAGTCTCAATAATGCACGTCGACACTTTGCTAGCACTGTAAAGTTCGGCAAAAGCCTGGGCTGCCTCTCGGGCGCGATCATCGACAGAAAAACCAAACGGCCAGCAATGCCTATATGCCAAGTCAGCCTGACCCAACAGCTCAGTATCGGTCGAAAGATGAGCAGGCAACCTCACTGCGGTGGGCGCATAGCACTGAATCCCCAAAGAGCCGCTGACAACGTGTTCAGGCATCAAGCCCGATTCGCGAATAAACCAGGGTCGAAGGGACACCCCAATTGTGCCGATAATTATTTTCGTGCGCGCTGTTTTAAACAGCCGGCCCAGCAGGCGGACTAATTCAACACCATGAGGGTCCTTGAGTGAAGCGCCATCAAGAGTAACCACGATAAAATCATAACGTTGATTACTTAAAGCTGCCGGATCTGAAAGCACGGTGTAATTCGTGTAATTCTTAAGCCTATTGTCATCATAGCTATACAAAACCTGAGGCCGCTTCAGCGCGGCTACTCGGTGCGGTCTGACAAGAAATGTGACATCCGCACCGGCTATCTCGAGGTGATAGCCGGTGGCAATACCCATAGCCCCTGCTCCTATGATAAGGACTCGAACCTGGTTTGTATCAGTCATAATTCTCTATCCCCACCCCGAATGTGACGGACCGCTGAGCACTGCAAGTCGCGGAACTACACAGTGCTCAGCATCACCGCTATTAGTCGATCGATATAATTACTTTTCCGAACAGATCGGAAGAGCGCTGCTCCTCGTAGGCGAGCTTTGCATCGTTGAAGCTGAACGTTTGATGTACAACCGGCTTCAACCCTACTGCATCAACGAATGCGACAAGTTCTACCAGGCCATCCCGACCACCGACTGGCATACCGTGAATAGTCAGTCCTTTACCCAGTAACGCATATTCATTAACGGGTTCGCCCTCACCCTGAGAGATCATCCCAATGGTGACAACGTTTCCTCCATGTTTAAGAGCAGCCATCGATTGGTTAAGTGCGCCAACGCCCGCACTGTTGATGACTTTGTTCACTCCGCCGCTAAGCTGATAAACCGTATTTCCCCAGTCCGGATCAATTCGATAATTCACCACTTCGCTTGCGCCCAGCTCCAATAGACGCTCACGTTTTTGCTCGCTTCCGGTCGTCACAATCGCCTCGATGCCTAGGTGCCGGCAGATTGACAAGGCGAACAGCGACACGCCTCCCGTGCCCAAAATCAGCACCTTGTCGCTTGGCCGTGCGGGGCTGAGCTTTTGCAGCGCAGTCCACGCGGTGTGAGCCGCACAGGGCAAGGTAGCAGCTTCGATACTGGTGAGACTCGCCGGTTTGCGAACCAAACGGGATGCCGACAAAACAACGTATTCAGCCAGAACACCATGCTCATTCGCAGAGCCCAACCCCATTCCAACATCAGGGTGTGGAGGCCACGTTGGGAAATCGCGCATATACACGGTGATGACCGCATCTCCTGTTTTCCATTCTGTTACGCCCGCGCCGACAGCATCGATGACACCGGCGCCATCTGCCACGGGGATCAGATCCAGATCAGTTCGCCATAGGGAGTTGGTCATCACCAAATAATCCCGATAGTTCAGGGCTGCGGCTTCAATGCGAACTCGAACCTGTCCAGGTCCAGGCTCAGGTTTCTGAGCGTCCTCAATAATCAGGGCGTCGGCGTCATACCCGCCAGACTTGAGAATCCAACGTTTCATTATACTTTCCTCACGCAGCGATATTAGGTAGACCTACTCCTTAAGATGAGCAAGTCTTGAGGGAGGCAAAAGCTTCACTCTTCGGAAATATTAATTACAACCTTGCCGAAAATGTCCGAGGACAATTGAGCTTTATAGGCCAATTTTACATTTGAGAACTCGAACGTTTTATAGATGACAGGTTTGATATTATGTCTTTCTATAAATTCGATCATATCGTTTTGCAGCTCACGACTTCCCACGGGCACGCCACGAAGGCTAATACCTTTCGCTAAGAAGGACGCAGGTTCAATCACGTCGCCAAACGTCATCAATCCCACAACAGCAACGTCACCGCCAAAAGCCGCAGCTTTGATGGACTGATTCAATGAACCGAACCCAGCTGTATTAACAACTTTATCGATGCCGCCCGTTGCGCTAAATACCGTATCCCCCCAGTTGGAATCGGCGTGGTAATCGAAAGTCGATGTCACTCCAAGTGCCTCCAGTTTGCTGATTTTGTCTGCACGACTGGTGGTAGCGAAAACCTCTGCGCCCTGTGCCTTTGCGAACGACGCTGCGAACAAAGAAACGCTGCCGGTACCGAGGGTGAGAACTTTCTGGCCTTTTTTAGGAGGGTAAGCATGTTGCAGCGCGGTCCAAGCCGTCAGTGCAGCGCAAGGTAGCGTAGAGGCTTCCGATAAACTCAGATTTCGAGGTGCACGAACAACACGCTCGCTGGACAGCACGACATATTGCGCCAGAACGCCATTTTCGCTTAGTGACCCCAGCCCCAGTCCCATATTTTGGTTAGGAGGCCAGATCAGAAAATCTCGCAAATAAACCGTAACCACACGGTCACCCGCCGCCCACTGAGTCACTCCTTCGCCAACGGCATCAATAACCCCAGCGGCGTCGCCGACGGGAATGACGTCATCCTGAGTGCGCCAGCTTTCCCCGGCATTTTCTACGACGAAATGATCTCGATAATTCAGAGACGCTGCACACACGCGAATCCGAACTTCTCCTGGGCCGGGTTCCGGTAATTCCACTTCTTGCTCGATAAGACCATCGAGCGTTACTGAACCCGCTTTCAAAATCCAGCGTTTCATAAACGGCTCACCTCAGTTACTGAATATGAGGCTGAATTTAGACTGGCAGGTGGTGATGGACTAGATACTAAGAAACGGATGGACTTGTGTGCCTCACTCAACAGTCTGCTGAGTTTTGCCCTTCGTAGCGAAGAACATCGATGACAGCACGCATGGCTGGCCGGACCTGGTGGCGACTCGGAAAATAAAGGAAGCTGCCATCGTGTGCCACCGCCCACTCTGGCAAGACCTCGACGAGCGCGCCTCTGGCTAGATGGTTCGCAGCTTGTTCTCGCAACACATAACTGAGCCCCACGCCTGTCAGCGTCGCATCGATCAGCAGATTCATGTCGCTGGTAATGAATGTCGCAGGAACTGTTACTTCGAATCTGCGTGCCCCTTTCTGGAACTCCCAACGCAACAACGACCCAGACGAACTCATCCGATAACGCAAGCACTGATGCTGGAGGAGATCATCCGGTTTTCTGATCGCCCGGGACGATTTGAGATATGAAGGCGTACACACGACGGCGGTGTGGTAATCCGGGCTGATACGCACCGCAATCATATCTTTTGCCAACTGTTCACCGTTACGGATACCGGCGTCATAACCAGCTGCAACGATATCAACCAACCCTTCATCACTGATGACGTCCAAGACGATGCCTGGATGCCTTTGCTTCAAAAGTGTCAGCTTCGGAATGATCCAAAGTAACGCAGCACTGCGGTGCGTATTGATTCGCACATGACCGCTCGGGCCGTGATGCTCCTCAACCAGATCCTGAATGCCATCACTGATCTCACCCAATGCGGGCTGGAGGCGCGCTAAAAGTCTCGCCCCCGCGGCAGTTGGCGCAACGCTTCGCGTCGTGCGGTTGAGCAGCTTCGCGTTCAGGCGATCCTCCAACAGACGCATCGCATGGCTGAGGGTGGAGGTTGAGAGCCCCAGGCGGGCGGCAGCCTTGGTAAAGCTTTTCTCCTCGGCGATTATGGCAAAGGACATTAAATCAGCCAGGTCTTCGCGTCTCATATTGCTGCTATGCCCTTAAGGTGTTACCCACTATCAGGTCTGCTGACCCGACTCATGAAAACTGTCATGTATCGCAAGCGTCCATCGCTGCGATGCTCATTCACTCCACCGAGCCGCATCAACGTTGTCGTTTTACCGACTGTATATCTGTCCTGGGTGGCGCGCCGAATGTGCGCTTATATTCTCGATTAAATTGATGCACGCTTTCATAACCTACGTGGTAAGCCGCCGTTGCCGTGTCTATATCCTCCGACAGTAAAAGCCGTCTAGCTTCGTGTAGGCGAAGATTTTTCTGAAATTGCAACGGGCTCATCGAAGTCAGCGTCCGAAAACGATGGTGCAGGCTTGATTCCGCCATTCCACAGAGTTCGGCCAGCTCAGCAATTCGCAAGGGGGCGGCGTAGTGCTCGTTCAACCAGTCCACTGCCTTTGTAGCTCTGTTGCCCTGAGTGCCAAGCAATGCGGTTTGCTGTACTCGCTTACCCGCCGGGCCAGTTAACAAATAATACAGAAGTTCGCGCTTGGCCAGATTCTCCAAATAGGCGGTCGAGGAGGTAGCTACGGCGAGGTTCACCAATCGCTCCATAACCTCGAACAAGGCGCGATCGGCGGGGCCAAATGCCTGCGCAGTGCCGCCTTGAGGGTAATCATCATGGATGGCAATCTCAGCGATAACGCTTTTGATCATCGTCATATCCAGATTGAGGAGCAATGAAACGTATGGACGCTCCTCGCTCGCTGCTACCACCTCTGTCACTGTCGGTACTCCCACCGAGGTGAGGAAAAACAGCGACTCATCGTAGTAATGGATCGTCTTGCCCAGAAATATGTTCTTGCGGCCCTGCATGATCATGGCAAGCGACGGCTCGTAGACAAATGAGGTCGCAGGAACCGGAGCCGTACGCTGTATCAAAGTGAGCCCGGCTACCGCTGTGCCACGCTCCTCTTTATCTCCAAGATAATTGATGATGGTGGCTGAAATTCGGGATCGAACAGCCTCTGTATCCTCATTACATTGCGAAGCCTCGTCAGTTGGCATCTCCGTGTCTCCGAAGGCATTCAAAACCTGTACAACCGGTACATTGCCGAGTGCGAACGGAATAGGCAAATGTTGAGGTCTCGGAGGTGCTCATGAAGACAGATGCACGAAACTGATGTTGCTAGAAAAAGGCTGAACAGTCTTTACGCCGACCCATGAAAATGAGACTTTTTCGCCGTATTCACGGTCCGGTTTGGACTGCTACTGATGCAAAATAGAAGACCAGCCGGCATCCGTTACTGGAGCTAGAAAGCGTCCAGCGGTTAGTACTGATTTGTAAGCGTTCAGTGCAGCTGTCGCGATGGCGTGATCCGCCTCGGTGGATCCGCCACTGACTCCAATCGCCCCAACGACATCGTCACCCGATTTGATCGTCACGCCACCTGGCACACGCAATGCTTCAGGTACGGCATGCCTGCGAACGCACAGGTTGTCCGGATCGCGCTCACCGGTGTTGCAGATATTTGCTGCCAGGCTGTTCAGCGCCTTGTCCATTGATCAATTGGCACCCACAGAGCTGTCACCGTCAAACCGAACGTACGCGATTAACTGCCCTGTCACGTCTACCACTGAGATATTGCAGGGCGAACCCAATTGATATGCTTTTGTTTCGGCTGCGAAAATGAGTTGCCGCGCGGCCGCCAGTGTCAGAGTTTGTAAGGCCAAAAGAGAAATTCCTGAGTTATGGGTTGCACGGCCTCGTTAGTTAAGCCGAGCAACGCCATTTATCCTGTGCGCTATGCGCTCAGATTCGATTGCCTGCAATGGTGTATCCGCCGTCTACAAGCAGCGTTTGCCCCGTCACAAATCCCGATTGGTTTGAGCAAAACCACACAGCGGCTTGCGCAATCTCATCAGCAGTTGCCATTCGATTCATTGGAGTGTGGCTAATGAGCGAGGCAAGCAATTCGTCTGTTGCGCTTCCGGATGTCATCGGCGTATCGACGACGCCCGGAGCAACGTTGTTCACCCGAATCCCGTGATCCGAACATTCAAAAACGAGGGACTTGGTCAGAGAATCCAGCGCTGCCTTCGTCATCGAGTAAAGCCCCGACCCACGCAGCGCGCCCTGGCTCAACCACGACGAGGTATTAACAATCGCGCCACCTAAACCCTGGCGCTTCATTTGCGCAATCTCTTCGCGTACACAAAGCCAGGTGCCTCGCAGGTTGACGCCGATGACATGGTCAAAATCCTCAACCTCAACGGCGTCAATTGCATCCCATCGCCCGATCGCTCCGGCATTATTGAATGCTGCATCCAGCTTGCCGAAACGAGCGACGGTTCTTTGAATCATTTCCTTGACCTGCATGGGATCGCTGATGTCGGTTGCAACACCCATGGCGCTGCCGCCGAGTGCCTCAATTTCTCTGACCACAGCGTCGACTTCCGACGCCCTCCGAGCGGCAATTGCGACGCGGGCGCCACGCTGCGCAAACATCAATGCCGCAGCTCTGCCGATTCCGGAATTGCCGCCTGTGACGAGAACGACTTTATGTTCAAAATCTTTCATGTTGCCTCCGATAACGTTGTGCATGCATGCGAGAGGAAATGGCACTCACGGGAAAATTTCTTTGCTATGGCTTCGTGTATTGGAAGGAGTAATCTCCCACAGCTTTCATCGCTAGTATTTATTCATCACTCACTGAGCGAGCCGTTCTAAGCGCCGAGTGTGCTGAACCATCGACGACATCCCTAATGGGCACGATGGTCAACTGTATGGCCCTTAGCAACTTGTGAGTTAGCCTATTTATGCTCGCTCAATGCCTGATTGTCTTGCTGGGAGGAATCACGTGGTTTTGTTCGCACAGTTCCCGTATTTCTGCTCAGATAAATAGGCAATAACAAGGAAGTATTGGGCTGAGAAGACGAAGTCTCATGCCGTAATGTGGTGCGCACCTATTCAAAGGCAAATTCGCGGCACCTCACTTTCAAGGTGGCAGGCGAACGAATTTTTTCTAAACTGACCCAAGGATCGCCATGTTCCGAAATCTTGTTTGTGCAGCGCTATGCTTATCCGTGTCGATGGGCGCAAGCGCCCTTGAACGTTGGGAAACGCTCCCCAAAACACCTCCACCGATAACGGGTACAAAGACAGGATACGCTGCCGTCAATGGCGTAAAAATCTACTACGCAATCAGCGGTCATGGATCACCGGTACTGCTTCTGCACGGTGGGTTATCGAATTCGGACTACTGGGGCAATCAAGTAAAGGCGTTGGCAGCCAAGCACACTGTTATTGCGCTTGACAGTCGCGGCCACGGTCGCAGCTCACGAAATGCGCAGCCGTTTGGATACGACCTCATGGCTGATGATGTAATTGGGGTATTAGATACGTTGAAAATCCCCCGCGCGGACGTCGTTGGCTGGAGCGATGGCGCTATCGTCGGGCTGGACCTCGCACTGCGTTATCCGCAGCGAACGGGCAAGGTATTTGCGTTCGCCCCCAACACGACGACATCTGGGGTCAAGGATCACGTCGAGGAGAACCCGACATTCGCTGCGTTTATCAAGCGTGCAGGGAATGAATATACCCGCCTCTCCCCCACGCCTAAGGATTATGAGTCCTTTGTAGAGCAGATCAGTCACATGTGGGCGAGCCAACCTAACTGGAGCGATGAAGACCTTAAAAGAATCACTTCGTCCGTTCTGATCGTCGATGGAGACCATGACGAGGCTATCAAACGGGACCACCTTGAACTTATTGCTGCCACCATACCGAAAGCTGGCTTGCTCATTTTGCCTGACGTGAGTCACTTCGCATTTTTGCAGGACCCTGCGTTTTTCAGCGCCGCAGTGTCGCACTTCTTGGGCGATCAATAACTGAAACCCCGGCGTCCTCATCTCGTGGATTGCCTCGAATCCCACGAGCATGAGGATCGGCGCCTCGCCTCAGCAAAGACTGGGCCGGAACTCAGTTCTGGTCAGTTGGACGAATCACGATCTCGTTTATAGCCACCCGGCGCGGACTGGAAACAATAAACAGTGCAGCATTAGCCACATCCTCGGCATGCAATTGCTCGACCTCCCCAAACATTGAGGTAAACCCTTCCCACTGACCTGATTTCTTTTCAAATAATTCCGTGGCAGTGGCGCCTGGTTCGATGACCGAGAATCGCACAGATTGCTTGGTAAACTCTTGCCGCCATGCTTCTGTCGCTGCCGTCACCGCAAATTTCGTTGCGTTGTAAATGGCTACCTGTGCGGCGGCAACCCGTCCCGCCACAGACGAGATATTGATGACATCCACCACCGAACGGCTACTGGTTGCGACACTTTCAACGAGGTGAGGCAAGGCCGCCTTGGTGATATACATCAAGCCACGGAAATTGATGTCGATCATCTGATCCCACTCTTCGAGAGGCGAATCGATCGATGGCCCGTTGAGCATCAGGCCAGCAGCGTTGACCAACGTATCAAGCCGTCCATATTGCGCTACCGTCCGTTCGACAACTTGAGCAGCATCCGCACTGGATGTCAGGTCCGCTGGAATGCCGATGGCAGTGCCGCCTGCATCGCGAATCTTGCTCGCTAGCGCATCAAGCCGGTCAGCACGCCGGCCAACCAACGCAACCTTTGCACCGCCGCCTGCGAGCATTAAGGCTATTGCCTGGCCTATGCCACTCGAGGCTCCAGTCACGATGGCCACTGTGTTGACAAGTTTGTGTGTCATATCGTCATAACCTCACGCCGCCATGCGACGTCTATCAAGAGTGAATAATCAGACCAGCGCACATGCTGTGTCTGATAAATCAATGATGGCGTCGGGCTCACCTATAGTGTGACCCTGATCCTGCTCGATGTTTGCCCAGAACTATGAGGTGTTGGACTAAAGAAGCGACGGGTTCAGAACGTCGATGTATCAACGGGCAATTTGAGTAGATGCCGAGCTGCTACATCGTAGGTAATCTCGCTAACCATGATGTGCTTTGCAGCGACCTGGATGTCCCTTAGACGGCGTTGAAAGGTAGAATCGCTATAGATAGCGGTACTTCCTGCTGTTTCAAACATTGAAACAGTTACCTGCTTGGCGATTTTCACGGCGTGATTAATTGCCAGCCTTAAAGCAACTCGATGCCCGAGTTCGACTCTGTCGTCTATTGCTGCACGCCACGCTGCAACAATTTCCTGATGAAAAAGTGTCCGGGCGGCAAGAAGTGATACGTGTGCTTCCGCGATCGCTATTCTTATCGATGAGCGTTCCGCCAATGATTTCGTCAGGGATGAGGATTGTTGGGCGGTTACAACAGTCTTCGTTTCATTCAATGCCGCTTCCGCAATGCCAAGGGCTACCGCGCCAATGCCGATGGAAAGCATGCTGAACATGGGGAAATTGAAGATGACGTCCTTTCTATGCCTTGAATCCTTAATCGTAACGACTCGGTCTAGCGGGACAAAAGCTTCGCGCACACTGAAACGAGTAGACCCTGTACCTTGTAGACCCATCACATGCCATGTGTCGTGGAACAGGACCTGCTCTTTGGCGAACAATACATGCTTGATTTCGCTCGTCTTCATTTCTGCCCCTAAGACAGTCTGCGAGCGATCATCGATGACACAGCCTGCGCCTATCCAGTCGGCGTTCTGAGAGCCAGATCCCCAATCCCATTCGCCCGAGACCAGATACCCTGAGACACCGTCCCGCACTTGAAGAGTGGCAACCCCCTGTGGTGCGAATGCGCCTGCCAGGATGACCCTATCGCTTGCGAGTATGCTCTGAATTGTTTGATCTCCCCCGCAGGCAAAGGCAAACGCTGTGCTGGAGGCGATGAAGCTACACCAAGCGGCGGATGCGTCACCTGTTGCGAGGATTTCCACGGCCTTGGCGTATGTCAACGGGCTCGCCGCCTGACCTCCATGCTCCATTGGACTACATATGTTGTAAAATCCACCAGTAGCGAGGTCTTTCGCCAAATCGGTGGGCAATTTTCCGTTGCCCTCAACCTCAACTGCCCGGTCCTTTAGGACGGGAACGAAATCCAGAGCAAGTTGCAATAATCGATCATCTGCTTGGGACATTTGTAAACGCTCGCTGAAAGATCTTGGCTAAGACATTGGATAAGCGGCTGCTCGTGGTGCTTCCGCCTCCCCTCTGACTTAGATTTAATAAGGATGCGTGTCTGGCCTCCGTGGGCTTTACGCAAACCCGAGCTAAGGAAGGCTCCAGCCGCCGTCGATGACAAGCTCTGAGCCCGTGAGGTAACGCGCTTCATCAGAGGCTAGATAGATCGCACCATAAGCGATATCAACGGGCTTCCCTGGAACGCCCATAGGAACTAAGGCGAGAACCGCCGCATTCTCTTCATCCGTCAGATTAGCCATGGCCGGTGTTTCAGTGTCGCCGGGATAGATCGAATTCACTCGCACTCCTTGGTTGGCATACTCCAAGGCGGTAGCTTTACTCAACATCCGGGTGCCGCCTTTTGAGGCGTGGTATGCGGTAAAGCCGTGAGTTGCTATGAGACCATACAACGAGCTGATGTTGACTACTGACCCATTACGAGTTTTCAGCAGCTCTGGAATAGCTGCTTTCATCCCCAGAAATTGCCCAGTCAAGTTGACAGAAATTAATTTATTCCAGTCATGAAGTGATGTATCCAGCAGCCCTGCATTATTGAAAATAGCGGCGTTATTCACCAAAGTGGTCAACTTGCCAAATTCAGCGATGGTGGCAGAAATAGCATCGGCCCAAGAGTCCTCACTGGAGACATCCAGCCGCTGAAAGATCGCATGGCCGCCGGCGGCGCGAATCCTTTCGGCTACGTCTTCCCCCCCATCAAGCACATCAGTGATCACAACACGAGCACCTTCTCCGGCAAAAGCCTCAGCGATGCCCTGTCCGATACCGCGTGCTGCGCCAGTGATAAGTGCTACTTTCCCTTCGAGTCTACCGGTCATGACTTTCACCTCTCATTGATGATGACATTGAGGTTCAGTTATGACCGTCCCGCAGCGTGCTGAGTGAGCCCTATCCTGTCAGGTTGTTGCCCATTCCTCTATTTCTCGGCACTGCCTGCAACAGGTGTGATTGTTCCTCCCCGTCAGACCCGCTTATGGCCTTGACGGACTTTGAAATTGGCTGAAGGAAATCCATCCTCCACGAAGACTGTCGTTGTACATTATTTATCCTGTCTCACTACCGCAGCTAGACTTGAGCTGACATCGCGCATGGGGGGCGCTCCAAAGCTCCGTTTGTATTCTCTGCTGAATTGAGTCGCGCTTTCATAACCGACACGCACGGCTGCTGTCGTCGCATCTACTGACTCGGTCAACAATATTCTGCGCGCCTCGTGCAAACGAAGATTCTTTTGGAATTGCAGCGGGCTCATAGCTGTCATGGCGCGAAAATGATGATGGAGCGTGGAGACGCCCATGCCCGCTAGCGACGCCAACTCCACGATCTTAACGGGTCGCATGTAATTTTCACGCAACCACGCGATAGCCTTAGCTATCCGATTACTCTGGGTGCCCGCAATGATCGTCTCTCTGAAACGCAGTCCAGCTGTACTCACCAGAATGCGATAGATGATCTCCCGCTGTATCAATGGCCCGATATGCGTCAAATCCTGAGGATTTTCGGTGAGCTTGATAAGCCTTGCCACTGCATCGAAAAGCTCCACCGTGGCGGGCCCCGTTGCCATTGCTATGCCAGTGATTGGGCCATTGACTCCACTTGAGTCCAGATCTGCCATTACCAGGCGCGCTGTTTGCAGATCAAGCCTCATCAACAGCGAGATATAGGGTGCTTCCGGCGTCGCGTCCAGTACCTCGGTCACGGTGGGAAGATTTACTGCGGTAAGCAAAAATCTGGATTCGTTATAGAGATAGGTCGTCACTCCCAGGCGTACCCGTTTGCAGCCACGAATGATCATGGAAATGCTGGGCTCGTATATGTAGGAAGCAGGTAGCGTAGGCTCCGAAACCCTTGCGAAACTCAATCCCGGAAGGGATGTCATGCGCTCGGTATCATCCCCAAGATATTCCTCAATGCGCTTCGCAAGCTGCTCACGTATCGGCGCAGTCTCAACTCGCCTGATGTCGTCGGCCTCGTTCAGTTCAAAAATCATGATGGCTCGAATGTCCTGCGCGGTCAGCGCCGAGCTGCATGCGCGGCTTGGCTTCGGTTGTTAACGCGCTTCACTGTAAGTGTAGAAAGACGCCATACGGCAGCCCAATCCACTTGCGTGATTGCCCAATCCTCTAACTCTTGGTCTTAACGCATGGAGTAGCTTTTGCCGCTTATGGCCAACTGAGAGAAACAGGCAATCATTCGGGAGTATTGGGCTGACATCCCCACCGCTTTTGATCTTAAGCTCGATGGTCGAGTCACGATGAAGCGCTCACTGAACGTTGAAGCTGGCGTTGAAACCCGGCAGTCCCGGGCAAACACATTACTCATCGTCAAGAACGGTACATCAACCCTATGCACCTTCATCTCGGACGAAGGACGCGAACACCTCAACCAACTCAAGGAATTTGATGATGATGCGTTGTGCAATAGCGGTGATTTCTACCTCTTTTACTTACAGCTGCCTTGCAGACCTGAAAGAACAATCCACAGCGCAAATGTGTACGTTGTTAAATGACACGCAGCTGCGCGCTGGTGAATGGATAACCCGGCAGGACGGCAGCGAAGGTTGCGCAAGTGGCGCCAGACTCGTGAAAGGAGCCGCAGGTGAAATCAACAGAATCTCGTACGCTGCTGAAGGTTCAGAAGGGAAATCCAGTCGCGTGAAATTAGTGTTGAACGTGCTTTCCCCGTCTACTGACGACGCAGCAAAAAGGGAACTGATCCGGGCCAGCAAGCGGCTATCTGTCCGCGTACTGGGCATGTCCATTCCTCATTCTTTTGACGAAGCTATTATGAAAGGCACTCCTATCGTTCTGGAGGTTGGCAGCGGCAAAACGGTCCTCACTCCAACAGCCGCAAATAACCAGAGCTATGTACTCACTGTCGTCATGGAGTGATAAACCAGTTGACGATAGTTGAGGCTCAGCTTAACTGGCCGTTTAACTATTCCTATCTGGCTACGGCTGCCTGGAAAGGCGTGCTTAAGCTGGTGCAACTCTATGAAGGTTTGAGCGAGTCAATGCACAGTGGCGGAAATACATTGAGCTGCTTGCATTCGAGCAAGAGTGTACGCCGTCAGATAGACGAGTCGACGCTGCGCAGTGGTCGACAGCTTTGGCTTGAAAGCCTGAAGTGGGCAGGCGAGTCCTCCGCCGATATCACGGGTCTGCAATAGCATTACTGGCAGTCGCCGAGCGTTAATAGGGGATAGGCCAACAATCACGGTACCTACCGACGCACCGTTCATCCATGCTCGATTTAGGAGCGTCCCATGCAATACAACACACTTGGCCGCACTGGACTTCGCATCTCCCGGTTGTCGCTCGGCACCATGACATTTGGTGACGGAACTGGCATGTGGGAAAGCATCGCTGGAGTTGATCGTAAAACCGCTGTCGACTTGATCGCAGCCGCCATCGACCACGGTGTCAACCTAGTCGATACCGCCGACGCCTACTCTGAGGGGCAGTCTGAAGTGCTGCTGGGGCAGGCGCTCTCCAAGCTGGGCGTTGATGAGACACGCATGATGGTGGCCACCAAAGTAAGGTTACGGACTGGCACTGGGCAGAATGATGTTGGCCTGGGCCGTTCGCATATCATGCGTTCGGTGGAGACAAGCCTGCGACGTCTCAAGCGCGATCACATCGACCTGTTCCAGCTACATGATAGAGATGCACTCGTGCCGTTGGACGAAACCCTGCGAGTCTTGGACGATCTGGTCACTCAAGGCAAAGTCCGACATATTGGCGCGTGTAATTTCAGTGCTGCGGATCTGGAGCGCGCAGCGGGTATTTGCACCCATTCAGATCGGGTACGGTTCGCCAGCAATCAGGTGTATTACTCTCTAGCAGCACGCGACATCGAACACGAGATAGTGCCCATCGCTCTGGCCAATAGCGTTGGCCTGATCATCTGGGGCCCGTTAGCTGGCGGTTATCTGAGTGGAAAATATTCCCAACGAAAAGACGAGAGCAGCGTGACCGCCCCCGGACGACGAACGAACCTGAACTTTCCTCCCATCGACCCCGCGAAGGCCGCGCCCATCGTCGGCGCATTGCATAACATCGCCGAAACGGTCGGCGCTCAACCCGCGCAGGTAGCACTGGCCTGGACGCAGGGTCGGGCGGGAATCTCATCAGTCACCATTGGCGCCCGATCAACGGAACAGCTTCTTGCTAATTTAGGATCGGTTGATTTAGCGCTTCCATGCGAACTGACACAGCAGTTGACCGATATCTCCGCGCCGGACAAACCCTACCCGTACTGGATGCAGTCGCTCCACGACACCGATCGGCTCGTTCCATGATTTGCATGATGCGCCGATCAAATTTAACTGCATGAAGTGAACCAGTGTTGCATCCAGCGTTGCGCGTGGCTGGTTCAAGCGGGGTGAAGACGTCTCGCTTGGTGCTTAGGGCACTGAGGCGGCGATGAAAATGACGAACCTGTAGTGACAAGACGTTATGCATCAATGCCCGGAGGAACGCGAAATGACAGCCCGCAACTGGTTGACTACCGGCTGCTCCACAGGATTAGGCCGGGCCTTGGCACAGGTGCTGATCGCACGTGGTGAGCGCGTATTTGCCACTGCACGGCGGCCGGAGCAGCTAGAGGTTCTCGTCGCGGGTCATGACAACGCAACGGCTCTGCGACTGGACGTTACCAACGAATCCGACGTTGCCGCTGTCGTTGAAACGGTGACTTAACACGGCGGCATTGATGTACTGGTCAACAACGCCGGTTATGGTTACATCGCGGCGATTGAGGAGGCTGA
>Ga0247730_1000694_pt1 | contig 22418 bp, 22 predicted proteins | sample UWRJL073202C2_FD_180959 | JGI IMG/M metagenome (GOLD analysis project Ga0247730, IMG submission 180959) | Plant litter microbial communities from Arlington Agricultural Research Station in Wisconsin, United States - UWRJ-L073-202C-2 | ecosystem: Environmental > Terrestrial > Plant litter >... | reverse complement strand
CCCTCCCTACGAAGTACATCGTGCTCGCGTACCGCACCAGGGAGTCGATGCGGGACTCACCCTGGCTGCATGCCCTCGACGAGCGATTGACCGCCGACGGCTGGCTCGGCGACGTCGAGATGCTCGGCCAGGTGGTCTTCGACGCGTCCGGCTATTGGTCGACGGTTCCGCGTTTTAGTTTCCGCGACTACATCGGGCTGGAGCACCTGCCACGTTCGGTGTCCGTGCTCGGCCCGCACGACGTCGGCTGCGAGTGCGTGGCGTGTGTGCACTTCGAGCAGATGCTGCACGAGAACCGGTTGCGAGCGAAGGGGGTGAGCGCGTGAAACCGTAACGGTCCATTTGTTTGCCGTCGATTGGATGGTCGTCAGGCCACCTTCTCCCCTACCCTCGTCTCATGATCGCGATCAAGCCGGCGTCCGAGGTGCCGTGGGCGGATGTCGAGAGCGTGTTCAACACCCCCGGCGATCCGCGCACGTGCTGGTGCCAGTACTTCAAGGTCACGGGCGCGGCATGGGAGCAGGCGAAGCCGCCCGCCCTGGCCGATGCCCTGCACGACCAGGCACGACGGGGAGATCCGGCGCCGGGGTTGATCGCCTATGTCGACGATGAGCCCGCAGGCTGGGTGGCGGTCGAGCCGCGCGACCACTATCCGAGGTTGCGACGAAGCCGCGTTGTGAAGGCCGGCACCGTCGAGGAGTGGGGCGACGCATCCGTCTGGTCCATCGTCTGTTTTGTGGTGCGGCGTGATTTTCGCAAGCAGGGGGTGAGCCGCGAGCTGCTCAGCGCCGCCGTCGAACGCGCGCGCGAAGGAGGCGCCCGGGTGGTCGAGGGCTATCCGATCGACGTAGCCGAGTTCACGACCTCGCCCGCCGGCTCGCTCTATCACGGCACCGTGTCGATGTTCGAGACGGCCGGGTTCGCCGACGTGACTCCCAACACCGCAATGCGGCACGTGATGTCGCTGCAGCTTTAGTCGGGCAGCGCCGCGCGAAGGTCCTTCGCGGCGGCTAGGTCGGCGGCTGCCTCTTCGTCGGTATCGCTGAGGCCGAGCGCGGCGACGCGGTCGAGGGTTGCACGCGCCCTGTCGGCATCGCCGATACGCACGAGCAACTCGGCCAGGTAGACCAGGGCAGCGAGCCTCTCGGCCGGTGAAGCCTCCGGATACCTCGCCAATCCGGCATCCAAGATCGCGATCGCGGCCTCATCCTCTCCGCGCGAGTCGCCCTGTCGAGCGGCGTTTTCGACGATCCTGGGCAACCCCGGCTCTGTTTTGTGCTGTTCGGATTCGCCGGCGCGCACGACTCGCAGCCAATTGCCGCCGGGGTCGATGACGCTGAAGCCGCCGCTCGTGCCTTGCTTGGCACGCGGTCGTGTGATGCGGGGAATGCCGTCGACGGGCAAGCGGCCCATTCCCGCCCGCAGGCCGCTGGCGAACGCGTCGAACAGCACACGGGGGTCTGGTGTGACGATAAGAATGGTGGTGTACGAGTCCTCCGGCACGAGCCCGGCGATCTCGAACAGATGAATAGCGATTCCCCCGCGTGTGATCACCGCGTAGGGATACGGGCGCTTCTGTTCGTACGTGCGCTCGAACCCGAGCAGTTCGTAGAACGCGAGCGACTCTTCGACGGAGCGGCAGGGAAGCGCCGGGACGGTCGAATCCATGGCGTCAGACCCCTGCCGGTTCCAACACGCCGCCGCCCCGCACGGCCTCGACGATCCGCTCCACGACCTCGGCCACCGGCTCGTGCGACCAGAAGCGCAGCACCAACCAGCCGAGCGCCTCGAGCGCGGCGGTGGATTCGAGATCTCGCTCGACATTGCGCGCAAGCTTCGGCGTCCAGTATTCGGAGTGCGACTTCGGCGCTGTGCCGTGGGTCGGACACCCGTGCCAGAAGCACCCGTCGATGTATACCGCGATGCGACGCCTGGTGAACACGATGTCCGCGCGGGTTCGCAGCGTCGCCTCCGGTCGCAAGTCGACCCGAAACCGGAGGCCGCGGGCGTGCAGCGCTCGCCGCACGAGCAACTCGGGTTTGGTGTCGCGACTGCGGTTGCCGAGCATCGACCGACGTGTCGCGTCGTTGGTTGCCCAAGACCCGGTCGTCGCTGACATGACTCAACGCTAGCGGCGGCGCCGCGCGGCCTCCAGCCAGTAATTGGTGAACCCCGCGTCATCCGGATTCAAATTCATGCCGGGCGGCACGATCTCGTCGATGCGGTCGAGGGTCTCGGTCGACAGCTCGAGGGATGCGGCGTCGAGCTGCGACTCGAGCTGCTCCATGGTGCGCGGGCCGATGATCGCGCTCGTGACGCCCGGGTGACCAAGAACGAAGGCAAGAGCCAGGTGCACGAGCGGCACACCGAGGTCGTCCGCGAGGTCGCCGAGCGCCGACGCGGCCTCGAACTTCGCGGCGATGCCCGGCTTCGAGAGGTCATAACGGCCGGGATCGCGATCGCTGCGGTGGGTCGTCGGCAGATCCTTACCGACCCGGAACTTACCGCTCAACCAGCCGCCCGCGAGCGGGCTCCAGACCAGGGTTCCCATGCCGTGACGCAGGGTGGTCGGTAGCAGGTCGGCCTCGATGCCGCGGGTGAGCATGGAGTAAGGCGGCTGCTCGCTCACGAACCGCGCCGTGTGGTTCTGCCGGGCGCTCCACTGCGCCTCGACCACCTGCGAGGGCTGGAAGGTCGACGATCCGATGTACCGCACCTTGCCCTGTGTGACGAGGTCGCTCAGCGCGCCGAGGCTCTCGTCGATGTCGGTGTGTTGGTCGGGGCGGTGCATCTGGTACAGGTCGATGTAGTCGGTGCCGAGGCGGCGCAGCGAGTCTTCGACGGCCCGCATGATCCAGCGCCGCGATCCCCCGCGGTAGTTCGGCTGCTGCTTCATGCCGTTGAAGAACTTTGTCGCGATCACGAGGTCGTCACGTTTGCCGGCGATCGCCTTGCCGACGATCTCCTCCGACTCGCCGAACGAGTAGATGTCCGCGGTGTCGATGAAATTGATTCCCGCGTCGATGGCGCGATGGATGACACGGATCGAGTCATCGTGGTCGCGGTTACCCCAGTCGCCGAACATCATCGTGCCGAGAGCTAGGCGGCTGACCTCGACTCCCGTTCGGCCGAGGTGGGTGGTGGGCTGGAGTGCGGTCTGCTCTGACATGTCAGCCACGCTACGCCCCCAGCCGCCGGCGCGACGGGTGCGTACACACGTGCGCCGCGTCATCCGAAAGATTGAGATTGTAACGACTCGGCACATTGAGGCGCGCGCCGTGGTGAATGCCCAGATTCGTTGCCTAGAGTTGGAGACGGATCGCTCGCTGCCGTGTGTGTTGCCCACAGCGACGCATCCGGATTGAGTCCGCACAGCCTTCGTCATTTTGGGGACACAGACTTACATGTTCGACAACGGATCAATCGACTACGTGCCCGACCGCAGCAGAAAAAACATTCTGCGCGGCTTCGGGGGCCTCGTCGTCGCCAGCATCGTTGCCGGAGTCCTCGTCGCCACGGGACTCGCGCCCATCGCCGCCGTCACCGGGGTCACCGGTCGCGACTCGTTCGACGCCTTCGACGCGCTGCCGAGCGACATCAGCCTCGGCGGCACCTCGCAGCGCAACCAGATCTTCGCGGTGCGCGACGGGCAGCCCGTGAAAATCGCCGAGGTGTTCGACCAGAACCGTCAGAACCTGGCGTGGGACGAGGTCTCGCAGTTTCTCAAGGACGCCGCCGTGGCCGGCGAGGATCGCCGCTACTACGAGCACGGCGCCGTCGACCCGCAGTCGCTCGCTCGTGCGGCCTTCGGTTTCGTGACCGACACCGGCGACACGGGCGGTTCGACGATCGCGATGCAGGTCGTCAAGAACATCCGCATCAACGAGTCGCAGCAACTGGCCACCGAAGAAGAGCGCGACGCCGCCTACAAAGAAGCGATCGCGAAGACCCCCGCGCGCAAGGTGCAAGAGATCCGGCTCGCAATCGCGTTGGAGAAGAAGTACACCAAAGACGAGATCCTGCTCGGCTACCTCAACGTGGCCGGATTCGGAAACGCTACGTACGGAGTCGAGGCCGCCGCGGAACGCTACTACAGCCGCAGCGCCGCCGACCTGACCCTCGCGCAGGCGGCGAGCCTGATGGCGATCGTGCAGACGCCCGACTCGTTCAACCTCGGCGACCCGGCGAACTACCCGAAGAACCAGACGCGTCGCGACCTGATTCTCAACAACATGCTCGAGTTCGGCTACATCGACCAGGCCCAGCACGACGAGGCGATCGCGACGCCCATCGAGTCGTACGTCGCGCTGTCGAACCCGACCCAGGGCTGCCTCTACGCCGCGGACGCGAAGTTCTTCTGCGACTACGTGCTGCAGAGTGTTTCGTCTCTGACCGCTCTGGGTGCCGACGCCGCCGAGCGCAACGCCAACTGGAAGCGCGGCGGATACGAGATCTACACGAGCCTCGATCTGAACCAACAGGATGTGGCGCAACAACAGCTCAACGATCGCGCGCCCGCCGACGAGACGCGGTTCGCGCTCGGAGCCGCGGCCGTTGCGCTGCAACCCGGTACGGGGCGAATTCTCGTGATGGCCCAGAACAAGGACTACAACAACACGCCAGAGGCGACCTCGTCGCAGACCTCGATCAACTTCAACACCGACTTCGCGTTCGGCGGGTCCGGCGGATTCCAGACAGGGTCCACGTACAAGATCTTCACGCTGGTCGACTGGCTCAAGGCGGGGCACTCGGTGCGGGAATCGGTGAACGGCTCGGAGCGCGTCATCCCGTTCAACCAGTTCACCTGCGACGGTGTCGCCGGAGCCGGCCCGCCGTTCGACGTCGGAAACGACACCTCGGGCGAGGGCGGATACCAGTCGGTGATCTCGGCCACTGCGCGGTCCGTCAACGGAGCGTTCGTGAGCATGGCCCAGAAGCTCGACCTGTGCGAAATCCGCGACGTCGCGGAGTCGATGGGTGTGCACCGCGCCGACGCCAAGCCGCTCTCCACGCTTCCGTCGTCGGTGCTCGGAATCAACGAGATCGCGCCCCTCACCATGGCCGGTGCGGTCGCGACGATCGCCGCGAACGGCGTCTACTGCGCTCCCACCGCCGTCGACCGCATCGTCGACTCGTCGGGCAACGAGCTCGGCGGACAGGCTGCCACGTGCAACCAGGCGATCGAGCCGAACATCGCGGCAACGGCCGCGTACACACTCGAGAGTGTCTTCGACTACGGCACCGCGACCTCGGCCAAGGTACGCGACAACATCGCGATCATGGGCAAGACCGGAACGACAGACGGTTCGTATCAGAACTGGTTGATCGGATCGACGACGAAGGTCGCCATGGCGGTCTGGGTCGGCAACATCGAGGGCAACCCGGCGAAGCGCACCGCGACCAATATCGCCGGCGAGCAGAGCCTGAGACGCATCACGGTGGCGCGCACGAACGGCGCCAACATCAAGTTCGCGATCTTCAAGGGAATGCTGCAGTCGTTCAACGCCGTCGCCGAATACGCCGGGGCCGAGGCGTTCCCCGATCCGGATCCCGCCCTCATCAGCGGCAAGAGCACCTCGACGCCAGCGCCGTCGACCGGCACGACTCCCCCGCCGACGGACAACGGCGGTACCGGCGGCGGCGACTAGGTCTTCAGCCAACACCAAAGCGACAGGTGTTGAATAGTAGAGAGCCGTCGGTGTCGTCGGCAATCGAAAAGGAGATTTCACCATGGGACGCGTAAGCGGAAAAGTTGCCCTCATCAGCGGAGGCGCTCGGGGAATGGGAGCGGCTCACGCCAAGCTTCTGATCGCCGAGGGTGCGAAGGTCGTCATCGGAGACCTGCTGGACGAGGTCGGCGCGGCAACGGCGGCTGAGCTCGGCGAGAACGCGCGGTTCGTGCACCTCGATGTGACCAAGCCCGACGACTGGGACGCGGCGGTGGCCGTGGCGGTCGAGCAGTTCGGCTCGCTCGACATCCTCGTGAACAACGCCGGCATCGTGAACTTCGCCCCCATCGAGGAGTACACCCTCGAGCAGTGGAACCTGATCATCGCCATCAACCTCACCGGCACGTTCAACGGCATCAAGGCGTCGATCCCCGCGCTCAAAGCATCGGGCAAAGGCTCGATCATCAACATCTCGTCCACCGCCGGGCTCAAGGGCGTCGCCGGCATCCCGGGCTACACCGCTGCCAAGTTCGCGGTTCGTGGTCTCACCAAGGAGGTCGCGATCGACCTAGGTCGGTACAACATCCGTGCGAACTCGATCCACCCGGGCAACATCCGCACCCCGATGACCGACGGGCTCGACGTCGACCAGAGCCTCGTGCCGCTCGGGCGCATGGGCGATGCGATGGAGCTCTCGAACATGGTGCTCTTCCTGGCCAGCGACGAATCCAGCTTCTCGACCGGCGCAGAGTTCATCGCCGACGGCGGCGAGACGGCGGGTATCGTGCCGCCCGCGGCGTAGCCCTAAGTTCGTCTTTCAACCACCCCTCGATTGTTCAGCCGAGGGGTGGTTGTCTCGTTGTGAGGCGTTGCGCAGTCGCGTCCACGCCTAACGCAGGGAGCATTACCGCAGGGGAGCACGACAATGAAGTTCACGCTCGAGGTAGACCTCGACCAGCTCAATCCCGACAGGACCGCCGACGAACTCAGCCGCATCCTTCGCTACTGGGGTGGCAACGTCAAGCACTACGAACTCAAAGCCGGCGACCGGGAGAAGATCTTCGACTCCGGGTACGCGAAGGTCGGCCGCTGGACCATCTCCGACGACGAAGCCGCAGAGATGGCGTCGGCGCCGGGTGCGACCTCGGGTTCGGCGCCGGGCGAGAGCGCCGCGGCCGGCTAGTCCCCCGCCGCCACCGCGCGCACGTGGTACAGGCTCGCCGCCGTCTCCAGCAGGTCGAGCACGAGCGAGCGGGAACCGGCGACGATGGCCTGCGCCTCGTCGGTCACGTCGAAGGCCTCGGACCGTCCGCGGGAGAGCGACCCGAACGCCTGCCAGCTGGCTCGGATCACCGCGGCGGCATTGGGCACCCGGGTGAAGTCGGCGACGACGCCCGCGGCGACATCGACCTTCGACGCCATCGACGTCGGCATCTGCCGCGCCGACGGGTCCGCGTCGCCGAAGACGGCGGTGTGCGCCGCGGTCCAGCCGCGCTCCTGCTCGGAGAGCGATTCGAGCGCACCGCCCAGCGCGGTCGCGAGACGATCAGAATCGCGGATGTCGCCCCAGACTTCCGAGAGAAGCCGTGTCGCGCGCACGGCCGGGTCGTCGGATTCGAGCAGCCAGATCGTGACGGCGGCGGATTCGAGGGAGGCGCGCAGCAGAGAGAAAACGGCGACGGTATCGCCAGCGAGAGCGAGCGAGGCGGACACACCGTCTGCGGAAGCAAGAAATGTCGATCGCGCCGTGCTCGACAGGCTGACCGGGGCGACCGTCGCGTCGTCGAGGGCGAGCGTCGACGACGGCTCGGCGTCGAAGAATGTTGTCGCGCGTAGCCCGGTGAGGAAGCCCGCGCGGTCGGCGAGCTCCGCCGTGATGGCGGCGTAGTCGGGAACGGGCTGCGTATGACTGGGCCGTGTGTGGTCGGACATGGTCAGCGGCCTCCGCCGCCACCTCCCCCGCCACCGCCACCGGCGAAACCGCCGCCTCCCGTGCCGCCGAAGCCGCTGCTGAACGAGCTGCCACCGCCGCTCCCGCTCTGCCACGTGGGCGCCGTGTACGAGATCGCCCCCGAAGAGCCGCGCAACGCCGAAGTGAGCGCGAGGGCCGAGAATCCGTTCTGGCTGACAAACCAGTCGGGCTGAACGTCTGCCTCGACCGTGCGGATCTCGAGCTCCCTGCTCCACTCGTCTTCGACGCCCCAGATCACGGCGAAGGGCAGAAGCTTCTCGTACAGTTTCACGACCTGCTTCGTATCACCCACGTCGACGCGTTCCGCGCCATCCGGGCTCTGCAGCATACGGAAGCGATCCTGTTCCGCGAGCTTGAGGTACACCTCCATGCCCAGCAGGTAGTCGCGGGTGTCCGCGCCGAGCGGCGTGATGAGGCCTTTGCGCTGCGTGAGCAACGCCGCGACGACGAGGGCGACGACGGCGAGCACGATCGAGACGAGCGGCCAGGGTGCGAGCGAGTAGGCGACGAAGATCGTGAGGATCTGGTTGAGGATCGCGACGCCGAGGGTGAGGCCCGCGAGCAGGGCGAAGGTGATGCCGGCGAGCTTGAGGGGCAGGCGCAGGCCAGTTGTAGTGACCGCGGCGCGTGCGGCGTCGGAGACGGCGTTGACGGTGCTGCCGAGCGACTCGTCGGCGGGGGTGAGTTCGCGCACGGCCCCCGCCTCGGGTGACGTGCCGAAGACGGCCGTGAGCAGCCGCAGTTCAAGGTCGTCGACACCGTCCGCGGTGATGAACTGCAGCGTGTATTCGGCGCCGCTCGTGGTCACCGGATAGTCGAGGATGCGTATGTTCTTGCGCACGGCGAGGCTGACCAGCTGGGCGGGGATGGCGTTGGTGCTTCGTTCGACGAGGTGCGCCGCGACCATCACGTTCAGGTTCTCTGGCACCGAGTACTGCGGGATGATCGTGCCTCGACCCTCGGCTCCGTTGCCGCGCCTCACCCGAGAGGCGATGGCCCCGCCGAGCAGCAACAGGGCGGCGAGCCCGGTCAGCCCGCTCAGCACGTTGGACCACCAGGGAGCCGGGGTGTCGACCGAGGGTCTGCGCGGCACGGGCTGGGTCTTCTCGCCCTGCACGAATGTGCCCTCGGCGAACCCGACGACGACGGTGAGGGTCTGCGCTGCCTCGAATCCGGTTTCGTCGGCGGTGAAAGTGGCGGCGCCCGAGGCGTCTGTCGTGCTGGTGAGGGCGCATCCGGTGGTGTCGTTGAGCGACCCGCGATAGCAGGCGGTGTCCCCGGTGAGCGAGCCCACGATCTCGGGGGCTACCCGCACCGTGGTCGAGACACGGTCGAAGGGCTGGCCGAAGCCGGTGCCGTTGACGTCCCAGTAGAACTCGTCGTCGCCCGCGTCGGGGAACGTGCCGACCACGTTCTGCATCGTGTAGCGGATGACGTAGGTGTGCTCGCCCTGCACGAAGTCGTCGGTGCCGAGGTTGAGCACGAGGTACTCGTCGCCGGGCACCTCCTCGTAGTAGACGTCGGCGCCGGTCTCGTCGACGACCGAGATCACCGTGGGGTTCAGGGCGACGCGCTGGTTGTACAGCGGCAGCGCGCGCACGATTCCGCGGTTCTGGTCGAAATCGGGAAACTGCGCGACGAGGGTCTCGGTGACGTCGACCGCCGAGGTGCCGTCGGCCGCCTGGGTCAGCGTGTAGTCGGCGTCGAAGAGCGAGTACTCGAAGTCGGAGGTGTCGGCGGATGCGGAGGGCACCACACCCGCCACCGTGATTGCGGCGGCCAGAGCGGCCGCGCCGAACAGGGTGGACAAGACTCTGAAGCGGGAGCGCATAGAGCCGAGCCTAGTTGCGCCCCGCCGGCGCAGCGACCGAGGTCAGGCGTTCTCGTACGCGCGGCGCAGCCAGTCGACGAGCTCGTCGTCGATCTGGGCGGCGTCGGTGACCCGCACCCGGTGGGTGACCATGCTGTTCCACGAGCCCGCCGCCTCGATGCGGTCGGTGGCGTCCGCCCCCTTTAACTTGATACCGATGTCGAGACGGTCGGCGGTCGCCGCGACGATCGCGAACTTCGCTTTGCCTTTGAGCAGGCTGACGTAGCTGTCGGTGGCGGCGATCGCGACAGGACCGAACTCGCCGGTCGTCTCGAGCAGTGCGTCGAAGACGGGGCGCCAGTGCGCCTTCGCACCGGAGAACTGCTTGTCGACACGGTCGGTGTCGGCCGGCTTAGGGCCTTTGAAGATCGCGACGAGCGCCATCGCGTGTCCCGACCCGAGGTCGTAGTCGTCTTTCAGCCACGACTTGATCGCCGCCACATTCGGTGCGGGCTCCAGCAGGCCCTTCTGTTCGGCCAGTGCGCGGAAGTCGGCGGGGTCGAGGCCCGTCTTCGCTTTGATGGTGTCGATGTAGGCCTGGAAACTCATGGCCCATACTCTAGGAGATTTTTGGCGTGTAATGACGGATGACGCTGGAGAGAGCCGTGACCTGTGCGTGGCGTTCGATCTCCAGCCGTTGCAGCATGGGCGGCGACGTGGGCGTCATCTCGATGCGGCACTCCAGGTCGCCGTTCGCGCCGGGAATCGACCAGGCGACGTGCGCCTCCGACGTGGCCCAGAGCAGGCGGTCGGCGATCGGGGCCGCCGAGAGAGTCAGACCGCCGATCTCGTCGACGAGCTTTGCGAGCCGCGTAGCGCGCACGTCGGCCGGAACGTCGCTGAGCAGGTTCGGGCTGAAGAACGACTCGGCGACCGTGACCGGCCGGCCCTCGCGGATCGCGTCGTCGATCAGGGTTGCCGCCTCGATCGTCGACTGCCAGAGCACGACCTCGCGGGCGGGAGGCTGCACCTCGTCGAGAACGGCGCGCAGAATGCCCGTGGCGGCTATTCCCGGCTTCACGCCGTTCGTGTTGGCGAAGACGACGACGCCGATGCCGCTCTCCTGGTGCCAGCGCATGTTCGACGACCAGCCGGGCAGCCCGCCGGAGTGCTGGGCGATGAGGCCGAAGCGCACGTCATTCTCGACCACGAGACCGAACCCGTAGCCGATGCCCTCGAGCTGGGGCTCGGCCGGACGGTCGGCGGGAGCGGGCATCGAGGTGTGGATGCGCTGCATCAGCCGCCGCGACGCGCGGCTGAGCACCGTGTCATCCGAATTGTTCGAATCGAAGGCGCTCGACAGCCAGCCACTCCACGCGGCGATGTCTTCGACGGTGCTGAACATGCTCGCTGCGCAGCCGCCGATACCGGTGCCGACCATCGGGCGGTCGAACCAGCTGGCGCCCTCGTCGAAACTGCCGAAGCCGTGGGCGATGCGCTGTTCGTCGCTCTGCGGGTAGTCGCCGACCGAGTAGCGGGTGTCGGCGAGACCGAGCGGTTCGAGCAGGGTGGTCGTGGCGAACTCCTCGAACGACTGGCCGCTGACGTTCTCTACGATCACGCCGAGCAGCCAGAAGCCGATGTTCGAGTACTGGTAGCCGAACCCGGGGGTGCCGGCGAAGTGCAGGCCTCGGCCGATCATGGCGAGGAAGTCGGCGCGCGACAGGGCGAGCTCGTAGTCGGCCCAGCCGTTGTCTTCGGGCAGGGCGGACGAGTTGCTCATCAGCATGCGCACCGTCACCGGGGTCTCCACTCCGAACGCGTCCACGGGGTCGGCGAACTCGGCGACGTGGGCGGATACCCGGTCGTCGAGGCCGAGCAGTCCGCGCTCGACGAGAACCAGTACAGCGGCCATCTCGAAACTCTTCGACATCGAGGCGATGCGGTAGACCGTATCGACCTGGGGTGCGCGGCCGTCGAGCTGGAACTCGCCGACGCCGTGCTGGAAGACCACGCCGCCGCGGTCGAACACGGCGTAGTTGATCGACGGGGTGACGAGGTTCTGGTCGTCGAACCAGGCGGTGAGCGTCGAGGCGAGGGTGGCGGAGAGTTCGATGGATGCTGGCACCCGTCAAGTCTCCCCCACTAGCTCCAGTCGAGCGCCCGCGGTCGGATGTTGTGGTTCTGATCGAACAGGTTGTGCGGGTCGAATTGCGACTTCGCCCGCAGCAGGCGCTCGAGCGTTTCCGGCGGGTACATCAGCGGCGTCGCGACCTCGCTCGTGAGGATGGAGAAGTTGCCGTACAGCCCCTGGAGGTGCGGGAGCAGCAGGCTCCACTGGGCCTGGTAGCTCTCGACGGCGGCTTCCGGGGCGTCGTTCGGGAAGAACGCCGCGGAGAGCACGAGGGTCTCGCTGTCGCGGTAGGCGAAAGCCGTGGCATCCGGCTCGACCCTCGAGAACTCGCCGCCCAGATAGCGGATCATCAGCACCGTGCCGGGCAGTGCGGCGTAGACGTTCGCGAGCGTCTCGACGGTCTCGTTGTCGAAGAGAGCGGTGAAGCCGTTGTTGTTGACGATGCGCACCCTCTCCGGGGCGTGCTGCACCTCGCCGAGGATGTCCGCGTAGCCGGTGCGCTCGATGGTGTTCGCGGTGAGGCCGCCGAGGGCGAGCAGGGGCGCGATCGCCGTCGCCGCGGCCTGCTCGTCGCCCCCCGCGTAGCAGACGAGAATCTGCGGCGCGGCGGGTTCGCCGTCGAAGCCGGGCGTGGCCATAAACGTGGACGTGAGCCGGTCGGGCGCGGAACGCATCACGTCGCGCCAGCCGACCAGAAGGTCGTAGAGATCCGTCGGGTCGGAGTCGAACTGCAGCATTCCGAAGTGCACGCCGTCGAGCGGGTGCGCACGGAACGTGAACGCGGTGACGACACCGAAGTTGCCGCCGCCTCCGCGCAGTGCCCAGAACAGTTCGGCGTTCTCGTCCGCGCTCGCCGAAACGATCTCGCCGTTCGCCAGCACGACCTGCGCCTCGACGAGCTGGTCGAGGGCGAGACCGAACTCGCGCACCATCCAGCCGAGACCGCCGCCGAGCGTCAGTCCGCCGACACCGACCGTCGAGGTGTCGCCCGAACTGAGCGCGAGGCCGTGCTCGCCGAGAGTGTCGGCGACCGCTCCCCAGGTCGCGCCGCCGCCGACACGCACGAGGTCGCCGTCGACATCAATGTCGGCCAGCAGGGTCAGGTCGATGACCAGCCCGCCGTCGTTCGTGCTCTGCCCGGTGCCGCTGTGCCCGCCGCCGCGTACCGAGAGTGTCAGTCCGTTGTCGGCGGCGAACCGCACGGCACGAGCGACCCCCTGTGCGCTCGCCGGCTGCACGATCACCGCGGGAGATCCGGTTCGCGCGAACACGGTGCTGGCCAGCGCGTAGCCGTCGTCGCCGGGCAGCAGTACTCGTTCGCCGGCCAGGGTGTCCAGTTCGAAAATCGTCATCGTTATCCCTCCTCGCCAGCCTCCGATTTTTCTCGCCCGCGCTCGCCGCGGTCAAGAGTGCGCTCGCTGCTGGCAGAATCGAGGTATGAATCGTTCGCCGGGGGCCGTCGTCGCAGTGAGCCGATCGGCGACACACAGTTTCAGCAAGCCCACGGCCGACGCGATCACCCTCATCGAGGGCTGGGGCGTCGAGGGCGACGCACACGCGGGGGCGACCGCCCAGCACCTCTACGTGGTGAAGAAAGACCCGACCCGGGCCAACCTGACCCAGGTGCATCTCATTCAGAGCGAGCTCTTCGACGAGCTCGCCGACCGCTTTGTGATCGCGGCCGGCGAACTGGGCGAGAACGTGACGACGAGCGGGGTCGACCTGCTCACGTTGCCGCTCGGCACACGCCTCTACCTCGGAGCCGACGCGGTCGTCGAGGTCACCGGGCTTCGCAGCCCGTGTTCGCAGATCAACAAGTACCAGGGCGGCCTTATGAAGGCGCTGGTCGAAAAAGACGATGACGGATGCATCATCCGCAAGTCGGGCGTGATGAGCATCGTGATCGCGGGCGGCACGGTTATGCCCGGCGACGAGCTTCGCGTCGAACTGCCCGAGGGCGAACATATCGCCCTCGAGGTGGTCTGAGCAGTATCGGCCGAGCCGCATGATCTGGCGCGGGGCCCATTCGAGGCGCACAGTGGAAGCATGACTCCCGAAGACGCCGCCGCGATTCTCCAGCTGCGTCCCAACGCCTCGGCGCACGACGTGGAACGGGCCTACCGCGCCCGCGCGCGGGTGCTGCACCCCGACCGGCTAGCGGGCGCATCCGACGTGCAGCTCGCGGCCGCCGCGGAGAAGTTCGCGCGGCTCGCGGAAGCGCACGAGGTGATGCAGCACGAGATCGCCGAACGGCCCGTGATCGCGACGCTCGAGCCCGAGGAGCCGCCGCGCAGCCCGCGCTGGGTCATCATCGGTTGGCTCGGGGTGATGCTCGTCGCCGGGGTGATCTCGTTCTTCGGCGGCGCCGTGCCGTACTCGACCGGCGACGTCGTGCTGCGGCTGCTACCGCTCGCCGCGGCCGCGACGGCCTTCGCGCTCACCGGGCAGCGCGTCTACTACGCGCTCACGGTGGCCCTGCTCGCGGCGAGCGTGCTCATCACACTCGCCCTCGCGTCGTTCGGCTCGCTCGTCGCCTTCGGGTTGCTGGTCGTGCCGGTGATCGGGCTGATCGTGATCGGGCGCGGCCGCCGCGACATCGCGGCTCGTCGCTAGCCGGTCGCATCCCTAGCCGGTCGCGCCGCTAGCCGGTCTGCCTCTAGCTGCGGCGCCAGGCGTCGCTCGTGAGGTGCGAACCGCCCTGCGGCCCCATCTGCAGCATGCCGCCGTCGGCCACGAACGAGGCGCCGGTGACGTAGCTCGCCTTGGACGACGCGAGGAACGCGATGACGTCGGCGATCTCGCGAGGATGGCCGGGGCGGCCGAGCGGTATGCCGGGACGCTTGGTCGACGCGGCGTCTTCGGCCTCGGCGTTGTTCATCGGCGTCGAGATCTCGCCGGGGCGACCGAGTTCGCCGTGATGCCGAACTCGCCGAGTTCGAGCGCGAGCGACTTCATCAACCCGCCGAGCCCGTGCTCGGCTGCGTCGTAGGCGCTCGACCCGACCCGCGGCTGGTGCTCGTGCACGCTCGTCACCGCGATGAGCCGTCCGCCGGCGCCCGCGTCGACCATGATCTTCGCGGCGCGCTGCAGGCAGACGAACGCGCCGTCGAGGTCGGTGGCGATGATCTCGCGCCAGTCGTCGAGGCTCAGCTCGAGGAACGGGGTGTGCTGGCCGAGTCCGGCGTTGTTCACGAACACGTCGAGTCCGCCGAGATCTGCGGCGAGTGCGTCGACGACGTCGCCGCACGCCTCCAGTTCGAGCGTGTCCAACTGCGTGACGACCGCGCGGCGGCCGGCGTCTCGCACCAGTCGCGCGGTCTCGTTCGCGCCGTCCTCGTCGGAATGCCAGGTGATGCCCACGTCGAATCCGTCTTCGGCCAGAGCGATCGCCGTCTCGCGACCGATGCCCGAGTCGGATCCGGTGACGATGGCGAAGCGGGGGTCGAATGTGGTGGTGGTGTTATCAGACATCTGTCGAGCATCTCCGAGCGCCGTCGTCACACACAAGGCCTTGCGCGCGTAGGCTTAAGCGATGGCCGTGAACAACCACATCCCCCGCGGTCGGGCGAGTCTCGAAGTCCTGCGGGCCGAGGCGCAGCAGGAGCGGGAAACCATCGTCGAAGAACGCCTGATGAGCGGCGAAGACCCGTGGGCGTTTATGGAAGAGCTGCCGAGCGTCGACGAGCTCGTGGTGTACCTGCTGCGGGCCGACGCGATCAACGCCAACGACGGCCGCCAACCCTCGCCGACTCGTGAATACCGCGTTTTGCGCCAGATAGCTCTCGAGCATCCGCCGCTCACAAAAACGGTCTGGCGTCTGCTCGGCGACCACGGTCCGCTGGCGCGGCAGTACTGGTGATTTCGACGCGCTCAGCCGGCGAGTGAGTGTCGTGAGCCCGTGGGACGATTGACGCATGTCGTCTGACGCCGCTCCCCTCGTCGACGTGCGCGACCTCGTGCGGCTCGTCGGGCAGGGTGCGTTCCAGCGCGGCCGCGAGTACGCGCGCGACGGCGCCGTTTCAGAGATCGAGTGGGACGAAGAGTCCGGCCTGCTCTCGAGCACCGTGCGCGGCACGCTCGAGCACCCGTACCGCTGCCACATCGAACTCGCTCCCGCCCGCGACGGCTATCACCGTCCGATTAGCGGCAATTGCTCGTGCGCCGTCGGCGCGAACTGCAAACACGTCGCGGCGACCCTGCTCGAGGGCAACACGATCCACCTGCGCGAACCGATCACGTCGATCGCGGGAGTGACGCGCGGCAGCGACCTGGTGAAGACGCCTGTCGTCGAGACGCCCGTAGCCCCCGACTGGAAGACCGCGCTCGGCACCCTGATCGAGCCGTCGGTCGCGTCGTCGCTCGGCATCCTCGGAACCGAGACGCCGCTCGCGCTGCAGTTCGAGCTGCGCGAGCAGACCCCGCGCACACGCGACCGCTGGCGCGGGCCGACGGCCACGACCGCGACGAGCCGCGAACCGGGCACCGAATACCGGCTCGGCGTGCGCCCCGCCATCATGAGCGCCGCCGGCAACTGGGTGCGCGGCAATGTCACCTGGAACTCGCTCGGATTCCAGACCAACCGGCTCACGCTCAACACCGAGCACCAGCGCTGGTTCGCCCAGTTCGTGGCGCTCTACCGCGCGACGACGCGTGACGTGTACACCGGCCAAGACACCGACTACATCTACCTCGACGAATTTCACAGCGACCTGCTCTGGCGGCTGCTCGCCGACGCCCGCCGCATCGGAGTCGAGCTGATCGGCACAAAAAAAGACGTGGTCGTGACGGTGGGCGCGGTCGCCGAAGTGCGCCTCGACGCGGTGCGGCTTCATTCTGGGGGCCCGGATGACTCGGGGCTCAGCCTCTCGCCGGTGCTGTCGATCGACGGTGCGCCGCTGCCGCCCTCCGCCGCCGGTGCGATCGCCGATCACGGCGTCTACACCACAACCTTCGGGCCGACCGTCGTGACGCTGGCGCCGACGGCCGCACCGCTCACCGCCGAGCAGCGCTCGTTGCTCGGCAGCGCCGACGTCGTGCAGATCCCGGCGGGCGACGTCGAGGAATTCCTAGGCAGCTACTACCCCTCGCTGCGCCGCACGATCGAGGTCACGAGTTCCGACGAGTCGGTCGACCTCCCCCAGCTCGTGCCGCCCACGCTCGTGCTCACCGTCACGTTCGGCCGCAAGCAGTCGCTGCGGCTGAAGTGGCATTGGCAAGACGAGGGCGACGCCGCCGTGGAGGCCGCCATCACGGTGCGGGTCGTCGACGTGCTCGGCGAGCTGCCGGTCGCCGCGACGCTGCAGGGGCTCGCCGCCGCCGAATTCAGCACCCAGGTGCTGCCGACGCTGCAGCAGCTCGAGGGCGTGCGGGTCGAATTGAAGGGAAAGCAACCCGACTACCAAGAGCTCACCGAGGTACCCACGCTCGTCGTGACGACGGTGGAGACCGACAAGCGCGACTGGTTCGACCTCGGGGTTCTCGTCAGCGTCGACGGCCGCAAGGTGCCGTTCGGCCCGCTCTTCTCCGCGCTCAGCAAGGGGCAGACCAAGCTGCTGCTCGTCGACAATTCCTACCTCTCATTGCAGCAGCCGGTGTTCGAAGAACTGCGGCGACTCATCGACGAGGCGTCGTCGCTCGCGGAATGGGAGACCGACGCTCCCAAGATCAGCCGCTATCAGGCGAGCCTCTGGGCCGAGTTCGAAGACCTCGCGGATGAAACGGAGCAGGCGGTTTCCTGGCGCGCCACGGCCGCCGGGCTCATGGCCGCGGACGGGGTCGAGACCACTCCCCTCCCCGCCGGACTCGTAGCGACGCTGCGCCCGTACCAGCAGGAGGGCTTCGACTGGCTCGCGTTTCTCTGGCGCAACGGTCTCGGCGGTGTGCTCGCTGACGACATGGGACTCGGAAAGACGCTGCAGACGCTCGCGCTGATCCAATATGCGAAGTCGCAGCGCCCCGAGGGGCCGTTCTTGGTCGTCGCGCCCACGTCGGTAGTGGGCAACTGGGTCGCCGAGGCCGAGAGGTTCACGCCCGGCCTGGTGGTGCGCGGCATCACCGCCACCAACGCGAAGAGCAAGCTCTCGCTCGCCGCGCAGACGAAGGGTGCCGACGTCATCGTCACGTCGTACGCGCTGTTCCGACTCGATTTCGCCGCGTACCAATCGGAGACCTGGGGCGGGCTCGTGCTCGACGAAGCCCAGTTCGTGAAGAACCCGGCGTCGAAGGCCCACGAGGCGGCGCTCGACCTGAAGGCGCCGTTCAAGCTCGCCATCACCGGAACCCCGATGGAGAACAGCCTGATGGACCTCTGGTCGCTGTTCCAGATCGTGGCGCCGGGGCTGTTTCCGTCGTGGCGGCGGTTCACCGAGGACTACATCAAGCCGATCACGTCGAGCGCCGCCGACGAGTCGCCGCGCGCCGCGGAACTCCTCGCGCGATTGCGCAGGCGCATCCGGCCCCTCATGATGCGCAGAACCAAAGATCTCGTGGCGAAAGAGCTGCCCGCCAAGCAGGAGCAGGTGCTGCGCATCGACCTGTCGCCGCGGCACAAGACCCTCTACGACACCTTCCTGCAACGCGAACGCCAGAAGCTGCTCGGGCTCATCGACGACATGGACAAGAACCGGTTCATCGTGTTCCGCTCGCTCACGCTGCTGCGGATGCTCTCGCTCGATGCGTCGCTCGTCGACGAGATCTACAGCGACATCCCGTCGAGCAAACTCGACGTGCTCTTCGAGCAGCTCGACGACGTGATCGCCGAGAACCACCGCGCGCTCATCTTCAGCCAGTTCACCAGCTTTCTGAAGAAGGCGGCGGCGCGGCTCGACGAACGCGGCATCCGCTACGAGTACCTCGACGGGGCGACCCTCAAGCGCGCCGATGTGATCAAGCGGTTCAAGCAGGGCGACGCGCCCGTGTTTCTGATCAGCCTCAAGGCCGGCGGCTTCGGGCTCAACCTCACCGAGGCCGACTACGTGTTTATGCTCGACCCGTGGTGGAACCCCGCGACCGAGGCGCAGGCGATCGACCGCACGCACCGCATCGGTCAAACGAAGAACGTGATGGTCTACCGCATGGTGGCGAACGGCACGATCGAAGACAAGGTCATGGCGCTCAAAGACCAGAAGTCCCGGCTCTTCGACGCGGTCATGGACGACGACGCGGTGTTCAGCGCGGCACTGACGGCCGACGACATCCGGGGTTTGCTCGAGTAGCGGGCCTGTACCCTCGAAAGCGTGAGCACCAACTACAACGACGCGCCCAACGACTACACCTCGGCCGAACTCCTCGCAGCGCAGGGGCTGACCTACGGCACAGTGGACACCGCCGATGCGGCGGCGTTCGGTTCCTGGCTGCAGGCTGAGGCCCGCGGATTCCACGACGGTGTCGTGCCCGACGAGACCGTCGCCGCGTGGGTCGAGGGGCTGGCTTATCGGCGCACGACCGGCGTGTGGGATGAGACGACGACGGATGCCGCGGCTCCCGTCGCCACGGTGAGCTCGTGGATCGCGCCCCTCACTGTTCCCGGACACCGCACCGTCGACGCCTGGGCGATCAGCGCCGTGACCGTCGCGCCCACGCACCGCCGCCGCGGCATCGCGCGCAACCTGCTCGAGGGCGAACTGCGCACCGCGCGTTCGTTGGGCGTGCCCCTCGCGATGCTGACGGTGAGCGAGGCCACGATCTACGGCCGCTTCGGCTTCGCGCCCGCGGTGATGGCCGCCGATTACACGGTCAACACCCGCCGCGCCACCTGGAGCGGCCCGATTCCCCACGGCCGCGTGCAGTTCATCACGATCGACGAGCTGCTCGACCAGGGACCGGCGCTGCTCGAGGCCTGCCGCCTCGCGTCTCCCGGCCAGGTTGAGCCGTGGCCGCTGCTCTGGAAGCGCATCGTCGGACGCCTGCCCGGCGACAAAGACGCGCCGAAGAACGTGCGCGTCGTGCGGTACGACGACGTGTCCGGCGCCGCGCAGGGCTTTGCGATCTACCGCATGGTGGAGAGCCCCACCGAGCTGTTCGGCTACGACCTCGACGTGCTCTTCGAGGCGTCGGCGACCGACGACGCGTACGCCGGCCTATGGCGTTTCCTGTTCGAGATGGACCTGACGAACCAGGTCACCGCGAAGCTGCGCTCGATCGAGGAGCCGTTCGCGTGGCAGATCGCCGACTTCCGCGCCGCGCGCAAGACCCTGCAGCGCGACCACCTGTGGACGCGCATCCTGAACGTGAAGGCGGCGCTCGAGGCGCGGATCTTCAGCGCCCACGGCACCATCGTGCTCGAGGTCACCGACCCGCTCGGCTACGCCGCGGGCAGTTTCCTGCTCGAGATCGCCGATGACGGCAGCGCGGTCGTCGAACCTCTGCTCGGCGACGTTCCCAACACGGCCGCGCACATCGCGCTGAGCGTCAACGACCTGGGTGCGCTCTACCTGGGCGGCGTCTCTGCGGTGACGCTCACCGCCGCCGGCCGCATCACCGAAGTGCGGGCCGGCTCGGCGAGTGCCGTCGACGCGTCGTTCCGCTCGCCGGTGACGCCGTGGCTGTCGCTCTGGTTCTAGGAACGACCGGGGCGGGTGACCCGGCGCGCGTGCTCGGCGCCGGGTCGAAACCGTTCGGCTACTCGGCGCGCATAAACCACGGCGGGTAGACCGCGACGCGGGTGGAGAAGTCGGACGCTTTGACGATCGCCTTCACGGCGTCGCGGGCGCGGTCGTTGGCGACGCCGATGAGCGAGACGAGCTCGATCGGGAACTCGTCTTTGACGAGGTACTCGGCCGCGAGAATCTGCACCGACTCCTCTTCCGCGCGCAGCTTGCGCAGCACGCGGTCGCCTGCCTCGCGCGTCGTCGCGAATCGCGTGAGGGTGTGGGCGGCATCGCCGTCGGTGACGACGATCGCGCCCTCGCGCTCGTCGGAGTCGGCCTCGTGGGCGTCGACGACGCTCTGCACGGAGCTGACCAAGATGACGTAGTCGGAGGGAATCGACTCGCGGATTGCGTCGGAGAGACGCGGGTCGGCGACGTGCTCGCGCACGCTCAGCCAGACGCTCGACGTGGGGCTGAGGAAGAAGGGAACGTAGCTCGCGACGCTGGCGTCGTTCTCGTCGGAGACCACGATGGTGCGACGTGACTCGCGGGTCTCGGCCGACGAGATGTCGACGGTCGGGCGCTCCTCCCAGGCGTCGCTCGCGTCGGCGAACAGGCGGCCGGCGTTCAGGATGCTGGCGAGGTTGCTGACGTGGGTGACGTGGTAGATGCGCTGGTCGCCGACCTCGACGGGCGGATTGCGCAGCGAACCCGCGGCAGCGGGCTTACGCGGCGATGTCAGCGAGGATGCGCGCGGGCGAGTGACTCGCGGCTTTGAGATAACGGCCACCGGAACATCCGGAACCGCCTTCGGGAAGCAGGCGTCACAGAGCCCATAATCGAGTCCGTGGATGCATTCCTCGCCCAAGTCAAAACCTTTCGTTGTCGTGGAACTGTCCACCTGTCAACGTTACGCGGGTTTTGCGCGCTGTGCGCACCAGCGCGAACGTAAGCTGGTCGGATGTCTGCTCCAGCCCAGTTTGTTCCTGCCCCCGGTTCCGTCACGATGTTCAGCACGAGCTGGTGCGGCTACTGCAAGAACCTGAAGTCGCAGCTCGACAAGGCCGGAATCGACTACACCGAGGTCAACATCGAAGAGGTGGATGGCACCGCCGAGATCGTCGCGAGCGTGAACGGGGGCAACCAGACGGTGCCCACCCTCGTCTTCCCCGACGGCACAACCGCGACGAACCCCTCTCTGGTCGACGTGCGGGCGCGCCTGGCCTGATCGGTGGCCAAGTCTCCCAAACGACTCCCCGTGCGAGTCGTGCTCGTGCTCGCCGTTTTCGCCCTCGCCGCGTTTTTCGTCAACGCGGCTCTCTCCCCCGCAGGTCCGACGCCAGCAGGCACCACAACCGCGTCCGCTCCCGCACTTCCGGCGCCGACCTCCGTTTCGACCACGACCGCGCAGACCCTCGCCGTGCTGGAGACTCTCGACGTCAAAGGCCGGGCTCCCAAGACGGGGTACGACCGTGACGACAAGTTCGGCACGGCGTGGGTCGACATGGATCAGAACGGGTGCGACACCCGCGACGACATCCTCGCCCGCGACCTGATCGGCACCACGAAGGCCGGAGAATGCCGCGTACTGACCGGCACCCTCGCCGACCCGTACACCGGTACCTCGATCGTCTTCGCCCGCGGGCAGGCCACCTCGAGCCTCGTGCAGATCGACCACATCGTCGCCCTGTCGAACGCCTGGCAGACCGGCGCGCAGCAGCTCAGCACCGAGCAGCGCTACGATTTCGCGAACGATCCACTCAACCTGCTCGCGGTCGACGGCGCGACCAACAGCTCCAAGGGCGACGGAGACGCGGCCACCTGGCTGCCGCCGAACTCGGCGTTCCGCTGCGCGTACGTGTCGCGTCAGATCGCGGTCAAGGCCGCTTACGCGCTCTGGGTGACGCAGGCCGAGCACGACGCCATGGCCCGCGTTCTGTCGAGCTGCCCTGCGGACTAGTCGCTCGGGGCGCACCGGTCGCCCGAGTTGATCTTCCACTCGCGAGCGTTTCGGCCGACTTGCGGCAGTCCTATCCCGCGGATGCGCCCGCTGGTTCGAGTTCGCGGTGGTAGTCGCGCATGATCGGGCTTTTCGATGGCATTGGCCGGGGTTTTTGAGCGGGGTCGATGTCGCGGGGTGGCACGAGGAAGTATTCGGTGCCGACCCGCTGGATCTCCCAGCCGTTGTTGTGGCAGAGCAGATGGTGGAACTTGCAGAGCAGTATTCCGTCTCTGAGGTCGGTGC
>Ga0247730_1000693_pt1 | contig 22426 bp, 33 predicted proteins | sample UWRJL073202C2_FD_180959 | JGI IMG/M metagenome (GOLD analysis project Ga0247730, IMG submission 180959) | Plant litter microbial communities from Arlington Agricultural Research Station in Wisconsin, United States - UWRJ-L073-202C-2 | ecosystem: Environmental > Terrestrial > Plant litter >... | reverse complement strand
GTGTGATAGGAGACCTTATCGGATCAGGTGCCACCTTAGCTAACTTGGCCTATGGCTATGGCTTCAAGGATGGTAATGTTACTGGTGATGACCTATTGTCATTTGCTCGTAACATCAGTACAGTGGATAACTTTGCTAAGACCTATGTGGCCCTGAACACAGGGAAGTATCTGTCTCGCAAGGGAACCTACATCACTGATGTTAATCAGACTGAGGCTGTTCTACAGAGCATCCTAGGTACCAGTCCTGACCGAGTTGCTGAGACATTTGCCTCGGCTAGTGCTCTCAAGGATATGAAAGCTGCTCGACAGACTGGCATGAAGGAATACGAAGATAGTCATCGTAAGGCTATTCGTGCCCTTGTTGCTGGTGATGAAGACAGTTACCGTATCTATGCCAAGCGTAGGGACACAGCTAAGATCGCCTATGACCTTACACCAACTGAAGTAAACCAAATCAATCGTCGTTACTTTAACGAAGCACCATTTGACGAGAACATCAAGAACAATCTCGAAAAGTGGAATCGCAAGTACAACTTGTTCAATACAGAGGAATAATCGAATTGGCTGAATTTAATCCAAATGCTCAAGTCTCCGATACCCAACTTCAGAGTAACCTAGGGGATTCCAGAGGTACTGGACCTAATCAGTCATTCGAAGCTCTCTTCTCGGGCATTGGTGATGCAGTTAATGCTGGTGTGTCAACTGCAGACACCTTTGTCCAGAACAAGATCGAAGATGAAGCTCGTTACGGGTTTGAATCTACGAACGATGAAATGAACTTGACCAATGATACTGTACCTGCCGAACTCACTCGGAGTGCTGGTGGACTGCAGAAGTTGGCTATGGCTCAGATGCAGGGCAAGGTAACTCAGGAATATTACTACAGTCGTCTGTCTGCAACACTCAAGGGACTCCGTACAAGGTATCCCGGATATGAGAAGCAGGTTGATGAGATTGTACAGAATGTAACTGGTACCCGCCCTGCCAATGCCTATCGTGATGCTCTGTTCCAGAATATCCAGAACACTGAACAGGCTCTTGCAACTGGTGCTAACAAGTGGGATCAGTGGACTTCACAGAAAGAAAATTCTGAGGTCCTTGGCGTCCTGTTCCCTGATTACTTTACCAATCAGGAGAAGTATGCCAGTGAGGAAGCTAAGGCTAATATCAGGTCTCAGGTATCTCAGTATCAGGGTCGTACCCGTATTGCAGAAGATACTGTCAAGCTTCAGTCTGCAGACAAGGCCGTGGCTAAGCCTCAGGTCGGTAAGTTGTTTAGCACTGTGGTCAATGGCTATATCGTGGGTGGTTCAGAAGCTGCTGGCATTGATCAGCCTAATGTCCAGTCTATGATGACCAAGGCTCTGGCGGATGGTAAGGTAGACCAGAATGAGAAGGAAGGATTGATTGGAGTTATCGCTCAGATCAGAGCTTCTGCAACTGGTGACATCCGGAAGCGGAGTGCCAATGCTGCTTGGGGTTCCAACTTCACTGCTGCTGAAATCAATGAAGAAGTAAAGAATGCCTTGACTCCTCTAGATGAGATGGAGGCTATGATCACTTCTGATAACCTTAGTGGTGCTGCACAGATTGCTGCTCGTAACAAGGCATTGACTGATCAGGCTACTGCTGATATCTACGAGAAATTCCCAGAGATCCTTGTTGCTGGTGCAATTAAGAATGTAAGTCAGGTTGGTGCGGATACACTGATTGATAAAGTCTACGAGAAGTCTGGGGGTGGCATGAGCTTCCTCAACAAGACTCTTGGTAAGGACTTCAGTTCTGCTGTCACTGGTGGTCAGATGACTATGAGTAAGGTAGTTGAGGGTGTCACTGGTGCCTCAGGTAAGACTGGCAAGGAAAAAGAACAACTTCTTTCTTCTGTATTGGACAGTGCAACTGCTGTTATTGCAGCTCCTACTGCTGACCCTGCTATCGTCAAGCAAACTGTACAGAATGTCTACAGTGACGATCTGGATGCAGTGTGGAAGGTAGTCGATGACAGTACAGGTTCTAAGGGTCTATCCCAGAGAGCTCGTCTGTACAATAAGATGTTCAATCCTACAATCACTAAGCAGATTGCTGCACTAGGCGATGCTGAAGCTATAAGGACATACACTGCTGCTGCTATGGATAAGTTTCAGCAGATCCCAGAGTTCCGTCGAGCTGGCTCAACACTCAATGAAGCTATCGAGTGGAATAAGTATGCTCGTGTCAATTACGATCCTGAGAAAAATCGACTGGTTGTTCAGGTCAACAAGGAAGCTCTCGGTAATCAGGGATTCTTCCAGCGTGGAGATCAGAACCTTTGGAAGGGTGAACTTGTCAAGGGTGTAGATGCGTTCAATCAGGCTCTGACGACTATGGCTCCAATCATTGAAGCTAATGGTGGTGACGAGACTGAAGGTGTACAACAGCTTGCCAAGAACCTTGCTCTCAACCTACAGGGAGAACATAAGGAAGGCTTCTACTGGTACATCAATGATGCTCTAGGTGCCCTTGGTGCTGGAGCCAATGAGACTGAAGGTGATAGGAAAACCAAGACTGATCCTAATCAAACCGGCACTTGGGAAGACGTAGGTGCAACCAACACTGATGATTCAGAGGATGTTTCTTGGGAAATGCCTGAAGGAGAAAACATTGGTGGTGCTCTAGCGTACGCTTCCACAGGAGATAACACTCAGTCTAGCCCCTTCGATGCAGTTCTGAGAGCAGGTCCGGGTTACACAGAAACTCGACAGTCTGACGGTTCTGTAGTACGTAGGACTGGTGCTCGTAACTGGAGGAATAATAACCCCGGTAACATTGAGTACGGTAAGTTTGCCAAAAGCGCTGGTGCCGTAGGGAGTGACGGTAGGTTTGCCGTATTCCCAAGCTATGAAGCTGGAAGAGAAGCAAAAGCTAAACTCCTCTTCGAGAGCCCCGGATATCGTAGCAAGACAATTGCAGGAGCTATCGATAGATATGCCCCTCCATTTGAGAACAATACCAATGCCTACACAAATGCTGTAGCAAGAGCTGTTGGCGTTTCTGCTGACACTCCTGTCTCTGAGTTGACTCAAGAGCAACGTGTCCGTATGCTAAATGCTATGGAACGAGTCGAAGGGTTCAAAGTAGGACGTGAAACTATAGTAGCTGGAAAATAAGAAAAACCCCGGTATCCAAAGGTGATGAGCCTAAGGACGCCGGGGTTTCTTTTTGTCTTATCGTTTATCGTAAGCTACGATTGCTGAGACTAGGATACCAGCAGCCTTTACCAAGAAATCTCTTGAGTCCAGCTCCTCTCGTTCATTTCGAAAAACTCCATGAGCTGCTCGCCCGAGGTAAGCTGTGGCATAAGCAATGTAGTCATTCTGTGTGTTCTTGTCCTCGTATCCTTCAGGGAGCTTAGACAATGCACCGTTTACTTCAACTTCGATTTCTCTAAGTACTTTATTCACTTGTTTTCTTCTCCAATTTCATTTGCAGTAGTGCTAGTGTATTCCATGCTTCATGTGCAAGATGATCACAACCAGACTCTTCATCATTATCTTCCTGTGTGGAGTCAATCTGATGTCGAACCTTGGCATCACTATAGCGAGTTTCTTTATCTGGTACTGTCTTCCACCCTGCTCGTGAATATTTCTGAGCACCGAATGTGGCTACTTTCATTAGCTCCCGAAGGGCTAGTGGAAAATCTTCAAAGATTATTGCAGCCTGAATTTTACCAGAGTCGTCTTTACGCCCCGTTGACCCTGCTGACCCATTCTGACCAGACACTGTTGTCGTGTAGGGGGTTTCGATGTACAGGTTCTTGTCGATCTCCAGAGCTTCCTGTTTCTTCTTGTATACTGCTTGTGCTGCCTCGGCTTGACTGAAAGTAGTCAATCATATCTCCATCGTTCATAAAGACTTTAGTTGCAAAGTTGTGCATGATATCAACACGCTCAGGTTCCTCATCCATTAGGATGTAAGTAGGTTTACCAAGCCCTGTAGCATATCCCAACTCAAGGTGCCCAGACTTGCCAGCAGGAAGCACCAGAATAGCACTATCGCAGCGGTTGAGATGTAACTTGTCAAATCCGAATATATGTTGCGCTGAATAACTGGCTAATACCTCACTGTATGATAAATTCTTTTTACGATAATAATCTCGTAGGTAATCATCTGCATCTCTGCCTGCTGAATACCAGTCTGAAAATGTTTCAAGTCCAATATTGGTTAGTGCTTTATCAACTTCAAGGATCTTCTCATTACGGAGAGACCCAATAATATAGATTGATCGTAGGTCTTTCATTAAATTACCTCGATGTTATTCCTTGAGTATATGTGGAGAAATTGGCCTTTTCCACCCTCAATAGTGTGACCTACTAAATACCGCAGGCTTCCGTCATCCTTGGTAATTATAGCCTTTACAATTCCGGGACCTTGATATTCCCCAGAGATTTTATAGACTTTTGTTCCTACATTAATGTCCATTAAGCTCTTTCTTAATATGAGGAGTAACTTGAGCCCAATAGCGATCTTCTCGTGAAGTACATCCACTAAAGATGCAGCTAAGGACAATCGCTACTGCAAGCCACAGCCAGAGGATGGCACCATTAGCCCAAGTTTTTTTGAGACTCTGCCATATAGTGTCGATTAACGGCTTCAGATATTTGTTTACGATACCCATTATTGAACTCCTTAAAGAACCCTCGCATGAACAGAGGATTGATGATTTCTTTTTCTTGAAGCACTAGAGTATTCTTGAAGAACCCTCGATTGTCCACCATCTCCTCACCCATAAGGACGCTAGTAGTGATGCTAAGGGTTCGAGTGATATTGTCTGCATCAACAACTACCTTGAGGTCAGACTCTGGGAAGTCACTTCGAAACCACTCTCGTAGTAGCCCTACCTCAAACTGGAGTTCCTGAATGATGTCTCCTAGGTATTTGCCTTGGAAGTCTTTAATTTCTTGATCTGAAATCATACCCTGCCTCAATCAATTTCATATGTTCATCATAAGTAAGTCGGCCCTTGACCCACTTGATCTCAGTCTTGGGAGCCATCTCGCTTGGGCTGTCGTTTTCGATTGGCTGCTTTGGATACAACTTTTGTTCGTTTGTTATTGAGTTTTCCAGTCCTGTTAGATCCAAGATGATCGACTTCCTTACCGTCACCGGGGGATGCCTTACCAGACTTCACTGCGGCTGCTCTTGCTGCATTACGCTGTGCCCTTCGGGCAATCTGCTCGGGCTTCCCTTGGTACGCATCATACTCAGAACCAGCAGCACCCTTCTTGTATACTCGTTTAGCCATTATTGAAGTGTCTCCGATTCTACCTCTGCCTCGATCACAACCTCTTCCCCCTGAATGTTAAGTTCATTGACTTTAAGTTGAGCTTGACCATCTAATAGTCCTAGGTTTCTGAAGAAGAGTGTCATTACCCTGTCGAATGTTTCTTTTGTAATTACTGTGTAGAACATAATTTAGCCTCTTTTCTTTTTGTTATATTGATAAATTATGGTTTATTCCTCTTCTGTAAGCACCTGTTCGAACTGTTCTGTGTCGATATGACCACCTTCGTAAAGGAATAGAAATACCTCCTGAGGTGTCAGATCAAATCGTTCCAGATAGTCTTCGAAGGACTCATCCTCTAGTGCCATAGACACTACTGTGTTAATCTGATTCTTAAGGTCTTTGTTCATTTAATTACTCTTCTCTAGGTATTCTAGTACTTTCTTTATACCAATAACATTGTCTCCGAAAATACCGAGTGACGTGTTGCACGGCATACAAAGGATACCCCTAACAGCCCCAGTCTCATGGCAATGGTCTACATGCATTTTGTCATTAAGTTTTTCACAAATTGCACATACACCACCTTGGTTCTCTAGGATTTTGTTATATTCTTCAAGACTGATTCCATACAAAGATTTTAGGTAATAATCTTTTTCTTTACCCGGTCTTTGTTCGATCCACTCTCTCCTGTATCCGTTTAGTTCTTCTCGATTTTTGACTCTGTAATTTTTCTTATAGGTTACTCTATGTTCAGATTTGTTATTAGCCTCGTGTTTCTCTGGGTTTCTCTTGGCCCACTTCTGAGAAGGACTCAAATCTGTTCTATCTGTAAACTCGTCTATAATTAGTTTAGGCATATTAGCCGTAATGCCTTTTCAGTTCTTCAATTGAAACCCACTGTGGGCTGTAAGAACCATCTTCTACCTGACGCTTAATGATGACACCACGCCACCAAAGCTTGTTCACTTCGCCTGCCCATCCCGAGTTGTAGTCCTGATATACTCCAGCCACCAAACCCATGATGCGCTTACCAGCCACATTAGTCCGAATTGAATAATCGGATATATGAATATGACCGCATGTGCAGGACTCAAATTCTTTCGTAATGAGAGAATATGCTGGATGCTCTCCACCGATAGGACGACCCATAACGCCACTAACAAAGAAGTGCCCGTAATTAACACCATCGACCTTAATAGTTCCGGGAGTGTTACCTTCATATTCGACCACATCATCGTAGTTCCTTTTCAAGTCGAACTGATCAAACCCAATGGTTCCTTCAAGCTCAGGCTGCATATCAATAGCACGCTTCAGTCGAAACTCATGGTTCCCTTCACAGAAGATTGCCCGTGGACGCTTCTTCTTGGCCTTCTTGACTGCATCCCAGAGACGTTCATCGAAGTCTAGGCCAGAGTCAATATCCTTCTTGTAGGTCTTACCCCAGAAAGACTTCTTGCCCTTGTCATAGCCTGCCATCGAGGGCATATCCCACATGTCACCTAGGTTGATGACTGTATCAGGCTTAAGATCAAGGATTAGCTTCCCTAGCCAGTCTGCACGATCATTGTTGTACTCAGGGTGAGCATGTGGATCAGGGATGACTAGATGGATCTGTGGTTGTTTACTCGTGATGATATTTGTCAAACTAGCCAACTTTCTGGGAGATGCTTAATTGCATATTGATATCCGTGTTTAGTAGCCCACTCTGATTGTGATGCTCTGCTACCATCTTTACGTTTAGTTCCAAATTCTCCATCGGTATAAAATAGGAACCTGAGGTCAAGGTCTGGGTACAGTGTTCGGATTGCTGCCATTTTTTTTCGAACGGAGGGGCTCCAACTACGCCCATTTCCTTTTGTTTCAATGAAAAAGGATTTTCCACTTGCTGTAGTAACTCGGAAATCAGGGATGTAATTGTAGGAGAGTGTATATTCAAGCTTTTGCGACTCGTACTCGACTTGGGGGCACCTGTCCAACAACATCGAATAGGTCTGTTCCTCGAACTCGTTCTTGATAGTCTTCGTTCCGACTTTCGTTCCCTTGAAGGGTTTCTTCTTCGCGGATCGCTTCCTGAATCGCATTAACTGATTTCCAATCTTTCCTCATCTGTGCATCGAATAGTTCGTGGTAGAGTTTATTAAGCTTGGTCATCGGTAACCCTTTTCTGCGACTGCAAGATCTTTCAGAAGGAATGTAGATACAATCCCAGTAGCGTCATCAAGTACTTGGTATGCATCCGGCATGTACCCGTAACGAGGGCAGCCATTTACAATGTCGTATGGGGTTTCAAAGATTGGTTTGACCACAGTACCAGTTCCCTTGATATGCCCATTGTGCCATTCCACGGGATTGCCCTTCTGCAGTCCCCACAGTTTTGTACCCTTAAGCTTGGTCAACTCTTGGCTCCTCCGTGAACATTACGTACTGCAATCCATCACCTTTGTGAAGGCCAGTTCCTAGATCCAGTGTACCAGTCCTCATGACAAATCCTCCAGACTCTCTGCACTTACGTGCCAACTCTTCATCAATATCTTCCCACGGATCGTAAGTTCCGTAATGATCAACCATGTTGTTCTACCTTTGGTTCACGGACTACCTTGGTCAAATACCTAGGTCCTGTTGAATAGATGTACGTCTGAAGGCCCGGCCAGCATTTGTCTTTGAAGTCACAATAACTGCAGTTGACTCCAAGTTTCTCATTACCGGACTTACCGTCAGGGACTGCTGTGAAACCCCTTGGTGGTTCATTAGGGGCTGCAACCATTTCCTTTTTGTGCTTGTAGATGAGATCATAAGGAATGCTTTTCTTTTCATGAATATCTAGGCAGATGTGTCCCAGTGTTTTATCGGCCACCAAGAATCCGGCACGACTTTTGTCAATGACTTTAGGGTCGGACTGCCCAGCATATAGATACGATTGAAGCTGATCAATGTATCCAAACGCATCATTGCCTTGTTCCAGCGTGCCACTTGCAAACTTCTGGTATGAGTAAGTAGAGGCCGATTTGACATCGATGATGACACCATCAATAACCGCATCCCTGTGGCCTTTGATACCTTCGATTTCTTGGGTGTCCTGAGTGCCCTCAACTGAATGCCCCGCTGCTTGTGATAGGAATAGCAACAGCAATTCAATAGTGTCGCCAAAGCTAAACTTGAAGATGGTAGATGCTGGAAGTTCTTCCCCATCCTCTGGAGTATTTACAGAATAATAGAGCTTACGTTCACATGGGCTGCCGATGTTACTCATTCTCAGAGTACCCCGTTTAACCTCCCGGGGTGCTCCGAAGCGAGACTTGAGTAGCTCTGCAAATTTATGTCCATACTCATCACAAAGCTCAGTGGTGACGTTCTCTGAGCCGTTTAGGAGTACTTCATGAATGTCTTCGACAAGTGTTTCAATTGATTTATTCAATCCCGAAGAGTCCCTGTGCTTATGTAATAATCAACGTCTTCACCCAACCCCTGCTCTACACAGCTTTTGAGATATAGCTTGGCTGACTCATATGATTTAAAAAATGCCTGAGCACCGTCTGAGTAATGTATAACTGCACAAATAGTCATTAGAACGGCAATCCCTTCTTTACACTCGATGACTTTGTAGTAGGCTTAGCTTCTTCAACAACTACTTCGTCTTCTGCATCATCCTCAGGTGGTTCATAAGAGACCAGCTCAAGAACCTTAACAGCTTCAAGTCGATGACCCGACTTACCCTTCATAGGACCATTGGCAACCTTGTATGTATCGATCTTAACCTGAACCAAGGAACCGTTACCAATCAAATCGTCCATCTCATTGCCATCTTCATCAATGACTAGAGGAGGACCACCACCAAGCGACCAAGGCTTACCGTTCTTACCAACACCACTCTTTGCATGGACATCACGACGGAAGGTAATACCAAGTGTCTCATCGTCTGTAGAGACGGCCTTAGGCTTCAGACCGAGACCACTTGTCGAGTACTTGGACCAAGACTCATTATCCAGTGCAACTGTGATCTTATAGAACTCCTTACCACCAAACTCGTCATGATTACCTTCATATACACGAGCCCAGTATGCCTTACCAGTCAGAATCAAATTAGTCATATATTAAATACCTTTGTTGATGTAATTGAGTGTAGCAAGAACTAAGACTGCAACTGCAGAGATACGATACAACCACATTGTACCACGCCACTGTGTCTCTTCAGTCTTAAACCAATTAGTGAATTTCTGAATAACGGTTCCCAAAATCTATCCCTATGTCTAGTTCTCTGTTGAGTTTTAGTATGTCATTAACTTCCTTGATAGTCCCCTTAAGCCACTCGGTGATTTCCTCTCTGTGACCCTGCTTAACCTCTAGGATTACTTCGTCGTGAAACTGTCCTGTAATTTGTGGACGATCTCTTCGAATAACCGCGACCCAAGTATCGAAACAAAAGACTCCTGATCCTTGTACAAGAGTGCTAAAACGATCCTTCTCCGATCTAAGGGAGTACCAGAATTTACTAATGGGGTTAAAGAGCCATTGAGATGACCGTACAGTCTTAACTTTGCACGAGTCTGCGACAGCTTTAATTGACCAGTTTCTCTTCCAATACGCATCGAATACTACTTGAGCTTCCTTTAGTGTGATACCACAAGTCTTGGCGATCTTCGGAGGCCATGCGCCATATTGACATGCATAGTTACCATTCTTGAAGATACCTCGAATTGTCTTAGTGATTGCAGTGTAGACATTGTTCTTATAGTCTTCTACGGTCTTCTTGGACAGTTTACCTGCAGACTGAGCCAAGTCGAGATGAGGGTCAAATCCGGGGATCATCATTTCTCTCACGAACTCAGGATCGTACTTGAAACAGAAGTGTTGCTTGAGACGATCCTCAAGGCTTGACATATCTGATCCACACAGCTCCATGCCTTCATCAGCAATCAGTGCCCCTCGAACATCCTCACCATATGCAGCGTCAATCTTAGGTAGGTTGACAACTTCTGCATGCTTGAAACGAAGAGTATTCGTTAGACCTTGGATCTTTGCAACTACATACCCATCCTCAGATACAGAGTCGAGAAAGCCACGCAGAATACCAATCCGATGCTGTACGACAAAAAGGTTGTCCAGAACATGTAGATTAGGTTCTTTATCATACAAATCCTTTACTGAGTCACACAGACCACCACCATCTTGCTTAGACTTGTTGATCTGAGGGACTTCTTGTTTCTTCTTGTTGGTTTTGAATGTTACAGGAACCCAACCTAGGTCAAAGAGCCATCGTTTAATTTGTTGATGAGATCCTGGATTTGGTTCGTCATATCCTTTAATATATCCGACAGAACCCATGTGATCTGGGGGGAGTCCTTGATCATTGAGAAGTCCCTTCCATTGAAGACCGGCACTGCTCCAAGTTCCATCCTTTCGATATGGTTTTGCCGGCGGGTTTCTAACTTCTCTAATCGGGACAGGAGGCATGATCGTTCTGAGCTCATGAAGCTTTTCCTCTTCAATCTTTAAGAGTTTGTCTAGGGATGTTGTGGTGGCTTCGACATCAAGCTTCCATCGTGACCGTTCCTGTTCTCTGGCACAGTCCATTTTGAATGCAAGATATCTAAGAAATCTGACGACCTCTTCATGAGTGCCGTATAACTCAAGTAAGTGTGCATACTGCTCTTGCCATAGTCTAGTGTTGATCTTGACATCTTCTGTACACCTGTGTTTGTATTCATCATAGGTTAGGTTATGCCAGTCGTCGATCTCAGGTTTAGGGATACCAAACTCATCACCATAACTCTCAAGACCATGCTTAGGTCTGGTGGGTGACAGATACCAACTCAATGCCAAGGTGTCGACAATCAGTGTATCCTCAGGTATCTTGACCTCTAGGAGCCTCTCTAGTGCTGGTATGTCCCATCGGGCTATGTTATGTCCTACTAAGACTTCTTGCTCACTAAGGAGCTTCTGCATGTCACTGTAGTCTGGTGTAGAACCAATTGTCTCACCATCAGTTGTCGCTGACATGACATAGATTTTAGTGGGGTCTAGTCCATCTGCCTCAACATCAAATACACATCCAAACAATTATACAACCCTCAATTCCTCAATGTTAATTGGTGTGTAATCAATATGCTCAACACACACGCAGCGATATGGACCCTCTGGACTTGGGTTATCATGAATATGGCCATGTACATTCACTAGACTACGATCTTGACCAGATCGTGACCCCTTGACTAGGGCACTTTCATGGACAGGGACATGAGTCAACAGAAGTCCAAACTCTGTAAACATCCGCCACATATCGATCTTCTCAAAGCATCTCTGCAGGATCTGATCTTTGCCATTGTCATGATTACCTAGGATCAACCGCTTCTTGCCATTAAGACTTGAGAGCAGTCGAGTGGTATCTTCCTTGGAATAACCACCGCCCATGTAGACGTCACCTAGATGATAGACTTTATCCTGTGGCTTGACTACAGAGTTCCACTTGTCAACCATGAACTCATTCATAAGGTCTGGGTTAGCAAAGGGTCGTCCACAGTACTGAATAATATTTTGATGATTGAAATGGGTATCACTGATAACCCAGATGTCTGCCATTTCTCACTCTCCTATATAATAGGTCTAACATCATTTTACTGGGATGTCAATACCCTAAGTTCATTTATTGTAAATTCAGATTCTTTATTGTGTCCGAACTTAACCTTGTAGAGTGACCCATCAGGAACTGCACTAGAGGGTGTCACCAATCTGATCTCAATGACAATCCCATGCAATCCGTAGAATCCTCTTAGTCTGTTCCTCCAAGGATGACTCTTCTTACCCTTGGTGATCTGTACTCTTTTACCGAGAATGTCTGTCAGAGAATTTCCTTGTAAGTCGTCACAGGACGATATCCATTAATCCATGGTGGGGTAACTTTGAAATAGCGGATGCCATTAATGGTTACAATAGTTGTCAAGACGGAATCTCCTCAAGTTTGAATGTAGAACTATTGAAATACAATTTACCTGCCTTACCAGTACGACCAGTCATACGATTTTTCTCAACTGTGATGTAAGTCGTATTCTTTTCGTACTCGTCATCTGCAAGCTTATCACGGCTAAGATCGATCATAACGTCTGCAATCTTCTCAATGTTACGGGAACCACGGGTCTGACCATCATCATTCACATGAGTGATCATACACAGACAGAACTTAAGCTCCTTGCACATCTTCTTAAGCTTGGTAGACATATAGTCTAGCTTACGTCGCTCATCGCCTTCCTCTACACCAGTAACGAGCATAGTAATATGATCAAGGAATACAATGTCAACGCCACCACTACTAACAAGAAAACGAATACTATCGAGGACATCGTTAGGATCATCGCCACCGAACATAGTGTAAAGAAAGACTCTATCTTCTTGCCCGCTAACTGCAGAAGAATATGCCGAGAGAATTGTTTCTTCGGACACCCCAGTATCAGGTAGCGCACAAGGTATGCCCAATTCATAGGTTGCAACTCCTTTGATTGTAGTAGACTTGTCTTCCTCCATGTGAATTAGACCAAGCTTACAAGTGGTAGTTTTCAAAAGATGATGTTCACACATTCGGAACACTTCAGTCTTACCGATACCTGACTGAGCTTTAAACACCACTACCTGACCCCTGTGGAACCCGTAGAGCATCTCATTTAGCTTCTGGGTAGGGTAGGTACCAATCTCATCCTCACGAGCCTCTGAGAGCGCATTACGGATCTCGTCAAAGGTGCTAATGATGTTATCAGGTGTGTACTTCTTGGCTGCCTTCCAGTCCCTTACAAGATCATTGATGTCGCCTGCCTGAAGATAGGCATTAGCATCCTTGTGTTTGGTGAATGGAACATAGTACATCTTGTTGAAGTCGAAGAGACCAGACGCCATGACCTTCTTGGTTGCTGCCTGACCAGCCTCATCGTTATCGAATGCAAGGATGATCTTATCGAAGCTATTTACATAGTCTCGTTCGAGGTCAATGTCTCGGAGAGCAGTGGAGGATGACTGTACGCTTACGGAAGCCGTGGACCCACCGGAGATCTCGTAGAAAGACGGTGCATCGTGTTCTCCTTCCGTAATTGTGATAGACTTTTTGGACCCTGCAGCAAACAGATCTTTACCAAAGAGGCCAGCAGCGTTTGCTTCTCCTGACCACTTATATCGTTCCTTTCGAGGTACGTCCCCAATTCTTTTAACTTTGGTGGCACCATTGGGGTAGACAAATCCGTAGGCATAGTCATTGCCGTCTACTACCTTTGTTGTGATGTTGTAAAACTCAACGGTACTTCGGGAGAGTCCACGATGAGCCTTGAGTACATAGTCCACTGTCTCCCCTACGAATGGGGTTTCCAAAACTTCTGTCGTCTCTTCTATTTCTTTCTCCTGTTGAACTGGTTTACCACAACTAAAGCAAAATCCCCGTCCACTGTAATCAATTGCATATGCGTCACTTGACTGACCACAGGGACAGGGTAGTCCCATCTCTTCAAACTTACGACTCATTCAGTTCCTTTTGAAGTTTGAGTTTGTCTACCCTACGTCCACGTCTATGAAGAACTTTAGTATCACGAGTTTGAGCACGTTTGGAACGATTGTTGTTATAAGTTTCCAAAGAGAATTTATCGTGACCCGGACAACAACAAGGAGAATCTCTCCGGCTATTCATACCATAAGCTCTCATAGAAGCCTCCTGTTAAGCGGTTCACTGTTTAATGGTAGATTGTACCAGAGATACCCCTGATGCTCACTGGTGGGCTTCTGTGGCCTGCTGAGAGTGTATCAGGGATAGTACGATAGATCCACCAACCCATGCTGCAGTCACAAGCAATACAACTGTCAGAAACTTGTTCATCGATTAGCCAAGTGATAAACTACACTAACCCAAATGCAATTAGTTACAAAGAATGTCAATAGCATTCCCCAAAGGAATACCCAACCACCATCACTCATTACCAACACCCATAAATATTACAGCCATGCATATTTGTCACAGCAGTACAACTAGAGATCGAGATGAAAAAGAATATCCAAGCAATTTGCGTCCATTTGTGTTCCATCACATACCCTTCAAGGCTGTCATGATCATTTTGAACATCTCGTTGGTCAGTGTGCCTACAGAGAAGATACATCCATCCTTGGAAAGGACAACAAGTACCTGAGCGGCACCCTTCTTGACAACGAAGGTATTGGTATCGAAGTCTACAGGTTCCTGACCATTGCTGAGACCCTTGACGATCTCTTTGAGGGGAGCTACATAATCACCATTGATTGTGATCGTCTTGATATCAGGGGTGGCTGCTGACTCAGTCATAAGAGTTGCAAGTGGTGCTTCACCCTGCTTACACTCAAGGGCAAGGGTAGGTGCGGCTAGTGATAGGAATAGTCCTGCAGTAATAAGAAGTTTCTTGATCATTAGAGGGACTCCAACTTACGCAGCAACTCAGCGGCTGCAGGGGACATCTTGGCGAGATACTGATACTTGGTCGATTCTTCAACCTGCTTGGAAATCTTTTCGAGTTCCTTGAAGATTGCTGCCCGCTCCTTGTCAGCTTCGATACGAGCCTTGTATGCAACATCATCGACCTTGCAGACGATAGACTTGGATGCCTTACCCTGAAGCTTAGTGGAGACTACCTTGGTCACAGTGTAGCCATCGATTGGGCTATCGACTACAACCGAGTCACCTTCGACAAGAACGAGATCATCTGGGATATAATATTCGTAATCCTTCGGAACACCATACTGAGGACCACTGCGGTTAAATCGTACGAGTACTGTTTTCATAGGTCTACTACCTCTGCCATACGGCGGTTGATTTCCATGTTCAGCTCTTTCTGGAGGATGAGCAACTGCTGAACGTCTAGCTGTCTCATCTGGATAGTCAGGACTTCACGAAGGGCTACGATACTCATGGATAATATTCATATTCAGGAGTGGAATTGATTTTTTCGAGTTCATTCTTGATATAACGCTTGGCGGTCCACTTGTAGAAAAACAATTTTTCAATGTACCAATCGTTCCAACCATTTTTCTGATAGTCTACTCGCCAATAGACTCCATCTTTCCACAAACGAAACTTCTTCATAGACCATGTACCTCCGGGTCATACTTTTCACCTAGTATCCAAGCCGAAGAAGTGTACGTGTAAACTGTGTCCCCTGCTTTGATCTTAGAAAGGTCATTGCTGATACCAGAGACCTTCACAAATTCACCTTCGTAATAGTTTCCAGTCCAGTCATTGTACAGACGACCCCAAATTGCATTATCGAGTTCATCTACAGACCATTTTTCAAGTCTCGAAAAACTACTCGGCATTTTCAAAAGCTCCATCATCTTCTTCGTTGACTAGATCGGAATCATAGAAGTCAGACATGACCTCATCTTCCCATGTATTACATTCGTCACAGAGATAATCGCCATTGGACTTACTGTGGTAGGTGTGTGCAACTCGCCCATCAGGACGAAAGTTTGATAGGCCATTCGATTCGGTGTCACAGATAACACAACGCATTTGCTCTACTTTCTTACTAAGGGAATACCATAAGCTTTACTATTTGTATAACTTAGGTATTAGAAAAACTTAAAGGGAAACTTATAGAACTACTATTAGTAATTACTATAAGTAATACTATTAACACGCATGCGTAGCATACTTTTTACCAATTGTCAAGCACTAAGTTGACAGAAGAGATAAATAATTGCGGAGAGAACTAGTGCAATTGGCATAATCATTGCACCTTTAGAGTTATGTCTAACATCATTCTGTTTCAATGTCAAGCAATTTCCTCAAGAAGCTTCTTGAGTGCAAGGGAATAGTTCTCTACTGTTGTCCCTGTAATCCCCGGAGCACAGTTCACTTCCAAGCAAATAGCTTTCTGTGCAGTTGCATTGAAAATGATATCGTAGGCACCAAAGTCTAGTCCAGTGCAACTGTGAACCTGAAGGGCTACATCCTTCACCTGTTCAGGCGGCTCAACGCCATCCCTCGCATAGATGAAACCGCCAGCAAGATTACGGATCTTCCAATTTACAGAATCGTCTGCAACTTCAGTCTTTCGTTTCTTCTGTTGAACATCAATGATCTCACCATTGACGATATGAACTCGATACTCTTCCTTCTTCTTGAAATACTTGGTATACAGAGGTGCTTCTGGCAAAGGAGCCGTAGAGGTACTGTCAGTGAGCGTAATGCCTTCCCCGCTATGTCCATTCAGAATTGCACGAGAAACCACTGTATGGCCCTCTGTGAGCCAACCAGAGGCTATTGACACGTCATCTGTCCACTCAGGGATCAGAAATTCTGGCATACGCTTGAAGAAAGCCAATTTGTCACAGTTGACTTTGATAGACACAGGATTGTTGAGTATCTTCGCTGCGCTCAGAAGTCCTGCAGGCAATTGAGAAGAACCCCAGTTGATCACAGTCTTACCTGCAGGTTTCCATGTGCTACCCTGATGCTTGAGTCTCTTGACTCCAAGAGCTTCCGAGAGGTTCTTAGCCCCCTCGGATTCCTTGTTGTAAGACCAAATACGAGCCATTTTAGTCATCGACCTTGACCTTTTTTACCGTTGTGAAGTAGGAATGCTCAAATTCTTTTGGCTCCCACTCCCAAGTCTTGTGAATAGCTCCATCTTTAGTTTTGTGGAAAGAGTCTTTCTTTATTCGGCCACCGTCATCAATGTACAAAGCTCTGTAAATGATCACTGCCATGTCCCCTGATCGTTGTAAGTTGCACAATCTGCCCAGTCGTATACTCGTTTACCCTCAGTGACCTTGTTGGCACATTGATAATGACCCTTGTGTTCCCAATACTTGGGTTGAGCCATATACATCCAAACGAAGATGCTTGGACGAATGCTGGTCTTGTTGCCAAGCTGTTGGTCTTTCAGGTACACCCACTGCTGTTTGCGAGTGTACATCCGACCGTTGCCTTCAAGCTGGTCAAGGTTCAGAAGCGTGATAGGATCAACGACATAGACTTCACCGTTGATCTTACCCTTGGTCGTACAAGATGCATCTGAAGATCTTTCGAATACCAAGGGGAAGCCCCCGTGGTTAGGCTCACGCATCTCATATTTCTCAATGGATGTCACTGCTGAACCAAGGAAGAAATTCCCCTTGACAACATCATGATTATGGAAACCCTCACGAAGGCTACCATAGACGAACACAGGGATCAGTCCCTCAAGCTTCCGTTCAAGAAAGTCTGGCGTCTCCCTTTGGAGAAGACGTTTTTCCAGAGTTTCAAGGGGAGTGATGCTGCTATAAACTGCCATATTCAGCCTACCTTCGTTTCTTTCTTAGGGAACATTGCATTACGCAAGTCCTTGAGTTCTTCCTGCATCGTTGCAATGTGCATTGTTGCCTTCTTGAGCTTGGCCTCTGTTTCTTCAAGTTCTTCATTCATGGTTGCATAGTCCGCAAAGATCCAGTCCATGAGTGTGGCTGCAGTCTCAGGTACCGAAGCAATTTCCCTGAGTTCTGCATGGGTAGCAGCACCAAGAGCAACTGCACAGCTACGATCCCAGATGTTGTAGTCATTCAGGATACCCTTCAAGGATTCCTTGAGATGGAAGACACCATGGTTGTTAGAAGGCTTGTTAGGTGTCGGAAAGTTGAAGAGGGTGAAAGGTACTACCTCCTGCCCCACTGTTCCCTTCGTTTGAACCTGCGAGCCTTTCGCCGCTGCTGCTTCGAGTTCAAGCTGCTTGAGCCGGGCTACCCTCCGTGTATCTTCAGGACCACGGATAACCTTCTTGAAGTAGTCAGCGTTGGCGCAGATGATCTCTTCACCCTTGGTACCCTGAGTCTTCTTCCAGTCACCTAGGAACAGTGGCTTCTGATCACTACTAATCAAGAGACCACGATTACCAGTTGCAGGGAAGAACTTCTTGATCAGAGTGATTACACGCTCATCCTCAATATCTCCATGACCGTTACCGAAGTCGAGACCAGAGAGGTAAGGTACAAGAACTCGGTTAGTAAAGTTCTGAGTATCACTCGGGCCGAGATTGTCATCCTGCTTGACTCCCTGTGCAGTGTAAGTCACCGACTTGTATTCATACATAGTACCGTTGTGCATGAAGACGATCTGCCTCTTGTTCGAATAGAACACATCGAATGGATGGCAGTTCTCAAGGGTGGTAGCCCCCGCTGTGTTGTGACGAACATGAACGAAGCGATCATATGCTATGTCAGCCTCAACAAGCTTCAGGAGTTCATCAGGATCGATCTCACCAGACGCAGGGACCTTCTTCTTGATGTCCATCTTGCCATCGATCAGAGTGACCATACCATAGCTATGCCAGTTGTTGTGGCACATGTTACGGAACTCTTCTTCAACAGGCATCACACCAGCCTTAAGGTATAGAATTTCACACATTAGATATCGTCCTCTTCATTGGCATGGAAAGCTGGTGTAGGGGCACTTGCCCAAGGTTGGGGGATAGGCTGCAATGGAATACCAAACAATCCCGAATGACTTACTACGTCCTGCTGAGCTTGTGCAAGAGACAGACCATAGACATACTTGCTCAGATTATGCACCTTAAGTTCGTACAGACCATTCTCTGGATTGTAAAAGAGCTTGGTACCAGTGAGTTCGACCATTGGTGAATCAGAGACCTGAACAATGTCACCGATCTGCACGCCACTGCCGTTCTTCTTTCGCGGCTTCGGATCAGGAATCTTATCGAACTCCAGACCAAAGGTTTCCCAATTGTCCACACAAGTAGCCATCTTGTAGGCATAGTACAGATTGCGATCAATCATCGACTTGTAATCAAGGCACTTAAGCTTCTCCGAATACTCTCCGAAGATGTCCGACAGAAGCTCATCACCCTTTGCATTGAACTCCAACAGCATACGCTTTGGTGTTAGACCCGGAGACTTTGCAAAGAGGTATAGCTTATTGATGATCGAGAGCCATTCCTGAATCTCCTTGACATTTGTCGTGCCACGGAAACAACGAATCTCAATCGAACCGAAACGAGCGAGCGTAGCGATGTTCAGTGCAGCATACTTGACATACGACTCACTGTGGACAAGGGCCTGATACTTGCCTTCGTTGGCACCAGTGAACAGCTTGAGGATGTTATGCAACGAACCCTCAGCAGAACGGATACCCAAGGCAAACAAGTTGCTCCTACGAGACTCACCAGAGTACTCAAGCAACAGGTTCTCATAGAGAGCATAGGCAACAATGAAATTTGCCATCGTCAAGAGAGTCTCTTCTGCCATATTCACATGGACATGAACAGAAGTCGAAGGGGTACCTTCAAGGAACTTGACAGTCTTGGTCTTGACACCGAAATCATCCAGTGCTGCCACTGCATCCAAGTAGAAGAGGGGTTCCTTAAGGATGAACTCCATGCCAAAGTCACGAAGAGAGCCGTCACTGTTGGCCTCCCAATCGACGATCATTGGAGTATCGTAAACCGTGATAGGACGACTGTTGTGGTCCCTCGGATTTTCCAGAAAACCATCAGGGTAGTCTGAAGCATGTTTCGTTTCACATTCAATCTCAATCCCGTAGGTGCCCTGTTTGGGCTTCCACTGGACATTCCTGCGTAGTGCTTTGTATACACTCATTCCAGATCTCCAAGGAAACGATCGATTACCCAAGACATATCGTTGCGGAGAGTGTGCAACTTAGAGTCATTGGGAAGTTTGTAGGCAACTGCTGTGCCTCTGTAGTACAGCTTGACAAGACCAAGCTCGTCGGTTTCAGCAGCAACATCCTGAGACAATGCCAACTGGCCAACCTTCAGGTCAGACAACTTGGGGAAGTTCCCAAGGATGCTGTCGACAAAGCCCTTTGTGTAGAGCACATCACTCGCACTGTAATGACTGGGCTTACCAGTGAGGTCACAGGCAGTCGTATGATTTCCACAAGTCCCCTGCTTGTATTTCTTCGAAGGGCTACGTTGCAGATAGACGACTCGATTAGGGGCACCCTGCCCTTCGAACTTGGTCATGTCCCAATTCATGTAACCCAAGTCCATATGACTGATGTCGAAACGAGGGTCATTAGGGGAGATAGTCGCAACCTTGGCATTGCGATTTTCAACTTCATAGAGAGTAATATCCGTTGGGCTACTCACTTTAACGTACACTGGCATCCCGTCCAAACGGCAGATAGTATTGTTCAGACGGGTGTCAAGGTCGCTATGCAAAGTGTACTTACACGACATCTTGTCGTCAAACCGATTCTTAAGCAACTCAGTGCTCCTCTTTAAAGGGCATTACCCCATGGCACACCGTCCATGTCAGCAGTACCCGATGTATTGATGATCTTCGTATACTCTACCTTGGGTTCGACAGAAGTCATCTTCCAAGGTGCATCAGAACCAGCCTTGATTTCGGCGGGATCAATTTCGTAGATGTTGTTTGGTTCCATCTTGAAGACACTGACCGGCATCTTGTGACGATGACTGATCATAAACAATGCCTCAGCCTCAGATGCCCAGAACATGACATCACTATTCTTGCAGATTGCAGTGAACAATGGACGTGATGTATTCCGAGCGAGGATGAGCCTACGTTCTTCCTTGAGCCAGATGGATACTGCATATGCATCCCACCAAGAAAGCCCCTCAAGGGTCTCCTTGACCCCTACAGATGCCATCCTTTCGAACATCATCTCAGAGTCGGTCTTGTTTGGTGATAGGAACATTTTGTCCGTCAGTGTCCCGTTATGAGCACCAACCAATGGGCCTACATCGAATGGATGAGCATTCTTTGCAGTGATCTTGCCAACAGTTGCCCAACGGCAATGGCCCATCATCACATCCCAAGACATATCGTTGAGAAACCCATGACGACCAGCATAGTCCTTCAGGAAATCATTGGCCTCATCGATATTCTTCTTGAGGATCGATGGTGCATTGTCATAGCGAGACCGTACAGCATAGACCCCAGTCGAGTCACGACCCCGTAGAGCAGTGAGATAGAGTAGTTCTTGAAAGGCATCTAGGTGAAACCCTAGGATACCATGGCCAGCAACCCCTGCAAGTCCACACATTAGCCAATGAACTCTTCGTTACGAATGTTAGTCCGTTTGACCAGACGATACTTCTTTTCACTAGGGGTTTTTCGTATTGTACGGAGGACGTACTCAGCCAGATACTGTTGGGAGAAAGGGACAATATCGAACCAATCCTTCCCACCCCTATTAGTTTGAATCCAATAACTGATCACTTGTTGTCCCCTTCGTAACCGATGGCTTCCATAAACTCAGGGCACCCCATGACCCACAATGTGATGTCAGAATCAGGGTGTTTGAGCTTCTTGAAAGGACCAATCTTTGTGAACCCAAGCTGTTCAAGATACTCCTCAGCCTTAGGTTGCAAATCGCATGTCACAGCTTCAACAAAAGCCATTCGATGCATCGATTTGTTTTGTCCTGCGTCTTTGGCATAGTCCTTCCATCGTTTGTCCCAGAGTTTGGAAATTGTGACAAGATGTGTTTTGAACTCTGCCAAGTCCTTTGCATGATTACTTTTGGTGCCAGTGTAGTCACCGACTTCATACGAAGGTCCTCGTTCACCGAAGCTTGAAAGGAACATTCGAGAGCACACACTTACAGACTCATCTTCTTCGAAATGGATGCTTTCTTTCCACCCCATGCTAGTCTCCAATATACCGGGTTAATAGTTCAAAGAAACGAGCCTCAGTGCCTTCATGACCCCACTCAGGGTGATACTGGACACACAGACTCTTGGTTTCAGGATACCAGATTTCGTAATGAGGATCACCTTCTTGAAAACCATAGGTGAGACTCATGTCACCCTTTTCTGAAGCGACCATTCCCTGATGATGATCCACCCTCACCACGAAAGATTCGTCACCCCAATCATTCCAGACCTCAATATCTCCGGAGATTGTCTTACCCAAATGCTGAATCATCGACCCACCATTCAGTACATTTAGAAGCTGACCACCCCTGCAAATCCCAACACAGGGAATGCCCTGATCTTTTGCAGCGTGGTAAAGAACGCATTCAACTTCATCACGAACTGGGTCACAACCACGGGCACCGTTTGGTTCCTCACCGTAGATGTACGGGCTTACATCAGAACCCCCTGTAAAACACACGAGGTTGGCCTGTGACAGGTCTGTTACGTCAGTGAACACATCATACCCACGAGCAAGGAACATCTCGCCCACG
>Ga0247730_1000692_pt1 | contig 22435 bp, 18 predicted proteins | sample UWRJL073202C2_FD_180959 | JGI IMG/M metagenome (GOLD analysis project Ga0247730, IMG submission 180959) | Plant litter microbial communities from Arlington Agricultural Research Station in Wisconsin, United States - UWRJ-L073-202C-2 | ecosystem: Environmental > Terrestrial > Plant litter >... | reverse complement strand
TTCCTCGGCATCCAGGGGCACCTCGACATCGCGGGCCCGATCCAGGGGTTGATGGGCACACGCAACCAGCTCGGAGTCGTCGCGCTGATCGCGGCGGTCACCTTCGGCACCGAACTCCGCACGAAATCGATCCAGCCCGGCCTCGCGATCGCGTCTCTCGTGCTCGCGGGCGTCACCATGGTGTTCACGCGGTCACCGCTCATCGGCGGTGTGCTCGTGGTTCTCGCCGTCGCGATCGTCGCGCTCTATGCCTTGCGCCGCGTGCCGCCAGCGCGCCGCACCTACGCGCAGCTCGCGCTGCTGGCCGCGGTCGCCGTGTTCGCGGCGGTCGCGTGGGGCTTCCGGGCGACGATCATCTCGCTGACCAACGCCGGCGGCGAACTCGACTACCGCCTCCGGCTCTGGAACGAGATGACCGCGCTCATCCAGCTCAATCCGCTCGAGGGGTGGGGCTGGATCGGTCACTGGCGCACCAACATCGAGCCGTTCCAGGCCTTCGTCACTCCCGACCGCATCCCCCGGTCGGGCGTGAACGCCTATCTCGATGTGTGGTTCCAGCTCGGCGTTGTGGGAATCCTGATCTTTGTCGTACTCGTCGGGCTCGCGTTCGTTCGCTCGTGGCTGCTGGCCGGCCAGAAACGCAGCATCGTCTACGCGTGGCCGGCACTCGTGCTGGTGGTACTGCTCTCGAGCGCTCTGTTCGAGAGTTCACTGCTCGTCGAGTACGGCTGGCTCACCTTCGTGGTCTGCTGTGTGAAGGCATCCCAAGACCTGAGCTGGCGCACCGCTTTCGCCCGCCCGCTCGAGCAGGAACCGCTCGACTAGAAGAACGGGCGCGCCGCCGCCTGCGGCCTCGAGAGCGAGGCCCACACCACGCCCACCACCACGACCAGCTGTGCGAGCGCCACCAGGTTCAGCGGCACCGCGGGTGCGGTGAGAAAAACCATGCCCGCGTACGAGAGCATCGCCGTGATCTGCAACACCACCGCGGGCACGAGATAGGCGCGGTTGACGAGCACGCAGATCATGGTGAACACCGCCCCGGCGTAGAAGTACCGGTCGTGCATCTGCGGCAGCACGAACGGCACCAGCACCCCGACGGCCGCCGCGACCTGCAGCAGCCACGTTTCGATGGACGTCACGAACGGTGCGCGCCGCAAATAGAGCAGGCACAGCACTGCCACTATGGCGAGTGCGAGAAAGATCCCGGCGGAGTTGACCAGGGCGAAGTATTGATTCGGCACCCAGCTGTACAGATTCGGTACCGACACCGCGAGCACGTTTCCCCCGGCCTGCCCGACGTAGATACCGAGTAGTGACGAGATCGAGCGGCCGGCGATGAGGGCGGGCAGATAGGTCAGCCCGAACGTAGCGACGGCGTAAGCGAGCACCCGCCACCGGTGCCTCTGCACGATGAAACAGAGAAGCAGCCACGGCACGAAGAATCCGGCCTGCAACTTCACCGCGAACGCCAACGCGAAGAACACCCAGGTCAGCGTGTCGTTGCGACGCACCATGAAATACGCGGCCCAGACGAGCAGCGACGTCCAGATCGAATCGGTCTGCCCCCACAGCGCGGAGTTCAAGAACACCTCGGGGGCCAGCAGGATCGCCACTCCGGCCAGACCTGCGACGAGTATGCTGCCGCGCAGCCGGTAGGCGATTGCCGTGACACCGGCAGCCAGTACGAGGTCGAAGAACAGAGCGATGAGCTTCACGATCGAGAGCGGCTCGACGGGCAGCAACGAGCCAACGAACAGCAGGTAGAGGTAGGGCACGTTGTAGTTCGCGAACTCCTGGCCCAGCGCGGCGAACCCACCCTCCCGCAGGAACTCGATCCACGGTCGCATATAGACCACGAAGTCGGCCGTCGAACCGGCGCGCAGCGACCAGCGCAGGCCCAACACCGCGCCGAAGGCGACCACGAGCAGGGCCCACTGCTGCCAGTCTCCCCGCTGGCGCAGCCGTGACACGACGGCCTTCGCCCGCGTCACAGCTGAAGACATCGAGTTCCGTCCTTCCGCATCGCCATCTGATCGAGGCTCCCAGTTCTCGCGGCGCACCGGCTGAAGCTTAGCGCGCGGGCGATCCTGCCCTGTATGGTTGCGCTTGAAACATTCCATGAAGCGCTTGGCCAGCTTCTGAACGCCGGAGATTCTCACCATGCCGCTTGTGCAGTTTCCGAGCACGGCCAGTCCTGTCATCTCGGTCGTCGTACTGGCGTGGAAGCAGACCGACCGGCTCATCGCCTGCCTCTCGGCCCTCGCGGCATCAGCGGACGCACCCGATTTCGAAGTCGTCCTGGTGCTCAACGGCGCCTCGCCCGAGGTGCGCCAGCTGGTCGCCGGAAACGTCGACGGGGCGCACATCGTAGACATCGAGGCCAACATCGGTTTCGGTGGCGGATGTAACGCCGGCATCGACAGGGCCCGTGGCGGGTTCGTCCTGCTCCTCAACGACGACGCCACGGTCGACGCCCACCTGCTCGCGCGATTGTTCTCCCGCATCGATGCCGAACCGGATGTCGCCGCGGTCGCCGCCGTGCTGGTCAACCCCGACGGAACCCTGCAGGAAGCAGGCTCACGCGTGCTCGACAGCGCCGCGACGGTGCAGCTCGGCGCGGGGCTTCCCCTCGACTCCGACGACGCGCGGCCCTTCCTCACGGCCCGCGACATCGACTACGGCTCGGCAGCGGCTCTGCTGGTGCGCAAGACGGCTCTCGACGCCATCGGCGGTTTCGACCCCATCTACGAACCGGCCTACTTCGAAGACGTCGACCTCGCTTTCCGACTGAAGGAGAACGGATGGCGCGTGGTGCTCGAACCCTCGGCGCGCGCCGTCCATGCCCTCGGCTCCTCGACATCCACCGACACCCGTTTCCGACGTTTCGCCTCCGACCACGCTGGAACCGCGTTCATCGAGCGATGGGGTGCCGTTCTCGCCGACGCTCCCGAGCGCGATGCCGACCCCTCGGTGCTCGTACACGTGCCGCACGCCGCACGACCGGCCGCGCAGAGTTCCGCCGCCTCTCCTTCCGCCACCGCTGCATCGATCTCGGCGGGCTACGCGGCCTGGCTCGCCGACGCCCTCGACGGGCTCGAGGCCGAGCACGCCGACGCCGTCGCGCACCTGGCCGCCGAACGCGAAGAGACCCGGCAGCTGCGCGAGAAGGTCGACTCGCTCAACACCATCGCGCACGAGCTCAAGACTCGGCTCGACGACCTCGAGGCCCGCGGACCGGTGGGTGTCGTGAAGTGGCAGGTCGGGCTGTTCAAGCTGCGTCACACCCGCGACTGACCGTACGGATCCTGCCCCGACGCTTCGTTCCGTTACACTTCGGATGCGGCCGATCGCGCCGATTCTCCTGCCCCCTTTTTCGAGAAAACGGTTTCTGTGGCTGCTTCACCCTCTGCGAAGAAGCGCTTCGCTCCGGTTTCCAGCCGCGGGGTTTTATTCGCCTCATCCGTCGTCGTGATGCTCGCCGTGGCGTTCGCGTTGCACTTCCGTCCGTGGCAGGGGGGACTGCTCGAGGAATGGGGATTCGTCCTCACCTGGGACGACCGTGGCTTTGGCGCACTCAGCGACTTCGTCGGTGCGACCATCGGGCGCCCGTTCCACCTAGTGCCAGCGTTTGTCGGGCTCGTCATCAGCAACGGCGGCTTCGTCGGCATGTATCTCGTGCTCGGACTGATCTCGGCCGGCCAGGTCGTCGCCGGCGCCTGGGCGCTGCGCCCGGTACTCGGCGGCTCGATCATTCCCTGGATCTTCGCCCTCATCGTGGCTATCCACCCGTGGTGGGCAGCCGGCGACGTGCTGCGCTTTATGCCGGCACAGTTCTCGTGCCTGCTTTTCATTCTCTGGCTCGGCTTCTCTGTCCGGCTGCTCCGCGGAGGCAACGGCCTCTGGCTGATCGGCGTCATCGCGGCGCCCATCGTCTCGCTCCTCAGCTATCAGGCGCTCGCTCTCGTCTACCTGCTGGCCATGGTCGCCGTGGTGGCAGCGCTGACCGTCGCGTCAGTGCGCCGCACCATCGACTACGTCATCGCCACCGTCGTCGCGGTCGCGCTCGCGACCGTCTATTCGATCTTCCTCGCCCCCAGGCTGTTCAACGCCCCGTACGAAGCCAGCTTGATGTCGGGGTCGCACGACCTGGTGGCCTCGGTGCAGATCGTCGCGCACACCGCCCGCATCTACGGCAAAGTCGGGCTCGTCGCCATAGCCGTCGCCACGGTTGCCCTCGTCGTCGTCGCCGTCGTGCGCCGCGTCGGCTGGGTGCGCATCACGGTGCTCGCGCTTGTCGGGCCCGTCGGTTTGCTCTCCGGGCTCTCCTACGCAGCGACCACCCTGCACCTGAACGACCCCGAGCGCGTGATGTTCCCGATCGGCATGGCCGCTTGGCTGACCGGCTTCGCCGCCCTGCTGCTCTACGGCACCGCTCCGTCGCACGAACGTCGTCGTGCCGCCCTGGCGAGCGTCGCGGTCGCCGCCGCGTTGTCGCTCGCGTTCGCCGCGCTCAACCTCGAGCAATGGGCGCGGTACAGCACCCTGCAACAGCAGACTCTCGCGCTCATCGAACCTCTCGTCGCCGAGACCGCCCCCGACAGCACGCTGGTCGTCGTCGATCAGTCTGGTCTGCTCGGAGACATCTACACGTTCTATCCGCCCCACCTGCAATACGCCTCGCGCGTGACTTTCCAGAGTGTGACGACCGTCGAGCTCTGCACCGACGACGCCACTGCGCGCCGACACGACATCGCGGCGCGGTACCCGCTGACCACGACCCAGGCGTGCTCCGCGATCCTATCCCCTGACGCGAAACTGATCGCGGTCGGAATCATCGGCGACGGCAGCGCGAAGGTCTACGAGCAGCCGACCGTCGTGGCCGCCAACTAATCGACGGGACGCACCATCTCTACCGATCTCCGCCCCACCGAACGCCGGGTGTCGAGCGCTCCTCCCGGCGACCCCGCCCGGTCGGCGATCCGCACCGAGGTCCAGGCGTTGCGCGCCGTCGCCGTGCTGATAGTCGTGCTCTATCACCTGTGGCCGCAACGGTTGACGGGCGGGTTCGTGGGCGTCGACGTTTTCTTCGTCATCTCCGGGTTCCTCATAACCGCGCACCTGCTGCGCGAGCTGACGAGCACCGGAACGATCTCGCTGCCTCGCTTCTGGGCCCGACGTGCCCGGAGGTTGCTGCCCGCATCGCTTCTCGTGCTCTTCGTTGTGCTGCTCACGACTATCGCGTTCCTTCCCGACAGCTACTGGCGTCAGTGGATCGGCGAGATCGGTGCCTCCGCCGTCTATGTTCAGAACTGGCTGCTCGCATTCAACGCGGTCGACTACCTCGCCGCAGAAAACGCCGCTTCTCCCGTCCAGCACTTCTGGTCGCTCTCCCTGGAAGAACAGTTCTACCTCGTGTGGCCCGTGCTCCTGGTGCTGGCCGCGCTGGCCTCCCGCAAGCGCAGCCCGCACACGAAACGCATCGTCTTGCTGTCGACACTGGGTGTCGTCGGAGTCGGTTCGTTCGCGACATCCGTGATCTGGACCAGCGCCATGCCTGCGAGCGCCTATTTCGTCACCCCGACGCGTGTGTGGGAGTTTGTCCTCGGTGGTGTGCTCGCGTTTGTCCCCACCCTGCTCGCATCCCGGTCGGCGGCCGTGCGGTCGGTCGTCTCCGTTGCCGGGTTCGCCGCCATCGCCGTCTCGGCGGTGACCTTCACCGGCGACATGGCCTTCCCCGGATACGTCGCGCTTCTCCCCGTTCTCGGCACCGTCGCCGTCATCGCGGCGGGCGCCCCCGTAGCGAGGTTCAGCCCTGCGCCGCTCTTCGGCCTGCGCCCCGTGCAGTTCTTGGGCGACGTGTCGTACTCGATGTACCTCTGGCACTGGCCGCTCATCGTGATCGTGCCGATCCTGCACGGCAGCCCCCTCGGCACCAGGCAGAAGCTCGCCATCCTCGCCGTCTCGCTACTGCTCGCCTGGCTCAGCAAGGTGTTCGTGGAAGACCGTTTCCGCACGAGCGTCACCGTGCAGCGCACCCGTCCCCGCTGGGTCATCGTCGCCGCGATCGTGAGCAGCATCGCCCTCGCATCGAGCGGCTCGTTCGCCTTGGGCACGCTCGATGGGCGCAACGCCCAGGCCGCCCAGGCCACCCTCGACGGGTCGACAGGCGAATGCTTCGGAGCCGCCGCTATCGCCGAGGGCAGCGACTGCCCCGAGCCGTTCGCGAACACCGGCACCATGACGGCCGCGTTCGCAAAGACCGACACCAACTACGTCGCAGACCCGGCCGGCGGGTGGAAATGCGAGACGCCCCGCGGCGACAGCGTCATCCGCAACTGCGAACTCGGCAACACGACCGCGCCCGTACGCACCATCGCAATGTTCGGCGATTCGCACGCTATGCACTACATGGCCGCGCTCGACTCGATAGCCGTACAGAACGACTGGAAGGTCGTCACGTACTTCAAGAGCGCCTGCAGCGGCACCGGCGACGAGGACGTAGTGCTGCTCGTGCGTCCCGACGACCAGCAGCCGTGCGCTGACTGGGGGGTCGCCTCGCAAGACTCGATAATCCAGGATGACGCGATCGACACCGTCGTGTTCGCGAACGTCAGCGAAGCCTACTTCCAAGACGACGGGGCGGCGCGGATCGAGCCCGCTCGCTACGCGGCCATGTTCGAGCGCTTTACCGCTGCGGGAAAGCGGGTCGCCGTCATCCGCGACCTTCCGCGCACCGCCAACGACGCCGACGGCCCCGATTGCCTCGCCGCGAATCCCGACGACCAGACGCCGTGCACGACCGACCAATCGCTGTCACTGCACCCCGATGCCGCGGCCGCCGCCGCGCAGGCGGCAACCGACGAGTCGGTTCGCCTGGTCGACCTCACCGACAAGTACTGCCTCGATGACGTCTGCTACGCCCGTGTCGGTGGGGCCATCGTCTACTCCGACGCCGGACACCTCACCAACAGCTACGCGCGCTCGCTCGCGCCGTTCATCGCGGTCGCTCTCGACCGCTAGCGGTCAGCGGAACAGACCGAGAATATCCTCGAGGTCGGGAGCGACGACCGTCGGGTCGCTGAGTCCCCACTCCCCCAGAACCGTCGTATACGCGCGCACGATGTCGGACTCCGCCCGATGCTCGTTCGCAGTCCCCGCAATTTCCACCAGGCGCGCGGCATAGGACGGCGCCACGAATGTTGCCTCGGCGTAGCGGCGAGCGTTCTCGGCGCGTTCTCCGTACACGACGGTGCCCCGCGCGAAGCCGTCCAGCAGTTCTATCAGTTCGTCGGCGACGCGGTCGGCGTGCACTTTGAAAACGGTGTCGTCGGGGAGGCTCGAATAGAATCCCGTGTCAGCGACGATCGTCGGCTTCGACCAGAGCATCGACTCGATCGCTGTGGCCGACGCAGACTCGAGGCTCGGGATCCGCAGGCAGCAGACGAGGTCTGCGTTGGCTAGTTCTGCCGACAGGCGCTCGTCGGTGACCTGGCCCACGATCGTGAGCCGCACGCCCATGATCTCTGCCAACGATGCCAGGCTCGCGCGCATCTCCTCCGCGACGGAACCGACCAGCCGGTATTCGAGCGCGTCGCGGGTCTCGGTGTTCGCGGACATCGCGGCGATCACCACGTCCGCCGCCTTGTTCTCGTTGATGCCGCCAAAGGTGAGGACGGTTTTGCGACCGTACTTGCTCGTGATGTTCGGGTCCGATGCGTCGTGGTCGACGGATGCGTCGTACGGCAGCGGAAGAACTTCGACGGGCGCACCGGTCGCGGCTAGGACGTTCGCCAACGCGAGGTCGGAGTGGGCGATGACCGCGTCGGCGTGCACAACCATCCACTCCGAATAGGTGTACTTTGGCCAGCTGGCTTTCTGCAGCCTGCTCGGCAACGCAAGATCGTAGATCCACTGGATCGAGCGTCCGTACCACGATGCGGCGAGAAGATGTGCCTCCGCGAGATGCCCGTCCGAGGCCCAGCCCCAGAGGAGTCCTCCGAGAAAGTAGTCGTGCAGCGAGACGATGCCGCGGCTCTTCGGAAGCCAGTGGACGTTGCCGGCGTGCAGGTCGTAGCTGTTGCCGACCTGGTGCCAGACTATGTCCGCTCCGTCGATCATGGATTGCACGCCGGGGTCACGCCAATCGACGAAATCGCTGAACTCGGGGCGAACGTCGCGGCTTGCAGGATGCACCTTCTGCGTGGACACGATATCGACGCGATGGCCCTGCGCCTCGAGCTCTCCGACCACCATGCGGCTCACCTTCGCGATGGCGGACTGCATGCCGACCGGGGTGAAAACGAGAATCCTCACGAGAGGAGCCTGTCGAGGGTGTAGTCCCACGTTACGTTCATACCGCGCCAGAGTTCACGAGACGACTTCCCCATTTTCTTCGCGAGCGCGCCAGACTGGCTCGCCGCCGACATCGCTTCTCCGAGAGCTTCGGGCGTCGGATCGACGATCCACCCGTTGTTTCCGACCTCGACCATCCCGCGCACCCCGCCGCTATCCGTGGTCGTGATGATGGCCTTGCCCGCTTCGGCTGCTTCCATGGCCACATAACCGAGCGAATCTTCGTCGAACGGGATGTACGCGCACGCCATCGCGTGATTGACGTAGTCGCCGACCTCGGCCCGGCTGAGGAACCGCAGATCGAGCGTGACCCGGCCCTGCATCCCCAGGCGCTCGATTGTCTGCTCGAGCAGCTCACGGTCTGCCGGGCTTTCGGGCGGCCCCGCGATCACCAACTTAACCTTGTTCGACGCGTGGGCTAAGGCTTCAACGAGGAGGTTCTGGCGCTTCGCGCCGTTCACCCGCCCGCCCGCGAAGATGTATCCCTCGGAACGACCGCCGGTGAAATGTTCGGGGTCGTTGAGCGGCGGGCGCAGTACCTCGGATGCAAACTCGTTGTAGTGCCACAGGCGGTCCGACGTGGTGGGCGAGTTGGTGAAGATGTTGCGCGAGTCGTCGAACGACTGCGCGTCGGCTCGCGCGATCGTCTCGCGGATCTCGTCGCCGAACACGGAACCGGGCAGCTCCGACATCCCGGCGTCGTAGAGGTCGTAGGCCTGCCGGAACTGGTGCAGCAGCCAAACGGTCTTGTGCTCATGGCGGAGGTAGTACGCGGGGAACTTCAAGGCAATGAGCCGGTCCGTGTTCTCGAGTTCCAGCGACCGCATCGCCACCATCTGCGCCGGGAGGTCCTCCACGGGGTTCCACCGGAACGGGATGCGCAGCAGCTCGGCCTCGTGTCCCCGACGTTGAATCCGGTCGACGAGGTTGACGGCGAGTTCTTCGGCTCCGCCCCACAGGAACGGCGCCATGTTGTTGGCCACGACCACCTTCACGAGAGCAATCCTTCGATGACGGTGTCCCAGGAGATATCCAGATCACTGACCGACTGCGAGAGCGCCACGCCCATCCTGGCGGAATTGTCGCGGTCGAAGAAGAGGTCGTCCATGGCCGCCGCGAGAGCCTGCGGCGTGGGTTCGACAACACGGCCGTTGAGCCCGTCTGACACCAGCTCGAGCACTCCTCCGGAGTCGACCGCGGTCAGCACCGGTCGCTGCACCCGCGCCGCCTCGAGGGTTGGGTAGCCGTAGGAGTCTTCGTCGACAGGCAGGTACGCCACCGCGAACGAGCTGGCGATGAGATCCGCCTTCTCGTCGTCGCTGACCCAGCGGTCGTCGATCGTCACCCGGTGTTCGACCCCCAGGTTTTCCGCGTGCTCGCGGAGGAAGGTGGAGTAGCTGGCATCGGCCGCTTTGCCCGCGAGCACGAGTCGCACATCCGATGTGGTCAGCGCGAGAGCGTCTATCAGCAGGTGTTGCCGCTTCGTGAGGTCGAGACGCGAAATGTACGTGATCGTGTCTCCGGCGTCGTTGGAACTGCCGCGATAGTCGGTCGGGAGCGGCGGATAGAGCACGGTACTTTCGATGTCGTTGTACTTCTTGAGCCGCTCGCCGACGACGACGCTGTTGACGAAAATGCGGGTTGCTTCGCCGAGCGCGGCCGTGTCCGCTCGGCGCAGGGAATCGCGACGGGCCCGTGTGATTGCGGTATCACGGGTCAGTCGGAACTCCGATTCCCACAGGTCGTAGTAGGTGCGGAGATGGTGGATGAACCATACGACTTTGCGTGGGTGCTTGATGAAGTAGGCCGGTGGTCGGATGCAGATCGCGATGTCCGCGGAGTCCGTGAGGTCGATGGTGCGGAACGCTGCGATCTGTTGAAAGAGGAATCTGGGTTCGTCCGAGAACGGCAGCAGCACCTTCACCACCTCGTGGCCGCGTTTTTCCAGCTCGGCGGCGAGCCAGTCGACGATGTTCCGCGCCCCTCCCCCGACGAAAGGCACGAACGAGGAGACTATCGCGACCTTCATTTACCCTGGAGAACGTCGGAGACGGCGGCCGAGACGAAGTCGATGTCGTCGATCGTGAGCGCCGTGTGAAGAGGGAGCGATATGCCGCGCGCCGACCATTCGTCTGAGACGGGGAATGACTCGTCCGACGCGTAAGGCGGCAGAACGTGCATCGGATAGAACACGGGGCGGCTGTCGACGCCTCGGTCGAGCAACTTGGCCATGATGGCGTCGCGCTGGGCCGCGTCGATATTCAGCGGATAGATGTTGAAGAGCCACGGTACGCGGGAGTAGCCCGAGGGCACCTCGACGGCCTCGAGCAGGTGGGCGAGATCGGCGAGCTTCTCGTCGTAGCGGGCGCTCAGCAGCGTGCGCTTGTCGATGAACTCGTCGTATCGCTCGAGCTGCGCCACACCGATCGCGGCGGCGATGTTCGTCATGCGGTAGTTGTAACCGACCACGGGGAACCAGTACCGACGGTCGGGGTCCATGCCCTGTCCGCGCAGCAGGCGCAGTCGCGCCGCGAGTTCGGCGTCGTCGGTCGTCACCATCCCGCCCTCGCCGGTGGTGAGGATCTTGTTTCCAAAGAAACTGAAGACCGCCACGTCGCCAAGCGAACCGACTGCCTGCTCTCCGATCTTCGCCCCATGAGCCTCGGCGGCGTCTTCGACGACGAAGATATTGCGCGGCTTGCAGATGGCGTTGATTTCGGGAATCCGGGCCGGGATGCCGTACAGATGCACCGCGATGACGGCGACGGTCTTGTCGGTGATGGCCGCTTCGACCGCGCGTGGGTCGAGGTTGAGAGTTCCCGGCTCGACATCGACGAGAACGGCGGTCGCACCGCAGTACGCGATGGCATTGGCCGAGGCGACGTACGTGACCGACGGCACGATGACCTCGTCGCCCGCTTTGACTCCCAGCGCTACCAGAGCCAGGTGCAGCGCGGTGGTGCCGTTATTGGTAGCGATCGCGTGCTCCACGCCGACGAACTCGGCGAACTTGCTCTCGAACTCGCCGATGAAGTGGCCGATGCTGGAGATCCACCCGCTGCTCAGGCACTCATTAACATATTCGGTTTCGCGGCCGCCTAGATCGGGCTGCGCGAGGTTGATGAATCGTTCAGTCAATGGTGCTCCCGGTGTGATGGTTCGACCTGGCGGGAACACCGTATGCGGTGACCCCGTCGGCTATGTCGCTGACAATTACTGAGCCCGCGCCGATGACGACATCGTCACCGATCTGTACGAGCGGGCGGGCCGATGATCCGACGCCGACAATCGAGCGCGCTCCGAGGCGCACCCCGCCGGAGAAATGCACTCCCGGTGCTACGTGGGCGGCCTCGCCCACGACGCAGTCATGGTCGACAGTGGCACCGGTGTTGACGATAGCCAGCCGACGCACGACGGCATCCGCGTTGACGACCGCGTTCGGCATGATCACCACGCCCTCCGCGATGGTGGCCGTCGGCGAGATCCGAGCCGAGCGGCTGATAACGCTCGGCAGAGTGAAGCCGAGCGCGACGGCTGCGGCGGCGATTCGCTGCCGCGCCGCGTTCGCTCCGACGGCCACGACCGCGTGATCGACACCGTTCGCGAGCACAGCCGACAGCGACTCGTCTCCCACCAGCACCTCGATGCCGCGATAGCTCACCGCGTCAGAGTTAGACACGCAGGCGACCACGGTGTCGCCGTTGTCGAGCAGCATGTCGACGATCACTTTCGCGTGGCCGCCCGCCCCGATCACCACGACGCTAGTCATCGGACTCGTCACGCTTACCGACGGCCTGTTGCAACCGGGCTATCTCGCCGCTGAGCAGGCTGATCTTTTTCGCCTGCTGATCGAGCGAGTTTGCCAGCATGCGCATCGATCGCTTCTGCTCGGCAGCGGTCAACAACGAGTGCGCCTCGACCTGACTGAGTAGCGTGACCACCTGGGCGTGCTGCTCACGAGCGAGGTGCTCGCTGTGTCGAGCCGCGTAGTCGGCGCGGGCCGAGAACTCGTGGAGATCGTGCGCCATGAACGTGCGGGTGCGCCAGGCTATAGACCGTATGGCCGGACGCATTGCCCGATAGGCGAAAAGAGCGAGCTTGCGCGCGGCGCGTCGACGGAACCGTGGCACAACGATGGCCGCCGGGCCGATGAGCGGCCGCGCCGAAGTCGCGTTCTTGAGTGCGACGTCGTCGTCGCTGTAGAGGTAACGGCGAGAACTCATTCCGGCGTTGACCGCGGCAGAGGCGGACCACTCGGCACGAGCGGTGCCGTAGCGGGGATGTTCGGCCATAGTTAGATCCATTATGGGGTATTAGAGAAGCGCTCAATTACGCGCGAGCCTGCGGTCACTGGTCGAAAGAGGCACGCAGGGCCTCGATGCCGCCCTTGGTGTCGCCGTCAAAGATCACGCTGCCGTGAGATAAGACCACCGCGCGACTGCACAGATCTTCGACCTGCGCGGACGAGTGACTGACGAGCACAATCGTACGGCCCTCTTTCTGGAACTCGCGGATTTTCGCCATGCACTTCTCTTGGAAGCGCTCGTCGCCGACCGCGAGAACCTCGTCGACAAGCAACACGTCTGGGTCAACGTGCACCGCGATCGCGAAGGCGAGACGCACGTACATCCCCGACGAGTAGAACTTCACCTGGGTGTCGATGAACTCTTCGATCTCGGAGAATTCGACGATCGAATCGAAGTACTCCTCGGTCTGCTTGCGCGAGAGCCCGAGGATCGACCCGTTCAGGAAGACGTTTTCGCGACCGGTGAGGTCGGGGTGGAATCCGGCACCGAGTTCGAGCAGCGCCGCGAGACGGCCGCGACGCTCAATGCTGCCGGTATTCGGCTGGATGATTCCGCCGATCACCTTGAGCAGGGTGCTCTTCCCCGAGCCGTTGGCGCCCAGCAGACCGACCGTTGTACCCGCCTGGATGTCGAAGTCGACGTCGCGTAGCGCCCAGAAATCGTCTTTGTGCTTGTTCGAGCGGCCGAAGTTCACGATGCGCTCTTTCAGCGACTTGTCTTTTCGGATGACGAATCTCTTGGAGACATCGTTCACCCGGATGACGTCGGGGGCGACCGGTTGCATGTTCCCTACCACTTAGATCTCCTGCGCAAAGTTGCCCTGCAACCGCGAAAACACTCGCTGGCAGATCCAGACGAGGACAAGCCCGATGAGTGCGGCGATCAACAACCTGAGGTTGAGATCGTCGGGCCACGGCTGCGCCGGCACAACGATGTCGGCCCCGGCCGCATCCTGGCCCATTACGTTGTCGCGTGAGCCGGCCGTCCACATTCCCTTCTGGAAGGCGAGCATGGCGACCGTGATCGGATTCCAGAGGTAGATCTCGGTGAGCCAGAGGTACCCTGAGCGCTGCGCCGCGTCGACGACGAACGACCACGAGTAGACGATCGGAGATGCCCAGAAGAAGAGCAGGATGAAGACCTCGACGAGGTATTGGATGTCACGGAGGTAGACGTTGAGCGCCGAGAGCAGCAGCGCGAGCGCGATTCCGTAGATCAACACGATGATGACGCCGAGCGGCACGTAGACGATGTCTGCACTCCACGGCACCTGTCCCAGCACGATGGTCGCGCCGAGCAGCACGACGAACTGCACGAGGAAGTTGAAGATGGCCGACCCGACCGACGCGAGCGGGAAGATCTCCCGCGGCAGATAGACCTTCTTGATCAGGCCGGCGTTGCCCACGATCGAGCCGGTGCCGCCGGCGATGATTTCGGAGAACAGTCCCCACAGGGTGAGACCGGCGAATACGAAGATCGCGAACTCGGGCACGCCGCGCGCTGCGCCGAGGATCTGCCCGATGAAGACGAAATAGATGACGAGCATTGTCAGGGGGCGCACGAGGCTCCAGAGGAAGCCGAGCGCGCTGTCTTTATAGCGGGACTTCAGCTCGCGACGAATGAGCAGGTCGAGCAGCTCTCGGTGAGAGAAGATCTCCTTGATCGCCTGGAAGAATGCCCCGATCGGGCGCGAACTGGTCGCTTCCGTGGTTTGAAACGGCAGCGATGCGAGTCGGATCGCACGTTCCTGCGCTGGATTGGTCACGAATACTCCGGGTTCATAGTGCCGCGATGCGCGGCGTTCGATTCTAAGCTTCGGTGAAGAAGTAGTCCCACACGTCGTCGGCGTAGTCCGACCAGGTGCGCACGGAACGATTCGCCGCTTCGCGCCGAAGTCGCGCATTCACCTCGTCGTCGAACAGCGCGCTTTCGAGGCCGCGGGCGAGATTCTGGTCGTCGCGCGGGTCGACGAGGATTCCGCCGCCCTGGATCGCGATCTCCGCCATGCTGCCATACCCGGACGTTACGACCGGCGTTCCTACCGCCAACGATTCGGCGACGGGAAGCCCGAAACCCTCGTTGATCGACGGGAAGACCGTGCAGCGCGCCACACGATATCCGCCCCAGAGCAGCGCGTCGGTGATGGCGTGCACGGTCTTGACGGGGCGGCCGTGGTCTTCGAGCACGGCGAGCCGGTGGTGGAACTCTTCGGCGCCCCAGGCGTTGCCGCCGACGAAGGCCAGCGAGAACTGGTGGCCCTCCCTCCACAGCACTTCGGCCGCGGTGAGCACGGCGAGGTGGTTCTTGCGTGGCTCGTGGCTTCCCACGCAGAGGACCAGGGGCAGATCCCCTGTTGCGAGCGACTTGCGCGCGGATGCCAGTTCGGCATCCGTCACCGAGCCGGCGTCCGACGGCAAGAAGACCGACTTGATCAGGGGTCCCGTGATGCCGGCGCTGCCGAGCATCATGCGCCAGCCGGAGTATTCCGCCGCGGCCGCCTCCGAGATGGTCGCGATCTTGGAGAAGTGCGCGGCGGCGACGAGATTTCGGGCGAATCCGGCGCCCATCCCAGCACCGATCGTCTCGGCGGAGGTGAGCGGCACGCAGTCGAAACCGATCAGCATGGAGCGGTTTCCGGAGAACTCAGCCATAGCGGCAATGCGCGCGGTGCGGCTGTCTTCGACGGCGAGCTCGGGCAGGATGTAATCGCACTTCCACGGGATGAGCACCTCGTCGGCAGTGCCGGATTCGGCGTTCGGCGCGGTGCCGTAGAGCGCGTTCTCGGCCTCTTGGTCCGACAGCTCGCGCAGACTCGTCAGCGACGGGTTCCAGCCCACGAGCAGAATCTCATGACGCTGGCTCCACTCGGCGATGGTCTTGCGGACGACCCGCTGGATGCCGGTTGCGAGTCCGGTGCGCGCGGTGTGGTGCACGTCGACGACGACGGTGCCGGAGACCACGCGTGACACGCGGTTCGAGGCGCGTAGCGGAACCGATGAGCGTACTCCCGCGTTCGCGACGTCTGTGAGCACAGCAACGGGAGCTTCGAGCCAGAACCGACGGCGTAGAGCTACGACATCGTCTCGGACGGGCCACTCGGCCCCGAGCACGGCGAGTGTGAGCCAGACGATGTCGTCCGCGGGCTTCGCGAGGTGCTTGCCGACCATTGCGACGAGCTCGGCGCTCGACAGGGCGACGTTCGCACCGGGCTCCAAGGTCTCCAGCAGTATCGCCAGGCGCTGGTGCTTCGTTTGCTTAGACATTGACAGCACTCCCCAGCGGTACGACGAGACCGTCCCAGAGTTCGTCCGCGTAGTCGTCCCATGACCGGGACGGGCGCGTCGCTATCTCCGATCGCAGCACGTCGATGCGCTCCGAATCCACCAGAAGCGAGCGCATCGCATCCACGATCGTCATCTCGTCCCTTGGGTCGATGAGCACACAGCCGCCGCCCACGGCGATCTCGGCCGTGCTGCCGTAGCCGGAAGTCACCACGGGCACACCCATGGCCAGGGATTCGGCGACCGGGAGTCCGTATCCCTCGTGCAGCGAGGGGAAAATCGAGAAGCGCGCCTCAGCGTACGAGGCGAGCAATGCCTCGTCGCGCACACCGCGCCACACCTCCACGTCGTATCCCTTCTTGGTGAGCGCCTTTATCCGCTGATCGAATCCCTGGGTGAACCAGAGGCTGCCGCCGCCGATAAAGCGCACGCGGAAGTCGAGGCCTTCGCGCCAGAGCAGCTCGGATGCGAACAGCACCGCATCCTGGTTCTTGCGCGGCTCTTGGCTGCCCACGCAGAGCACGAGCGGAGCGGCCGAACCGGCGGCCTGCGGTTCGCGTGCGCTGTCGGGGAGGGCGATGGGCAGGCTGACTTCGACGGCGGGCACCGGGGGCAGGCCCTGCGCCCGAAGAGCGTGACTGAAGCCGAGAAAGTCCTCGGTCGCCGCCGCGCTGATACCCGCGACACGGTGCGAATGCTTCACGATCGACAGGTAGTTGACGAAGCGCTCGGTCTCCGCGGGCGGCACGGTCTCGGCGCTGACGACCGGAATCGCGTCGTATCCGACGAGGCCGACCTTGTTGCCGGAGAACTCGGCGAGCGAGGCGAGCACGTTGCAGAGGTACGGCGCGGGCACCTCTGGCAGCACGACGGTGGACTCGAACGGCACGACGATGTGAGCGCGGCCGGCCTCTTCGCGCGGCACGCTGGGGTCGGGTTCCTTATAGGTATTCCACTCGGTGACCCGCGAGGTCTCGAGCTTGTTCAGCCGACGCATGGAACGTCCGTGCGGCGACCAGCCGACGAGGGTGATATCCCGCTCGCCGTACCATCGCGACATCGTCTGTCGGACGACACGCTGGATCCCGGTGTGCGCGAGATTCGTGGCGCAGAAGTCGACATCGATCACGACACCGCGATGCACGACCTCGATGGTCACGTCGAGGCTCTCGGTGCCCGTCGCCAAGCCGAAGGTTGCCTCGAGGAAATCGATGAACGCGAGGTCGCCGTCGGCCAACAGGAGCGAACGGCGCGCCGAACGCACCTGGTCGGGCAGCGGGAAGGAACCGGTGAGCCCGACGCTGAGCAACCACACCTGGTCGTTGCGGCCGGAGTGTCGCACGTCTTCTATGAGGGCAGAGAGGAGAGCTCCGCTTCCGCGGGACTCGAGATCGGCCAGCTGGGCGGGATCACGGAGTATGTAAGGAGCGACGGCGACGAGTCGCTCGAATGCCGAATCGGTCAGCTCCTCGACGGTAAGGCTCACTTGCCGGAACTCTTCCGGCGCCTCTGCAGCGTGGCGGCGACAACGTGGGCGGTCTCCACGACCCCCACTTCGGCTACCCTCCGCTGCACGATGCGTACCGCGCGAAGCGGTTTCGTGATGCGCCAGGAGACGGTCTGCGTCATGGCGACGTGGCTCGATTCGCGGTGGGCGATCAGGAGCCACTTCGACAGGGCAGCCTCCGACAGGCTGTCGACCTCGCGCTGGAGTCTGACTCGTTCGGCTTCCGACTGCTTCAACCGCTCGGTTACCGTCAACTTCTTGGGCGTTTCTGCGTGCGGGTTATCGCCAGGCTCGATGGGAGGCATTGCGTCATTCTAGCCGTTCGACCTGAAACAGGTTGGGCGTGCCCCTCCCGAGTCACTCCCGTACCGACGTAATCTGGTTGGGTCTGCACACTAGGCAGCAGCCACACCGGGGATGAAATTGTGACTTATATGTATTCGGAATCGTCAAGGCCGCCGACGCGAATGCGCCGACTGGCAGCTGCGGCATCCGCTCTTCTTCTCTTTGTCGGGCTTTTCACCGCCGCCTCGCTGGCACCGATCACACCGGCGGCACCCGCCGCCGCCGCGAACGGCGCGGACTTCAATCCGGGCAACATCATCAGCGACGAGCTTTTCTACAACTCCACGCTGATGTCCGAGGGAGGCATCCAGGCGTTCCTCGAGGGGCGAGTGCCGAATTGCACCGCCGCGGCCGGCGCTCCGGCCTGCCTCAAGAACTACGTGGCGTCGTCGTCAGCACGCGGGGCGGACCAGTACTGCGGCGCCTACGCGGGCGGCACCAACCAGCGCGCGTCGACGATCATCGCCCAGGTGGCGCAGGCGTGCAACATCAACCCCCAGGTGTTGCTCGTCACGCTGCAGAAGGAACGAGGGCTTGTCACGAAGACCGCCCCCAACACGGGCGACTACCAGATCTCGATGGGGTACGCCTGCCCCGACACCGCCGCGTGCGACACGAGGTATTACGGGTTCGCGAACCAGGTGTTCTCGGCCGCCCGCCAGTTCAACGTCTACAAGAAGCTGCCCACGTCGTTCAACTACCGCGCGGGTCGCACCAACACGATCCAGTGGCACCCGAACGCGTCGTGCGGCTCGAGCCAGGTCTACATCGAGAACGACGCCACCGCCGCGCTTTACAACTACACCCCGTACCGCCCCAACCAGGCGGCGCTGAACAACATGAACGGCACCGGCGACGGCTGCTCCTCGTACGGCAACCGCAACTTCTTCGCCTATTTCAGCGACTGGTTCGGCAGCCCGACCCGCGGAAACCTGCAATCGCCTTCCTTCGAGGGCGGATCGGTCTACGGCTGGGGTGCCAGCAACGGGCCCGTGAACGTTATGACCGCTCGCGGCACCGTCGGACAGGTCCCCAACGGCGAGTGGTTCCTCGCCACGAACACGCCTGCCGCCGGACGAGCGATCACCCAAGACGTGCAACGCACCACCTACGCGGGGCAGACCATCACCGCGAAGGTGTGGGTGCGGTCGGAGTCGGACAAACCGTTCAGCGGGACCGCCGCGGTCTGGGGTATCGGCAACTCGGCCAACGAGGCAGCGAGCGTTCCCTTCACCGTTACCGGCACGTGGACCGAGCTGACTATCAAGCTCCCGGTTCAGGGTTCGAGCCACTCGCTCATCCGGCTCGACGTCTACATGAACACGACCTCGGGCAGCATGTGGATGGACAACGCGTCCATCTCGGTCGGTCAGACCCCGCCGCGGGAGAACCTGCTCAACAACCAGTCGTTCGAGGCTTCGTTCGCCGACTGGGTGCCCGGCAACGGCTTTATGAACCGCGCCATCTACCAGGACACCCGATTCGTCAAACACGGCTCCTGGTTCGCGGCGTCGAACACTCCGGTCGCCCGGCGTTCGTTCTCGCAGACGGTGAACGTAACCGGGTACGTGGGCGACGAGTACAGCTTCAGCATCTGGCTGCGATCGGGAGACGCCACCGTGCCGTTCACGGGCGACGTCGCACTCTGGGGCCTCAATTCGAGCCAGGTCGCGAACGCCGTGACCAGTTACTCGGTGGTGGGCGATTGGACCAAGGTGACCGCGACCTTGAAGTCGCCGATCAACTTCTCACAGCTCAAGGCCGAGGTCTATCTCGCCAACGTGAACGACACGCTGTTCCTCGACGACGCGTCGCTCTCGAAGAACCTGCTGCAGACGCCCTCGTTCGAGGACGGCAGCGCCGGCGGCTGGTCGACCGGAAACGGGACGATTACGCAGACGGTCAGCGCGGGAACCCCGGCGAGCCCGGCGGCCGACGGTACCTACTACTCCACCGTGGTCGCCCAGACCGCGAGCGGTTCAGTGGCTCAGAACCCGGCGCGCGAAACCACCGTCGGCGACACGTACACGGCGTCGGTGTGGGTGAAGGCTCCGAGCGGCACCACCGCCGGAACTCTCGCGCTCTGGGGCCTCGGCGGCACGACGGAACTCGCCCAAACGGGCTTCACCGCCGACGGCACGTGGCAGCTGGTGACAGTCGCGTTGCCGATCACTCAACAGAATCACTCGGCGCTCAAGTTCGAGCTCTACCTCGCGAGGGCGGGGAGCTCTCTCCTCATCGACGGCGCCAGTCTGAAATAAGCCGGTCCGGATGCCCGAGCGACCGCCGCCGAGCGGCGGCGATTCGGGCCATCGACCGTATCGTGATCTAGAATGGGGCGGTTCGTACATACGAGCCGCCCCAGCTTCCTCGCTGCAGTAATTTTTCCGCTCGACAAGAAAGCCCAAAGGACAGCCATGCCTCGCGCCCTCATTACAGGAATCACAGGCCAGGACGGCCTCTACCTCGCAGAGCTGTTGCTCTCCAAGGGTTACGAAGTCTTCGGATTCATGCGTGGACAGAACAACCCCAAGCGCCAGCTCCTCGAAGAGACGCTGCCCGAGGTGAAGATCCTGACCGGTGACCTCACCGATCTCTCCAGCATCCTCCGCGCCCTCGACTCCGCGCAGCCCGACGAGTTCTACAACCTCGGCGCCATCTCGTTCGTCGCCTACTCGTGGGAGAACGCCCACCTCACCTCCGAGGTCACCGGCCTCGGCGTGCTGAACGCCCTCGAGGCTGTGCGTCTGTACTCGAAGGACGACGCCACCAAGGTGCGCTTCTACCAGGCCTCCAGCTCGGAGATGTACGGCAAGGTGCAGAGCGTTCCGCAGAACGAAGACACCCTGCTCTGGCCGCGTTCGCCCTACGGCGTCGCCAAGGTCTACGGCCACTACATGACCATCAACTACCGTGAGTCGTATGGCATGCACGCCTCGAGCGGCATCCTGTTCAACCACGAGTCGCCGCGCCGCGGCCCGGAGTTCGTCACCCGCAAGATCAGCCAGGCCGTCGCCCGCATCAAGCTCGGCCTGCAGGACGACATCGTTCTCGGCAACATCGATTCCCGCCGCGACTGGGGCTTCGCCGGCGACTACGTCGAGGCGATGTGGCGGATGCTGCAGCAGGACGAGCCCGACGACTACGTCATCTCGACCAACGAGACCCACGAGATCCGCGAGTTCCTCGACCTGGCCTTCCGCCACGTCGGAATCGACGACTGGGCGCCCTACGTCAAGCAGGACCCGCGCTTTATGCGTCCCGCCGAGGTCGACCTGCTCATCGGCGACTCGACCAAGGCCCGCACGACCCTCGGCTGGGAGCCGAAGGTCGACTTCCCGACCCTCGTCACCATGATGGTGGACAACGACCTCGCCGAGCAGAAGCGTCTGGCGGGTATCTAAACCCGATGCCCGTCGCACTGATCACCGGAATCTCCGGTCAGGATGGTTCGTACATCGCCGAGTCGCTGACGCGGCAGGGGTACGACGTCCACGGTGTCATCCGTTCGCGTTCGCGCGAGGATGCGGGCAACGAAGTGCTGTCGGGTGATGTCGTCCTCCACGAGGTCGACATCACCGACACCGCGCGACTCGCCGACCTCGTCGCCGACGTCGCGCCCACCGAGATCTACAGCCTCGCCGCGCTGAGCTCGGTGTGGAAGAGCTGGGCCGACCCCGTGCGAACCGCCCAGGTCAACGCGTTACCGGTCGCGCAGATCCTCGAGTCTGCGTGGCAGCTGCAAGAGAAGACCGGCGAGCCTGTGCGCGTGGTGCAGGCCTCCAGCGCCGAGCTCTTCGGCGACGCGCAGGAGTCGCCGCAGAACGAGCTGACGATCATCCGCCCGACCTCCCCGTACGGCGCGGCCAAGGCCTACTCGCACTACATGGTCGGGCTGTACCGCAAGCGTGGGCTTTTCGCCTCGAGCTGCATCCTCTACAACCACGAGTCCCCTCGTCGACCCGAGACGTTCGTCACCCGCAAGATCACCGCGAGCGCCGCACGCATCTCGCGCGGCCTGCAAGACGGTCTCGAACTCGGCACGCTCGACACCCGCCGCGACTGGGGCTGGGCGCCGGATTATGCGAATGCGCTCGAGCTGGCGGTGCACGCCGAGATCGCCGACGACTTCGTGATCGCCACCGGCAAGGTGCACTCGATCAGCGACTTCGTCGCGCTCGCCTTCTCCCGGGTCGGCATCGACGACTGGCAGAAGTACGTGAGCGTTTCGGCGGAGTTCACCCGCCCGCTCGACGCGGCACAGCAGCTCGGCGACTCCGCAAAGGCCCGCGCGTCGCTGGGCTGGCAACCGACGAAGTCGTTCGAAGAGATCGTCGCGGCGATGGTCGACAACGACCTCGCCCTGCTCGACGCCGCACTGACCCAGTGACCTCCCGGGCCCGCACAGTCCTCATCGACGCCACTTCGGTTCCGCCCGACCGCGGCGGCGTCGGCAGGTACCTCGATGGAATCATCCCCGCACTCGCCGCAAGCGGGGCGGCAGTGTCGGTCGTCTGCAAGCCCGACGACGCCGAGCACTTCCTAGCGAGCGGTCTCACCGTGCTCACCGCTCCCGCGAGCACCACGTCGACGGCCCGTCGATTTCTCTGGGAGCAGATGTCCTTGCCGCGCCTCGCAAA
>Ga0247730_1000691_pt1 | contig 22476 bp, 23 predicted proteins | sample UWRJL073202C2_FD_180959 | JGI IMG/M metagenome (GOLD analysis project Ga0247730, IMG submission 180959) | Plant litter microbial communities from Arlington Agricultural Research Station in Wisconsin, United States - UWRJ-L073-202C-2 | ecosystem: Environmental > Terrestrial > Plant litter >... | reverse complement strand
GCGGCGGCCTCCGGGTCGCCTGCGTTTCGTCCGGTGACCTGGGCGGCGCGCGGGGTGGTAGCTCAGCTGGTTAGAGCAGCGGACTCATAATCCGTCGGTCACGGGTTCAAGTCCCGTCCGCCCTACAAACGAATTGCTCCTGAACAGGACGTTAGAACTCAGATCACAGTGGTTCCGCCGTCGGCGACGATCTCCTGTCCGTTGACGTAGCTGGAGTCGTCGGAGGCGAGGAATAGGGCGATCGACGCGATCTCCTCGGGGCGTCCCATCTCTCGCCGCGGAATGACGGAGGCGAAGATCTCCTTCATCTCGGGGCTCAGGGCGTCGCCCATCATCGGGGTGGCGACCGAGCCGGGCGTCAACACGTTCACCCGGATTTTTCTGTCGCGCAGCTCGGCGACCCAGACGCGTGCGTACGCTGCGAGCACCGCTTTGCTGCCGGCGTAGACACTCCAGTCGGGGTAGCCGCGCACCGAAGCGTTCGACCCGGTCATAAAGATCGAACCTCCGTCGTTGAACAGCGGCAGTGCCTTCTGCACGGTGAAAAGCGTTCCCTTGGCGTTCAGCGCGAAGGCGGTGTCGAACTGCTCCTCGGTGATCTCGCCGAGCCGGCTCGACTCGCCGCCTCCCGCGCTCGCCCACAGCACATCGATCGCACCTTTCTCGCGCTTGACGGTCTCGAACAGTCGGTCCAGATCGTCGAGGTTGGCCGCATCCGCTTGAACACCGGTCACGTTGCCGCCGATCTGCGCGACCGCGTCGTCCAGCGAGTCCTGCCGCCTGCCGGTGATGAAGGCGTGCGCACCCTCCGCGACGAATAATTTGGCGCCGGCCAATGCCATGCCGCTCGTCGCGCCGGTGATTACTGCGACCTTGCCGTTCAGCTTTCCCATGATCAGTTCTTCGCTTCGAGGTCGACGCCGAGGGAGAGGCCGAACCCGAGGCCGCTGCGGGCGAGCCCCATCTCGATCAGGCTCGCCCCTTCGAGCCAGTGCGCCATGCCCAGGTCTCCGGTGTCTCGCGGTCGGTGTCCGAGGCTCGTGATGAAGGCGGAGACGCTGGCCTTGGCACTTGCGTCGTCGCCGGCCATAAATACGTCTCGCGGCCCGCCCGAGGCGAGCACGTCGCGGAACAGGGTGTTGAACGCCTTCACGACACTCGTGCTCGCGGGGGCCGCGTCGGCCACCAGCTGCGCGATGGAGGTGTCGTGGGCGACAGCGAGTCCGCTGCCGGTGGGGCTGAAGGGGTTCGTGATGTCGACGACGATCTTGCCGGCCAGCGCCTCCCCGAACTCGCCGACGACCTGCACCGCGCTCTCGAAGAGCACGGCCAGGACGACGATCTCCCCGGTCGGAGCATCACCCCAGGCTCCAGTTGTCACACCGTCGCCGAGCGCACGGGCCAGAGACGCGGACTTCCCAGAATCCCGACCGATGATCTCGACGGTATTGCCGCCCCTGAGGGCGAGGGTGCCGATGGCGCTCGCCATGTTCCCTGCGCCGATGATGCTGATGCTGCTCATAAGTACTCCTCGATAGTGACTGGGCCGGATCGCCGAGATGATGAAATGAGGCACCCCTCCGGTTGGCGGATAGAACCGGAGGGGTGCCTCATGTATTCCGAGTGGCGGCAATTTGTTTAGCGGAACGTCACCAATCGGAGGGCGGCCTCACCACTGGGATAGATTGGCAGGATGAGCATCGGCGAAGAGACGAAGACGCGGGTTCTGTGGCGGCGCGACGCGCAGGAACGCCATGACCGGCTCCTCTCCGCGGCGCGCCGCGAATTTGCGAGCAGGGGTGTGGATGCCTCGTTGGAACAGATTGCTCGCGACGCCGAGGTCGCCATCGGCACCCTCTATCGCCACTTCCCGACCCGTCTCGACCTGCTCCTAGCTGCGCTCGAGCCGCGACTTGCGGAGTTCGCCGCCGGCTCCGAGAGCGCTCTGGCGGTCGAGGATCCTTGGGAAGGTTTCGTCGCCTACCTCGAGAACCTGTTCCGTGTTCAGGCCGGCGACCGGGGGTTCAACGACTTCCTCTCGCGTCGGTTTCCCGGCAGTGCCGACACCGAGCGCTTCCATGACCAGATGTGTGGGCAGATCGACGACGTGCTCGCCCGGGCGCAAGCGGCCGGGGTCGTGCGCCCCGACATCGCCTTGGCGGATATCGTCAACCTCATCTGGTCCAACGGCCGCATGATCGACGCCACCAGCGTCAGCTCACCCGACGCCTGGAAGCGTCAGCTCCACCTTATGCTCGACGCCTACCGGGCCGACCGAGCGCATCCGCTACCGGCGCCGCCGATGACCGAGAAGCAGTTGTACGACGCCATGGTTCACCTCAGCGCCACGCAGTAGGTGCGATTCGCGGTCGATGCCGTTCAGGAACATAGCGGCGGGGCTCTTCCGAGGTGGCAGGGCTGGTTTCTCGTCCACGCGAGAGACTACGACCGCAGCACGGCCGCGACCGTCGTGAGCGCGGCCTCGAGCTCGTCGTCGGGCGCCGTGAGGGCGATCCGCAAGAATCCCGCGCTCGTGGGCGAGTACACCTCGCCCGTGCTCACCACGATGTTCGACGCACGGAGTTGCGCCACCAGTTCGGCGGCCGAACGCCCGGTGGAGCGGGCGTCGAGCCAGAGGTAGAAGCCTCCGAGCTGGGCGGTTTCGGCGTCAGGCATCCAGTCGGAAAGCAGCCGTGCGGCCATCGCGAACCGGGCCGCGTATGCTGCGGAAAGCTCCGCGCCGCGGTGCGGTAGCGAACGGAGCGCCTCGATGGCGACCAGCTGCGCGGTGATGGGCGCGCAGCCGACCGTCGTGCCGTGGATCGCCGCGGACACCTGCCGGAACTGCGGCGGCGAGAGGAGGGATCCCGCGCGCAGGCCCGTCATCGAGTAGGTCTTCGAAAACGTGCGCGCGGAGAAGGTCAGGTCGCCGCCCGTCGTGAGGGGCGACGGGGCGCGCCCGCCGGAGAAGACGATGGATTCGTAGGCCTCGTCCGACAGGATGAACGCCCCGTAGCCGCGTACCAGTGTCACCAGTTCGGCGAGAGCCGTGGCATCCGCAACCGCTGCCGTCGGATTCGACGGCGAGTTCACGACGACTAGACGGGCCCCGCTCTCCAGCGCCGCCTCGATAGCGGCCAAGTCGAAGAAGCTCTCGCCCGGAGCGCCCTGCTGATAAGTGGACACGGGGATCCGCAACTGCTCGGAAAGCACGCGGTAGTTGGGCCAGGCGGGGTCGGGAATCACAATGCCCGCCGTGGGTGAGCAGACGGCTTCGATCGCGACGGCGACAGCACCGGTGCCGCCCACGGTGACGATGACATCGTCGGATGTCGCGGGGAAGCCCGTCGACGACGCGATGTCCTGCGCGATCAGCTCGCGCAGTTCGCCGAGTCCGAGCTTCGGCGTGTACCCCGTCTGACCCGCGCGAATGCTCGCGACTGCCACGTCGGCCAGCGCCTCGGGAAGCGCCTGATCGGGTTCGCCGATGCTCAGGTCGAGCTCGTCGTCGGCCGTCGCACCGGCCATCAGGCGAGCGATTGCGTCGTCGGGGGAGGCGGGCGGCGCGGCAGGTGATGACATGTTGGGGCCTTTCGCCGCGCGAGAGCACGGCACGTATTTCGGGGATATCTCTATGGTAGGCAGCCCTACATGTCGTGAAGATGTCGGTTTCCTCGGGATATACCCCACGGGTATGTCACGGAAACAGACCGGAAACAATGCGGACGTGTACTTCTTTCAGCGTTACCGCTGGCTCTCCGACGTAACGCAAACTGTTCGACCCGCTACCCGCACCGCCCCGTACTTCGAACCGAATCCAAGGAGTTGCACCATGACCAGCCACACTCGCATGCGAAGGTCGATTGCTGTTTCCGCAGCCTTCGTCGCCGTCGCGTTCTTCACCGCGTCCTGCGCGACAGGCACCGCTTCGACCGCCAGCGGCACCGCGGCGAAGGGCGACACGATCGTCGCGGCCGCCGACCCGTCGCTTCTGCCGTACAACTTCTTGGGCACCGACGGTAAGACCTGGGAGGGCATCAACGTCGACATCGCCGCCGCGCTGTCCACCGAGCTCGGCAAGACCATCGAGTTCCAGTCGGCCGGCTTCGACACGATCATCCCCGGGCTCGCCTCCGGCCGCTTCGACCTCGCCCTGACCGGAATGTTCGACACGCTCGACCGTGAGAAGACCGTCGACTTCGTCGACTACCTCGCGGCGAAAAACAACTTCCTCTCGAGCAAGGACTTCCGCGACGTCGAGAGCATGGACGACCTGTGCGGCGTGACCGTCGGCATTCCCGGGGGCGCGCTCGAGGCCGACCTCCTTGCCACCGCGTCGACCGCGTGCACCGACGCCGGCAACCCGGCCATCACCGTCAACGAATACGCCGACCTCGACGCGACGATCCTCGCGCTCACTTCCGGCCGCATCGACGTCACGCCCAACGACTCGGCGGCGAACGCCTACGTGCTCGCGGCGAACAAGGACACGCTCAAGGTGAGCGGCGGCTACCTCAACGAGGGCTATTTCGCCGCGGCGTTCCCCAAGAAGAGCGATCTGACCGACCAGGTGAACGACGCGTTCGCGGCGATCATCGCCAACGGCAAGTACGCCGACATCCTCGCCAAATGGGGCATCGACGACCGCGGTCTCGACGCCACGATGATCAACGGAGCCACGTTCTAAAGTGACTTCTACTGCTCAGCAGCCACTGGGGCACGACGATGACATCGTTGTGCCCCGCCGGCGGCCGTGGCGCTGGGTCGGCATTGCCGTCGTCGTGCTGGTCGTGGTGCAGGTGGCCTACTCGTTCATCACCAACCCGAACTACCGCTGGGATGTCGTCGGCGGCTACCTGTTCGACCCGCGCATCCTGAGCGGTCTCGGCACGACGCTCGCGCTCACCTTCTTCGGAATGCTGATCGCCCTCACGCTCGGGCTGATACTCGCCACGATGCACCAGTCGCCGAGCAGGGCACTGCGGTCGACCGCGGGAGCCTACGTCTGGTTCTTCCGCGGAACACCGGTGCTCGTGCAGCTGGTGCTCTGGTACAACCTCGCCATCCTGGTGCCGCAGTTCTCGCTGGGCATACCGTTCGGGCCCACGTTCTTCTCGGTCGACACCAACCTCGTCATCACCCCGTGGACCGCCGCGATCCTCGGTCTCTCGTTGAACGAGGCCGCCTACCTCTGCGAGATCATTCGCTCGGGCATCATCTCCGTCGACCGCGGTCAGAACGAGGCCGCGCAGGCGCTCGGCATGAGCCGTCGTCTCGCTTTCCGCCGGATCGTGCTGCCCCAGGCGATGCGGGTCATCGTGCCGCCCGCGTTTAACGAGGCGATCGGCCTGCTCAAGTATTCGTCGGTGGTCAGCGTGATCGCGCTGCCGGAGTTGCTCTACTCCGGCCAGCTGATCTACGCCCGCACCTACGAGACCATCCCCGTGCTGATCGTCGTCTGCATCTGGTACCTGGTCATCGTCAGCATTCTCACCGCGCTGGAAAACCGGCTCGAACGCAAGCTCGGCGTCGGCTTCGCCGCGACCGCACTCACCACGAAGACAGGAAGGTGGCGCAGATGGCTCTCACCGAACCACTAGCGGAGGAACCGCTGGTACGCCTGACCAACATCCGCAAGCGTTTCGGCAGCAACGAGGTGCTGCACGGTGTGAACCTCGAGGTGAAGCGCGGCGAGGTGCTGTGCCTGATCGGCGCGTCCGGCAGCGGAAAGTCGACGCTGCTGCGCTGCATCAACCACCTGGAGCGCCCGGATGCGGGTCGCGTGTACGTCGACGGCGAACTCGTCGGTCTTGCCGAGCGCGGGGGCAAGCTGCACGAACTGCCCGAACACAAGATCCACGCGCAGCGTGCGTCGATCGGCATGGTGTTCCAGCACTTCAACCTGTTCCCACACATGACCGTGCTCGAGAACGTAATCGAAGCCCCTCTGCGAGTGCGCGGATACTCACGCGACGCGGCGACCGCGACGGCCCTCGACCTGCTCAGCCGCGTGGGTCTCGCCGACAAAGCGAGCGCCTACCCGAAGAGCCTCTCCGGCGGGCAGCAGCAACGTGTCGCCATCGCCCGCGGCCTGGCCATGCGCCCCAACCTGATGCTCTTCGACGAGCCGACCTCCGCGCTCGACCCCGAGCTCGTCGGTGAAGTGCTCGACGTGATGCGCGGCCTCGCCGCAGACGGCATGACCATGATCGTCGTCACCCACGAGATGGGATTCGCCCGCGAGGTCGCATCCGAAGTGGCGTTTATGCACCAGGGCACGATCGTCGAGCAGGGTCCGCCCAGCCAAGTCCTCGCCGCGCCTCAGCACGAGCGCACCCGCTCCTTCCTCTCGAAAGTGCTCTAACCCATGCCCACCCCGCCCCCGAGTGTGCTGACCGGACCGCGTAGCGAGCGCAGCCGGCTGATGAGCGTTCGCGACGCCGCACTGCTCTCGCCGACGGTGCTGTGCGTCGAGGGCGAATCGTCGGCCGCGCAGTTGCCCGCGACGATCGGGCGCGCGGAGTGGCCGGCAGCGATGTTCACAGACATCACGCGCGCGGTGCACCACGTCTCGGTGCGCGAGACGCGGCTCGTCGTCGTGGGCGGAAAGTCGTACGGCTGGGTGCTGAAAGCGACGCGGTCGTTGCGCGCCAGCGGGCCGTTCCCGATCGCGGTCGTCGGTCTCGCCCTCGACCCCGAGCAGGTGCTCGCCCTGCTCGACGCCGGGGCGAACCTGCTGATCGAGAGCGTCGCGAACCCGCAGGAGGTCGTCGCGCGGCTTACCGCCCTCTGCCGCGGCACCCGCGGCGAAGACTCGATGCGCGTGCGCTGGCTGCAGGCGGGAGAAATGCGTGTCGACCTGGGCAGCCGGCGCTGCATCCTCGCGGGGGAGCGCATCACCCTGAGCCAAAACGAATTCGACCTGCTGGCGTTTCTCATGACCCGCTCGCAGCAGACGGTCTCCCCGCAGGAGATCGTGCAGCAGGTCTGGAACTGGCGCCATGGCGACGGCCTCAACACGCTGCGCATCCACGTCGGCCGCCTGCGAAAGAAGCTCGGCGACACGAGTGTCAATCCGTCGTGGATCGGATCGATCCGCGGCGTCGGCTACCAGTTCTTACAGCCCGTCGCCGAGGTCGGCGAGGACCGCAGCGAAGACCGACTGCGCCAGACCGTCTCCACCCTCAACGCGCAGTCCGACGCGCTGTACTCGATAGTGGACAGCCTGCGTACCGCCATGACCGTGCCGGAGCTCGCCGACCTCGTCGTGCAGTGGGCCGTCGACCGCAACTTCTCCGACGCCGCGACGGTGTTCCGGCTCGATACCTCCGCCAAGGGCGAAGCGATCTCCACCCTCGTCGCCTCGGCCGGTATGTCGTCGAGGTGGCGCCAGGCGCTCGCCACGGGTCATCCGCTCAAAGACGGCTTTATGGGTGCGCACGCCTACGCGAGCGGCGAGGTCGTGCAGTTGAGCGACGTCAGCAAGCTCTCGAAGCGCTTCCCGGTGACCGCGCGCATGTCGTCGGCCGAAGACCTGCACGCCTGCCTCTTGTTCCCCCTGTTCGTCGACGGCAAGATCTGGGGCGACCTCGCCTTTGTCAGTCGCACCGCGCGAGCGTTCAACCCGTCGCGCACCGCGTACCTGCGTTCGGTCGCGAGCCTCGTATCGCTCGCGCTCGCCTCGAAAGACCACGACTCCGAAGCGGGTGAGACCGATGCGTGAGTTCGACGACGCGGCCGTGATCGCGGCGATCGACCCCGTGCGCCTCATCGACGAGGTGACAGCGTGCCTGGCAGACCTCGGCACGGGAACCGCCGCGCAGATGTCGAAGTCCAGCCTGCCCATCGCGGGCGGCGGCTTCTTCCTGTCCGTCGCGGCGGTCGTGCCCCGGCTCGGCCTCGCCGCGTCGAAGTGGGCGTCGTACGTGCCCGGCACCGCGGGGGCACCGGGCGTGTCTACGTCGCGCATCACGGTGAGCGACGCGAGCACGGGAGAAGCGCTCGCCATCGTCGACGGGATGGCCGCGACACAGCTGCGCACTGCGGCGACAGCGATTGCCGTCGCTCGGCGGTTCGGCGCAGCCCAGCCGGAGGCCATCGCGTTCGTCGGCTTCGGGCCGACCAACCGTGCCGTCTTCGACCTGCTCGGCCGACTGCCGTGGACGCCGTCGAACATCCGCATCGCTGTGCGGTCGTCGGCGTCCCGCGACGCACTGGCGGCGAGCTTCGCGCGCCTTCCGCAGATCACTGTGACGACGGATGTCGCGGCAGCAGTTACCGGAACCCACCTGGCCTTCTCCGCCACCGGGGCATCCACGCCGGTGGCCGCGCTCGAACTGCTCGCGCCCGGCGGCGTCGCGGTCAGCCTCGACGGCAGCGGCACCTGGACGAGCGACCCCGATTCGATCGTCATCGACGACCGAACGAGCGCGGATGGCACGTCGCCGGTGGCCGTCGCTTTCGCCAACGGCGAGCAGCTGCGCGTCCGCCCGTCTCAGCGGCTGCTCGCCGACGTCGCCGGCTCCGCCGTGACCGACGTCGCTCTCGCGGCGATCCTGCTGCCGGGCGTGAACGGGGTGTCCGCATGATGCCGCGCTGGCGCCTCGGCACGGTACTCGGCGTCGCGAGTGCCTTCTCGAGCTTCCCGAGCGTGTACTACGCGTCTATCGCCGCCGACGTGCACGGTGGCGCGTGGGCGACCCCGGTGCTCTTCGCCGGCCACGGCCTCGCCGCGATAGTGGCCATGAGCGTCGTGGCGATCCCGCGAGTATCGACGGCGGTCGCCCGGATCACTCCGGGACGTTTTCTCGCCGTCGTGCTTCTCGTCGATGCCCTCGCCGGTGTGCTGCTTGCCGTGTCGGAGGGGCCGGTCGAGTACGCGCTCGTGCTCGTCGGCCGCATCGTTACCGGTCTGGCGCTCGGAACTCTCACCCCGATCGTCGCCGCGGCCCTCGCGAACCACCGAAACGGATCGGCGATCTCCACCGCGGGCATCCTGGGGGGAGTGGGCGTCGGAGCCGCGACCGCAGGCACCCTCGCGCTGTTCGACCTCGCGCGCCCGGAGGTGTTCGGTATCGGCTGCGCGGCACTCGTCATTGCTGCCGCCCTCGTCGCGTTCGCACCGTCGTCGCCCTCGGTCGTGCATCAGCCGTCGGCCTCGGTCGCTCGTGTGCCCCGGCTCGCGCTCGGTGCGGCCGCCCTCGCCTTCGCCGCGAACGGAGTGCTCGGGTTGTTCACCTCCGTGCTGCCCGGCGTCGTCGCGGCCGCATCGTCCGCGCCCCGCGAGTTCAGTGCCGGGCTCACGGTCGCCGCAGTGCTCGTTGCCGCCGGCGCGGCGCGGCTGGCGATCCCTTCCGGCCGCTCCCGTCTCGCGCGGCTGTTCGCCCTCGTCTTCCTCGTCGTCGGAGCGGTGACATTCCTCGGCGGCCTCGCCGGAGCATCCATCGCCCTGTCCCTCACCGGAGGTGTGCTGCTCGGCTTCGCCGCGGGCATTGCCTATGACACCGCCCTGTCGCTCGCCGCGTCCCGGACGATCGGAGCCGCGCGCGTGCGTGCGCTCGCGACAGTCCAGCGCGGCGGGCAATTCGGCCTCGTCATCCCAGTACTGCTGTTTCCGCTTGCGATCCAGCGCTAGTCCTCACCTATGTGCCCTGCAACCCAAGGAAAGACCATGAACCACCCCACACCTACCGCCACGATCTCGGGAGAACAATCATGCGCGTGAGTTTCGACATCGGCGGCACCTTCACCGACCTCGTCCTCCTCGACGAGGAATCGGGGCGGGCCTGGCTGGGCAAATGCCTGACCACCTACGACGACTTCAGTCGTGCCATCGAACAGGGCATCCGCGAGGTGCTTGAGGCCGCGGGCAGCGACAGCTCGGTCATCGACCGCGGTGTGGTCGGGGCGACGACGCTCGTCACCAACGCGCTCATCGAGCGACGCGGGGCCAAGACGGCGCTCGTCACTACGAAGGGCTTCGGCGACACCCTCGAGATCGGACGTGAGTGGCGCTACGACCTCTACGACCAGCAGCTGCAGCTGCCCGACCCCCTCGTCGCGCCCGAACTGCGCTTCGAGCTGACCGAGCGCCTCTACGCCGACGGTTCGGAGAAGACCCCGGTGGACCTCGACGAGCTGGCCGCGATCGCCGACAAGATCGCCGAGCTCGGCGTCGAGTCGGTGGCCGTCGTGCTGCTGCACTCGTACACCAATGCGGCCCACGAGGAGGAGGTCGGCCGCGTTCTCGCCGAACGCCTGGGCGACATCCCGGTGACGCTCTCCGGGCACCTGGTTCCGGTCATCCGCGAGTACGAGCGCACGGTGACGACCGTCGCCAACGCGTACGTGCGCCCTGTCGCCGGCGAGCACTTCGCCGATATCGAGCGCGCCCTCGAGACCCTGGGGCTGGATGAACCGTTGCTGCTCATGCAGTCGAACGGCGGCGTGATCAAGACCGAGACCGCGCGACAGTTTCCTCTGCGCCTGCTCGAGTCCGGCCCCGCCGCGGGAGCCATCGGCGCGGCCTACATCGGAACCCAGTTGGGCCTCGACCGCCTCATCGCTTTCGACATGGGCGGCACCACCGCAAAGGTGTGCATCATCGAGAACGGCCAGCCGAGCGTGGCATCGACGTTCGAGGTCGGTCGCGTTCACCGCCTCAAACCCGGCAGCGGACTCCCGGTCACGATGCCCGTCGTCGACATGATCGAGATCGGCGCGGGCGGCGGATCCATCGCTGCCCTCGACGCCCTCGGCCTGCTCAAGGTCGGCCCGCACAGCGCGGGCTCGCGCCCCGGCCCTGCGGGCTACGGCAACGGCGGCGACAAGCCGACAGTGACCGACGCCGACATCGTGCTCGGCTACCTCGACCCCGACTACTTCCTCGGCGGGCGCATGACGCTCGACGTCGACGCCTCGAAGAAGGCGATGGTCGACCACCTCGGCCCCGCGTTCGACAACGACCCGCTGAAGGCCGCAGCCGGCGTCGTGCGCGTCGTCGACGAGCACATGGCTCTCGCCATGCAGGTGCACGCGACTGAGCGCGGTCACGATCCGCGCACGTTCACGATGCTCGCCTTCGGCGGCGCCGCACCGCTGCACGCCGCCCGCGTGGCCCGCACCCTCGGCCTCTCGCAGGTCGTCATCCCAAGCGCCGCCGGCGTGCTGTCGGCAACCGGCCTCCTCGTCGCGCCTCCCATGGTGGAGGTATCGCGCACCCGCCTCACCGAGCTCGACGACTGGACGGACGAGGCCGTCGCCGCGGGGTATCGCGGGCTCGAAGAGCAGGCGGCCGCCGAACTCGGCGAAGACATCGACCACTATGAGCACGCCGTCGACATGCGCTACCTAGGCCAGGGTTTCGAGATCGAGGTGCAGGTCGCCGAGACCGACGGCCCCGCCGAGTACCTCGCGAAGTTCGCCGAGCAGTACGAACGCATCTACGGCATCCGCCCCGACTACACCAAGGCGGAGGTCGTCACCTGGCGCGTGCGTGCGTTCGGCGTGTTCGTGCAGCCCAGTCTCGTGCGCACGGTTCCGGCCGCGAGCGACGGAGTAGAGCAGGCGCGGTCGCGCGCCGTCTGGTTCCCCGAGACCGGCCTGGTCGAAGCGCCGGTGTTCCGCATGCTCGAGCAGGAGCCCGGCATCAGCATCGTCGGCCCGGCGATCTTCCAGCTGCCCGAGAGCACCGCGGTCATCGGCCCCGGCGACCTCGCCGAGCTCGACGAGAACGGCAACCTGCACATCGCTATCAACCTCACCCCGGCGCAGTCGGCACTCGAGAACGCGGAGGCGTCCGCATGATCGACCCGAACGTTGCACCATTGCTCGAATCCATCGGCCTGCCCGGCGGCGATCCCGCGACCGCCCCCGCCAGCTCCGCGCGATTCGCCGACGGCGGCTCGTACAAGTGGGAGGTCGCCGGCGCGTTGACCGCGGCGTCGGTGGACCGGCTTGTCGAGTTGCTCGACGAACACGACGTACGCCTGCACCAGGTCACCAACACGGTGGGCACCATGCGGTATCTCGACGCCGAGATCAGAGATCTCGTCGAGACGTGTTCGCGGCAGGGCATTCAGCTGCGGATGGCGGTCGGACCGCGCGGCGTCTTCGACATCGGCGGCCAGAAGCTGGCCTCCGGAAGCGTCGCATCCGCCAGCGCTTACCGGCTGCGGGGGAGCGACGCCCTCGCCCAGGGAGTCGACGACGTGTTGCACGCGATCTCGCTCGGCGTGCGCGGGTTCCTCGTCTTCGACGAGGGCCTGCTCACGGTGCTCGACGAGCTGCGCACGGCGGGAGCCATCCCCGATATCCGGCTCAAGGCCTCGTCGAACATGGGCGCTAACAACCCCGCCCACGCTCGGATGCTCGCCCGCCTCGGCGCCGACTCGGTCAACATGCAGCGCGATCTCGACGTGCGCATGCTTGGCGCGGTTCGCGCCGCGACGCCGGTTCCTCTCGACCTGCACACCGACAACCCGTCGCAGACGGGCGGATTCGTGCGTGGCTACGACGTGCCCGACATGGTGCGCGTCGCCGCTCCGGTCTACCTGAAGACCGGCAACGCCGCGCAGAACTTCTCCGACGCTGCCCCGAGCGAGAGCGAAATCGCCGCCATCGCCCACCAGCTTTTCCTCGACGCGCAGATGTTGCGTCGCTTCTCGCCCGACGCTTTGCCGTCGAACACCCCGGAATTCTAGGAGCACCCAGTGACCAAAGTACCCACTCCCTCCACGGCGGCTTGGGACGCCGCGACGCTGCAGATCGTGTGGCAGCGCCTCATCTCCGTCGCCGACGAGATGGCCGCCGTGCTGCTGCGCACCGCGTTCAGCTCGGTCGTGCGCGAATCGAACGACCTCGCCTGCGCCGTGCTCACGGCCGACGGCGAGCTGCTCGTCGAGTACGGCCGCTCGGTTCCCGTCTTCACGGGAACCGTCGCGAACACCGTCCGCAAGATGGTCGAACAGTTCGGCGTCGAGAACCTGAAGCCGGGCGACGTCATCGCGACGAACGACCCGTGGTTCGGCAACACCCACCTGCCCGACATGACCGCGGCGACACCCGTCTTCCGCGACGGCGAGATCGTCGCCTACGTGGCGAGCATCTGCCACGTCTCTGACATCGGAGGCACGTCGGAGGGCGCGTTCGCCCAGGACATCTACGAAGAGGGATTCTGCCTGCCACCCGTCAAGCTCGTCGAGGAGGGCAAGCCGAACGAGCTGGTGCGCAAGATCCTCGCCCGCAACGTGCGCGTTCCCGACCAGGTGCTCGGAGACGTGGACGCCCTGATCGCCGCGAACGCGCTCGGCGTGCGCCGCATCACCGGCATGCTCGACAACGATCCGACCCTCGACCTCGCTGAAGCGGCGGCGAACATCTGCGGTGTCACCGAGAAGGCGGTGCGCAAGTCGATCATCGACATTCCAGACGGCCGCTACACCGCGAGCGTCGACCTCGACGGCTTCGAGGAGTACAAGCAGATCACCGTCACGATCGACGTTCTCGGCGACGAGATGACCGTCGACTACGAGGGCACATCCCCGCAGAGCAAGTACGGCATCAACTCCGGCTCGCCGACCTTCGGCTACACGAGGTACGGCATGGCGTGCCTGCTGGCGCCGGACGTGCCGAACAACGAGGGCGCACTGCGTCCGATCACTATCAAGGTGCCGAAGGGTTCGCTGCTCAACCCCACCCACACCGCGGCGGTGAGCGCCAACTTCCCGGCGCACGCCATCCCCGCCGTGCTCTCGCGAGCGTTGCTCGGTCCGCTGCCGACGCGCGTCGCGGCCGCCGCCGGAACGCCGTTCTGGGTGGTCGGCGTGCGCGGCCAGGGCGAGCGCGGCGCGTTCGCGTCGCTGCTCTGCTTCAACGGCGGCCAGGGAGCCTCCGAGGGGCAGGACGGGTACGCGACTCTCTCGACCCCGAGCAATGTGTCGAACACGCCGATCGAGGTCGTCGAGAACCAGGTGCCGGTACTCGTCGAGTCGAAGCGCATCGTGCGCGGCTCGGGTGGTCTCGGCAAGTGGGGCGGTGGCGAGGGTCAAGAAGTCGTCATGCGCAGCATCCATGACTCGCCCCTCGACATCATCTTCCTCACCGAACGCATCAAACACGCGGCTCCCGGACTCGCGGGCGGCGGCGACGGAGACACCGGACGCCTGCAGGTCGACGGGGCAGACGTCTCGGAGCCCAAGGGCCGGATGAGCCTGCAGCCGGGTTCCAGCATCCTGCTCCGCACCCCCGGGGGCGGTGGCTATGGCGCGGCCTGATCCCACGACCTCACCCGATATTTCTCGATCACTAACAAGAAAGCACGACTCATGACAGTTCTTACCGAAACCGAGTGGGCAACCGCCGGCACCGTCCGCGTCAAAGCCCGAGGACGACTCGCGCTCAAGCTCCGCAAGGGCCAGAAGGTCAAGTTCACCGACCTCGAGGGCCAGCAGGTCATGGACTTCATCACCGCGCGCGTCGACGACCCCGACGAGCGGATGTCGGTCATGTTCACCAACGTCTGCTCGAACAAGTGGGACCTGGGCGCCGGCTACACCATCTTCAGCACCAAATGCACGCCCCTGCTCAAGGTGCTGCGCGACGACAACGGCAACCACGCCCTGTCCGGCTACTGCTCGACCTACTCGAACGAGTACCGCTACGGCGTCGCCGACACGGCTTCCTGCTACGGCAACCTCTGCGACGACTGGGACGAGCTCGGGCTCGACACCACCAAGATCTCGCCCGACCAGTGCATCTCCGTCTTTATGAACATCATCCATCACCCGGACGGGCGCCACGAGATCGCCGAACCGACGACCAAGCCGGGCGATTCGATCGAGTTCGAGGTGCTCGAGGACATCTACATGGGCCTGTCGAACTGCCCCGAAGAGCACAACCCGTGCAACGCGTTCAACCCGACGGCCATGGAGGTCACCATCTCCTAGGCGACCCTGTGCGGTCCCGCGTCGACTGGCGCGGGGCGGCCCTGCTGGGGACGCGGCTTGTGATCAGGTGATCGATCGAGCGGCAGCCACGTGATCCCTGACGGCCGCGAGGTCGGCGGGGGACAGGTTGCGCCCGCCGATCACGACCCCGGCGACCGCGTGAAGGGCGTGCACCGACTCGACCGGGTTCGCGTCCAAGATCACCAGATCGGCGGCCTTGCCCGTTTCGACCGTGCCGTGGGTCGCCGTCGTTCCGAGAAACTCGGCGGCGCTGCTCGTCGTCGACTGCAATATGCGCAGGGGCGAGAGGCCGGCACGGGCGAGTTCGTCAAATTCGTGATGCAGCGACGGCCCCGGGATCAGCCAGACGCCTCCCGTGGCATCCGTTCCCGCCAACAGTCCGACGCCTTCATCGTCGAAGATCCGCACCAAGCGCAGCTGAAGCTCGTATTCGGCTCGCAGTGTGGCGCGTTCTGCGAGTGAGAACTTCCCGACGAATCTGTCGCGCGTCGAGTGCCATCGTTTCATAGTGGGTACAGCCACGAACCGGTTGTCGGGGTCCGCGGGGAATCGAGGGAGGTCGCACTGCTGGGTCGTGAGCTGGCGACGAGTTCAGCTGGATCGGATTGACCACGATCCGGGCCATAAGAGCGCCCATGATCCTGTGCATAAAGGGGATCTTGAACGGCGGCAGCTTGAGTTCTGGGGCGCCGGCGAGAGTCTGCCTGATCGCTGTTTCGTCGCTCGGGTAGGCGGCCAGCATGGAGATGCCGGGGCCGAGGTGCTCGATCGATCGGAGGCCGTAGCGCGATGCGACGACGGGGTCGGATGCCGCGGGCAGAAGTCCCGAGATTGTGGTGCCGACCTCGGCCGCGGCCTTCTGCAGCGCCGTGAAGACGGCCGGAGAGACGGCGGCCACCTTGACGAAATCGGCTCCGGCCGCAACCTGCCGCCGGAGCGTTGCCACCGCCTGCTCCACGCTCGCCCCATTTGCCGGGGAGAGCACGTCCGCCGGAAGTTCGAGCAGACGAGGCATGCCTGAACCGATCGGGAGCTTGCCGCTCCTGCGTGCGGTGAGCAACGCATCCGAACCGCTCATCTGTCTGAATCCGGTAATCCCGTAGGCGAGCATGAGCTTGAGTGGCCCAGTCGGGTCCTTCTCGTTGAGCGCGTGCGCGTGCATGTCGTTGAACCCCGGAACGACGAACTTGCCGGAGACGTCTATCCGTCGGACGTCCGACGTCGCCGGTGCAGACGCTGACCCGACAGTTGTGATGACGCCGTCGACGATTGTCACATCCACGCCCCATGCGATCGAACCGTCGCGGGGATCAACGACATGTGCGCCGGACAGAACCAGTGTCTCCATCGGGAGTCTCCTTCATCGAGTGCGAGGGCTGACGCACATCTTTACTTTGCTATCTGATGATACGATCAGAAATGTATTCACGATCAACCCGGTTGGCCTTCGTCGACCGAGATGGAGCTCAGCATGACGCCGCAGCAGAACCCGCCAGGAGACGAGACCACCGGCCCGTCCCGGCGCACGCTCATCAAGAACATCGGCTTCACGGCTTTGGCGCTCGGTGCGGTTGCGGCCTCGGGCGGGCCGCTCGTGTCGAGTCTGACCGGGCAACGAACCTCTCCGCGAACGACGGCCCGCGACGCCCGAGCGCTTCGGATCGACCACGTGACCGTCGTCGATCCCCGGGACGGAAGCCAACGCGCGGACATGTCTGTACTCGTTCGGGGCGGGAAGATCGTCTCTGTCGGTGCCGCCTCGAACCCGAGCGCATCCGGCGTCCGGGTGATCGACGGAGACGGCCGCTTTGTGGTTCCCGGCTACAACAACATGCACACGCACGCCTATCAAGAGGCGCGGTCGGAGCTGTTCATGGCGACGATGCTTCGCGAGGGCACGACCGGAATGCGCCACATGGCGGGACCGGACGCGATCCTTCAGCGCCGCGCCGAAGGCCGTGTCTCGCTCGGCGCCGACACTCCGCGACTCCTCGCAATGGCCGGCGCGATCTTGATGCCGTTCAACTCGCCGACCATCGAGCGGGTACGCCACGAGATCAACCGACAGAAGGCACTCGGCGCCGACTTCATCAAACTCATCATGGTGGAACGCGACGTGTTCTTCGCGGCGGTGAGCTGGGCGCACAAGCAGGGCATGTCGATCGGCGGACACCTGCCGCCCTCCATCACCCCTTCTGAGGCGTCGGATGCGGGCTACGACTACCTCGAGCACCTCGGTACCAGCGCCAACATCTGGATCGAGACATCCAGCGAACGCACCGCCCTGCGCAAAATAGCCGACACCTCGCTGGCCCTGCCCAACGCCCTCGGCTACGTTCCGTTCGCCGAGCAGTTGTTCGCGAGCGAGCTCGTCACCAAGGCGACCGCGACGACCCTGCTCAATCCGGCACTCTCGGATGCGCCCGAGTCGATCTCGATACTGCAGCGTGCGCTCGACACCTTCGACGAGGGTGCGGCTCGGAAGCTGTCCGCCACCTTCGTCAAGAACGGCACCTGGCAGACACCCACGCTGTCGCGGCTGCGCACCGAGTACCGCATGGACGCCCCGGAATACAAAGACCATCCGTGGTTGCAGATGCTGTCGCCGGAGGTGCAGAGCAACTTCCAGAAGACCCGCACGGCCTTCCTCGACCTTCCGGAGGCGCGTCGTAACGCGTACCACGGGTACTACGACGCTTCGCTGAAACTCGTCGGCATCATGCAGGCAGCGGGTGTTCCGATCATGACCGGCACTGACGGCCCGGGAGGCAACCCCGGTCAGGACATGCCCTCCGAATTCACAGAGCTGGCGGCCGCCGGCCTCTCGCCGCTCGACGTGCTGCGGGCGACGACGACGGCGCCGGCCGCGTTCCTCGGACGGTCCGATCGCATGGGCGCGGTCGACGCAGGCATGGACGCCGACTTCGTGCTGCTCGACGGCGATCCGCTCGAGAGCGTCGACAACCTCAGCAAGATCAGCGCTGTCGTGAACTCCGGCAACCATCACACCATCGCGCAGCTCGACGAAACGGTCGACCGACTGCTCGCATCAGCGGAGGCATCATGACGAACGACACAGTAAAGACGCACAGCGTGCACGGACCGAAGACTCGCAGCACAGCGCGGCGGCGATGGATGCGCGCGGCAGGCTGGGCGCTCGTCGTCGTCGGCGTCATCGTCTCGTGGGTGTGGTCGGTAGAACTCACTATTCTGGGCGCGTCCACCGAGGCAGCCATCGCGGGCGCCGCCACGATGCTGCTCTTCTGTGCGGGCATCGTGCTGATCTGGCGGGTGTCCCCGCACCGTGGCCGCCGCGCGATGCTCTCATTCCGTGTTGCCGTTATCGCGACCGCGCTCGGTGCGATCGTCGCGGGCATCGTGCCCGTCGCGGTGATCGCGCAGACCACCGGCACGGTGACCGCGGAAGTCACTTCTGGCACGAGCGGCGCCGGTTACCGTATCGCCAGTGTGGCCGTGGCGTCGAGCGACGAGTATCACGTGACTACTCTCGACCTCACTATCAGCGCGATCGACCGTACTGTGCCGCTACTGTTGGCAACCGTGTCGTTCGCCGACGGCACCGACGATGTCACCTGCGCGAACACCCGGCAGACGTGGATCCATGACACCTCGACGGTCACGTTCACCTGCGACAGCTTCACGCCGATCGACTCCCTCGAGGTCGTCTCCGGCATTGCCGTGACGGACCGGTGAGTCCCGGACGATCCGCGCTGTAGCGTGAGATGGTGGACGAGATGACGACGGTGCCGACCGAAGGACGCAATGCGCGCCGCAAAGAGCGCACGCGCGCGGCACTCGTGCACGCGGCGCAAGAGTTGCTCGCCGACGGGCGCGGTCACGATTCGAGCATCAAAGCGATTACCGAACTCGCCGACGTCGGCTTCGGGTCGTTCTTCAACCACTTCGAGAACAAGGCCGAACTGTTCGACGCAGCGGTCACCGAGGTGGCCCAGCGATACGAAGACTGGCTCGACGAACGGCTCCTCCATGTCACCGACCCGTTGCAGCGCCTGTCGCTGAGCATCCGATACACGGGCAGACTTCACCTCACCCATCCGCAAGAGGCGAATCTTCTTATCGGCCAGTTCACGCTTCTCTACGCGGGGAAGGCGCCCCTTGAGGGCCGGATTCACGCGGACGTCGTCGGAGCGTTGGAGGCCCTCGCCCCGAATGCCGTTCCCGGCCCGTCCACGGTGATCGCGGCCATGGGCGCGATTTCGGCCGTTTTGGCTGCGGCCTCGACGCTGCCGGAGGGGGACCGCGGACAGCTCGCCGATTCGCTCGTTGCCGACGTGATGCGCCTCCTCGGCGCCGACGACGCGGTGATCCACGAGCTGGTTAACGGACCGCTCTGACCTCTCTCGAGTGCGACTTGAGTGTCGGCCCGGTTCGCGGAAGACTACGGGGAAGCGACAAAGGGGCGACTCATGCAGCTGACCGTGGCCGACGACCGTACGCTCGAGGTGCATGACAGCACGAACGGTGTCGAAGCACCGCTTACCGTGATCTGGCATCACGGCTCACCGCAGACCGGGGCCCCGCTCGGGCCGCACCTGAGGTCGGCTTCGGCCCGAGACATCCGTTGGATCTCGTTCGCCCGAGCCGGATACGGCGCGACCTCCGCCCTTGCGAACCGCTCTGTCGCCGACGGGGCGGCAGACGTCGAGCAGATCGCGGACGCGCTCGGTCTCGGCCGCTTCGCCGTGATGGGCGCCTCGGGCGGCGGACCGCACGCGATCGCGGCTGCGGCACTGCTCGGCGATCGGGTCTTCGCGGCGGCGACCTTCGCGACGCTCGCGCCGTATACAACTGAGTTCGACTGGTTTGCCGGTATGGCAGGAGGAGGACCGGCCCTCGTCTCGGCGTTGCAGGGAAGGGCGGCGCGAGAAGACTTCGAGGCGACTGCGGAGTTCGACGGCGAGAGTTTCAATGCGCGGGACTACGCGGCACTCTCGGACGGGTGGGTGTCGCTGGACGAAGACGTACAGCTCGCTGGAGCCGCGGGCTCAGCGGCGCTGATCGACGACGACCTCGCGTTCGTCACGCCCTGGGGTATCGAACTCGACTCGATCGCCGCACCCGTTCTGCTCGCTCATGGTGGTGACGACCGCGTCGTGCCGGCGGCGCACTCGCGGTGGCTGGTGGATCGCCTGCCCGACGCCGAACTGTGGTTCAGACCACGGGACGGGCACATCTCGATCCTCGATGCGAGCACCCTCGCGCTCGACTGGCTGGTACAGCGGGGGTCTTGACACCGCACTTTCATTTTGGAAGTATCTCCCCATGAGTCTATTCATTACCTGCCCGGTCGAGAGCGTCGAACGCGCGACCGCCTTCTACACCGCTCTCGGTTGGACTCTCAACGCCGAGATGTCAGATCACAATGTGTCGTGCTTCGCGATCGCGCCCGAGCAGTACGTCATGCTCGGCAGTCGCGAGATGTACGCGAGCGTCGGCGGCACCGAGGAGTTGATCGGCGGCCCCGACACCCCCTCCAAAGTCACGGTCTCATTCGACCTCGGCAGCCGCGAGGCGGTCGACGAGCTTCTCGAGCGCGCCGGTCTCGCGGGCGGTCGGATCGGCGACACTGACGACTACCCGTTTATGTACCAGCGCCAGTTCGACGACCTCGACGGCTACCACTACTCGCCGTTCTGGATGAAGCCGGACGCCGATCCGGCCACATGAGCGAACTGGCCGCGGCCCTCGACATCATCGGACCACGGTGGGCCCTCCTGATCGTGGAGCGGCTGCTCGACGGACCGCAGCGCTACGGCGATCTGCAACGAGACCTTGGAATGGGTACGAACATGCTCGCTACCCGTCTGCGAGAGCTCGAAGCGGCCGGCGTTTTGTATCGACTGCCGCTGCGGCACAACACTCGGGCCTACGCCCTGACGGCGCGCGGGCTCGCATTGCGCCCCGCTATCGTCGCCCTCGGGCACTGGGGCGCCGAAGAAGCCTAGGCCGCGGCCAGCGCCACGACGAACCTGGTGTTGTGCATGCTCACGCCCTCAACCGGCCGGGCTCCGCGGGAAGGTGATGGTGCGGGGCGCCGTGGCCGCGAACCGCACGGTGGTCGCCTCGGACGCCTTCTGTGACGGCGGCGTGTTCTCGCCCGTGTACCAGTAGTCGATCGTCTGGCCGGTGGGGGAGATGCCGACAACCCTGAACTTGTAGTTGCCGGCGACGAGAACCGTGCCGAATCCGCCGCCGTACTTGTCGACCTTGGTGCGGAACGAGGCGCCGACCCCCTCGCCCTGAACGTAGACGGTGGCGTTTTTGAAGTCGGTGGCGCCCTGCGGCCTGATGATCGCGCTCAGCGTGACGCCCTCGTGCACGGTGCCGTCGATGCCGGTGATGTGCGTCTCGGCGACCGGGCCACGCTCCTCGTTCACCCAGATATGGTGCAACAAGCCGGGCTGCGCGGGTTCGTCGCCCCAGAAACTCCAGTCGTAGTCGCGCGAGACGTTGGTCGCCACGTCGCCACGCGCATTGAACTGGATGCTGTAGCTGTCGGTCGGCAGCCCGACGAGTGCGTAGTTGCCCGCGTTGTTGGTCGTTGTGGTCACGATCGCGCCCGTGCCGCGCCCTCGCGCCACGACCAACGCGTTCGAGAGGTCGGCGCCCGAGGCGATCTGCGCCCGGCCCTCGAGCACGCCGCCGTGACGCATCACGGCGACGACGAACTCGTGCTCGCCGGCGACGACGCTCACTCCCGTGCGCTCGTGATCGAGATAGACGCCCGCGCCCGGCCGGGCCCGAACCGAGTAGGGGCCCGCGGGCACGCCTGAGAACGTGACGCGACCGGCCGAGTTGGTCGAGCCGGCGGCCACCTTGGTGCCCTGGCCGTCGACGAGCCGCACCGCGACGTTCGGCAACGAGATCTTCGCCTTGTTCGGTGTCACCATAAACACGGTGAGCGCGCCGGTCGACGCCGAGGTGACCGCGGCCGTGTCATCCGGCGACACCATGATCGTCGGCGACTCGGCTGCAACCGGTGCCGCGCCTGCGGCGGCGAATAGAAGAACGGATGCCACGGCCAATGCCGCAGCCAAACCCCTGTTGCCCATGCTCCCCCTGCATTTCCTCGGGGGAGCGCTAACTCGCGTTCCGCGAATCCCCGATAGTGAAAGTGTTTCTGTATGGGGATGCTATGCGACTCGTGCCCCGAACGGGGGGTGGGTATATTGCTCAGCTACGAATCAACGCTTCTTGCCGCCGATTCCCGGCACCGACGCTGTCTGTCGCATCCACGCGGCGATCTGCCCCTCGTCGATGTCGTCCAGGCTGGCCAACTCCACGCCGCGCGTCGCTTTTCCCATCCCCACCGGAGTCACGGGAGGAACCGGATCGAGCAAGGTCGCTCCGTTGATGAACATGAGTTTCACGCCGCCAGCGAATGCGCCATTGCTGAAGCACCACCCGTCGCCGACGCCGTAGTAAGCCATGCCCCACTTCACCGAGCGCTGGAGGCCGGGCAGAGTCT
>Ga0247730_1000686_pt1 | contig 22626 bp, 21 predicted proteins | sample UWRJL073202C2_FD_180959 | JGI IMG/M metagenome (GOLD analysis project Ga0247730, IMG submission 180959) | Plant litter microbial communities from Arlington Agricultural Research Station in Wisconsin, United States - UWRJ-L073-202C-2 | ecosystem: Environmental > Terrestrial > Plant litter >... | reverse complement strand
CGTTTGCCCTGCCCCGTCAGGGAGCGCGATAAGGACCATCATGCCCGGTAAGATCCACATTTTGAACGGCCCCAACTTGGGCCTGCTCGGCCAGCGCGAGCCGGAAATCTATGGCACCGCGACGCTGGCCGACCTGGAGCGCGACTGCCGCGCCATCGCCGAGCCCGAGGGCTATGAACTCGTCTTTCGGCAGACCGACGCCGAACATGAGATGGTGCACTTTTTTCACGAGGCCCGGCTGGGCGCGGCCGGCATCGTCTTCAATCCCGCCGCCTTCAGCTATGCGGCTTATCCGGTGCTTGATGCCCTGAAGATGTGCGACTGCCCGATCGTCGAGGTCCACATCTCGAACATCCACCGGCGCGAGGCGGAGTGGCGCTCGAAATCGATCATGACGCAGGCGGTGACGGGCATGATCAGCGGCCTGGGCATCGATGGCTATGGGCTGGCGGTGCGCCACATCATGCGCCTGCGATCGTCGCAAGCATGACCGGCGGCGCGGCGCCCGCACGTGCCACGAAGGTACGTCTGATCATCCTCGCGCTCGTGACGGGCGCGACGATGCTCAACTATCTCGATCGCGCGGTGATGAGCGTCGCGGCCAAGCCGATGACGGAAGAACTCGGCATCTCTCCGGCAATGCTGGGCTTGATCTTCTCGGCCTTTTCGTGGACCTATGCGGCCTCGCAAATTCCGGGCGGGTTGCTGCTCGACAAACTGGGAACGCGGCTGACCTATGCGCTGTCGCTGACCTTCTGGTCCGCCTTCACGCTGCTGCACGGTTTCGCCGGCAGCATCGGCACGTTGATCGGCCTGCGCTTTGGTCTCGGTGTGGCGGAGGCGCCCTGCTACCCTTGCAACAGCCGCATCCTGGCGAGCTGGTTTCCCCAGACCGAGAGGGCGAGGGCGACCGGCGTCTACTCGGTCGGCCAATATTTCGGCCTCGCGTTCATGAGCCCGATCCTGTTTTGGATCGTCGCCGTCTGGGGCTGGCGATCCTTGTTCGTGATCGTCGGCGCGATCGGCATTTTCTACGGCCTGTTCTGGTATGCCGTCTATCGCGATCCGACGCACAGCAAGCGGATCAACGAAGCGGAGCGCGCCCACATCGCAGCTGGCGGCGGGCTGGAAACGAAGGGCGCGGTACGCTTTTCGTGGAGCGACATGGGGCGGCTCTTCGCGAAACGGCAGATATTGGGCGCTTCGATCGGCCAGTTTTGCAGCAATTCGGCGCTTGTCTTCCTGATCACCTGGTTTCCGACCTACCTGGCGACAGAGCGTCACATGGATTTCGTGAAGTCCGGCTTCTTCGTCGCACTGCCCTACATCACGGCATCGGCCGGCGTGCTTCTGGGCGGGCTCGTGTCGGATTGGCTGATCCGCCGGACGGGATCCGCTACGATCGGGCGAAAGGCACCGATCGTGGCGGGGCTGCTGCTGATTTCGACGATCCTGTCGCTCGGTTTCATCAAAGACAATACGGTGCTCATCCTGATTATGTCGGTCGCCACGTTCGGGCAGGGCATCTGCAATCTCGGCTGGACGCTCATCTCGGATGTCGCGCCGAAGACGCATATCGGCTTGACCAGCGGCATCTTTAATCTCTGCGCCAACATTGCCGGGATCGTGACGCCGATCGTGATCGGCGTGGTCGTGCAGGCGAGCGGATCCTTCCACGGCGCACTTTTCTATATCGGTGCGGTCGCGCTCGTTGGGGCCGCTTCGTACATCTTCATCATTGGACCGGTGGAGCGCCTGACGCTCGACGAACGACCGGCATAAGGGAGAGACCATGCGGATCGGATCGATCGTGCGAACCGCCGTTGCGGGCCTGGGGCTGCTGTACGGTGGAATAGTCGCGGCGCAGGCTCCAGCGGCTCAGGCCGGTGCCGTCCCGCCGCCAGCGGGCACCTACGCACCCGGACGCCGGATGCCGGGCTATGAGGATCCCTATGCGGGCAAGAAGCGGGTGTTGCTTGTGGCCGATCTGCACACCGGCAACCAGAATGCGCACGATGCAGTGAGCCATGCGATGGCGACGCTGGAGCGGATCACGCGCGAGGCTGGCATTGTCCTTTATATCCGAACCGACACCGGCTGGGTGACGAAGGACGAGGTGTGGGGCACGGGTGATTACGCCAAGGGCGGCCGGCGGCAGGCAAAGGGCCGCAACCTCAAGGATTTCGATGCGGTCGTCTTCTACACCAATGGCGATCTGGATCTGACCGACAAGCAGAAGGCCGATCTGCTGAGTTACGTGCATGACGACGGCAGGGGCTTTGTCGGCATCCACACGGCGACGGCCACCGCGTCCAAATGGCCGGACTATGGCGAGATGATCGGCGCCTTCTTCGACAATCATCCCTGGGGCGTCGCGGACGCGAGGATCATCATCGAGCGCCCCGATGCGCCCGAGATGGCCGGCTATCTGAAGAAGCCGATCGTGAAGGACGAGCATTACCAAATGCTTGCACCTTATGATCGTACCAAGCTGGACGTACTCGCCCGGATCGACACGACCTCCGTCGACATGACGAGCCCCAACATCCACCGCACCGACAAAGACTTCCCCGTCGCCTGGATCAAGACCTACGGCACGGGCCGCGTCTTCTATTCCGGGCTCGGCCATTCGGATGCGTCGTGGGACGATCCGCGTCAGCAGAAGATGTATCTTGAGGCGATCAAGTGGGCTGCAGGCCTGACCAGCTATCCGGTGCGGCCGCATCCCCTGCCAGCAAAATAGCCGCTCGACACGTCCCGGACGCGGTCTTACCCGCAGGGCATGAGTGGTATCGAAGAGGCTCGGGCGTGAACGCACCGGCCGGGGGCAAGAAGGCGCACGGACTGCTCAGCCATGAGCGCCTGCATACGGCCGTGGCGCGTGAGATCGCGGTAGCGATCGTCACCGGCCGTTATCGGCCGGGCGAGGTGCTGGTGGGCGAAAATGGCGCGAGTGAGGCGCTTGGCGTCTCCCGGCCCGCCTATCGCGAGGCGATCCGCATCCTGATGGCAAAGGGGCTGGTCGAAAGCCGGCCGAAAGCGGGGACGCGCGTCTGTCCCCGCGCCCGCTGGAACCTGTTGGATCCCGACGTGCTTGGCTGGATCCTCGAAAATGATCCCGAGCCTGCCTTCCTGCGCGAGTTGTTCGAACTGCGCCTCGCCATCGAACCGCGCCTTGCCGAGCTTGCCGCCGAGCGCCGCACCGAAGTGGACCTTGCCGCATTGAAGGCGGCCGTGATCGATATGGAAGGGCACGAGCCCGACAGCGAAGCCGCGGAAGAGGCGGACCGCCGCTTCCATGAGGCGGTGATCTCGGCATCGGGCAACGAATTGATGGGCCATCTGACGTCCACGATCAGCGCGTCCGTGGTCTATGTGGCGCGCCAGAAGCGCAAGGCGGCCGCGCACCGGGATTCGACGGCGGATCATCGTCTGCTAATGGAGGCGATCGCGAGCGCGGACGTGGAGGCCGCCCGCGCCTCCGCCAGCCGGATCATCTCACGGGGACTGGCAGACCTTCGTTTCGATCGCTAAACGTCAGTTCTACCTTCAGCCCGGCCGGATCGGTGATGTTGAGCTGGGGTGATACCGCGCGCGTCGATGCAGAAGCGCTTGAAGGCTATGCCTTGCTTTTCCGGCCGGGCGGTACGGCATGATCGAACCGGCTCGCTGCCCTTCCGGGTGGACGATCTGGCCCGGCGTCGGCCCGTTGACGTGGATGATCGCATCGTCCGCTTCGTCGTAAGGCCACACATTCTGCATCCGGATATTTGCCGACACGGCTGGCCCCGCGCGCAGGCCGAGAGCGCTTCGTAGAAGGCGATCGTCATCGAACGCCGGCGTGCGGATGTTCGCATCGCCAAGTCGATTTGCGCGCACCTGTTTGTCCTTAGCTCGCGCCAGGCAATGTCCATCTGGGTTCAATCTGCCAAAGCCGGCTTGAACCGGCTCTGTGCCGCCAGCCGGATGGGCGCGTTCGGGGCTCCATAGCCATCATAGCCCGCGCGTTCGACGAATTCGAAGAAGAAGGTGCGTTCGAAGGCGCGGCTATAGATCTGACGATAGCGACCGCCGTCCGCATCTTCGTCGATCATGATGTCATGGCGCCGCGCCGCAGCGCTCTGCTCCGGCGAGAGATCGAAACGGACTTCGGCATCGTCCTGATAGGTGGCGGGCACGGAAAGGCGGTCGAGCCCACGCGCGTCCAATGCCGCCGCGGCCTCGTCCATATCGGCCACTCTGAGCGCGATATGCTGGAAGCCCGCGCCGAACGAGTGGCTGAGGAAGCGGGCCGACAACGCCTCCCGGGCATCCGTGCTGTTCAGGGTGATCCGGAACGTGCCGGCCGGGTTCTGGATTGCCTGGCTCTGCACTAGCCCGTTCGGATCGATCACATCTTGCGGCATCTGCACCCGAACATCGAACAGGGAGCGCCAGTAGAGCTGCCACGAAAGAAATTCGTCATTGTGAACCACCGCGGCGAGATGATCGATCGCGACCACGCCCACGTCGGGCGCCGTTGCCCCGTCATCGACTGCATCGAATTCGGCATCCCACAGCGCAGCCGCGCCGGTGGCCTCAATCACATAGACCAGGCTTCCCGCCACGCCGCGCAGCGCGGGCATGGCCGGAATGTCGCTGGCATGCTCCGGGATGCCAAGCGCCCGGGCACGGGCGATCGTGCCGGCCTGATCGGCAACGGCGAGGCCGATCGCGCAGATCGCGGTGCCATGCGTCGTGCGATAGGCGCTGGCGAAGCCTTCCTGTTCGAAGTTGAGCACGAAGTTTGCAGCGCCACTGCGCCAGAGATCGACCGCCTTGTCGCGATGGGAGCCGGTCGGGGTGAAGCCAGCCGAGCGCAGCATCCCTTCGAGCCGCTCGCGATCCGCTTCGTCCACGGCGAACTCGACGAATTCGACCCGCTCGATCTGGGCAGGTGGCGGCATCGTCGTCGGCAGGCCGATCGATCGCGCGGCGGCATCGCGAACGGCGGCGAGCGAGCGGAGCCCGTCCTGCGCGACCATCCGGGCCGAATTGGCGCGGAAGCGATCGTTGAAGATCTCCAGGCTCAACGGGCCATCATAGCCCAGCTTGAACAGTTCCCCGACATAGCCGGTGAGATCGAAGCCGCCCTGGCCGGGGAGATTGCGGAAGTGGCGGCTCCAATACAGCAGATCCATCGAGAGGATCGGCGCGTCTGCCAGCTGGACGAATACGATCTTCTCCGGGTCGATCTCGCGCAGGCTTTCGACCGGGATGCCTCGCGAAAGGGAGTGGAAGCTATCCAGCAGGATGCCGATATTCGGATGGTTCACCCGTTCCACGATCCGCCACGCATCGCGATGATCGAAGATGTGGCGTGCCCACGCGAGTGCTTCGTAGCCGACCGTGATGCCATAGCGCGCGGCCAGATCACCGAGCGCGCGCAGATCGGCGACAATCCGGTCTTCGTCCACCGATGCGAGAGGCGAGCAGTTCGTACACAGCAATATCCGGCTGCAGCGCAGCGCCTGCATCACCTGAAATTTCTGCTCGATGCGGAGGAAGGCACGGGTGCGCTGCGGCTCAGGCATACCTTCTAGATCGCGGAAGGGCTGGTAAAGAACGCAGTCCAACCCGAGTTCGTCCATCAGCAAGCGGACCTGGGTCGCCGTTAGATCGGACGCGAGAAAGTCCGTGTCGAAGATCTCGACGGCCTTGAAGCCCGCTGCGGCGGCGGCGCGCAATTTGTCTTCGAGCGTTCCGCTGAGCGAGACAGTTGCAATCGCATCGATCATTGTCGGAACTCCTGGGCTAGACAGTTCGAGGACGGCAGTCCGAGCAGTAGAGCCGCAGTGGATTGTCGACCAGCAGCTTGCGCTGCGGTTCATCGGTAACGGAGATGCAGGGAATCTGTCCATTAGCTCGGCCGTTGGCCAGACCCGCGTTTCCATGAGCACATTTGCAACCACGTCAGCGATCGCCTTGCGGTTTAGAAGCGTCGCAGGCGCACGCCTTACGCCGCGCGTTGCTGGATGAACATGAGCCTGCTGCAACTCAGAGCGTGAACAAGCGGCCGCTTTTGGAAGGTGGCGATGGCTTTTGGAATGACTGCCTTTGGGTCTCGGCAGCCGCCAGCGGCCTGATCGCCGCCTGACCAAGCTCGTCTGCTCGTAAGGCCTTTCGCATCATGGAACTAGCTGCTTTAAGGTGCTCGAAGCCTTTCCATTTTCCCGTGTCCACCAGCCCATGTCGGGGAAGTGTTTGCGGGGACGGGTTTTGGAAAAGCGGTTTACGATGGTGAACGGTCACGCGGTAAGCACGGGCGGCATACCAGTGAGAGGGCAGTAATGACGGACGCCGCAAACATAATTGCCGTGGACCACACAGGCTTCGCTGTGTCGTCGTTGGACGAAGCCGTTCGGTTCTGGACGGGAGCGCTCGGTTTCACACTTGAGCGGCAATCGGAGATGGGGGGCGACTTCCTGCATCAGGTGACAGGTGTCGATGATCCGAAAGTGAGAACGGCGATCGTCAAGGCACCCGACGGCTACGTGGTCGAACTGTTGGAATATTCAAACGGGCTCCAGAACGGGACGGTGCCCAACGGCGCGGGATCGATCGGAGCGGCCCACCTGGCTCTGACCGTTGCAGATATTCATGCCGCCATTGCCCGCGTCGAGGCAGCAGGATGGAAGGCGAAAGGCAATCCGCTGCCGATCCCGGGTGGTCCACGGAAGGGAACGTTGGTGGCCTACGTTTCAGGCCCCGATCATATCACGATAGAGCTTATGCAGCCGGCAGCCCGTTAGTCGGCCGGCAGCAGCTTTGCCGCCTCATCATCCTTTTTGAAACCTGGCAGGGCAGCGGACAGGGCAGAGGCTCAGCGCCTTCTTTGCCGCAAAACTGAATGGATGGCAGAAGTTGGGGAGCCAGGAAGAGGCCGCGAATGACCGCAAGTGGGTCAATGGGGCCGGAAGCTCCCGGACGACTGCCGCCTAAGTTCGCGCGCAGCGACCATCCGCCACGCAACAACCATGTAGACGCCAGTGCGCCAGCGTTAGCGCTGCTGCAGCGGCGCCTCGTATCAGAAGTGGAAGACGTGGCGCAGCCGATCGAACACTGAGTCGATGACGCCCCCCAGGCCATCATCAGGATCGACAGATCGGGGCAATTTCGCCTTAGCGGGACGTGCCCCGATCGCATCGCTCATGAAGGTCTGCCATACGTGCGCGGGCAGTCCGCCGCCGGCCACGCCCGGAAGCGGCTTGTTGTCGTCTCGGCCCATCCAGACGGCGGTCACAAGTCCGCCAGCAAACCCGACGAACAGCGCATCGCGGTTGTCCTGCGATGTGCCCGTTTTGCCAAAGACCTGAGTGGTTAGTCCCGCGCCGCGGGCGGTGCCGGAGTTGACGGCAGCGGCGAGCAGATCGAGCAGCATCGCGCGCTCGCGCTCATCAAGATGGTGCAGATTTGCAGGCGATCGGTCCGAAGATCGTGGGACGAGACCATAAGGGCGCACCGGGTACGCGCCTGCCGAGACAGCAGCATAGGCGCTTGCAAGCTCGATGAGCGTGGTTCCGGACGTGCCAAGCGCTATGCCGACATCAGGTTGCAGCGGGCTCCGAATGCCAAGATCGTGAGCAGCTGTGATGACGGCTCGGGGGCCAACATGCTGGCTGAGACGGACAGCGGCGACGTTGCTCGAACGGGCGAAAGCCTCTCGTAATGGGATCTGCCCGAGATACTGTCCATCGCTGTTTCTTGGTGACCAATTCCCGATCGTGATCGGGCGATCATCGACCTGATCGTCTGGCGTCATGCCGGCGCGCAGTGCGGCGAGGTAGACGAAAAGCTTGAATGTCGAGCCGGGCTGACGCTTCGCCTGAGTTGCCCGATTGAAGCTGCTCACCCGATAGTTGCGCCCGCCTACCATCGCGACAACCCTGCCATCGGGTCGCATCGCCACCAACGCGACCTGCGCGCCGGGCGCGCGGACCTGCTTCACCGCGGCTTCGGCCAAGCGCTGAAGGTGAATATCCAAGGTCGTGCGGAGGATGGTCCGCGCGTAGACATCTTCGACGTTGGCCGGTGCCGACGGAAGCACCCAATCGCTGAACCAGCTTCCTTGCACCGGCTCGTCAGCCGGCTTCAGACGAAGCTCGGCTGTAGCGCGTTCGGCCTCGACCCGGTTGATGAAGCCGGCCTCGACCATGGCGTTGGTCACGAGCGCGGCGCGCGCACGGGCGCCGGCGAGGTTGGTGCTGGGCGCCAGCCGTGACGGCGCCTTCATGAGACCTGCGAGCAACGCGGCCTCGCCGACGGTCAAGCGCTCGGGCGTTTTGCTGAAATAGTGGCGGGCGGCGGCGCGCAGGCCATACACATTGTCCCCGAAATACGCGTCGGACAGATAGCGCGAGAGGATCTCATCCTTGGTGAGCCATGCCTCCAACCACAGCGCGATCAGTGCTTCCCGCGCCTTCCGGCCGACCGACCTGTCCGAACTCAGATAGACCAGCTTGGCGAGTTGCTGAGTGATGGTGCTGCCGCCCTCGCGCATGCGGCGTTCGCGCAGATCATGCCACGCGGCGCGTGCCAGCCCACGCGGGTCGAGCCCGTAGTGATGGTAGAAGCGCCTATCCTCAATCGCGACAAAGGCATCGCCCACATGATCGGGCAAGGCGCGGACATCGACGGGCCGATCGGTAATCGCGCCTTTTCGCGCGATCACCGTGCCATTCGCCGCCAGCAGGGTGACGCTGGGCGGAACGATTGGACGAGCGGTCTTGGATGGGCGGATTGTGAGGGCGAGCCACACGACGGTCGCGCCCATCGCTAACAAGAGCAGCCCCGCTATCCAGATTGAGATCTTCCGGCGAAAGCCCTGCCGTTTCGATCGCCCAGGACCGATACGGACCGGATCAGGCGGTGCACTTTGCCGCGCCGAGTTTGAGCGAGTGATCCCATCAACGCGTGGATCAGAACGATGGTCGTCTAACATCGGGGTGTTCTATAGAGATAGCACGCCCATCCCGAAAGCGCCATGTTCCGAGCGCCGGCTTGGCAGGGCTATGTCCGAGAACGTGGCACACTAGGCGTGCACAACCGCTATCCCATGCTGTTCGTCCACTTGGGACCAGCCTCTGTTTGCCTGCCGCTAACTAGATGAATGAATGGCAGAAGTCGGGAAGCGGCTAGGCGGCCTCGACCGTCCGATTTTGGGTCGTGGCGGCCGAGAAGCTGCCTAACAGCTTGCGACCCAATTCCCGACGTTAAGCTTGACGCAGCGCTCTCCCGATACCGGCCGTTCGTTCTTCTAGCCACTGCGGGGCCGGGGCGACTGACCTTGGGATTTCTCTGCAGACAGCTTTAAGTATCGTAAGGGTCGAAAGCCGCCGGTGCGCTGTATCAAAATCGTTTGATTGAGAGGGTCGCCCGGTCTCTCATCCAGCCTGAGGGTGAGTATCCGGCGTTCAAAAGAGCCCGCTTCTTTGCGGGCTGTTCAGTCGTCGTCCTGCCACCTGCGCAGATCCGTCTGGTCATGATAGTCCATGCGAGCCGGCGTGGTGATGAATTCCATGGTCGTGCCCCACGGCATGCGGCAGTAGCAGACCTTGTTCCCAGGACCTTTCTCGGTTGCATACGGGATAGCGCGTGGCGCGGTGAGGGGTGTGCCTCCTGCCTTCTCGAAACGCTCGACTGATGCGTCGATGTCGTCGGTGTAGAGAGCGAAGTGTGTAATGCCGAAGTCGCTCGCTCGGATTGGCTGGGCCTGCTCGGGGCCGTACATTTCGAAGAGCTCGATATCTGGTCCGGTTCCGATCTTGACCATTGCTTGCGCACGCACGACCGTTCCGGGAAAGGCGCCAACGGCCTGCTCGAAGCCGGATCCTTGCCGAGGCGGATCCTGTGGTCCGAAAGATTGATAGATCACCTGCCCACCAAAGGCGTCTACCAGGAACGATTTAGCGGCTTCGATGTCGGGCACCGTGATGCCGATATGATTGACACCGCGAATGACGGGTGCGGTCATGTCCATTCTCCTTTCTAATGACGAAACGGTTGCCAGATTTCACCGGGCCGAGAGGAAGTCGATCAGGGCGGCTGCTACTTCATCCGGCCGCTCATCCGCGACATAATGGCTGCACCGCGCGATCGAGCCGCCGGTCACATTGGTCGCGAATTCCTTAAGCATCGGCACCATCTGCGCACCGAACCGCTGGTCTCCACCCAGGCCAAGCACCGGTATTTCAAGCGACTGCTTCTTGTACTCGAGCGCAGCCGCATGATCGGCGGCGAGGGTGCGGTACCATTCCATGCCGCCACGCGTGCGGCCAGGAAGCGCCATCGCCTTGGCGTAGATATCGATGTCCGCTGGATTGAAAGTGCTGTGGTCGTAGAAACGCTCGGCCATGAAGGTCGATAAATAGTCATATTCGCGGCCGTGGATCAGGCGCTCGGGCAAATCCCGGCTTGCGTGAAAGCCAAAGTGCCAGAGCCTTGCGGTGGTCGCCTCCCACTCGCTCCAGCCCGGTAGTGGGACGTCGAGGACAGTAAGGTGGGTGACCGCCTCGCGATGAAGGGCGGCCTGTGGCAAGGCGACCATTCCGCCGATGTCATGTCCACACACGGCGTAGCGGAAGTGGCCGAGGGCAACCATCACATCATGCGCGTCGCGCGCCATTGTCGCCTTGTCATAGCCGCCCTGCGGGCAGTCGGAGAAACCCGCGCCGCGCAGATCGATGGCGACCACGCTGAAATGCTCGGCCAGCAGCGGCATCACCTTGTGCCATTCCCACCACGTTTCAGGCCAGCCGTGAAGCAGCAGGATTGGCGGCCCTGCGCCGCCTGTGACGGCGTTGATCTTGATGCCGTTCACCTGCACCAGTTGCTGGGTAAACCCGTGCAAAGTCGCGATCATGATTGCTCTCCCGTTCGTTACTGACGTTCATCAAAACTGGCGGCCAGCGCTCAGCCCCGGTCGAAATCGGTGGCGATCGTGATATCGCGCCAGGCGTCGATGTCGCTGCGGAACGCTGCCAGCTTGCGCTCGGCGATTGTGTGCGCCGCCGGGCCGAGCGGGAGATGAAGTGGGGCGTCTTCGGCGTCGACTGCCTCGAGGATCACCGCCACCGCTTTGTCGGGATCGCCCGCCTGATTGCCGTCGTTGGTGTCGCGATAGTTCCTGCGCGAGGTTGCCGCGTATTCCGGCATTTCGTTAGCCGCCATCGTGATCGAACGGCCCAGGAAATCGGTGCGGAACGGCCCAGGCTCGACGATCAGCACGCGAATGCCGAACGGCTTTAGCTCGCCGGCGAGCGCTTCGGAAATCCCTTCCACGGCGAACTTGGCGGCGTGATAATAACCTCCGCCGCCGCGGCCCTCGATGCCGGCACCGGACGACATGTTGACGATCGTTCCGCCCGAACGTCGCAAAGCCGGAAGCGCGGCTCTGGTGGTTTCAATCAGACCGAAGACGTTCACCTCGAACATCGGCCGATATTCCTCGGGCCTGCCTTCCTCGATCGCACCGAACAGTGCGTAGCCGGCATTGTTCACGAGGACGTCGATCCCGCCAAAGGCATCGACAGCCTTTGCGACCGCCGCCCTGGCCGCCCCCGCATCAGTTACGTCGAGTTGCAAGGTGATCATGCGATCGTCGAATGGCTCCGCCATCTCCTCGATCGCCTTGACGTTGCGGGCCGTCGCGACGACCCGATCGCCCCGGCGTGCCGTCGCGAGCGCAAGCCGTTGGCCGAAGCCGCTCGAGCAGCCTGTGATGAGCCAGGTTTTCATGACTATGAACCTCCAGATGATGGAGAAGATCTAGGTGTTTAGATTTGTTCTTGAACTGACGTAGCTGTATTCTACGCGTTCAGTTTTGTGCGGGTGGCGGCGATGGAATGGAGTGACGTCAGGGTTTTTCTCGCTGTCGCGCGAGCTGGTACGCTCGGTGGCGCCGCGCGCACTCTTCAGACAAGCCATCCGACCGTCGGCAGGCGCCTCCGCGCACTGGAGCAGGCAATCGGTCACACGCTCTTTCAGCGTACAGCGGACGGTCTTGTCCTGACCGATGAGGGCCAGGGTGTCATCGCGCTGGCCGAGCAGATGGAAGAAGGCGCGCTGGCCATGGAGCGTCGGCTTGCAGGGCAGGAGCAGGATCTCAAGGGCAGTCTGCGCATTTCGTCGGCGGACTGGTTCGGGGCCTATGTCCTGCCCCCCATCCTGGCGGACTTCTCAAAGGCCTATCCCAATGTCGACGTCGAGATACTGACCGGCACGCGCCTGTTCAACCTTGCCCAACGGGAGGCCGACGTCGCCTTTCGTATTGTTCCGTTCGACACTGCCGATGTCGTTCAGCGGCGGCTCTTCAGGCTCGAATATGGCGCCTACATCGCCGAGGAAGCAGCTGATCCCAAATATGGCGACGGGACCGGATCCCGGCTGATCACCCACGACACATCCACGGGTCATTTTCCCGACATCGCGTGGCTCATCGAGAGCTTCCCGAACGCAAGACCGGTCGTGCGATCGAACAACCGCAACGTCCAGGGGCGCATGTGCCGGCAAGGCATTGGCATCGCTGTCCTGCCCCGCGTAGTCGGCAATCAGATCCCGGGGATCCGCACACTGGAAGTGCCGACGCAACCTCCAGCGCGAGACATCTGGATGGGATACCACCGGGACCTACGGCGTCTTCAGCGTCTTCGCGCATTCATCTCGACGGTAACGGACCATCTCGTAAACGCGACCGCATGATGTGCGGCCCAGCAGTGACTCAAGGCTTCCGGATAAACTGCAAGATCAGTGCTGGCGCGCTCGCGCGGGCGGTGGCGGGGTAAAAACGGCGCGAGAAGGTGCACCCCACATTTGGCCGGGTCTGGCCATCGCATATATCGCGCGCGACATCTCCTTCCACAATGCGTTGCGGTCGCCGTCTGTCGTGTAGAGCATCGGCATGCTGTGCGTCGCGCCTGGCACGTAGCGAAAGTCGGCGTGACCGCCGACTTTGCGAAACGCGGCATCGAGCTGACGCACCGGACCGTCGAGGTAGTAGGAATCGGCGGTTCCAACCACGACATGGACCTTGCCATCGACATACCTGCCCAGCCGCGGCCAGTCGGCTTCGATCCGGTGCCCGATGTCGTAGCGCTCACGCCAATAGGCCGCGACGGCAGGATCGACAGCGCCAGTTTCCCGGTCGAACAGGAAGGCGGGCTCGCCGTCGCGCTGGCGAGGAGAAAAGACCCATTCGAACGAGCGGAGCTGCCCGCCGCTGTGACCGAGAACGCTTTCCAGCCGGGCAGCTTCCTCGATAGTGCCGAGCACCTTGTCGTGATCGCGTTCGAGCGGGCGCGGCTTGCCGTCAGGGGCACGATACATGTTCGCGCCGGCTGCATAGAGATCGACGCCGAGAAAGTCGTGGAAATCGACCGGGTCGGGCGCCGTCGCCCAGCTGCCGCCGAAGAGTTGCGGGTAGCGGACGATAGCCCAGAGCGCGAACCAGCCGCCCGAGCTGTGCCCCGTCAGAAAACGGCCGGACGGTTTGGCATCCATTCTGTATTTGGCTTCGAGGGCGGGAATAACCTCCTCGACCAGCGCCTCGCCCAAAGGGCCGTTGTTCACGCCGTCGGCGAATTCAGTCGTGCCGTTCCGAGACGAGTGATCAAGGGCGACCCAGATCATCGGCGGCATGACGCCGGTTTTCATCAGGTGCCACATGCGCGAAAGCTGCTGGCCGGCCAGCTTGTGTCCCGTGCCGAACGCAGTGGCCGTGTAGACGGTGGGATAGGTCGTGCGCGACATGGCGTTATAGCCCGGCGGGGTCAGCACCCATGCGGCCACCGCCTGGTTCGCGCCGTGAAAGCGCGTCAGCACTTTGGATGGCATTCGCTCATCGTGAAGATGCGGTCGGGATGCGGCGATCTGCTCCGCCGCGACGAGAGGCAGCCCGGTCGTGTCGAACTGGTCGGTCTCCGGCGGCACCGCATGCTCGAGTTGGAGGGTCGGCATCGATGATAGCGGGAAGTGTACTGTGACGACCTTGGATGCGAGGTCCCCAGGTCCCCGACCGGTAAAGTTGTAGTCGCCGTTGCGATCGAGCACCGCCTGCACGCGGTAGGTGCCCGGCGCCAGCGTTGCGAAGCTGGCGGGGAAGGCCGCTGTCCGTGTATTGATCGTCGCGGAGCGACTGGTTCCAAAACTCGCCACGTCGCGCGCCGCGACCGATACGTCCTCTCCACGCTCAAGGTCGACAGCGTCGCTTGTCATATTCTCGCTCGTCGCCCGTGCGGCGAACACCAGCAGCCGGCCGCTCGCGTCCTCGGCGAGGTCGGGCTGCAGCGTCACGGCGACCCGCGTTTCGGGCTCCGCAGCGCCGATGAGGAGCGACGCCAGTCCCGATGCTAAGATGAAGCGGGTCGCCTTCGACGATGCTTCCCGGCGCGGTTCAGTCTCGATGATCGCTTCGTTGCTCACTCCGCAGTCCGCCGCGCTTTATCGATGCCCTTGACGGTGCCCAGCGCATGATCGAGCGCCGCTGCCGCATGAATGTCCGTGGTGTCGAATATCGGCACGGGGCTGTCTTCTTGGCCGATAAGCAGCATGATTTCGGTACAGCCAAGGATCACCGCCTGGGCACCGGCACCGACAAGACGCCTGATCACCGCCCGGTAGGCCTCTCGCGACGAGGACTCTATCCGTCCTGTGACCAATTCATCATAGATGATCCGGTGCACGGTCGCGCGGTCCTGCTCCTCGGGAACTATCACCTCCAAACCGTAGCGTTCGGTCAGGCGCCCTTTGTAGAAATCCTGCTCCATGGTGAATGCCGTGCCGAGCAGCCCGACCTTCTGGAGCCCGGCGGCCACGATCCGCTCCGCGGTGGGATCGGCGATGTGGATCAGCGGAATGCTAACGGAGCTTTGCACGTCGTGCGCCATCCTGTGCATGGTGTTCGTGCAGATCAGAAGCAGGTCCGCTCCGGCTGCCTCCAGCCGCCGTGCGGCGTCCACCATCCGCTCGGTGAGGCGGCTCCAGTCGCCGGCATGTTGCAGCGCCTCGATTTCCGCAAAATCGAACGACCATAAAAGGCAACGGGCCGAAGCGGTTGCACCCAAACGGATGCGAACGCCTTCGTTGAGGAGGCGATAATATTCCGCCGAGCTTTCCCAGCTCATGCCTCCAATCAGACCGATCATTCGCATCACGCCTCTCCATTCCCAGGTTGAAGATCGAGCAGCAATGTCGGGATCAGTTCTGACACTGTGGGATGGATGGGCACCGCCCAGCGAAGCTGCTCGATCGGTTGGTCGGCATTCATCATGTCGAGGACGCCGTGGATCGCCTCGTCGCCGCTCGTTCCCAGTATCGCTGCGCCGAGAATGCGGCGGGTCTCGGCGTCGGCCACGACCTTCATGAACCCCTGCGTCTCGCCCTTCTCCACTGCGCGACCGACGCGGGACATCGGCCGCTTGGAATGGAGCAGCCGTCGTCCGGTCCTGGCCGCCTCGGCATCGGTCATGCCCACCCGTGCGAGCGGAGGATCGATGTAGAGCGCGTAGCCAGGCAGACGCTGGCTGACCCGGCGGTCCTCCCCGTCCAAGAGGTTCGCGGCGACGATCTCGAAATCGTTATAGGCAGTGTGCGTGAAGGCGCCGCGACCGTTGCAGTCGCCCAGCGCCCAGATGCCCGGGACGCTGGTCTCCAGCCTGTCGTCCACGGTGATATAGCCGCGTGCATCCACTGCCACGCCGGCGACCTCCAGCCCGAGGTCGTCGGTGTTCGGCCGCCGCCCGACCGCCATCAGGACGTGGCTGGCGACGACCGGCTGCGCGTCCTCAGCGCAGTCCACACGCACCTCGACGTCCGCGCCGCTGCGCGCGAAGCCGATGCAGTCCGCACCCGTCCGGATCGTGATGCCCTCGGCCTCTAGGATTTGTCGGACGGCGTCCGACACGTCGGGGTCCTCCCGCGCGATGAGCCGGTCCATCCGCTCCACAATTGTGATCTCGGCGCCGAAGCGCCGATACATCTGGGCGAACTCCAGCCCGATGTAGCTTCCGCCGATCACCACGAGATGCCGGGGAAGCGCGTCGAGCGCGACGATGTCGGTATTGGTGAGGAGCGGCACCTGGTCCGCGCCCGGCATTTCCGGCACCACAGCCCTGCCGCCGACGTTGATGAAGATGCGCGGTGCGGTCAGTCGTTCCCCATCAACGGTGACGACGCCGGAACTCTCAAAGCGCGCATGCCCCCGGATGAGCTCGACGTTGGCCATGCCGAACAGCCAGCTTTCGTTACCCGCCCGTCCATCCCGGATGATCCTGTCCGCCCGGTCTGCGACTGCCTTCATGTCGACGTCAACTGGCCCTGCGACACTGAAGCCGTAGTCTGCGCCACGCCGCGCGGTGTGGATGGCATAGGCGCTCGCCACGAGCGTCTTGGTAGGCCTGCACCCGGTGTTGACGCATGTGCCGCCAACATGATGGCGCTCGATGATGGCGACCGACAGGCCGGCATCGTTCAGCCGGCCGGCGAGCGCCGGACCCGCCTGGCCGGCGCCGATGATGATTGCGTCGAAGCTGCGCATGCGAAGGCTACCTTTCGATGTTTGCCAAGGCGCGAAGCGCCGCTCGGAAAGGGGACGGGTTCGGACATGGCCAGACCCATCAAGGTCAGACGATGCTGAGGCGAACGTCGATATTGCCTCGCGTCGCATTGGAGTAGGGGCAGGTCTGGTGAGCAGCCTCAACCAGACGTTGGGCGTCGTTGCGTTCTACGCCCGGCAGCGCCACGGCAAGCTCGACATCCAGACCGAAGCCGCCTTCGCTGCGCATGCCGATCCCGACGGTCGCCGTCACCGCCGCACCCGTCGGGACCTGGAGGTTCAGCTCGTGCGCGGCGAACTTCATCGCGCTGAGGAAGCACGCGGCGTAACCCGACGCGAACAGCTGTTCCGGGTTGGTCCCCTCGCCACCGGCGCCGCCGAGCGCCTTCGGCGTGGACAGCTGGAGGTCGAGCTTCCCGTCCTCGGTGCGGGTGCGTCCATCGCGGCCCCCGTTCGCGGTGGCGGCGGTGCGGTATTTGACGTCGATGGACATGGTTCAATCCTTTCGTGGAGCGGCGCAGACAGGTCCGGCGCCAAAGGTGTTGGCGTGCGCGTCAGGCCGCGACCGCGTTCGAGCGTCGGCGCGCGTCGCTGATGGTCAGCAAGACCGCCGAGATGAGGAAGTAGAAGGCGCCGAAGGCGGCGTAGGGCGCGATGTCGGCGATGCTGACCGGCGCCGCGCCGGCGGCCTTGCTGAGCATGTGCGCTCCGGCGAGACCCGACTGGGCGCCGCTCAGGATCATCGCCCACTGCGCGCCATAGGACTTCCAGCGGCTTACTCCGGTGAGGAGTTGAAAGAGGCCGGAGAGTACGGCCCACACGCCGAAGATCTGGAGGACGGGATGCATGCCGTGCGGCAAGGTCGCGGCGACGGCGACGGCGGTCACGACGCTGACGACGAAGTTGAGCATCTGGCTCTTGTTGCGCGTCAGGCCGCCGCTCCGGCTGGCGTCGAGATAGTTCGCCAGCGCGTCCCATGCGGGATAGGCGACGAGCATCACCGCAGCCAGCGGCGGCATGGCCTTCGCGACCGTGAAGGCGAGCGCGACCCAGATCGCGGAGACCGCGAAGCGCAGATAGTAGTAGGTCTTGAGCCAGTCGCGATCCGGGGACTTAGCGGCGGTGATGGTCTTCATGGCATGGTTCCTTTCTGTGATGCAGGCACACGTCTCCCGTCCCGAAATCCGGGTGGGTTGGTGATCGCTGGTTAGGGATTGTGCGGCTCGTGATCTGCCGCGTCGGATCAGTTCAAAGTCGGAAGCGTCGCGGCAGGCGCCATCGGGCAGCGGCCGCCACGGCGGCGCACCCGACGGAATACCAAACTACCACGTAGAGCGGGTCGTTGAAGGGGCAGCAGAAGGCGAACACGAAGGCTCCGCAGGCGCCGGCGGCGATGCCGGAGGCGAGCGCGCTGAGCCGGGGCTGGGTCGGCGCGGCCCTCCGCATCAGAGCGCCTAGCAGCGCCACAATCGGCAGCGAGAGCACGAAAATAGACGCGGCGCACAGCATGCCACTGGCCGGATCGATGCGATCCAGCAGCCCCCGCTCGCCCGCGCCGTCGGGCGTGACGAAGGCGCCTACCACGATGGCTGCGATCGCCAGGACGCAGGCGAGCATCAGCCCCTGGCGCGGCCGCGCCGTCGGGGAAAAGGAGCGGATCGCCAGCACGCAGGCGACCACGGCGAGCAGGCCGAGGCTTCCCACCCGCCACAGCAGATAGGGCGAACCGGCCATGTGGCTCATGTCCGGCCGCATCGCGCCCAGGCCCAGGAACAGCGCGAGTTCCACCGCGCCGAGCGCGAGGACGAGCCCGCCTTCACGCACCATGCTGCGGCGCTGCACGGGCACGAGGTCGGATGATAGATCAACGATCAGGGATTCACTCGACATCGGGAGTCTTCTCAATGATGGCCGTCAGGCGCGCCAGCCCGCGGTGGATGTTCATCTTCACGGCGGAGACGGAAAGGCCGATCTCGCCTGACGCCTCCTCCACGCTGTAGCCCCGCACCTTGACCAGCAGGATCGCCTGGGCCTGCGCGGGGCGGAGCTCGTCGAGCAGGCTGGCCAGAACCGAGCTGCTGACCACCGAGGCCTCGTGGTCGCTGACGGCGATCTCGTCGGGCAGCTCGTCCCTTGGGCGACGCGCCAGACTGCGCAGCTGGTCGACCCATTTGTTCTTGGCGATGGCCGCCAGCCAGGGGCCCAGGGGGTACTGAGGATCATAGGTGTGGCGTCGCCGATGGACTGCGAACAGCGTCTCCTGGACGGCGTCGTCCACGTCGCCTGGTGGCAGGCGCCGCTGAAAGTAGCGCGTGAGCCACTCCGACATCTCGCCAAGGAGCCGCCGATAGGCGCCGCCGTGTCCGTTCTGCGCCGCCACCATCAGGCTGCTCCAGGCGTCCGGCGCGGTTCGGGACGGACGCTCACGGCTGACCGGCGCCGTGCTCGGCGAGGGCCTTGAGATCAATCTCGAGAGGAAGTCCGAGCGCATGATCTCTTATTCGCGCGCTAAGCGTTGTCGGTCACTCGATGTCGAACTTTTTTCGAAGCGAGTTTCGGTCGTGACCTGACAGATGGCATCGACGCTGACGATTTCGACCGGATCGTCCATATCGCCATTTTCTGCTTGGCTGGCTGGGTGAATGCCGGAAATCAGGCGGCGAAGCCGCCGTCAATCGTGTGCATTGCACCCGTTATCCCGCGTGCCTGCGGTCCGGCGAGATAGAGCGTCAGGCTCGCGACCTCGTCGGCGGTGCCGTAGCGCTTGATGGCCATCGGCTCGAGCATGCCGGCCGCGCGCGGACCGTCGGCCGGGTTCATGTCGGTATCGGTAGGGCCTGGCTGAATCACGTTGATCGTGATGTCGCGTGGACCCAGGTCGCGGGCCAGACCGCGCGCCATGCCCTGCACCGCCGCCTTGGTCAGCACGTACGCCGCGAGGCCCGGGAACGGCATGCTGTCGGCAGTGTCGGATCCGATGACGAGGATGCGCCCACCGTCGGGCATCAGGCGGGACGCCTCGACGCTGCCAAAATAGGCTCCCCGCACATTGACGTCGATCATGCGGTCAACCTCGTCGGCATCGAGCGTCAGCGGATCGCCGAACACCAGCAGACCGGCATTATAGACGAAGATGTCGATCGGGCCGGCGTCACGTATCGCCGTGATCAGCTCGTCGCGCGTCCCCGCATCCGCCTGGAGCGCTTGCGCACCGGTCTCGGCGGCGAGCTGGTCCGCCGCCGCGGCCGAGGCGGCATAGGTGAACATCACCGTTGCGCCGGCGGCGGCGAAACGCCGCACGATCGCGGCGCCGATGCCGCGGCTGCCGCCGACGACGAATACCTTGAGATCAGAAAACGTCATCGCGCTTGCCCTGTATTTTTGAAAGGAAGTGGGTCGGTCAGTGCCCTTCGCCGTCAGCTCCGCCCAAGCGAGGCTCGGTACGATTAGAACGGCGTGCCCACGATCCGGGACACGGTTGCATCCGTGAAGCGGGGAACGTCGGCCATCACGGCATCCGCTTCGGCTGATGCGAGTGCGGCGTGCAGCGCGTCCTCGTCGCGGAACCGGTAGATACCCACGGAAACATCCGCAGCGTTGGCGTCACGTGGGAAGAAGGCGGAGGCGCTCTTCAGCCCGTGCCGCTGCCAGCAGGCAAGCGCCAAGGGTAGGTGAGCGTCGACGTAATGGTCGCGATCGAAATAGGTGCCGCCGCTGCACATCACGATTAGAGTTGCATGTGCCATCGGCACGCATCTGGACCGATCAACAATGATCGTAAACTTACAGGATTGAACTCTCTCCGTTCAGCTTTGTGGGCAGCTGGCTGGGCCGCTCGATCGGCATGCGCCGCGCGAACGGCGGCTCCGCACAAGAAACAGACTTCGTTGTTGAACGCTGGCTTCAAGAGCTCCAGCTCCCGCCCCCTAGTCGAAAGAATATGCTCGAAGAAGCGTGCCGGCGATCTGCCGCGCAGCCTGGCCGAGTTCCTCATCGGCAAGCTCGCCGGCGGTCCAGAAGGACAGCGCGCCCCGGAAAGCGAGCGCGAGTTGCGAAGGCAGAATGCGGCATGCCTCATCCCGGCGGGGCGAAGATAGTCCGATTCCGTCGCCGAGGGCGTGTGCCCATAAGGCGGTGGAATTTGATCTCACTTCGCCCGACGCCGCGCTCCCGGTCCCTATCCAGGCCATGACCGCGCGGTTCACGATCGGCTCGTCGAGCATGACCGCGACTGCGATGTCGATAGCCAGCGCTACACGGTCGGCGGCGTGCTGCGGCTGCGGCGTTTCACTTAAGCGCGTCAGCATCGCGTCTATGCGGCGCGCCGACAGCGCGTGCATGATCGCCGGCTTGCTGCCGAACTGATTGAAGGGTGTCGCGAAGCTGACCCCGGCTTCCGAGGCAAGATCACGCATCGAGAACTCTGCCTTGCCATCACGCAGGAGACGCTCTGCCGCATCGAGCACACGCTGGCGCACCGGTTCCCCCCGACGCTTCATACCTGCTTCCATCTTGTGTTCACTCATTGCACATCTATATCATGATATAGACAGCTTGTCCTGCAGGAGTGTACGCGTGACAGACAATCGCCAAAAAGTTTTTCTGATCAGCGGCGTCAGCTCTGGGCTTGGCCGAGCATTTGCTGAGGGCGCCTTGAAGGCCGGTCACCGGGTCATCGGGACGGTGCGGCGCCAGGAAGATGCGGACGCATTCGCTTCACTCGCACCGGACCGCGCGAGCCCGATGCTGCTCGACGTGACTGACTTCGCTTCCATTCCTCTGGCGACAACCGCAGCCGAGCGCGATGACGGTCCTATCGATGTCTTGGTGAACAACGCTGGTTACGGCCATGAAGGTGTGCTCGAGGAATCGTCGATGGATGATCTCCAGCGGCAGTTCGCCGCGAATGTGTTCGGTCCGGTTGCGATGATGCAGGCCGTGTTGCCCGGTATGCGTAAGCGCCGCCGCGGGCATATCGTCAACGTAACCTCTATGGGCGGGTTCATCACCATGCCAGGGATCAGCTTCTATTGCGGCAGCAAGTTCGCGCTGGAGGGCATTTCTGAGGCGCTCGGCAAGGAGGTGGCTGCGTTCGGTATAAAAGTTACGACGCTGGCACCGGGGCAGTTTCGCACAGACTGGGCTGGCCGCTCGATGGATCGGACGCCGCGTAGCATCGCGGATTATGACGCAGTGATGGACCCCATAAGGGCTGCGCGACAGGCCAAGAGCGGCAATCAGCCGAACGATCCGGCGAAGGCGGCGCGGGCGCTGCTGGCGATAGTTGAGGAGAAGAACCCGCCGACTCGGCTGTTCCTCGGCGAAGATGCCCTCGGACTGGTCGATGAGAAACTAGACGATATGCGGGCGGAGGTTGGTCGCTGGGAAGTGCTTTCTCGTTCAACGGGCTTTGGTGCCAATTAAGTGGTCGGATCGAAGTACGGCTTGCGGAACGATCCTTCGTGGGCCGAAGAGGCAGATGCAAAGAGCGTCGCTGTTGGACCAACTTCTGTGATGTAGGCGACCGGTCTTGAAGAATGCTGCCGTCCACAACATCGTCTAGGAGTAGCGAGATTTGGGGCGGATCTCGCCGGGCATAGGAACGACCCATCCGTCGTCAGATGGGCCGCCCCAATGTTAAATTTCGGTGCGTTCTGCGAGGGTCAGGGCATCCTCGATGTCCACGCCGAGGTATCTTACAGTGTTCTCGATCTTCGTGTGGCCCAACAGGATCTGGATCGCCCGGAGATTGCCGGAGGCCTTGTAGATCATCGACGCTTTCGTGCGACGAAGCGAGTGCGTCCCGTATTCGGCGCGGCGAAGTCCGACCGCGTCGACCCACTCATCCACCAAACGAGCATATTGCCTCGTGCTAAGGTGCCCCGCGTGGTCGACGCGGCTCGGAAATGCGTAGTCCTGGACGCTACCACCTCGGCGTTCGAGCCACGCGAGAAGGCTTGCTCTGACATCGGCCGTAAGCTCGAATTGGACAGGGCGTCCGGTCTTCTGCTGTGTAACGATCGCCCTGGTTCTAATAT
>Ga0247730_1000685_pt1 | contig 22662 bp, 23 predicted proteins | sample UWRJL073202C2_FD_180959 | JGI IMG/M metagenome (GOLD analysis project Ga0247730, IMG submission 180959) | Plant litter microbial communities from Arlington Agricultural Research Station in Wisconsin, United States - UWRJ-L073-202C-2 | ecosystem: Environmental > Terrestrial > Plant litter >... | reverse complement strand
ATGAAATCTGCCGAATGCTGGTCGCCAATCTCTATCATCGATTTCAATGTACTCAGGCTGTTGAACAGGAAATGCGGGTTTACCTGTTGTTTGAGCAGTTCAAACTGGGCACCCAGGTTATCGGCCCTTGTTCTTTCCAGCTCAATCGCCATCAGCTGCGAGCGGTGGCTCTGGTACAGCAGGTGCAGGAACATATAGAGTGTCAGGTTGATCAGGATACCCCTGAACTGGTACATCATCTGCATCGACATAAAGTTATACCCGGGAACCAGCAGCTGGTGCGCGCTAACGAGTGCAATCATCAGTACAATGCCAATCAGCAGGCTCCATAACAGCCTCTGGTTAAAGAACCTGTTATCGATGGCCTTACCTGAAAATTTAGGCAGGCTAAAGATATTGGTGTACCAGATACACAGGGAGTAAATAAAGGCTATTGACGAATCAACCATTAGTTCGGTAATGGTGATATGCAGCTGCAATATCTTTGGTACCGAAGCGAGCACGCCTATAAACAGGGAGCTCAGCCAGATCACTCCCGGTGAAACTTTAAAGACTTTGATGAACCTGTTGTAGCTATCGGGTTTAATGATCATGGCATAACGGATGGATGCTGTTCAAAAATATACTTTATATTTTTGTCATTGCCCGTTGTATCTTGTTTTAATGTCAGTTTTTTGCCTTCATAACGCTGATAATTTACTTTAACGCTTTTTTGTGCGTCAGGGCTTGTCCTGATCATTTCCAGGGTTTGCAGGTCGCCCGGGATGTTTGCCCCAAACCAGTGCTCATCTTCTTTCTGTTTCCAGGTGATCATGGCCAGCACCTCACCGGCCTGCACGGGAGTACCTGCTTTAGCAGCGTTCAGGGCCAGGTCATTCCCATAGATTGTAGACATTGTATTTAGCTTTTTATTGATCGATGAGCTGATCACTTTCAGTCCGAGTTTACTGAAATTGAATGCTTCGGGCAGCGAAGCCTCCTTATTGATCAGCTGCGTTCCATCAGGGTGTTCTTTACAGGCAGCTGCTGTTAAAACCAGGAGCGGGAGTAGGATATATATAGCTTTCATCGTTTTAGTGTTTAACTGGCATGGTAAATACAAAATCATTGTTTTTCATCGGGCGGTGGCAATTCACGCATTCAGTGGCAAAAAGCTTTGTCTTTCCGTAAGGAAGCATCTTAGGGGTTTTAAAACGGGCAAATCCCCATCCGGCAGTGGAAGCATATTTTTTATCATTCTTGATCATGTATTCCACCTGTTTAAAGGCACCGGTTTTTACATTTCCGTTTGCGTCCGTCAGCTTATCCCAGGCTACTTTGGCAAAGATGGCACCGTTTGGCCAGGGGTTAATATGGTTTTCCTTGATTGCTTTGATGGCGATATCATTTCCGAAGATCACCCGCATAGTGTTGTTATCGAAACGTTCTGAGGTAGTTACCACCTGCCAGTTCTTATAGTCGGGGATGAACTCGATACCATTCAGTGCTACAGGAAGATTGGTTTTCGGCGCTTCAGCACCTTTAGCCCATTTATCATACTGTTTATCCAGCGCATTGGTTTTGCTGGTATCGGCAGGTTTGTTTGGCACCATGCCTGACAGGTAATTCTTCAGTACCAGCAGGTCTGCCGCTGATACCTTTGTACCGGGGTGGACGATCTGATACGATTTGATGGGCATTGCGCCAGCCTGGATCTCGTTAACGGCTTCCCAGATTTTGGCGGCCTGGTCTGGTTTAGCCATAGTAGACCAGGTGGAGAAATTTAATCCTTCACGTCCTTTGGTTACGTCCTCTGCAACTTTCCAGTAAGCAGGGGCTATTTTGTCATACCACCTGATATTGGTCTCATTGGAATGACAGTCATAACAGGCCCTCTTGAGGATAGCCTTCACTTCCTGTGGTGCCTGCAGATCACCTGTTACCGGTGGATTTTCAATCACAGGCCTGTTGATGAACTGAAGGATCAGCAGGCAGCCCAGGGCAACGAAGACCAGGGAGATGATTATTTTCTTTAACGGAGGTTTTGAAGCTGCACTCATTTCTTGTTTTTTTTATAAAGGAACGCTTATTGTAAACCTAATCCCAGCCCAAATAGTTTAATCAGGCAAATAAATAGGCGAACCTTCCAAAAAACAAGGTGAATGTTCGTGTTACACCTTTACTCCGAACTCATTTGCGAGCCGCTTAAAGTCCTGCTGTATCATCTTGTTCAGCTCTTTCTGCTGATAGCCTGCCGTTATCCTGTCCAGTCCGCTCAGCACGTAGAGGCCTAACCGAATATTTTGCAGCTGCGCCTGCTGGTACTGAGGGTCAAGTGAACTGATATAACTGAACTCCTGCTTCAGGTAGTTGGTGGTTTCCCGGGTCAGCTGCGTGGCTTCTTTCAGGTGATGCAGTGCATAAAGGTTCTGGATGGTATTGATCCTGCTGATGGTATCTGTGATACTGTAGTTTCTGAGCGGCAGTTCTCTCATACTTTTCTTCAGTACCTGGTTGGCTTCAGTGATGTGGCCTTCCATGATGAGGTTGCCAGTCAGCGTATTGTTCATTGCCCAGGTTCCGTACAGGAATGAGCGGGTTTGGGGATCGAGGTAAGGAGATTTTTTAAAGGAAGAGAAATCCATTTCATTCATCACATGATCATACATCACAGCCGTATTGGTCTTGTCAGATTTATCGCGCGGATCTGCCGGGTCTGCACTGAAGGGCAGCAGGCGGTACGCATATCCCTCAAGATACAGGTATTTGTCCAGTCCGATATAAGTATCTTCAGAAACCGAGGTAGCAAAATATACAGGCCGTTCCCAGTTGTTGTGCACCAGGATGTCAAATATGGCAAGGTCTCCTTTGCTGGCATAGGACTTATTGAAATCCCATTCCATGGCTTTTGCCACCTTTGCCCGCTGTGTTTCACTGATCGTATGTGTTCTGACCAGCTGATCGGTATCCACGCTGAGCTTCAGCTTTTTTGAGGGAAGGAAATTCATGTATTCACCACTGGTCATCTGAACCTGGTCTTCTTTATTGTCAGAGGTCATTACCGCAAACAGATCTTTCAGTTCCACACTATCCGTCAGGCCATAGTCTACATAAGGAAGGTAGTCCCTTGTTCCGTCAGCATACTGGCTTTCGGCCATGGTAACCGGGAGCGGGGCAGACAGGTTCATCTGTTTCTTCATCTGGTTGATGTAACCGGCATCGGGCAGGAATTGTACGCAGAGTACCCGCACATCAGTTCTGATCCCTTCAACCTCCTGGGCATACCACAGCGGGTAGGTGTCGTTATCTGCGTTTGTAAACAGGATTGCGTTGGGTGCGCAGGAATTCAGGTAATTCCTGGCCCAGTCACGTGCCGTGGTCTTGTGCGATCTGTTATGGTCATCCCAGCCCTGTGTTCCCATTAAAAAGGGGGCACTGCAACAAATCACTGCAGCAATGACAGGACTCAGTGTCGAAGCTCCAAACCTGTTCAGCATATCTTTTACTGCCAGCAGGCCGAACCCGATCAATATAGCAAAGGCATAGAATGAACCTGTATAGGCATAATCACGTTCTCTTACCTGCAGCGGATCCTGGTTCAGGTAAACGATAATTGCTATGCCCGTAAAAAAGAACAGGCTGAGCAATATCAGTGCGTCACGTTTACTTTTACGGTACAGCCATACCAGGCCCAGGATACCCATGATCAGCGGTATGCCGTAATATACATTATGTCCTTCATTGGTAATTACACTTTGCGGAAGATCGTTCTGGTTGCCCAGGCGGGCGGCGTCAAGAGGTTTGATGCCCGTGATCCAGTTGCCGTGTTCTGTGCCGCCCTGTCCCTGGATATCATTCTGACGGCCAGCAAAATTCCACAGGAAGTAACGCCAGTACATAAATCCCAGCTGCCATGAGGTAAAAAAGCTGATATTCTGGGTAAATGATGGTGTTTCACCTTCAGCGAGGTTTAGCCATTGGCGGTAAAACGCCGGGTGGTTATCTTTCTGGCTATACGTTCTGGGGAAAAACAGGTTTTTATCATAGGTGGTTTTGTAGGTGCTTCCCGAAACCTCGTATTTTGTTTTTCCCTTTCTGTACGTATTGCCGGTTTCCTTATTTTCAAGCGTCTTCGCATCAAATGTATTTCCGTACAGCAGCGGGGTACTGCCATAATTTACACGGGACAGGTAGCTGTACAGCGAGAATGGATTATCCGGGTTGCTAAGGTTGATGTTGGTTTTTGCATTGGCCCTGATGAGGATCATGAAATAGGAACTGAAACCAAAAAGCAGGAATACCAGGCAAAGCAGCCCGAGGTTCAGGTTGTATTTTTTTGTCCGGATAGAATATCTGATTGCCCAGGTGGTTGCGCCCGCGAAACACAGAAGGAAGAACATGGCGCCGGAGCCGAAACTGAAACCTAAGGTATTCACAAAAAACAGGTCTGCCTCTGCGGCAAAGAGCACAAAATATTGAATGATCAGGAACTGGACAATGCCAACGATGAAGCAGCCTGCCAGGAACGCTTTGATCGTGCCGGCAGGGGTAGGCAGGCTTGTTTTTTTAAAGTACCAGACTAGTGTTACTGCAGGAATGGCCAGCAGGCTGAGCAGGTGTACGCCGGTAGACAGGCCTACGATAAATGCAATCAGTACCAGCCAGCGGTCATTGGACTGGTTTTCCCATTTTAAAATGGCCCAGAAGGTGATTGCTGTAAATAAAGAGGAGAGGGCATATACTTCTGCTTCTACAGCCGAGAACCAGAAAGTATCAGAAAAGGTGTAGGCCAGTGAGCCTATTGCCCCTGCGGCGATGATGCTAAAGGTTTTAGTGCTGATCTTTTCTCTTCTGTAAACCCTGGCAGCCAGCGCTGTGATGGTCCAGAACAGGAACATAATTGTTGCGGCACTTGCAAGCACGGCACTGAAGTTAATCCAGTAGGCAGTTTTGGCAGCATTACCCATAGCCAGCAGGCTGAACATTTTCCCGATCATCAGGAACAGGGGTGCACCCGGCTGGTGGCCTACCTGCAATTTACTGGAAGTGGCAATAAACTCCCCGCAGTCCCAGAAGCTGACGGTGGGCTCCATTGTGAGCCAGTAAGTTAGCAGGGCGACGGAAAAAATTACGAACCCGGCAATCGTATTGATCCGCTGGTAACGTTTTTTTTCCTTCGGCGTGTTGATCATTTCCGCGAACTCCGTATCAATATATTCCTTCACCTGCTTCATATCAAATGATGCCGGTTTTTGTTCCAGTGCGGTCAGGATATGATCATAAAGTTCATCAAATGAATTGTCTGTCAGCGAGACCTCAAGGAGGTGACGGCGGACATCAAGCTGCTGCTGCCGGCTGAGTTTCATGACAGTTTGGAGTTTAAGTTGAGCAGTAATTCCAGGTTGCCGATAAAACTCCGGGCTTCCTGCAGCTTGGTCTCTACGGCTATCTTGCCTTCTTTCGTCAGCGCATAGTACTTCCTTATCCTGTTATCTACCATTTCAGTACTGGTGGTAAGGATGCCATCAGCTTCCATTTTATGCAGGGAAGGATACATCGAGCCTTCTGTAAGCAGGATTTCACCGTTGGTGATCTCTTTCACCTTTTGGGTGATCTCATAGCCATACATCTTTTCATTTTCCTGCAGCAGCTTCAAAATGATCGTTTGCAGACTGCCCTTTAACATGCCGTTTGTTGTACTCATGACACAAATATATAATTTTCCTACATACATAGGAAAATTATGTATTTGTTTTTTTTATTAAAGGTTTTGTCCGCCAGACACTTCAATCCGCTGCGCAGTGATCCATTTTGCATCATCTGTACACAGAAATGCCACAACGCTACCGATATCATCCGGGCGTCCCACACGTCCAAGGGCAATTACGCTTGCCACATGTTTATTCACCTCAGCATTGTCTCTGACAACGCCACCCTGGAAATCCGTTTCAATTGCGCCGGGCGCAACTACATTGACGGTAATCTGCCTTGAGCCCAATTCCTTGGCCATGTATCTGGATAAGGTTTCAACGGCTGCCTTCATACTGGAATAAAGTGAGAATCCGGGTGTAACAAAACGGGCCAGGCCGGTAGAGATATTGATGATACGTCCTCCGTCGTTGATGATGCCCAGAGATTTCTGGCTCAGGAAGTAAACTGCCTTATAATGCACGTTCATCAATGTATCAAATTGTTCTTCGGTGCCCTCCGCAAACGGAGCGCTGATACCGAGTCCGGCATTGTTGACCAGGAAATCAAAATGATCAGTGTCAAACTTCTCTTTCAGAATAGTTTTTACTCGTTCCAGAAAGGGGTCAAAGTTACTTACATGTGTAGTATCAAGCTGCAGGGCAACTGCCTTACGGCCGGTCTGTTCAATTTCAGCGACAACAGCAAGGGCCTCATCTTTCTGACTGTTATAGGTCAGGATCACGTCGAATCCTTTTTTGGCAATACTTAATGCCATGTTTTTGCCCAGTCCGCGGCTGCCGCCGGTTACTAAAGCTATTTTACTTTTTGGTTCCATCATTTAAGTTTTAATTCGATGGTAAAAGTAGCATAGATGCGGCATTGCTGGTTTGCAAACTTCAATCCGATGTTTGCAAATTTCAATCTCAGGCCCTGAAAAGGTTCGGGGCAATGCTGGTTTGCTTTCTAAAGAAGTTTGAGAAATGGGCCAGCTGCTCAAATCCAAGACAGTAAGCGATCTCAGAGATGTTCCAGTCGGTTTGCTTCAGGAGGATTTTGGCTTCCTGGATAACCCTCGAACTGATGATCTCAGTAGTGGTCTTCCCGGTATTTTCCTTTAGCACTTTATTCAGGTGGTTCACATGAACCGAAAGGCGGTCGGCATAATCCTTGGCAGTACGGAGGTCCAGCTTCTGGTGTGGTGATTCAATGGGGAACTGCCGTTCCAGAAGCTCAAGGAATAAGGATGAAACGCGGGCTGAAGCGTTATGGGACGGGTATAAGGAGGATGCAGGCTGTAATTTCTGTCCGTAATGGATCAGTTCGAGCACATAGTTGCGGATCAGGTCGTATTTATAAACATAATCAGAAGATAACTCCTTGTACATCCTGGTGAAGATGGCGGTGATTTCTTCAGTTGCTTCATCGGTCAGCTGAAAGATAGGATATCCTCCGGGCTGGAAGATAGGCAGTTCATCCAGGATGACACCGCTTTTGTTTTTGATAAGAAATTCACTGGTAAAGATACAGAAGTATCCATGCTGGTCGTCATCCTGGGGCAGGTAATTGTAAGGGATCTTTGGCGTGGCAAACAACAGCGCATTTTTCGCAATATCAATTACTTTATCAGCATATTCAGCCTTATTTTTTCCGCTGATCATGCTGATCTTGTAGTAAGTCCGCCGGTTATAAGGCATCGCCAGCTTTTTATTGGACCCTCTATGAACCATATCATTGATTTTGAACACGTTGAAATGACCAATTTCTTTATGGATATCATCCGGAATGAGCATTGAGGTCTGCTGATAAAATTCTTCTACCGTTGTCGTTGCCATAATAGTATCGTTTGCGAATATCAAATATAGGTAATTATGATAAACATGGATAGCTGAACTTATCAAACAGGAAAATATATGAAGAATATGATACCAGCCTTAAAAAGACATCAGATATCCTTAACTTTAATGATGAACACCGGAACTTGTACGGTATCATTAAATGGCTCTGAAACACAATTAGATACTGATGAACAAACAGTTATTGCTGCTGCTCTTCCTGCAAACATGTTATTGCTGTGCCTTCGCGCAGCAGGATAGTATTTACCAGGTGATGGTGGCTAAAGCTGGCCTGTTTCATCTCCAGAAGGACTACGTCAATGCCATTGATACCTATCAGGAAGCCTTCAAGCTCAGGCATCCTGATGCGCTTAATGCTTATAAAGCCGCGGGTGCTTGTGCCTTATCAGGAGATATGAACAAATCGTTTCAATTGCTCAAAGTTGCCATTGATTCCGGCTGGACAGACGCTGAATGGTTAGCTGCTGATCCGGACTTCGCCCTGCTTTCAACACGCTCAGCCCCGGACTGGCAGAACATCAAAGCAGTGGCATTTGCAAAAGAGAAACAGTACGAGCAAACGATACATCTGCCGGAGCTGAGAAAGAAGATTAACAGAATGGCACTGCGTGATCAGCAACTACGTTTCAACAGGGTTCAGGCACATGAAAAAACGGACATAGAAAACATTAACCGGGAAATTGGGAAGGCCGACGCGGATCATACGGCCGAAGCACAGGCAATTTTGAAAAAATACGGATGGCCGACAATAGCTGATATCGGAGCAGACGGACAGAATAATTTCTGGTTACTGGTACAACATGCAGATCATGATATACATTTTCAACAGCAGGCCTTAAGAGAAATGGAAAAGCTACAGGGGGGCGGTGAGATGAGTATGGAAAACTATGCCTTCCTGCTGGACCGCGTCTTGTGTAACCTCAACTGGAAACAGATCTATGGCACACAGGTGATCTGGACGGGCAATGGTGAAGCTTCTGGTTTCAGGCCAATCCTGAGAGAAGATCTGGCAGATCAGCGAAGGCGTAAACTGGGTTTAATACCGCTAAGTACTTATGCACTTACCTATGGGTTCAGGTACCGGCCTGTAAGTAAAGAACTGGCGTTAAAGAAGGATGCGGAAGATCTGGCCAACGCAGACGCACTTATTGATAGTGCAAAATGGTATTACGGGCAAAGAAAATTTCAAAAGGTTTATGATGCTTATAATCATGCATCTATGATAGCAGGAGGGATGAATGATGAGCAGAATTATCAGGCCGCCGTTCTTTTTGCGAAAATTGCGGCCGCTGACCCGGATCCTCAATATAAAAGTATCTCACTGGATTTTCTGGGCCTGATAGCTGCAAGGGAACAGCTGCAGGCACTGCGGCTTCGGGATGCGTCATTCCGGGTCCTCAGGTCAGACAGGAGGTGGGATGAATTGCTGAAGTCTCCTTTAAACAAACCCCTGCGAATACAGGATTCGCAGGGGCGTCAATAATTATCCGTAATAACACAGATAAGAGGTATCGCCATCGCATTTCACGTCAAACGATACTCCTGCGGGAACATCAAATTCTTCCTGCGCCTGATATTTTACGTAAGCGGCATTTTCCAGTTTTACATCCAGCGTACCTGTGATGACTATCATTTTTTCAGGTGATGACGTAGAAAATGTATAACTACCTTTTTTCATTACGCCCAGCGTAGCTTTTCCTTTTTCTGTTTCCAGACCCAGGCTCTGCACTTTGCCTTCAAAATATACGTTATGGCTGATGGTCTCGTCTGCATCAGCAGGCTTAATGGAATTACTCATGGTTTTAGGTTTATTGAATAGATTTTAAATCTCAAAAATAACCTTTTTTGTATCATTTATTTGATGTTGTAATAACCATTGATCATTTTAGAGAACATTGTGCTTGGCAGCAGGGCTTTCACGAGCAAAGGCAGGCCGGTTTGGCCAAAGTCGCCCACCAGGTAACGGTGTGCAGGTTTTGATTTACCTACTATTTTAGCTATCAATTTGCCTACATTGGCCGGGTCACCACCGTTGATTTCATTTCCCTCAACAACCTGCAAGGCGGCTGCATATTCAGCTTCCAATTTTTCATGGTTTAATGACAGCGGCAGTTTTTCGCGTGTGCTTGTATTATTGGTTTTAAAATCACCCGGATTTACCACGGTAACACTTACACCTGTATTCTGTAATTCCATACGGAGAGACTGTGAATAACCCTCAACTGCAAATTTGGCTGCCACATATGCGCCGGTATATGGTGTTCCAAATAAGCCCGCCATTGAACTTAGATTGATCACCAGGCCACTTTTATTCATGATCATGCCCGGTATAACCGCGTTGCTTACGCGCATCACACCAAAGAAGTTCACTTCAAATTGTTTTTTGGCAAAGTCAACAGGGGTGGTAGCCAAAAATCCGGCTGTGACGGTTCCTGCGTTGTTTACAAGTACATCAATCCTTCCTTCTGCTTTAATGATCTGGGCTACCGCTGAACTTACGGACTGATCATCGGTAACGTCCATCTCCAAAGGAATAAAAGATATATTTTTTAGATTTTTAATGCTTCGGCTGGCTCCATAAACGATATGGCCATCGGCTTGAAGGGCAGTTGCAGCAGCTAAGCCAATACCGGCAGAGGCGCCAGTGACAAGAATTACTTTTTTCATTTTATAGTTTTATTATAATTGAATATACGGGATTAGGGCGGGTAATAATCAGAGATTATATACCCGGTTAAAATGTTGCAATATTACCATTAATTAAAGGAACATGAAGTACCCGATAGTGGGGGAATTGGAGGATGATATAAATCACCTTTTTTGGGGATATTCTTAAAATCAAACTGCCTCTATATTTGCCCCCATCCAAATGAAAATCTTTATGAAACATTCTGCTATGCTGAGACTGTGTATTTTAACCTGCCTGTTAGTGACCGGTCTGAGCTCTTCTGGTCAGCAAACCTTGTCCCCCGGAGAACATTATGCACCCCTCAACGGAGTTAAAATACATTATTATGTTTCAGGCAGGGGGCCGGTATGCCTGGTCACTACACCGGGATGGGGGCCCGCAATTGAGCTCTACAGGAAAAGTTTAAAACCATTTGAGCAGTACTTTACTATGGTTTGGTATGATTCCCGGTTCAGTGGAAAATCCACTGCACCTGCTGATACCACCAGGTTTGCCGACCAGGATTTAAGAGCGGATATGGATGCCCTGCGGCTTTACCTTAAACAGGACAAGGTATGGATTATGGGGCATTCCGGTGGCGGGCACCAGGTATTAGACTATGGCATCCATCACAATGACAAGTTGAAAGGAATTATTGCAATTTCCTCTATTGCAGGTTTTGACAGCGTCCGCAACGCACAGTATAAAATATTGATGGATTCGCGGAAATCAAAGCCGTATTATGCAAAAGTGAATGCAGTATATTCCGGAAAAGACGGCATAAAACACGGCCCGGATGAATCGCTCAGGCTTACGATGCCTTTCTATTTCCATGATGGGGACAAAGCAGGAAGAGTTGAAGCATTGGGCGGCCTGCAAATCAATGACAAATTAGATGAATATTCTGGCAGGGCAGGTTTTATGGGAGGTTATCTCTTTCCTGAACTGCACAAGATCACGGTGCCAACCCTGGTCATTACCGGCGACGATGATTTTATCTGTGATAAAGTTTCGCAGGCGGACAGGATCCATGCCAATATCGCATCCTCCGATCTGATTGTTGTTAAAGACTCGGGGCATTTTCCCTGGATAGAACAGCCTTCCCAGTTCTTCAGCGAAACACTTCAATGGGTAAAAAAGCATACGCGGGATCACGGTCTGTAATTATCTTATTGATAATTTGATTAAATTTGGAACTCTTCTGCTTTACTGAGCTTAAAGCAGACCTGTCCATATGAATAAAGATCAAACACCTGAAAAAGTAGAAAAGGAATTATCATACATACAGAAAGTATGGCAAACTGTTGCTATAGTAGCCTTACTGGTGGTAGTGATACTGATAGCCAGAGTTGCCTTTAATGTATTACTAATGATATTGGCCGGTTCACTCATCGCGGTCTACTTTCATGGGCTTGGTGATCTGATTGAACGTAAAACGCGTCTGAACCGGAAAGTGAGTATGGCAATATCTGTTGCAGGGTCATTTATCCTGCTGGGCATACTGCTGTGGTTCATGGGAACAAAAATTCAAAATCAGATAGCGTTACTTTCAGATTCCTTACCAGGAACTATAGAAACAGCCAAAGTGAAATTGGATGAGCACCCCGTTGGTAAGAAAATTCTGGCTTATTTTTCTGATAACAACTCTGATAAGCTGTTTGTTACCGCACAAAAGTTCTTTAGCACCAGCTTTGGTGTTTTAGGTAATCTTTACGTGATCCTGCTGCTGGCTATCTTCTTCACTTCTAATCCCTCCGTTTATAAAGATGGTATCATAAAACTTGTTCCGAAAAGGAACAAACCAATGGCAAAAAATTCAATAGACCGTATCAGCCTTGTTCTCAAAGGCTGGTTGAAGGGAACAATGTTATCTATGTTACTGATCACGATACTGATTGCTATTGGTTTATCTGTCATTGGAATTCCCGGCGCGCTGGTACTTTCGCTGTTAACGGGAATGTTAAAGCTGATCCCCAATTTCGGATCTGCGGCAGCAATGATTCCGGGTGTTTTGCTTGCATTAACGGTGAGCACCAATACGGCAGTTATTGTAGCATTGATCTATATCGTTTCCCAAACAGTGGTGAGTAATATTGTAACCCCATTGATTCAGAAAAAGATGATTAATCTTCCTCCGGCGCTGACAATTATCAGTCAGGTAATTATGGGCACTTTATCTGGTGTGCTGGGAATCATACTTGCTGTTCCATTGCTGGCCATTATCATTATTCTGGTGGATGAGCTGTATGTGAAAGAAATTGAACAGGTTGAGGCTTAAGATGATAAAATCTTCACAGATTTTGCGAAGATTTTATCATCTGGCAGCTCATATATGCCAACGTTATACCATATCTTCCATTCCGTATTGTTTCAGCACATCTTTAGGTACACCTTCCCATTTATTGGGTTGATTACCTGCATATCCGATATCTTTAACGCCAATTTCACTGGTAAAAAATCCGGAGGCCGTCAGGTCTCTCATCAGGTTAAAGAATGCAACCCCCTGCGCCATATTGGGTTTCGCTTTTTGAGGGTAAGCAATCTCATCGATAAGGCTTAACTGCTGCGCAGAAGAAGCTTTACTGAAAGGTTGCTGAAACCTGTTGTAGCTCTGGATATCCAGCCATTTCAATCCCCCGCGCATAGGGGTTTGGTGTTTGGGCATGTCTTTCACAATGAACTCTATAAAGTCCGGCACTTTAGCATCTGTGGCGCTGCCAGACTTTTCGTCTTTAGGAATGATGATATCCGCCAAAATGGCGATGGTGGTCATTTCATGTTCATTAAAGAATTTTGCCTCCTTCAGGGCTTTATCTCTCTCCACTTCAAAATCCTGCCTGCCGGGCTGGGCGGCACTTTCTTTATTTACAACAGCTTCCTTTACCTCTTTTCCTGGTTTACAGGCTTCCAGTAATATTCCTGTACCTATTGCTGTGAGGCCAATAGCCTTTAACGATTCGCGTCTGTTCATATCTGTACTTTAAGGCGACTTATAAATGATTTTATTTTTAGCTCAGGTTTGTTTTTTTCTTCTGCGACAGGATAAATTCTGCGGTTCGCATAGCCAGAGCAAGAATAGTCCATGTAGCATTTTTATCACCCTGCTGCACAAAAGGGCCTGCATCAACAACAAAAAGATTCTTGCAGTCATGCGCCTGGCACCATTTGTTCAGTGCAGATTTCTTTGGATCATTGCCCATTCTGACCGTGCCGGTTTCATGGATGATCTTTCCGGGTGCTTCCAATCCATAACTTGTGTCTGCTCCGGGCAGTTCTGAGGTAATAATGGCGCCCATTCCGTGCATAATTTCCTTAAAGGTTTCCTGCATGTGTTTGGCTTGTTTGACCTCATCAGGGTCCCATTTGTAGTTAAAGCGAAGTACGGGGATACCAAATTTGTCAACCACTGTAGGGTCTATTTCGCAATAATTGCTCTCTCTGGCTATTGCTGTACCACGGCCTGCCATTCCAACGTTGGTACCAAAAAAACGTCTGTAATCATCTTTAAGTGAAGCCCCGTAACCACCGGCTTCTTTCATCTTACCATCTTTACCCGGTACAAGCCCGTTGATGTTCTGGATATTGGAGCCTATACCATAACCGGGCATATGAAGCCCGCCACCATACTCGATGTGGTACCCTCTGGGGAAATCCAGTTTTTTGTTATCCAGCCACCAGGGAGAGTAGATATGTACACTGCCCACACCATCTTCGTTGTAACGTTTACGATCCATCAGCTGGGGTAAAAAGCCGCTTAAACTTGCTCCTGTAGAATCATGCAGGTATTTACCTACAACACCACTGCTGTTGGCAATTCCATCGGGGTGTGCAGGAGATCTTGAGTTCAGCAACAGTCTGGCGGACTCGCCGGCGCTGGCTCCCAGGATAACCATTTTACCGTTAACCTGGTATTCCTGAAGATCTTTTGTATTCACATAAGATACACCTGTAGCCAGTCCGCTTTTGTCTGTCAAAACTTCTCTTACCATTGCATTTGTAATCACGGTAAGGTTGCCTGTTTCTATAGCCGGATTGACCAGGCATGATGACGACGAAAAGTCGGCATACACTTTACATGATCTTCCGCACTGGCCGCAAAAGAAACAGGCCCCACGCTGATTATTACCCGGCAGTGCTTCCGTTAATACTGATCCTCTGCCAGGGATTACGGTTACCCCGGCTTTCTTGGCGCCTTTTTTTATAAACAGTTCGTGCAGCCTTGGTTTTGGGGGAGGCAGGAAGATTCCGTCAGGCTCACTTTCAATACCTTCGGCGGTGCCGTAAACTCCAATTAACCTGTCTACCTTGTCATAAAAAGGTTTTAGCTCATCGTACGTAATAGGCCAGCTATCTGTCAGGCCATCCTTAGGCTGGAAGTCATCCGGTCCCATTCTCAGGGAAATCCGACCCCAGTGATTGGTTCGTCCGCCCAGCATTCTGGAGCGGAACCATGCAAACTCTGATCCGTTCTTTTGTGTATATGGTTCACCTTCCAATTCCCAGCCTCCGTATGCGGCGTCAAAATCACCGAAGGGGCGGGTAGTGCTTGCTCCGCGCCGGGGAGATTCCCAGGGCCATTTGAGTTGCTGTGCATCCGTTCTAGGGTCAAAATGGGCACCAGCCTCCAGCATTAATACTTTTTGGCCAGCGTGGGCGAGTACATACGCTGCCATACCGCCACCTGCACCTGATCCTACGATAATTGCATCGTATTCGAGATCCGATTTTTTAATCTGAAATTCGTTCATCCTTAATTCTAGGTTTACTAAGCTTCTATATTTGGGTCTTTATTTTCCTAATGTAGAACTAAAAATGAAAAATCGGCTTATTTTTTTATAACATTCTTGATGTTTATATAACCTTTTTTTATAAATTATTGGATAATAGTATATCAGCACCGCTTTTCTATTTTATCTGCCGGAACGCAATCTTCCATACTTTTTGTGGTGGTAAACGGAACTCCGGCAACATTATTTTCAGGGCATCATTGATTCTTCCAGGTGCTTAAATTGTCCGCTGTCTTTGACTGCCCAGTCTGCCATTGCAAGGAGAATGGGGCCTAACTGCCCGGCTGAGCAAGGGAAGTTGAGCATTATAATGCTGACATTAATCAAATTGTCATTACGGCTAAATAAATCGTCAATTAGGCTACACCCGGCAATTAGGGTATGCTGACCTTTGATCTGTTATCCATTAAAATACAAATTTATGATAGATCAAAATGAAAATTCAGGTGCGCAGGCCCCTGTTATATCTGGTAAAGTTTGGTTCATTACAGGTACATCCCGGGGTTTTGGCCGCGTATGGGCCGAAGCCGCACTTAAACGCGGTGATAAAGTTGCAGCTACCGCACGCAGTTTAGCTAGTATTGACGATCTTAATGAAAAATACGGCACGAATGTGCTGACTTTGGAACTAGATGTAACAAATGCAGATCAGGTGAAGGCCGCAGTAGAGCAAGCCCACAATCACTTTGGCAGGTTGGATATCGTGTTCAATAACGCCGGATATTCGCTTGTAGGAACCATCGAAGAGGGGAGCGCCAACGATGTGCGCGCACTGTATGAAACGAACATATTCGGGGCATTAGCAGTCATACATGCAGCATTACCACTGTTAAGAAAGCAGGGAAGCGGACACATCCTCGGCACGTCGAGCAACCTTGGCCACGTAGCAGTGCCGGTTATAGGTTATTATTGTTCCTCGAAATGGGCATTCGAAGCCATTCATGAAAGCCTGGCAGCAGAGGTAAAACCTTTCGGCATTAAGGTAACGATTATTGAGCCCGGGGCCTACGCCACTGAATTCGGCAGCCAGGAGTCGCTGAAGTTTGCAGCGGGAATTGACGCCTATACTGATTTCAAAACGCATTTTGTGGAATCATTGAGAAATCTTGAAAGAGGAAACCCTGATGCAACACCGGAAGCGATCTTTAAAATAGTTGATTCGGAAAACCCGCCTTTGCGATTGAATCTGGGCAGTAATAATTTACAGGGAATGCGCACTACCTATGCCGAACGGCTGGCCACCTGGGAAGAATGGGACGCTGTTTCTGCAGCGGCGCAGGGCACTTCAAAGTAATCTTCAGGTAAATAATTAAGTATAGCCGGCATTAAACAACATTGCCGGCTATAATTGTGTTAATTTTAAAATTCAAAGATATACTGATGAAAAAGGAAGAGCTAGCCCATGTTAAAATGGACTCATTATCAGATATGCACCGGGCCTTCGGCTTGGCCGCTCCGGCACATCCGTTAATTAGCCTGGTAGATGGAGCAATGAACAGGGTCATCCTGAACAAACTGCCCAGCTCTCATGTGCTGCATTTTTATAAAATTTCCTATAAACCAAGCATGGGCGGAAAGTTAAAATATGGCCAGGATTATTATGACTTTGATGAAGGAGGCCTGTTATTTGCTGCGCCTAAGCAGGTTATTGGCAGTCACGGGGACAATGATGCAGACATTTGTTCTCACTACACACTACTGATACACCCGGATTTTTTGTGGAATTATCCCCTGGCAAAAAAGATAAAGCAGTATGGCTTTTTTACCTATGCGGCAAATGAAGCATTACACTTGTCAGACAAGGAGAAAGCAACCATCATTTCCATCTTTAACATTATAAAAGAAGAGTTGAACAGCAGAATAGATGACTTTAGCCAGGATGTGATCATTTCACAGATTGAGCTGCTATTAAATTATGCCAACCGCTTTTACAAACGGCAGTTCATCACCAGAAAGGCAGTGAGCAGCGGTTTGTTGCAACAAGTGGAAGAAATTCTGGGGTCATATTTCGCCGATGAAATGTCTTTACAACAGGGAATACCTACCGTCCAGTATCTTTCCGCCAGGCTGAATATGTCGCCAAGGTATTTAAGTGATATGCTTCGTTCCCTGACCGGGCAAAGTGCACAGCAGCACATACATGATCAATTAATTGCAAAAGCGAAGGAAAAGTTATCTACCACCGCCCTGTCTGTAAGTGAAATTGCCTACGAGCTTGGGTTTGAACATCCACAGTCATTTGGTAAATTGTTCAAGACAAAAACCAATCTATCTCCATTGGAATTCAGGAGATCTTTTAATTAGAAAACACATGATCCGGTATTCGTTCTTATATTGTTTGGAGCAACAGTATTCTTTATCTATAGCCAGACCGTACTCAGGCCGTATCATGCTTACCCCTTCTTTACTACAACCGTACCTTAACCTTACGGCTAAATGACTCCCTTAGGTAGTATAGTAGTGAGTTTGAGGTAGGAGTGGGGTAAGGATGATATAGTGCGTGTATAGCGTAAGTATAGATGAATTATAGTTTAGCCCACAGCAATATACAGCCAGGGGACAAATGTATTATAGAATACAAGCGTTTTTTAAGGATAGATTACTATATATTAATCTCCACCATTTTTTGAATCTTTCCCGACTTATCCGGCCATAAGTGACCAAGCCATTCACCTCATGTTCGACATCGGTAGTTTTTTTAGAATCTGTATACAGCATAGCCCTTTCTTATTTTATGAAAGAAAATTAGCAATTCGGCAAGACAGCCACAAGAGGTAAACCTTATGTATTTGATTGTAAAACAATAAATTATATGCAATTCGGTGAGTAGGGAATCCGCTTTGATTGACTCATGAATTACTCACCGGTAGTATGAGAGTAATTGAAAATTTAGGTAGGTCTGTAAATCAAAAAAGCCTCTAATCATACGATTAAAAGCTTTCTCAATGTTTTTACTACTTAACTTGCGGACCGGACGGGTCTTTATGGATGTAGGTTATTAGCCTTTAAATGACGTTTTTGAAGCTTTTTCGATTAGTGACTCATGAATTACTCACTAACTTCATAGTACAATATAGCTGCAATGCTATGATATAAATATATGCATTTATAAGTGAATTTAGAACTTTTTTTATTCTTTTTTAATCGCTTTCGTGATGCCGGCGACTTCTAGTTTTGAAAATAGTACTTGTAGGTATTCCATCATAATTGCCTTTGCCACCTATTCGGCTAAATCTTGTCTCATTACCCTAATAGATAATTTCAGCATCTGGAATATGTTAAATATATTTTAACTTTATAACCATGTTCAACGAGAATGATAGATTTTACCAATATTAAATATTTATACTATGGTAGTGAGAGACAAATTGAAGTCTATCAGCTTTTGCAAGAATCGAAATTGCTGATTCTACTTGAGACATATAATCCAATATTGGTCGGTAGTATACCATTACAGCTTGATCTTCCAGCAAGCGATGTAGACATAATTTGCCAATTCAAAAGTAAAAACCAATTCATGAATCATATATCATATATGTTTAATCAGGAAGCACAATTTATCGTAAAGGAGTTTTTTATGTATGGTATAGAGACGGTAACTGCAAACTTCCAGATTAAGGGAGTTGAAGTTGAGGTCTTTGCACAAGAAATTCCAACAAAGGAGCAAATGGGTTATAAACATCTATTGATTGAGTATGAATTATTAAAATCATATGGAGAGCCTTTTAGAAAACAAATTTTAGAACTAAAAAAAAATGGAAGTACAACAGAGGAAGCTATCTGTAATATACTAGGCATAGGGGGGAATCCTTATATAAGCCTCATAGATAAAATAAACTATTAACTATCAAACGTATGGCACAATTTGCTTCCCATTATAATCTCTTTAAAATAATCAACACGCTTCGCCTTATTCTAAATATCATATTTTGGAGCGTTCTTGCTATATCCCTGCTGCCAATAATTTTGAAATATGCTGAGGTAAAAATCGATATAAGGGAGTTTCTGGAAATTGCAAACATTATTTTTCTATTGCTGTATTTTTTTATCGAAATTATTATTGATTATATTTTAATTCCACAGGCAGACAGCAAACGAAGAGATGATCTGCTTGACAATTCATTTGGAAGTAATTTTTCGCTCCAATCGTCGGTGGGATATTTTGATAACGATGAAGTCCAAATTGGATACTATAAATTAGCAGTAAATCTATTTGAGAATTGTTTTTTCACTTATAGCCTGATCAAAAGTGTGACGATAAATAAAATTATTTTACCCCTTGCTGGTCTAATTGTTGTCGCTGTCTTGGCTTATAAAGGATTCAAAGAGGTACCTATTGCTTTATCTTTATTACAGGCATTGTTTTCAGCCAAATTATTAGGTGGGTTAATTAAGCATTTCATATTGATGGTAAGGCTTAATTCAATTGAAGGGGTTTGGATTGGCCTCTTTCAGAATCCTCTTTTTAAAACAGATACAATAGATTTTAAATATCATATTTATAGGAATTGGTTACACTATGAAGCACTACACAGTAAAATTCCAGCAGAAATTCCAGAAAAAAAGTATAACAAATATAACCCTCAGTTGACTCAAGATTGGGCAAACCTGAAAAACCGGTACAATATAAATTAATTTCTTAAGCCTATATATTAGGTAATGCCCTATGTAACCAATGCTTTGCCCGAATAATATCGTTTGATTCACTGGCCTTTTTTGTTTCTTCAATATTATACTTTAGCCTACGTAATGCATCATATTTGGTTTGTGGATCACCAAAAGTGGCGCTAAGCTGGCCAACAGCGAAAAAAAAACCAGTCTGTACATTATCACTATAGAAATTCATGGCCGTAATTTCCTTTTCCAAAAGATAAGAATCATAAGGATAACCAACAAAAGCATTCCACGCTTTTAACAAACGTATAATTGGTCTAACAACTCCATTATATTTGGTATTTGCATTGATCAAACTTTGCTTAACGTCATTTGGATCGGTAATACGCCAACCATTGTTGCCAGGTATCGACAATATACTTGAAGTCCAAAATTTCTCCTCCTTAGCAGGCACCAGATCATAACTTATATGATTTAGCCTAATACTAACCGTTGGAAATGTTTTTACGACCTCAGAACCATACTTATCTTTATAATGTTTATCAGCGAAGTTTTTTAACCATACTCTATATGTTTCCGGAGTTCTCTCGTATTGAGTATGATTAAATACAACCATTATGTCTATATCCGATTTTTTATCGAATTTTCTGGGTAATATTGTATCTCTATCGTAAGAACCAAATATAAAATTTCGATTAATTAATATACCCAAATCAGATTTTAGATTTTTTAATAGATTTGTCACGGACGCATTAATACGTTGGGTTTCCATTGCATCATTTTTCAAATAATATGAAGATGATAAGGATCTTAAATAACTATCTAATGATACAGCCATAGATTTTTAATTTTGGAGAAAGTTAAGGAAATATCTTAAAACATAAGCCTTGCAGAAAAATTTGAGAACTGTAATTATGTTTGAGGGAAAAAATATTGAAATAGGATTTTAAAATCAATAATGCCGTATTATTTTCATTACATGAAAAAGAAACAAAAACAGCGTTTTCAACAAAAACTAAGTCATTATGAGTCTAAAAATCAGTTATCGGAGTATGCTATTGAACACCTAACTACTCCTACCTATGGCCCACTGATTACAAATGACATGTTCGCTGAGTTAGATTCACTTGAATTTTTTAGCGAGAAAAAACTGGAAAAATTCTCTAATCGCTTAAAAAAAGTCATGCTTAAATACCCGAATGATTTCATGAAGATAGAAGCAGGTCTGGCATCATACGTTAATAGCGCAAGTATTTATACAAAAGAGCTGGCGGTATTAGTCAAATCTCTTATGAATACATTTGATAATATCCTATTGGAAAACTATGAAAATACAAACGAAGCAAACAAGCAGTTTTTAAATATAGCCTATTTTCAAAGTACGGCATGGGTAAAAGATTTTGTACTAATGAAAGAAGACTTAATCCAGCCAGACGCCCTTACATTATATGTGAGACGGGCGAATGAAATTACCATCAGTGCTATAAAGGAATGGTTCAAATTTACGATCAAAAAGAATGGAGATATGATGTCGGCTACCTGTTATGAGGAAATGACTGTTTACAAAGGTATAAATGATCCGGGATACTATAAGAACTTACAACAAAAACCCGATGTACTTAGTGCATATGCTGGATTGGATGACGTACCGTTTTTTGAAAGTGATTTATTATCTTCTTAGGGTATGTAAAATAAACTGTGTCAGGGCATTGATTCTTAAGGATTGATGCCTTGTTCATTTTAATTCAAATCTAATATCATTCGATCAGGAAACCAAATAGCAAGCTTCTGAGCAGTTACTCCCCAATTACTTAAAGGCATCGTCCATTTCTGACTGATGTTGATGTGAGCCAGATAGATCAGCTTTAATAGCGCCATATCAGAGGTAAATGCACCTTTAGTTTTGGTCACTTTGCGCACCTGCCGGTGAAACCCTTCGATGGTATTAGTTGTATAAATCAGTCTGCGTACGTCAGCATCGTATCGAAAATAGCTTGTCAGTTTTGGCCAGTTGTTTCTCCAGGATTCGATTACCTTCTCATACTTTTTGCCCCATTTAGTTTCTAAATCATCCAATCTGAGTTCGGCTTGTTCAAGTGTATCGGCTTTATAAACGGGCTTCAGATCTGCCATGAATGTTTTCTGGTCTTTGGAAGCTACGTATTTTAAGCTATTTCGAATTTGGTGGACGACACAGGTCTGGATCTCTGCCTGAGGAAATACGGTGCCAATGGCTGCAGGGAATCCATTGAGGTTATCAATACAGGCAATCAGAATGTCTTTGACACCTCTGTTCTGTAAATCGGTTAATACCGAAAGCCAGAAGTTTGCCCCCTCGCTTTGTGAAACATACATGCCCAACAAGGCCTTATAACCATGGCGGTCTATTCCAATAATATTGTAGACCGCATGAGAAATCATGCGGTGATCCTCTTTTACTTTATAATGCATCGCATCCAGCCAAACAATGGTATACAAATCGTCCAATGGTCGTGATTGCCATTCCTTGACCTCAGGAATAATCTTGTCTGTAATGGCTGATAAAGTGGCGTGGCTAATATCAGTATCGTACATATCCTTAATATGTTTGGAGATATCTCTTAGGCTCATGCCCAAACCATACATGCCAATAATCTTCGATTCCAGGCTCTCAGCAAGGATAGTTTCCCGCTTACGGATGATCTCTGGCTCAAAGGTAGCGCTGCGATCCCTTGGGGTATCAATAGAAATAGTCCCTGAAGATGTTCGCACCTCTTTGCTGGTTTTACCATTCTTGCGATTGCCAGAAAGGCGTTCCTCTGGATCGAGATGACTGTCTAATTCAGCTTCCAGAGCCGAATCCAGAAAGCTTTTAAGTAAAGGGGCGAAAGCTCCATCTTTACCATACAGTGATTTGCCCGAACGCAATTGCTCTAGGGCTTTTTGCTTCATTTGCTCATATTCGTGCATATATCGGTCTATAACGGGCCAGTCATATCGGTGATACTGGGCCAGTCGTATCGGTCATACCGGGCCACTTAAACAAGTTGTATTTTACAGAGTAAATAAATCTGTAAAATATGGCTGGCCA